>Ga0164243_10006727_pt1 | contig 17346 bp, 14 predicted proteins | sample OricompcompostOP_FD_108781 | JGI IMG/M metagenome (GOLD analysis project Ga0164243, IMG submission 108781) | Organic Plus compost microbial communities from Emeryville, California, USA - Original compost - Organic plus compost (OP) | ecosystem: Engineered > Solid waste > Mixed feedstock >... | reverse complement strand
GCTTCCCAGGCGTCGAGCTTGGCCCCGTCGACCAGCGTCGTCTCGATGCCGTAGCGTGGCATCAGGGTCTCCACGATCCAGCGGCAGGAGCCGAACAGGGCGCGTGCGGCCACCACATGGTCGCCGACCTTCACGGAACACAGAAGCGCCGCGGCAACGGCGGCCATGCCGGAGGCGGTGGCGCGCGCATCCTCGGCGCCTTCGAGCGCGCACATGCGCTGCTCGAACATGTCCACCGTGGGATTGGCGTAGCGCGAGTAGATGAAGCCGGGATCCTCACCCTTGAAGCGCGCTTCCGCGGCTTCCGAGGTCTCGTAGACGAAGCCTTGGGTCAGGTAGAGGGCTTCGGATGTCTCGCCGAAGGGCGAGCGCAGCGTGCCGCCATGCACCAGGCGGGTCTCAGCTTTCCAATCGTCGTTGAATCTCTTCGTCATCGCTCTGCTCAACAAAAAACCGGCCGCAGGAAAGCCGGTTCGAGCATCGAGCGCGGCCTTTTAGCGACTTCTTTTACGTGGCTGCAAGCCGACCGGCCAAATCACCACGGGGATAACGTCCCTTTAGACCCGGCTTTCGCTTGCGTCAATCGCGGCGCACAGTAAAGCTCCGTCAGGCTTTCTCAAGGGGAAAAGGATTGGCAAGCACGGGTATCCTGCCGGACAGGGAGATCGCGGCCCTCTTCGAGGGCGGCGCGCTCGCCGCGCCACGTCCCCTTGACGCAGACCAGATCCAGCCTGCGAGCCTCGACCTTCGGCTGGGAAACGTCGCCTATCGCGTGCGTGCGAGCTTTCTTCCCGGCCCCGGCTCCCGGGTCGCGGAAAAGCTCGACAGACTTAAGCTGCACGAAATCCCCCTGGGCGATGGCGCCGTCCTCGAAACCGGCTGCGTCTACATCGTGCCCTTGATGGAAAGCCTTTCGCTTCCAGTTGATGTCTCTGCTTCAGCCAATCCGAAAAGCTCCACGGGTCGGCTCGACATCTTCACCCGCGTAATGACGGATCACGGGCAGGAGTTCGACAAGATCGCCGCCGGCTATTCCGGCCCGCTCTATCTGGAAGTCAGCCCGCGAACCTTTCCGATCGTCGTCCGCCCCGGCTCGCGCCTGTCACAGATCCGCTTCCGGAGCGGCAACGCGCTGCTCACCGAAGGCGATCTTGCCGACCTCCACGAGCGCGAGACGCTCGTGGCGGCGGAGAAGCCCAACATATCCGGCGGCGGGATTGCGCTTTCCATCGATTTGGAAGGCGACGGCAGCGGGCTCGTGGGCTATCGCGCCAAGCACCACACGAGCCTGATCGATGTCGACCGCAAGGCCGTCCACGAGGTCCACGATTTCTGGGAGCCGCTGTACAATCGCGGCTCGAAAGACCTCGTGCTGGACCCGGATGAGTTCTACATCCTCGTCTCCCGTGAGGCTGTGCATGTCCCTCCGGCCTATGCGGCGGAGATGACGCCATTCGACCCGCTGGTGGGCGAGTTCCGGGTGCATTACGCAGGCTTCTTCGATCCGGGGTTCGGCCATTCGGCTGCCGGGGGTACGGGCAGCCGTGCGGTGCTAGAAGTGCGCAGTCACGAGGTGCCCTTCATCCTGGAGCATGGACAGATCGTCGGCCGCCTGGTTTACGAGCGCATGGCAGCCCTGCCGAGAGCACTCTACGGCGCCGATCTCAAGTCGAACTACCAGGCGCAGGGCCTGAAGCTTTCAAAGCACTTCCGTTAACCCCTGACGGCTCTAAGCGGGCGGCCTATTCGACCACCCGCCGGTAGAGGTGCCACGTCGCATGTCCGAGGATGGGCAGCACGATCGCAAGTCCGGCAAAGAGCGGCAGCATTCCGATCGCGAGCAGAACGGCGACGATGACGCCCCAGGCCAGGATTTCCAGTGGGTTGCGCATGAACGCCCTGACGGAGGTATGGATCGCCGCATAGGCTCCCACGTCGCGGTCGAGGAGCAGGGGGAAGGCGACAACCGACGCCGCCAGCGTGACGACGGCGAAGAGGAGTCCGATCGCATTGCCGAGGATGATCAACATCCAGCCTTCGCGGGTCGTGAAGATGTCGCGTATGAACGCGCCGGCGGATTCGGGCGGGGTCACACCGAAGAGCACATTGTAGAGGGCGCTCGCTGCATAGAGCCAAACGAGGAAGATGATGGCGAGCATGACGCCCACCACGGCGATCGAATAGATGGCGGGCGAGCGGCGCACCCCCAGCGCATGGCGCCAAGAGGTGTCGAGGCCAAGTTCGCGCCTGCGGCTGATCTCGTAGAGTCCGATCGCGGCGAAGGGGCCGACGAGCGCGAATCCCGATATGAGGGGATAAAGGAGCGGCAGCGCATTGTTCCCCGCCGTCCAGTAGGCGAAAACGAGACCCGCGATCGGATAGATCAGGGCCACGAAGATATAATGGGACGGTTTTTCCCAGAAATCGTCGAATCCTCTCTGCAGGCAATCGACAACGTCCGCCATCCGTATCTTCCGTACGGCGGGGTAAATGGGTGTGTCGCTCGCACCGGCAATGACGTGGAATTCGGCCATATCCAATCCTCCACGTTTCCAGGGCGGAAGTGGATGGCCTGGACTGGCGCGCTGCATCTGAAGCGCGGATGTCGCAAGGCCACACTCCGCACGTTCGAAAAATATAGCGCTTGCCTGCCCGCTTGTCGCCCCTGCATTCGACATGGCCGCGCAATCTGCTCCTTGACAGAGCGAAGGCGAAAGGCAATCTACAGGGCGCGCGGGTGTAGTTCAGAGGTAGAACGTCAGCTTCCCAAGCTGAATGTCGTGGGTTCGATTCCCATCGCCCGCTCCAGCGTGTTCTGACCGTCGTTCCTACAAAGAGCCGTTGTCGTCCTTCAGCAATTTCAGATGATACGTCTTCAAGCAGATGCGATCCGGACTTGCATCGAAACGAATGCAGTCCTGAACTTCGCCGCAGAACCGGATGCCGTCCTTGGATGATCTACTTCACGAGTGACACGCATTTTGGCGATTCACGCGTGCTGCGCATTGACCGCCGTCCGTTCGCGTCGGTGGCCGAGCATGATGCGGCGCTGGTGCGATACTGGAACGAGGTGGTTTCACCTGAGGACGAGGTCTGGCATCTTGGTGATTTCGCCCGTGGCAGCGCGGCAGAGGTTGAAACACTGCTGTCGTCGCTGAATGGTAGCAAGCATCTCGTCATTGGCAACAATGACGGACCCGCCGCAATTGCTGCGGAAGGGTGGGCGGGCGTGCAGCATTACGCGGAACTGACGGTCGGCGGACAGTTGCTGATCCTCTGCCACTACCCGTTTCGGACCTGGAATCAGATGGGCAAGAAATCCCTCAATCTCCATGGCCACTCCCATGGTCGCCTGACACCTATGCTCCGCCAGTTCGACGTGGGGGTGGATGCGCAGGGCCTCCGCCCGGCGACGCTGGAACAGATCATAACGAGGAAGCGGAAGGGCAGGGGCTGAAGGCGAACGCCGGCCAGCGCCCCGCAGATGGTTGCGCTTCACGGCCCAAGGCCATATTTGCTTGCCAAGGCAAGCTTCACGGAGAATCGAAATCGTGTCGGCATTGACGAGGTTCCTGGGCGACAGCCCCTTGCGCGTGATCGTCAAGCTTCTGGTGGTGTCGCTTATCGTCGGCTTCATCATGAGCGTTTTCAACTGGACGCCTTGGGACGTGCTTGATGCATTCCACGATACGGTCCTGCGCATCTGGAACATGGGCTGGAATGCGGTGGAGGAATTCGCCGGATATATCCTGCTTGGAGCTGTCATCGTGGTGCCGCTTTTCCTCATCCTGAGGCTCTTGAATCTCCGCAGGTAGTAGGATTGCGATCTGTTCAGCTGAAAAATGAGGCGCAAGCCTTGCACGCTGCGCTGAAAATGGCACTGGTGCTACGCTGAACTATTCGTGGGACAATCGTGGACCAGACCGCTGCCAAAAGAGTGCTGCCCTTCGATGTGACGAACAGGCTTGTGCTCGCGGTCGCAGTGCCGATGATGCTCGCCTATCTCACCACCCCGCTGCTTGGCATCGTGGACACAGCTGTGGTGGGGCGGTTGGGGGATGCAGCTCTTCTGGGTGGGCTGGCGGCCGGCGCAGTCATCTTCGACGTCGTCTTCAACACCTTCAATTCCCTGCGGTCGAGCACCACCGGCCTCGTCGCGCAGGCGCATGGGCGACACGATCCGGAGGAGGAACGCGCAATCCTGATGCGCTCGCTGACAGCTTCAGCAGCCTTTGGCGTCGTGCTTATCTGCCTTACCCCGGCTGTTGCGGCGGCCGGCGTCTGGTTCATCGACCCGGAGCCGCGTGTCGCCGAGGCGATGCGGACCTATATCGGCATCCGCATGCTCGCGGCTCCGCTCACGCTCATCAATTTCTCAATCCTGGGCTATGTGCTCGGGCGAGGCGAGGGAACCCTGGGCCTGCTGCTCCAGGTTCTGCTCAACGGCGCCAATATCTCACTTTCCATCCTGCTGGGCCTCAAGCTTGGCTGGGGGCTGGAAGGCGTAGCGTGGGGAACGGTGGCAGGCGAACTCCTGGCCGCGCTCGCAGGCCTTTTCATCGTCGTGCGCCGCTTTTCAGGTATGGCGCGTCTCACGGCAGCGCGTGTTTTCGATATCCCCGCCATACTCCGGATGTTGGCGCTCAATGGCGACATTATGATCCGCTCCTTCTCGCTGCTCGCGGCGTTTGCGCTTTTCACGCGTCAGGGAGCGCAACTCGGCACCGTCACGCTGGCCGCCAACGCAGTCCTGATGAACTTCTTTCTTGTGGCCGGCTATTTCCTGGACGGCTTTGCAACAGCTGCCGAGCAGCTCGCGGGCCGGGCGGTTGGAGCGCGGTACGAGCCGGCCTTTCGCCGGGCGGTCTGGCTGACCTCTCTCTGGGGCTTCGTGCTGGCCGGCGCCTCCAGCATCATCTTCCTCCTTTTCGGCGAGCGATTCATCGACCTCGTCACGACTGCGCCGGAGGTGCGCGAGATGGCCGCGACCTTCCTCCCTTGGGCGGCTCTGACGGCCGTTACCGGTGTGCTTGCCTTCCAGATGGACGGAGTCTTCATCGGCGCCACGTGGTCGCGCGACATGCGCAACATGATGCTGCTGTCGCTCGCCGCCTTCGGCCTGTGGATCCTCACGGTGGGCGAAAGTCTCGGAAATCACGGGCTTTGGGCGGCGATACATACCTTCCTGATCGCGCGTGGCCTCAGCCTTCTTTCGATCCTGCCGAGGCGGGCGCGGGAAGCCTTTGCGTAAAGCCTCAGTCGACCAGCGGTCGGTCCGCCCAGCTATCGAGCCTGGTGTCCCGAATGTCCCTGATCGAGCTCAGCCCCTCGGCGTCTGCATAGGCTTCAAGCCCGCGGACGATACGCGCGGCGAGCCCCGGTCCCTCGTAGATCATGCCGGTATAGAGCTGTACGAGATCGGCGCCCGCGCGGATCTTTTCTAGAGCCGTTTCAGCGGAGTTCACGCCGCCGACGCCGATGATGGGGAGCGAAGGGCCGACGAGGCGCCGCATTCTGGCGAGCACGATGGTCGAGCGATCGAAAAGCGGTATTCCGGAAAGCCCTCCCGTTTCGCGCGCGGCAGGATCGCGAAGGCCGGTGCGCGAGAGCGTCGTGTTGGAGACGATCAGGCCGTCGACGTTCTTTTCCCGCAGTTCTGCCGCGATGTCGGCCAAAGCTTCATCGGAAAGGTCCGGCGCGATCTTCAGGAATACGGGAACTTTACGGTCGAGCGCCTGTTCGTCGCGCACGCGCATCACGCGCTGAAGCAGCTCGGCGAGGCTCTCCCGATCTTGTAGGGAGCGCAAACCGGCCGTGTTTGGCGAGGAGATATTGACCGTCAGGTAAGAGGCGACTGCAGCGAAGGCGCGCACGCCTTCCTCGTAATCCGCCATGCGATCCGCGCTGTCGCGATTCGCCCCGATATTGACGCCGACGATTCCCCTGCGGTCCTTTCGCGAGCAAAGGCGCGCAAGGGCAGCCGCATGGCCCTCATTGTTGAAGCCGAGGCGGTTGATGACCGCGCGATCGCGCGTGAGCCGGAAGACGCGTGGCTTCGGGTTGCCAGCCTGGGGCCTGGGCGTTACCGTCCCGCATTCGGCAAAGCCAAAGCCCAGACGCAGGAGCTCGTCGGGAATTTCGGCGTCCTTGTCGTAGCCCGCAGCCATGCCGAGTGGATTCGGAAAATGCAGGCCAGCCAGGGTCAGTGCGAGTTTCGGCGCTGCGTGCGGTGCGGAGCAGAAGGGGATGCCCGACTTCAGCGCTGCGATGGAAAGCGCGTGCGCGCGCTCTGGCTCAAGCGTGAAGAGCAGCGGCTTGGTGGCGAGATCGAAGAGGCGCTTCATGCTTCGAGAGCAGGAAAGGCGTGCTTACCGTCCGCCTCGAGCGGCAGCGGCTTGACCCAGCGCACGGCGGATAGCGACAGCGTCGCGTAAAGATGCGGAAAGGGCTCGCCGCCGCGCGAAACCTCATATTTGAGAGCGGGCCCGAGTTCTTCCTCGTCGATCGCTACGAGAAGGAGATCGCTCTGCCCGGCGAAGTGCTTTGCCGCCGTTTCGCGCACCTGGGAGGCGGTTGAGAAGTGTATGAAGCCGTCGGCCAGGTCGACCGGAGCACCCTCGAACACACCCTTCCGTTCAGCTTCTCGCCACAGCGCGGCAGGGCAGATCTTGTAAATCAATTTAGGCATAGCCGCGCTATAATGCGATTGGCTGAATGGTGGAAGTGGCATTTGCCGCAAGCTGCGGCTTTTGCACCACCCTAATTGTGGCGTATTCACCCGCTATGCGAAGGATTGTCTTGGGAGTGAATTCGATGCGAACAGCAGTTGCGGCCCTCGCCGGCCTTTGTGCCCTTCCTTTTCTCGCTGCCGGGGCATTCGGCCAGGATGAAGAGCGGTATCGCTTGGAGCGGACCGAAGAGGGTTATGTGCGGATGGACACCCAGACCGGGGCCATGACGCTTTGCCGCGAGCAAGCGGGTGAACTCGTCTGCCGACCCGCTTCGGAAAGCGGCGATGCCGACGCTTCCGAGATCGACGCGCTGCGCGAGAGAGTGGCAGCGCTCGAGGAGCGGATACAGGCTCTGGAAGGCGAGGCCGGCGATGTTCCGCTCGAGCAGGAATTCGAGCAGTCGCTGAACCTGATGGAGCGCTTTTTCCGCCGCTTTGTCGATATCGTGCGCGGCCTCGAACAGGAGCAGGAGCAGACGCCGCAGGATCAACAGTCCGCGCCCCCGGAGCGCACCTGAGCGACTACCGGAGTGCGGTTCCCTCGAATCCCTGCTGTTCAGCGCGTTGTCGCGGATGCGGTAATTTCAGCCTGCGCCTTGCAAAGTGTCCTCATCCCCGCATAATCAGTTTGCGATCCCGTTCCAAAAGAAGATGACCATATGATCGGGGTATAGGGGGAGGTTTCCGTGCCGGGCTACCGTTTTGTGGTCGCCGATGACCACCCGCTTTTCCGGGGGGCACTGCAGCAGGCCTTGAGCGGCTTCGGGGACGATTGCGATATCCTGGAAGCCGGGGATTTCGACAGCGTCAAGACGCTGGTCGCGGGAGAGGCGGAAATCGACCTCGTACTGCTCGATCTGGCCATGCCGGGCGCGAGCGGCCTTTCGGGCCTGGTTGCGCTGCGCGGCTTGTCTCCGGCCCTGCCGATCATCGTGGTTTCGGCCTATGACGATTCGCAGACCGTCAGGCGTGCCCTTGATCTTGGCGCCTCCGGTTTCGTTTCCAAATCCGCGCGAATGGAGGAGTTGCGCCGCGCGGTAAGGACGGTTCTCGATGGCAATATCTATTTGCCCGAGGGGCTGGACCTGGGTGAAGAAGGAGATCCCGAGATTTCCGACCTCATCGGCTGCATCCGGACACTCACGCCGCAGCAGACGCGGGTCTTGGCGATGATTGCCGAAGGGCTTTTGAACAAGCAGATCGCCTACGAGCTGAACGTCTCCGAGGCGACCATCAAGGCCCATGTCTCCGCCGTGCTGCAGAAGCTGGGCGTCGACAGCCGCACTCAGGCGGTGATCCGCTTGTCGCGGATAGGAGCCAATCCGCTGTCGGGGAGTGTCTGAAAACGGCGCCGCGGCTTGCCGGAATGGCAAGCTGTTACTCTGCCGCGAGCACCTGGCGGTATCGCATGAGGAGCGCGCGCAAAGCCGCTGGCTTCACCGGCTTGTTGAGAACGGAAAGACCCATTGCCTCGGCCGCGGCGCGTACCTCGCTGGTGCGGTCCGCGGTGATCAATACGGCAGGTATCTCTACGCCCCAGGCGCGGCGGAGCAGGTGCACGGCGGCAAGCCCGTTATCCCGGTCCAGGTGATAGTCGGCGAGGATCAGGTCCGGCCGGTCTCCCGAAAGAAGGGAGGCATCCGGTATCGGCACCTCGGAAGCGGTACGAACCCGGCAGCCCCATCCTTCGAGCAGCACGCGCATGCCGTCCAGGATACTCTGGTCGTTGTCGATGCAGAGCACGTCGAGGCCGGCGAGCATGACGTTGGGATGTGCAGCGAGCGCGGGCTGTTCCGAAGCCGCCTCGGGCATGGCGCTGCTAACGGGCATGATGACGGAGAAGCGGGTGCCATTCCCCTGCTCCGACTGCAGCCGGATCTCGAGCTTCAGCACGCGCGCGATGCGGTCGACGATCGAAAGGCCAAGGCCCAACCCTTGCGCCTCGCGCATTCCCTCCTGAAGGCGCGTGAATTCGCGGAAGACGGTGTTCAACTGGTCGGCGGCGATACCGATGCCGGTGTCTATGACCTTCAGTTCCACCAACGTGCCGCGGCGGCGTACGCCGACGAGCACGCGGCCCTCGCGCGTATACTTTATCGCGTTCGAGACCAGATTCTGGACGAGGCGGCGAAGGAGGCTGCGGTCGGTCCTCACGGCAACCGAGCTAGGCACGATGGTGAGGCGCAACCCCTTTTCCGCGGCAAGCGGCTGGAAATCCGTGCCGATCTGGCTAAGCAATTCGTTCAATCGGAACACGCTTTCGTTCGGCTTCAGCGCACCGGTGTCGAGCCGGGAAATGTCCAAAACGGCACCAAGGATCGTCTCCACGGAATCCAGCGCGGATTCGATATTGTCGACCAGCGCGCGCAGGTCTCCACGGTCCGTCTTCTCCTTGAGAGGTGCGCAGTAGAGCCGGGCGGCATTGAGCGGCTGGAGGATATCGTGGCCGGCACCCGCGAGAAAGCGCGTCTTGCTGAGATTGGCCTCCTCGGCCAGCATCTGTGCCTGCGCCAGTTCTTCGTTGACGTGCACAAGCTCTGCGGTTCGGCTCGCGACGCGCTGCTCCAGCGTCTCGTTCGCGCGCTTCAGCGCCATGTCGGCTTCGACGCGGGCGGTGATGTCCGTATAGGTCGCGACGATGCCGCCGCCTGGCATGAGGTTGGAGCGGATTTCCAGGATGCGTCCGCTCTTCTGCAACCGCAGCTCCCATGGCCTGCCGAAGGAGGCGATCTGGTCAAGGATGACCTTCTCGGCATTGTGCGAAAGCTCTCCGCGGGCAATGAGATGGTTGACGAACTGCCCGAGCGACACGCCGACCTGGCCCATCGCGTCAGGCAGATCGAAGAGCACGCGGAACTGCCGATTCCAGCAGGTGAGCCGGAAATCCTCGTCGAAGACGGTGATGCCCTCCTCCATCTGGTCGAGCGCTGTCTGCAGGAGGTCGCGATTGTGCTGCAGTGCGATCGACGCATCGTCCAAAAGCTTCATCGCATCGCGCGGCGAGGTGTCGTTGCGCTGGAAGAGCAGGGAGAGGATGAGGCGGGCGGAGGAGGAACCCACCGCGCTTGCCAGAAGCTGCTCGGAGAAGCGGATCACCGGCATTGTCGCCTGATCGTTGCCGTTGAGCGGCGTGCCCTGCTCGGCTTCGAAGGAGAGAAAGGAGCGCTCCGTCCGCTCGACGCCCAGATAGCGGGAGATCGTGTCCTTGAGGTCGTTTACGGTCACCGCCGTACGGAAGCGGCGGAGGCTCGGGATCGGCGTCGCGTCGCGCGGTACGAAGATGGAGGCCTGGATGCGCTCGAGCGGGGTTGCCGCGCGCGAGAGCGAGCCCAGGATGAAGAAGAGCGTGTTCACCGCGAGGCTCCAGAGCACGCCATGGTTCAGCGGCTCCGCCACCGTGCCGAACAGGGCCTGGGGTCTCAGTGCGTCGATCCCGAACGGACCGTGGGCGATGATTGCGGTCCCAGCCGGGGCGAGAGAAGGAAACAGCAGCGTATAGCCCCAGATCGCAAAGCCTGCGCACATGCCGAGCAGCGCCCCACGGCTGTTCGCTCCGCGCCATATGAGGCCGCCGAAGAATGCCGGCGCGAACTGCGCGATGGCGGCGAAGGAGATGAGACCGATCGCGGCAAGCCGCGTGTTGTTCGTCGTCTCGCGATAATAGAGGAAGGCCACGAACAGGATAATGAAGATGGCTGCGCGGCGAATGTTGAGGATGACGGCCGACCAGTCTTCCTTGTCGCTGGTGTCCGGCCGCAAGAGCCGCCGCACGAAAAGCGGGATGACGAGATCGTTCGAGATCATGATCGACAGCGCCACGCTGTCCACGATCACCATGGCGGTCGCCGCCGAAAGCCCGCCGATGAACGCCAATAGCGCGAGCATCTCGTGACCGGTGAGAAGCGGCAGGGCGAGCACGTAAAGGTCGGAATTGGTGCGGTCACCCACCGTGTGGAGGCCGGCAAAGGCGATCGGGATCACGAAGAGATTGATCAGCACCAGATAGAGCGGGAAGAGCCAAACCGCCCGCTTGAGTTCGTCTGCCCCCTTGTTCTCCACGATGGTGACGTAGAATTGCCGGGGCAGCATGATAATCGCGCAGGCGCTCAGCGTCGTCATCACGACCCACGTGGCGAGCGATGTCGGATGCGTGAAGGCTGCCATCACCTCGGGCTCCGCCGCAACCCTGCGCGCCAGCTCGCCGGCTCCGCCGAAGAGCAGGAACGTGACGGCAATGCCGACGGCGAGGAAGGCAGCGAGCTTGACGATCGACTCCACCGCGACGGCAAGCACAAGTCCGCTTTGATGCTCGGTGGCGTCCGCATGGCGCGTGCCGAAAAGGACGGCGAAGACAGCGAGCAGCATCGCGATCAGCAGGGATATGTCGCCGATGAAGAGGTCGATGGCAGGCGGAGCGCCATTGTAGTGCTCGACCATGAGGCTGACCGAATCCGAAATCGCTTTCAGCTGCAGGGCGATGTAAGGAATCGTGCCGCAGGTGGCGATGACGGCCGCGACGGAGGCTATGGCGAAGCTCTTGCCGTAACGCGCGGCCAGGAAATCCGCGATCGACGTGATCTTCTCGCTCTTCGCCAGACGGATGATGCGGCCAAGGAACCGGTTGGCGAAGATGAAGACGAGCACCGGCCCGATGTAGATGGCAAGGAACTCAAAGGCCCGCTCCGAGGCGAGCCCCACAGAGCCGAAGAACGTCCAGGAGGTGCAGTAGATCGCGAGGCTAAGGGCGTAGATCAGGGGCCGCGATCCGGACCACTGTCCGGCTGCAGCGCGTTTGTCGCCATGGCTCGCAATCACGAACAGGAACGTGACGTAGCCGATGGCGATGATCGCAATGACCCATCCCTGCACGGAAAAGGTTCCTCCCAGGTTCCAGAACGAAGCACAGGCGAGCCGTTTCGCGCAATGGGCCTCTGGAGCAAGTAATCCCACAGTATGTGCAAAATACAGTCTGCGGCTTACGCATCCCGCCATATTTGCTATTCTGCGCGCGCACGCGGGGGCGCGAGCTGCCGCTTGCCTGTTGTCGCAAGCGCTGGAGGTGCGGAATGGCGAACGGAATGTTGAACGAATTCAAGGAATTCATTGCTCGGGGAAATGTGATCGATCTTGCCGTGGGCGTCATCATCGGCGGGGCGTTCGGCGGCATCGTGACCTCGCTTACCGATGACATCATTATGCCGATCGTGGGGGCGATCTTCGGCGGCTTCGACTTTTCCAATTATTTCCTGCCGCTCGCTTCCGGCGTGACCGCAACCACGCTGGCGGCCGCGCGCGAGCAGGGCGCCGTGCTCGCCTACGGCAATTTCATCACCGTCATCCTGAACTTCCTTATCCTGGCCTGGATCATCTTCATGATGGTGAAGGCGGTGAACAGGCTGCGCCGCCGTCAGGCGGAAGAGCCTGCTACGCCGGAAGCACCGCCGCAGGACGTCCAGCTTCTGACGGAGATCCGCGACCTTCTATCCAGGAAGTAGGCTTCGGCAAATTCAGGCTGGCTGCTCATCATTGCCGGCCATTTTCCTAGGCGATTCTTTGGACAAGCGGGCGCTTGCGCGCAGGGAAGTGGGCTGTTCAGGTTCCCGGCTTATTGCTGGGCGCTTCCCCTGCCGCCTCGTGCAAGCTATTTAGCTGGCACCGCCGCGGATATGGCGCGTCACAAAGGGTAGAGGAATGAGCCTGCTGGAAAGCTTGCGCGCCGAAGCGCGCTCGGCGCCGCGAAGCGGCATTGTGTCCGTTGTCGACCATGCGCGGGGCCGCCCCGGCCTCATTCCGCTCTGGGTGGGCGAGGGCGATCAGCCTACGCCGGATTTCATCCGGGAGGCGGCAACGCGAAGCCTCGCCGCGGGCGACACGTTCTACACCTGGCAGGCCGGTATACCCGATCTGCGCGCTGCTCTCGCGTGCTATCACGAGCGCACCTTCGGCCGCACCTTTTCCCCGGAGGAATTCATTGTGGTGGGCGGCGGCATGCAGGCGATCCAGCTTGCGCTGCAGGCGGTCGCCGGAGCGGGAGACGAGGTCGTCTACTTCACGCCTGCATGGCCGAACTTTCCCGCAGCGCTCGGCGTGGCCGGTGGAAAGCCCGTGCCGGTCCGTCTCGATTTCTCGGAGAACGGCTGGAGCCTCGATCTTGGACGCGTTGAAGCCGCGATCAGTCCACGGACCCGAGCGCTTTTCGTCAACACGCCGGCCAATCCGACCGGGTGGACGGCGGATCGGGAAACGCTCGCAGCCTTGCTCGATCTTGCCCGGCGGCATGGGCTCTGGATCATCGCCGACGAGATCTATGCGAAGTTCTTCTACGCCGGCCCGCGCGCGCCTTCCTTTTACGACTTGGTGGCGGAGGACGATCGTATCCTCTTCGTCAATTCCTTCTCAAAGAACTGGGCGATGACCGGCTGGCGCATCGGCTGGGTTCGCGCGCATCCCTCGCTCGGAGGCGTCTTCGAGAACCTGGTGCAGTACTCCACCTCCGGCGTGGCCGAGTTCATGCAGCGGGGTGCGATGGCCGCGCTTGAGGAGGGCGATTCCTTCGTCGAGGCGCAGGTCGCACGCGCGAAGGAGAACCGCGACCGCCTCTGTGCGGCTCTAGGAGAGACGGGGCGCGTGCGCCTGGCAGCCCCTCTAGGGGCGTTCTATCTCTTCTTCGCGGTCGACGGCATGGAGGATACGCACAGCGCCGCCATCGAAATCGTCGACCGCACCGGCGTGGGCCTCGCTCCGGGCGAGGCCTTCGGCCCCGGCGGTGAAGGGTTCTTCCGCCTCTGCTTCAACCGCCGGCCGGACCATCTGGAAGAAGCGGCCGATAGGCTGTCGGAGTGGCTTGCGGGAAAGCTGTAGCTTTCCCTCGCAGCCGGAGAAGCGGACGACGGCTCAGCCGCCGGACTTCGAGACCACCAATGGGATGACGCGTTCGCTCTCGGTGGCGGGCGCCTGACCGGGCTCCACAAAGCGGATCCCGAGCGTCTCCCAGGTTTCCGTGAGCGCTTCCTTCAGCGTGTCGATGAGCGCGTCCGTGTGGAACGGCGTCGGCGTGATGCGCAGGCGCTCGGTGCCACGCGGTACGGTCGGATAGTTGATCGGTTGAATGTAGATGCCGTGCTTTTCCAGAAGGTGGTCGCTCGCCTTCTTGCAAAGCTCGGGATCACCCACGAGCACCGGCACGATGTGCGTCTCGGACGGCATGACCGGCAGGCCGGCGGCGCGCAGAACGTCCTTGGTGCGCTGCGCCTGACGCTGGTGCGCCTCACGCTCGGCGTTCGACGTCTTCAGGTGCCGGATCGAGGCGGTGACGGCAGCGGCGATCGCCGGTGGCAGGGCCGTGGTGAAGATGAAGCCGGGCGCGTAGGAACGCACAGAATCGATGACAGCCGCCGAGCCGGTGATATAGCCGCCGATGACGCCGAACGCCTTGGCCAAGGTGCCCTCGATCACATCCATGCGGTGGGCGAGGCCGTCACGCTCCGTGATGCCGCCGCCGCGTGCGCCGTACATGCCGACCGCATGCACTTCATCGATATAGGTCATCGCGTTGTAGCGTTCGGCCAGATCGGCAATCTCGGCGATTGGCGCGATATCGCCGTCCATCGAGTAGACCGACTCAAAGACGATGAGCTTCGCGCGTCCGGGGTCGGCACTCTTCAGGAGGCTTTCGAGATGAGCCAAGTCGTTGTGGCGGAAGATCTTCTTTTCCGCTCCCGAACGACGCACGCCCTCGATCATCGAGGCGTGATTGAGTTCGTCGGACAGCACGAGGCAATTTGGCAGAAGACGCGCGATCGTGGAGATCGACGCCTCGTTGGATACAAACCCCGACGTGAAGACGAGTGCCGCCTCTTTGCCGTGAAGGTCGGCAAGCTCCATCTCAAGCTCGACCAGCGGGTGATTCGTTCCGGAGATGTTGCGCGTGCCACCGGCGCCGGAGCCCATGCTGCCGGTTGCCTGCTGCATCGCGGCGATCACATCCGGATGCTGCCCCATGCCCAAATAGTCGTTGGAGCACCATACGGTGATCTCCCGCGCCTTGCCGTTCGCGCGCCAGATGGCTCGCGGGAAAGAGCCGGCAATACGCTCGAGATCCGCAAAAACTCTGTAACGACGCTCCGCGTGGAGCTGATCGATCGCCTCGGAAAAGAACCGCTGATAGTCCATGCTGTCTTCCTGGGTTGCGGCCGGGATCATAAACGCCGAGTCGGCGGGCGTCCATCATTCCTGTGCGGGCAAAATGCCACGTCGGCTCGGACCGGCTTTGCGCTCGATCTATTCTCCGCCAGCAATAATCGTCCAAGTCGGCCATCGGCAAGGGAAACTGCTCCCGGTCCGGAAGACGCGTCCAGAGTTCGTGGACCGCTTGGCTCTTGTGAAAACGAACTGTTCTCCGAATATCAGAGTGGGGCCTCGTCCTCGCCTCGAACCGAGAAGCGCACCGCTTGAGCGCAGGTAAGATCGAGCCGCCGTCGCGCGAGGCGGCTGCTCCAGACCGACTGCGCGTTCCGGAAAGCTGATGAAAATCTCGCGCGCCTGAAACGACAGTGCCGTTCCATGGCTGCGGCCGGATTGTCCACAATCAAGGCTTTTGAGGTAGAGGTGTATACACCTTAAACGGTTGACGCCGACCGAAAGAGCGTTTACGCAGAAGGAATACTAAAGGTTGTGCATTGTGGGAAATTTCAATTTTATGTAGGTCGGTCACTTTGCGATTGCGTTTCAATTCCCAAATGGCCCCGGCTGGATTGGATCGCTGCTTTGTGCCGTCGAAAACGATCTGTCGGCCAGCGGCGAGTAAGGCACTGTTTCTGGTGTTGTTTAACTTGTTGAGGATATTGCCTGATGACCAAGCGAACAGATTGCGAGTTCATTCCCGGACGCCCATCGCCTCACGGCGAACTAATGCCAGTCTGTAGGGTCTGCCGACATTAGATTCGGGAAGCTTGCCGGCCCCGCTTCTCGCATGAGGCCGTGCGCTTCCCTCCATTTGGAGCCCGGCCTCCTGAAGATCGGCGGGCAGTATTCCGGTTGAATTTCCTACCTTCAAGAAAAACGGAATCGATAATGCAAAGAGGGTGATCTCAACCGGACGGAATCCGGCGTGGATGGCGGGGAAATATTCTGCTCCGCCAAGAACTCGGCCTCATTTTATTCCAGCGGGATTTGAGCTTTGATTTTTCATTCAAGCGATTGTGAAGCACGAACGCGGCTTGTATCCATAACCCTCACCCTGTTTGCGGTGGCGCTTCAGGGATGCACCTTGCCAGCCAGGACAGCATTGTCGGTTAAGCCGGCCGGCATTGAAGAAGAGGCCCCAGTGCCTTCCGCGCAGCCGGCAGCCAAATCCCCTGCAAGCGCTGCCACCCGCACGAAGAGCACTCCGCCGAAGGCAGCAGGGGGGACGCGGGAGGGAACCGATATCCGCGCCACCGTCGCCTCCGCATTGCGGCACAGCGCCGTCGTGCATCGCGCCCAGGCGGACCGTTCCAGCGCCGAAGTCGACGTGAAGATCGCCTATGGCGGCTACCAGCCACAGCTGCAGAGCCAGGCCGGTTTCGGTACCAACGATACCTATGATTACGGGATAACGGTCGCCCAGCCACTCTACGATTGGGGCCGGACCGGCGCTGATGTCGAGCGTGCCAAGGCCGGTCTCGCCTCTGCGGAAGCGAGCTTCATGGATGTGGCTGAAAAGGCTGCCTTGGAAGCGGTCGCAGCTCATATTGCCGTCCGGCGCAGCGAGGAGCTGGTTAAGGCGGCTCAGGAAAATCTCGTCGCCCATCAGCGCTTCACGGAGCTCGCGACGGATCGCACGAGCGGGGGCGTCGGCGACGCCACCGAAGTGGAACTCGCCGGCGTGCATCAGGGCGAAGCCGAATCGGCCCTCGAGGATACCAAAGGCGGCCTGCGCAATGCATATAGTGTTTACTATTCGCGCGTTGGTCGTGAGGCCGCCCGGTTGGCGCCGGTCCCGGAGCTTCCGCTCTTCCTCGGAGAGGACAGGAACCTGGAGGCGGTTGCCCTGAACGCTCCTGCGGTGCTTGCGGCGCGCGCACGTCAGGAAGCTGCCCGCCATGCAGCCAAAGTGGAGCGGGCAGGCCTGCTGCCACGATTGAGCGCGGAAGCCTTTGTCCGCGGCGATGATGACGCGGACGACGCACAGACGGGTGTCGGCCTGCGCATAATGGGGCCTTCCCTTGCTGGCCTTTCAAACTTCAGCCGGGTCGAGGCGGCCAACCTGCAGGCGGACAGCGCAAGATGGGCGTCGGAGGCAGCGCGTCGCGAGGCCACGCTCCAGGCGCGGGAGCTCTTCGATCATGAGCCGACCCTCCGCGGCCGCATAGCCATCCTGGACACGCAACTGGTGAGGGCACGCGCGCTGCGCGACCTCTACGAAGATCAATTCGAGATCGGCGAGCGCTCCGTGGCGGATCTGGTCAACGTGCAGGCGGACGTCTTCCGCATCGAACGCAGCCTCATCAATGCGCGCTACGACATCATCGACCTGCAATACCAGGCCGCCGCCGCCCTGGGTTACCTGATCGATGCGCTCCAGGTGAACCTGAAAGGAAGGGAACAATGAAGTCGGCGAAGAGAAGCTCGGGCGC
>Ga0164243_10006725_pt1 | contig 17348 bp, 11 predicted proteins | sample OricompcompostOP_FD_108781 | JGI IMG/M metagenome (GOLD analysis project Ga0164243, IMG submission 108781) | Organic Plus compost microbial communities from Emeryville, California, USA - Original compost - Organic plus compost (OP) | ecosystem: Engineered > Solid waste > Mixed feedstock >... | reverse complement strand
TCAAACGCCGCCTGCCCGACGCAGGCGATCCGCTGCGGCAAGTGGGCCTACGGCTTCCAGTATCACGTGGAGATCACCGAGCACACGGTCGGTGACTGGGCGCGCATCCCCGAGTACCAGGCGAGCCTCGAGAAGGCCCTGGGGCCCGCGGAAGCCGCCAAGCTCGGCACCACCGTCGAGCCGCGCCTAGCCGACTTCCGCCGTACGGCCAAGCTTACCAACGACAACATGATGGCGCTGATCGGCCGCTAGCCCGGGCCGATCAGCAGTCCTCCCGCGGCTCACGCGCGCGCCCGAAGTTCGGCCTGCGAGCGGCCGATGATGCCCTTGTAGCTCTTGCGCGGATACCATGGCGTCTGCGCGATTTGGGCGAAACCCGGAATCGTCTCCATGTGGCGAACCATGCGAGCGCGCATTTCGCGGTCTGGCAGCGGGCCGCGCAGTGCCTTGACGTTCTCGGCCGCATGCTTCGGGTTGGACGTCGCCGGCAGGGCGCAGGTGACGGCCGGATGCGAGATCACCCATTTGAGGAAGAACTCGGCCCAGCTTCCCGCGAACTCGCGGGCGAATGCCGGCACTTCCTGACCCTCGACTGCCTTGAACAGCCGCGCCTTCTCGAACGGCATGTTGACCAGCACGGCGATGCCGCGTTCGGCGGCGGCCGCCAGGAGCCGCTCTTCGGCCTTGCGGTTGAAGATCGAGTAGTTGACCTGCACGAAGTCGAGGTTGCCGCGCTCGACCCAGCTCAGCAGCGGCTCCATGTAGACGTTCTCATGGTGGGTGACGCCGACGTAGCGGATTCGCCCTTCCTTCTTCCAGGCGCGGAGATAGGGAACGACGACCTCGGCGTTGACGAGACTGTGGCACTGCATGAGGTCGATCTGTCGGCGCCACAGGCGGCCTTCGGATTGAACGAGGCTCCTCAAGGCTTGGCTCTCGTCGGCCAGGTACTCCCCGGTTGCCCAGATCTTGTTGGCGATGAAGAGCCCGTCGCTGATGCCGAGCGAGGCCGCGTAGTCGCCGACGGTGATCTCGCCCGTGCCGTACAAGGGCGAGGTATCGACGAGGCGGGCGCCGCCCTCCCAGTAGGTGCGGATGACGTCGCCCAGATGCTTGCGCGGCTCGCCCGGGATCACGTCGAAGGTCAGAAAGGTGCCGAGGCCGATCGCCGGTATCGCCTCGTTGGTCGATGGGATGGCCCGCATGATGGCGCCGCCCGAGGATGGCTCCTTGGCCGCTGTTTGCGCGCGGGAGTGCGCAGGAAGCAGGAGCCCTGGGGGAATGGCGGCTGCGGCAGCCAGTCCGAAACCGGCGTTCTTGAGAAAGTCCCGTCGCGTGGCGCGCGGATGGTCGGCGGCTTCTTTATTTGTCATGCTGAACCTCCTTGATGCAGTCGACGCTCCGGCCGGCCGCCTTGCGGCGCCGGAGGAAAAGCGCGCAAGCGAGATAGAGGATCGCGCCGCCGTGCGCGCTTCGGATCGTGACCGGCATCACCGGATTATGACCTTTCGCAACGACCCTTGTTGCTGACATCGCGCGTTAATGGCGGATAATGATCGTCGAAGATACGTGATGCCGCTCGGAGGCCGATTGAGGACAGAGCCGCCCTATGAACGACGCGTGGAGCCCCTGGCGCTCGGCTGGCGCAGCCACGCCTGGAGCACCGGCGTCTTCGACACGGCCTACCGGCGCTACACGCAATGCGTTGAAGGCACGATCCGCACCCCGCAGCATCTCGTCATGGTGACGCTCAAGGGCGGCGCCGAGCGGCTGGAGGTTTCGTCCTCCTGCGGTCACCGCTATGCCGGCGTCGACCGGCCGGGCGCCGTGTCGTTCGTACCGCCTCACTGCGAGCGCCAGCTCAAACTCACTGGCGTTGCCTCAGAGTGGGCATCCATCTCCCTCAGCCCGGCGCTGTTCGACGCCGACGGTGATCGCTCATCCAGCAACTCGCTCGACGGCGCCACCTTCACCAACATCGACGACCCGTTCATCCTCGGCATGGTGTCGGAGATGGCGCGGCTCGCCCACGTTGATCAGGCGCTCGATCCCATCTACTGCGAGACGATGTCCTGGGCTCTGGCCCGCTACCTGACGCGCCGCTTCGGGCAGCCGCGCGACAAGATCGACGCCCGGGTCTGGAAGCTTGCGCCATGGCGCATGCGGCGGATCGCCGACTATGTTGACGCGCACTTGGCGGAACCGCTGCGAATCGCTGATCTCGCGAAGCTCGTCGGCGTCTCGCCAGGCCACCTCCATCGGGCCCTCCACGCCACTCTCGGAAAAACTCCGCTCGAGTTCATCAACGAGCGGCGCATCGAGCGCGCTAAGCACTACCTGCACCGCCACGACGCGACGATCGCAGCGATCGCGCTCAAGGTCGGGTTCGTGAGCCCGAGCCATTTTACGAGAACGTTCAGGCAGATCACTGGCGTCAATCCATCAAGCTTCCGGGCCGGAAGCGCCGCGGCCCGACTGCCCCTGCAGCGCCGCGCGGAAGCAAGCGAGTGATCGCAATGACGTCACGAACGTCCTGGCAGGGGCACCAACGCGGCGGCTCTGTTGCTTATGCGTTACGGTGGATGAAGGGGTGCGGATTGCCCGTTCTTCCGAACCTGTGTTACTCCCGGACCATGCGAACTTGGCTCCAGACTCCGGCAAGCTGCGGGGCTCCCACGATGCGGTTTCTGATCTCGACGACAGCGTTGGCTATCGGCACGGCACTGGCGGTTTTACCCGCCGCGGCCGGCCCGGCGCTGCTGTTCGAGCCCTCGACTGGCAACATCCTTTACTCGGAGGACATGGACAATCAGTGGCACCCGGCGTCGCTGACCAAGATCATGACCGCCTACATCGTGTTCGGGGAGCTCAAAGCCGGCCGCATCACCCTCGACACCAAGATCAAGTGCTCGGAGCGCGCCAACCAGGAGCCGCCGAGCAAGGTCGGGCTTCCTGTCGGCGCCGAGATGACGGTCGACACCGCCCTCAAGGCCCTGATCGTCAAGTCGGCGAATGACGTCGCTGTAATGCTCGCCGAGCAGATCGGGCCCACCTATGAGCAGTTCGTGGATCGCATGAACGCGGCGGCGCAGCGGCTCGGCATGACGCGGACGCGCTTCAAGAATCCGAACGGGCTGCCGGACGAAGGACAGGTGACGACAGCCCGCGACCTCGCCAAGCTGTCGCGCGCCATCGTCACCGAGTTTCCGGAGTACGCGGGCTACTGGTCTATGACGGAAGTGCAGATCGGCAAGCAGCGGCTCGGCACGCACAACGGGCTGCTTACGACCTTCGAGGGCGCGGACGGGCTCAAGACCGGGTTCATCTGCGACTCCGGCTTCAACGTCGTCGCCAGTGCCACGCGCGACGGCCGCAAGCTGATGGCGGTGGTGCTCGGCGAGCCCTCGGGCAAGGACCGCTCGATCCGCGCCGCGAGCCTCCTGGAGCACGGCTTCCGCCAGTACGACTGGAAGCAGCTCTTCAACACCAGCAGCATCGACACGGTACCGATCGCGGCAGACGCGCGCGGCGTCCACAGCGTCCGCCATACCGTGACCTCGTGGGCCTGCGGGAACCGCGTGGCGGCGAAGAAGCTGCGCTCGGCCAAGGTGAAGGTGAAGCAGGCGAGGAAACAGGCCGATCCCAATCGCACCGCCGAAGCAAAGCCGAAACTCAAGCCGGCGCAGGCCTCCGCGACTGGCAGCACCGCTGCTCCGGCCAAGGCCAAGCAGGAGGCGCAGGCTAAGCCAAAGTCCGCGGCCAAGGCTCAGTCGGCGAACTGAGCACGACGACTTTTTTCACCGGCCCCGGCCCCGGTTCTCCCGTTACACGATTAGGTTGAGCGGCCCCTCCTCATAGGGGCAGCCGGGCGATGGTGCGTCGCGATGGCGATCGAATTTGTCGGGCAGATCACCGCCGGAAGGGCGCTGGCTCTCGGGCAGGGCATAGTCGCCAGAATCGCGCGGCTCGGACCCGTTCGTGTCAGGGACCTCACCCGGCGCACCGCTGCCCGCGGCGGGAGGAGAACCGGACCCGCTTTCCCCGGCGCGCACCATGGTTGCATCAGCCGTCGACAGCGCCGCCGTCAGCCCCAAGCACATCAGCGCCGCGGCGGCGCGCCTTAAGGCGAGGTGTAACGAAATCCTCATCACGTCTCTCCATCTGGCGCCACGCACATCTGGAACATCTGCGGATCGGCCGCGTCCGCTTCAACCCGGTGGTTACTATTTAGGGCGTGAACGTGCGTCCCGCACACCGGCGGATCCACGTTGGCTTCGATCTTGCTCTTTCCTGGCCAGAAACACGACAGACGGGATGAAGCAAGTCATGATGAACCGCTGGCAGCACGCTCAGAGCGCCAGGCCATTGATCGTCGAGGCCGACGTCATGGCGGCGACGCTGGAAGCCCAACATGGGCTCTATGCCGCTGAAATCGCTGAATTTCTTTCGAACTTTCACACGGTCGAGGGCAACGAGGAACGGGCTTTCGCCTGGGCCGAGGTGGCGGACGCCGTGCGCGACCGCATGAGCGAGCGCGTGCGCTCATGAGATTTTGTGCAACTTCCTGGCGTACCACATCGAGACGACCGCATGACCTCACCTGACACACACGCCCCCGTTCCGGGGGCCGCCGTTCTGGGCGCGGGCCAAGTTGCAGGCACCCCCGCCGCAGCCGGCGCCGCCATAACCAGGCTCGCCGCCGAGGCGCTGCGCCGGGGCGAGGGCCTCCTGCGCAACATCCTCGCCGGCACCGACGAGCGGGCGCGCTCGCAGCGCAACGCCGTCGCCGCCTTCGCCATCCGCGTCGCCAGCGCCGGGCTGCTCTACCTGACGCAGATCCTGCTCGCCAACTGGATGGGCGGCTACGAGTACGGCATCTACGTCTTCGTCTGGACCTGGGTTCTGGTGCTCGGCGGTCTCGTCCCGCTCGGGCTCAACGTCGTCGCCATGCGCATGGTGCCTGAGTACCGCGAGACGGGAGACCTCGCCCGCCTCGGCGGCCTCACGCGCGGCCTGAACCTCCTGATCCTCGCCGTCGGCACCCTCGTTGCGCTCATCGGAGTCGCCGGCCTTTGGCTCGCCGAGGACACCGTCGCGCACTACCACCTGCTGCCCGGCTATCTCGCCCTCATCTGCGTTCCCCTCTACGCCCTCGGCGACCTGCAGGACGGCTTCGGCCGCGGCCGCGGCTCCATGGGCGTCGCCCTGGTGCCGCCCTACATCCTGCGCCCGCTGCTGGTGCTCGTCGCCATGGTCATCGCCCACGACCTCGGGCTGCCGATGTCGGCCGCGACCGCCGCCGGCGCCGCCATTATCGCCACGTGGGCCTCGGCCATCCTGCAGACCGTGCTCATCCACCAGCGCACCGCCGCCGAGACGGCGCACACCACTGCCCAGCTCCAGTACGACTTCGGCCACTGGCTCAGGACCGCGGCGCCGCTGTTCATCATCGTCGCCTGCGGCCTCGTGCTGCAGAGCGCCGATGTGCTCGTCGTCTCGGCCTACCTCACCCCGACCGACGTCGGCATCTACTTCGCCGCCGCCAAGACCATGAGCCTCATCATGTTCGTGCATTACGCCGTCGGCAGCGCCGTCGCCAACCGCTTCTCCGCGCTCAACGCCCGCGGCGACAAGGCGGCGCTCGCCGCCTGCGCCCGCGACGCCGTGCACTGGACATTCTGGCCGTCGCTGGTCGCGGCGCTAGCCATCCTGGCGCTCGGCCAGCCGCTCCTTTGGCTGTTCGGCCCGCAGTTCGTCAGCGGCTATCCGGTGATGCTGATCCTGGTCGTCGGCTTTCTCCTGCGCTCGGCCATGGGGCCGGCGGAGTTCCTGCTCAACATGCTGGGCGAGGAGAAGCGCTGCGCCGCCGCCATGGTCGCGACCGCCGCCATCAACATCGCCCTGACGTTCATTCTCGTTCCGCGCTTCGGCCTCGTCGGCGCGGCGGCGGCAACCTCGGCCTCGCTGGTCCTGCTGTCGTTCCTCGAGTACGCCATCGTGCGCACGCGGCTCGGGCTCGACATCGCCATCTGGCGGGCGCTCTAGGAACTCCAACGCAGCGCCCCAAATCAACGAAAAACGGCCGCATCGCTGCGGCCGTTTTCTCTTATCGGTTGTTTTTCGCCGAGGCTCACATGGAGGCGCCGAGGACCAGCGTCCAGAACGTCTTGAACTCGGTCTTGGGATCCTGCACCAGCGCAAGGCCGGCGTCGCGCGCATCAGCCAGCAGCAGGTTCTTGTTGTGGCCAGGGCTTTCCTTCCAGCCGCGCAGCACTTCATCGAAGCTCGCCTGGCCGGTGCCGACGTTCTCGGCAGCGACACCTGCGACATAGCCGCTGCGTTTCACGCGATCCCACGGGTTGGAGCCGTCGGAGCCGTAGTGCGAGATGCGGTCCCACTTGGCAAGGTCGCGGGCATGCGCCTTGGCGGCGGAGGTGAGCTGGGCATTGAGCTTCAGCGGCTTCAGGCGCTTCTGGGCGCGATACTTGTTGATCTGCACCAGGGCCTTCTCGGGATCGAGAGTAGTCTTGCTGTAATCGCGATCGGCGAGAGCGCCCTTCGGAGCCTTCTCCCAGCTGCCCTTGGGCATGCCGTCATAGGCTGCGAGCTGAACGCCGGACGAAGGGCCGCCGGAGGAGGAGCCGCTGCCCAGGCCCAGGGACGGCGACATCGCCGCGATAGACGAATCGCCGGTGTCGGCGAAGCTTGTGGAGACCGCGCTTGGACCAATGCCGCAGCCGGCGGTCAACAAGCTCAGAACAAACAGAAGTCCCACTCGAACCATAACTTACCTTCTCCCGCAGACGTACGCGCGGTCACAAATGCGAAGCATCGCAGCAAGCCGTTAAGGCCGCGTTAACGCTAATGGCTTCAAAAAGAGGAGGATCTGATTCAGGTTTTTCGAAACATACCCCTAGGTCTTCCCCAGCTCGGCTCGCCCTCTACGAGCCGACCCCTCATGGCAGGTGGCATTTACCTGCAACATGTTGTCTCCAATTTGGCGTCAAGCGGGCGAAAGCCCGGCATCGACTACGAAGGATTGTGACGGATCACCGCGTTAACCCTGTGGGCACTCCCCGCGGCTAGGATCTTTAGAGAAGCGTGCCTTAACCGCAGCCAATGGGCCTTGCAGAAGAGATGCACAGCTCAACAATACACAGCGCATGCGGGCCGAGGGGCTTGGAACCACAGCCTCAATCGGGAACAATGCCGGTGAATCGGCCAGTGATTCGCGCGTCTGGTCCGATCCAACTGCGCCCTTGCCGCGTCAAAGCCAAGGGTCGGCAGTTCTTGGGCAGACCACGAGGTTCCGCGCGAATGACCGCTGTTACCAGCACATTTCGCAATCGCGACAAGGACGCGCCGGCCGTGCCCTTCAAATGCGCGCTGATGCTCGTGCGGATTGCCTGCAGCGGCGGAGCTACGCGCGCCGAGATCATGCGCGATCTGGGCCCCGTGTTCGCGCATAAGCTGTCGCCGGGGGAATGGCGCCAGCTGGTCACCGCCTCCATCACAGAGCTTCTGGCCGACGGCTTGGCCGTGCAGTCGCGCGGGCGGCTGACGGCGACGGCGATCGGCCGCGAGGCGGCGGACAATTTCCTCGGGCGCAAGGGCGCGACGGCCGCCTGCTGGCAGGACGTGCGCGATGGCCGGCTGGTTGCCAAGGCGCTTGGTCTCGAGGATCTCGGCCCCAAGCGCATCAAGGACCTGCAGCGGCCGGATGGGCTCAGGGCGTTCATCATCCAGAAGGCCTTCGGACTGCCGCTCAGCGGCACCCAGACTGTGGGCAAATTGCGGGCTCAGCTTGCCGTCGTCGCCCTCGAGCGGGCGTTCGGCAATAAGATCAAGACCGGGCTCGGCGCGGGATCGGGCTTCTCGGCGCAGGCCGGGCGCATGCTCGCAGGTCAGCTCTCGATCCGGCCTCGCGACTTCGGCTCCGACGGCAAGCTCGTCAGCGCGCTTGCCGCCGAAGCGGTCGATGCGCGCCAAACCGATCTCGAAGCGTTGCGTAGCGCCCTCCTGCGGCGGCTGGCGCAGCAGGCGCTCAGTGACAGTGACGCCGGGCTCGAAGTCAGCGCTCCCGTCCTGCGGCGGGCCGACAATGATGCGGGCTTGCCCGGCGCCCCTCTGCCGCCCAGCCGGCGACCCGATCCCGCCGGATTCGCGCGGCATGTGCAGATTGCGGCGCAGGAATGCGCCGAAGGTTGGCCTGGTAACCGCAAGGCCCTCATCATGCGGGTATGGCAGGCGATTTCGGCGCGGCACCCCGAGTGGGGCCTGTCCGAGATCGAATTCAAATGCATGCTCGGCGAAGCTCACAGGGCCGGCTATCTCGCCCTCGCCAGCGCGGACCTCAAGGACAAGCGCAACGCCGACGAACTCAACGCCTCCGCCATTACCTACAAGAACACCGTCTGGCACCTCGTTCGAGTCGAAGACGCGGACTAGGCGCAGGCATCCAATCACTTCTCTCTAAGCCATTCAGGGAACCTTTGTTGATGCATCAGCGGGCGCAAGAAGTCATTGCACCGGACCGGATGGCGGAGGCTTTCGAGCATTCGATCACCTGGGAAGACGACATCTGGCGGGCCGATCCCGTCGATGTTGAGCGCGTGCACGCCAAGGCGCGCAAGAAGTTCGCCGAAGTTCTCGAGACGGTGACGCAGGAAGGCACGGCGCAGGCGCGCATCCTCCTGTTCCACGGCCAGTCAGGCGCCGGCAAGACGCACCTCATTCGCGCCCTGCGCACGAGCTCGCACCGCGAGCAGAAGGCCTATTTCGGCTACGCGCAGATGACGCCGGACGTCTCCAATTACGCCGACTATTTCCTGCGCCGCCTCATCCACTCGCTGGAGAAGCCCTACGATCCCGACAAGGGCGGTGACAGCGGATTGACGCGGCTCACCGAGCGGCTGCTCGCGACCTGCACCACGCTGAAGCCGGCCGACATCGAGGCCCTGCGCGAAAAGGATCTCGACAGCAACGCGCTGGCGCGGCTCGTACTCAAGCTGTCGGACGAGATCGTGTCGTCCAAGGGCTTCGGCGAGCAGGAGCCCGACGTCAACATCGTGCGCGCGCTGCTTTACCTCGAGCGCAAGGATCCGCGCATCGACCAGCGCGTGCGCCAATACCTCTATGGCCGGCAGCTGACGCCGCTGGCGCACGAGGCGGTCGCGGCGCTCGATCCCAACGAGGGCGAAGGGCGCGCGTTCGAGATCATCGCCGCGCTCGGTCAGCTCATGAAGATCGTCGACGACGCGGCGCTTGTCTTCTGCATCGACCAGGTCGAGGACCTCGTCAATTTCCCCGACCCGGAGGTGCGCTTCCAAAAGGCGGTTGGCGATCTCATGCAGATCACCAACCGAGTCGCCAGTGCCGTCATCATCATCTCGTGCCTGGACGACTTCTACGACCGCGTGCGCGAGCCGCTGGCACAATCGTTCCGGGACCGCATCGAGAAGTCCGGCCCCGTGGCGCTCTATGAGAGCCGCTCGGCGGAGGAAGCCCGGCTGATTATCGCCAAGCGCCTTGAGCACCAGGCCGAAACGCAGGGCCTGGGTCTGTCCTTCCCCGACGCCAGCGCCTTCTTCGGGCCGTCGTTCTTCGAGGAGTTCGCGGGACTGTCGACCCGGCGCCTGCTCGAGCACGCGCAGAACCGCTTGAGCGCGCAGACGGCGGAGCCCGAGGAAGAGGAAGAAGAGCAACAAAAGAGCTCGAGCTTCATCTCGACGCTCGCCGAGGCCCTTGGCTTCGGCGGACCTCCGGCCGAGAAAACCCAGAGCTCGCCCTACTCCAAGATCGACTACCGCGAGATCTGGGAGCGCTTCCAGAGCCAGTCGGAAGCGGAAATCCCGTCGGACGACGGCGAGATGATGGACGCGCTGGTGGCCGCGGTGCAGCTCGCCCGCGAGGAGTGGGGCGACGCGATGACGCTCCACGTCGAGCGCGTCGAGGTGGCCGACGACCTGCCGGCGTTCGACCTGTCGCTGCGCCACGCCTCGGGCCTGGAATCGGAAACGCGCGTGTTCCTGTGCAATCGCCCGACGCAGGGCGGCGGCCTTAAGCGGCAGCTCGACAAGGTGCTCGACGCTATGCACGGCAAGACGTGCTTCATGCTGCGCGCATCCGACTTCCCGCCGAACAAGAAGAACCAGACAGCGCAGGCCTTCCGCAAATTCCGCGACGCCGGCGGCCGCCAGATCCTGGTGCCGATCCCGGAGTGGGAGCGGATGATCATGGTGCGCGAGTTCCACGCCCACCACCGCACTGACCCCGGCTTCGGCAAGTGGTTCGAAAGCGCCAAGCTCCTGTCGAACCTCATCGCCATCATTCAGCTTCTGCGGCTCGACCTGCTCGGCCGGCCGCTGCCGGCGACCGGCGGCGGGGTGAAGGCGCGCACCAAGCCCAACCTGTGGGCGGTGCCGTCGGCTGGCCAGCTACCGGTACCGGTTGACGCCGGTTTCGGCGGCGAGCAAATGGCGGCCGCCTTCCCAGGCTCCAACGAGGCGCCATGGGGCGCGGCCGATGGCGCCGAGGGCGCTCCGGTCGCCGCCAACGACGACGACCTGCCGATGTCGCAGATCCTCGACGAGGGCGGCTTTGCCACCGGCAGCATCTACTCGGGCCGCGAGCTCAGCGCGCAGGCGCGGCCGGTGACGCTCAACCTCAACGTCATGAAGCGGCACTCGGCGGTGCTCGGCGGCTCAGGCTCCGGTAAGACGACGCTCGCGCTGTCGCTCATCGAGCAGCTTCTGCTGCGCGGCATCCCGGCCGTGCTCATCGACCGCAAAGGCGACCTCTGCTCCTACGCCAACCCGGACGTGTGGCGCTCGGGGGCCGACGAGTGCGCCGAGCGGCGTGCCGACCGCGAGAAGCTGGCGGACGCCATCGACGTTGCCGTCTACACGCCGGGCCGCGCCTCGGGCCGGCCGATCTCGATCACGCTCTTGCCCAACGGCATCAGCGAGCTGCCCGAGCACGAGCAGCAGCTATTGGCTAACCTGTCGGCGGCAGCGCTCGGCGAGATGCTGCACCTGAAAAACTCGGCGACCCACCAGAAGCAGTCGGGCACGCTATCCGTCGCCCTGCGCATCCTCGGCAGCCGCTCGGCCAAGGAAGTAATGCTCGCCGATCTCATCGCGCTGCTCGAGGACGAGGATCCGGAGCTCACCGACCTCACTCAGCGCATGGACCCGTCGGGCAAAATCCGCCGCGATCTCGTGGCTCAGCTCGACAGTCTCCGGCACCGCAACTCCTCGCTGTTCGAGGGCGGCGGCGAGCCGATGAGCATGGAGTCGTTCCTGGGTCTCGGGCCGTTCGCCAAGCCCAACCGCACGCGGCTGTCGATCATCTACACCGGCTTCCTCGGCGACAACGAGAACATCCTGTTCTGGGTCTCGCAGTTCCTGTCGGAAGCGCTGCGCTTCTGCCAGCGCAATCCGAACGACGAGCTGCAAGCGGTTGTCATGTTCGACGAGGCCGACCTTTACATTCCGGCCAACGCCAAACCCGCCACCGCCGAGCCGCTGCAGAGTTTGCTCAAGCGGGCGCGCTCTGCCGGTCTCGGCCTCATGCTCGCGACGCAGTCGCCGGGTGACCTCGACTACAAGAGCCGCGACCAGATCACGAGCTGGTTCATCGGCCGCGTACGCGAGGACACGGCGCTGCGCAAGCTCAAGGCTGCGTTCCAGAGCGAGAGCGGTCTCGACCCGGCGGCCGTTCTGCCCGGTCAGACGGTCGGTGAGTTCCACCTCGTTCAGGAAGGTTTGGTGCGGCCGATGAAGGCGCAGCGCTCGCTGATCATCGCCGAGCAGGTGCCGTTCGACCGCATCGAGCAGCTCTCGCGCGAGACACGAGGCTTCGACGAGAGCCAGCTCCGGCTGTTCGACGTGCGTTAGATCTCGGGGGCTGGCGCTTCAGGCAGGCGCTACGGCAAAGGCGGCCAGCCTCGCACCGCCCCTCGCGTTAACCGAATATTTCGTCACCCATATGCTCGGGAAAGTGCGAATTGCTGATGCGAAAAAGTTACATACATGCACTCTTGAGCGACAAAGTGATGGTTACGAACCGGCCCAAATATTCTTAACGCGGAAGCTCCTTGTGCGGCGCAATAGACGGGCTAGCCTTTGTCTCGCCTGGGAAAAAATCGGCAATAGCCGACACGCTTTTGCTTAATTGCTGGGCCAATCATGCGCAGGTTGTGCACCCGCGCAGCCAGATGTGTCGCATAGGCAGAAAATCGCGTGGCAAGCTACATCGCCCGCTGTAAAATCGTCGAGCGGCATAAGTACTGCGCTGACCAGGGCGGGGGCGGCCTGTTCGACGTAGGCTTCAGCTAGCGTTTGTAAGCGGGGTATGCGGTAATGGCGGCCAAGTCGTTTTTTGTTGTGGTGCTTGTCACCTTAGCCGGTCCAGCGATCGGTATTGCGTTGTTCGTTCTGCTGAACACCTTCTAACGGGGCCGCCGCCGACGCAAGTGGCCTTGTTATTGCCTGTCGATATGTCAGCTGAATGACAGCGACTCGCTCGGATTTGCGGTGGCTCACCGGTGTCGAGAGTGCGCCCGCATTTTCGTTGCGCCGCCACCCATTCATTTCTTGAACGATTAGCCTCTGGAGCTTTGACGTCGCTTGCCTTAATTGCCGGCAGCGAACCGTCGATCTCCGCTGGGTCGAGCCCCTTCCCATAGTGGCGAGGCGCTTCCCGCCGAGCTAGGCTGGCCTCTGCGACAACTCCTTGAAAAACGCGAGCGCGGTCAGCCTCATGGCGCAAAAATCCATCGATGATTGCTTCCGGCCTTCGCAGCCGCGGATGAAGCACGGCAAGGCCATTGAGCTGCTACGCGAGCGCGTGGCGCCCGTGGCCGGCGTCGAGGAAGTCGCGCTCGCTGGCGCTGGCGGGCGCGTGCTGGCGAAGGATGCAGCGGCCGGATTTTCCATCCCCGCGCACACCAATTCCGCCGTCGACGGCTACGCCTTTGCCTACGCCGACTACGATCCGGCGGCCGGCGCGCGGTTGCCTGCCTCGGGACGGGCGGCCGCCGGACGGCCGCTGAAGGAGCCGCCGCAGCCGGGTTCAGCGGTGCGCATCCTGACGGGCGCGGTGCTGCCCGATGGCCTCGACACTGTTGCAATGCAAGAGGACGTCAGCCCAGCAGAGGGTGACGCCGGCGTCATAATCCCTGGCGGCCTCAAGGTTGGTGCCAACGTTCGCCGTGCCGGTGAGGACGTCGCCGCCGGGGAGACATTATTTGCAGCCGGGCACGTGCTGCGGCCGCAGGATCTGGCGGCTCTGGCGTCGGCGGGCATTGCGACGCCCCTCTGCTACAAGCGCCTGCGGGTCGCCATCGTATCCACGGGCGACGAGATCATTCCGGCCGGGGCGCGGCCGCTCGAAGCCGGCGAGGTCTACGACGCCAACATGCCGATGCTGACCGAACTCGTGCGGCTCGCGGGCGCCGACGTCGAGCATCTCGGCATCTGGCCCGACCGCGCCCAAGAGGTCGAGCGGCGGCTCAAGGCGGCTGCCGGCAGCTTTGACGTTATTCTCACCAGCGGCGGCGCAAGCCGTGGCGAAGAAGACCACGTCTCGCGCGTGCTCGATGCCCTCGGCACGCGCCACTTCTGGCAGCTCGACATCAAGCCGGGCCGGCCAATGATGTTCGGCCAGATCGGGGACACGGTGATGGTCGGCCTGCCGGGCAATCCGGTCGCCGTGTTCGTCTGCTTCCTGATGTATGTGTTTCCGCTGCTGCGGCGGCTCGGCGGCGCGCACTGGTTCGAGCCGCGGCGCATCCCTCTGCCCGCCACGTTCGAGGTGCCCAAGCGCAAGGCCGGCCGGCGCGAGTTCTGGCGCGGCATGCTGGTGCGTAAGGCCGATGGCTTATTCGCCGACAAGTTCCCGCGCGACGGCTCGGGGCTGATCTCGGGCCTAAGGATTGCGGACGGCCTCATCGAGGCCGCAGAGGACGTCGCAAGCGTGGCGCCAGGCGACCTCGTGCAGTTTATTCCGTTCTCCGAGTTCGGCATCCGGTCGAGCTGATCCACTCCGCGTCCGGCCATTTTTCCTGGCCAGACGGGCGAGCGCGTCTGTGCGGCCTCGGTGCGCTTCCGGGATAGCCCGGCCGGAGTTATTGACAGTTGCTTTTTCGCGTCACAATCGCGCCGCGCGGCAGCCCAAAACCGGCACTAGTCCTGATAGGGACGGAGGCCCGCGCTCTGCGGAGAGAAAAAATTCAATGCCGGGTGCGGCTTGAATGAGGAAATCGGCGGATTTCAAAGGCTTTCGGCAGTTCCAGCCGTGCGCGGACGGTGCGGCTCGCAACGGTTGTTTAACAGTCTTCGGCAATTAATGGGCTCGAGCACATCAGGGACCTGCAGCGAACGCTGAGGGCCCGCACTTCAAGGATCAGGGAGCACTCTATGCGCGCCAAGTCTCCGTCAGGTTGCCGGGTCGTCAAGAAGGATGAAAAGGGCGCGGTGCTCAGAGCCTTCGTGATGCGCAGCCTGGAGGCGCGCCGCGATACCGCAGTCACTGACCGTAGCCCGATCTGCCTCGTTGTGCGTTCCTTCGAGAGCCCCGCCGCGCGCGTGCTGGCCTCGCTCGCCGACGAGATCGCGGCGCTCGGGCTTGAGGTCCGCACCGTCATTTCCGCAATCGACAGCGGCGACTTCGGCGGCGATGTCGCGGTCGGCCTCGGCGCACCGTTCACCGCCGCAAGCACGCGTATCATTCGCGACGCCCGCCTCTATGACGCGCACGAGCAGCTGATCGTCGACGACAAAACGACCTGGATCGGCGACTGCATGCGCCGCGAGCCGGCGAAGACCGATTCCTACGAGCGGTTTGCGGAGAACTGCCCGGCGACCGCGAAGTGGTCCCGGCAGTCGTTCACGAGCCTGTGGAATGCGGGCCGGCCGACGAGCCTCGTCGTCGGCGCGCCCTTGAGCATCGTCACCATGGCTCCCGCCATCGACACCATCACGTTGCACGGCCAGACCGTGAGGGAAGCTATCCTCACCTCAGCCACGCGGCACTAAGTCGCCGCGGGCTTCTGGCCGCACGCCGCAGCAGCGCTGCGGCGTTGGAGGCCGCCGGTCCAATGGGGATGTCCTGCCGTCTGCGCGCGACGCTCACGGCTCCACCGCCCTTCACGGCGGACACTCTTGCCTCCCCTGTGGTCCGGCCAGTGAGCCGGATACCGCTGGCCGCGTATTCGCGCTCTTGCCAGCAATTGACCGCGCGGCCTCCCTCTATCTTCTTTTCATATTCGAAAGTATCCGAGCGCTGTTCGTCAGGCATTCTGACGTGCGATGTGAACGGCTGAGCCGAGTCAGAAACTTCCGGCAAATCCTCGCAAGAACGGATAAGTCCGTTTACCGCCTATCTTCGGCCACGCACGTCTGTTGGGCTTCTCACCGGCACGGCTTTGGTGCTCAAGTCGTGCCAGGCCCGCGAACATTGCTCGCGGGCCGCTGGCCTTCATCGAGGTTGCCCCCATGCGCTCGCTCCCCGTTCCTTCGCTTCCCCCACCATTGATCAAAGCCGTCTTCGCCGTCACCTCCTTCTTCGCCGCGTTCCTATTTGCGCAGTCGCAGGCGTTCGCCGAGCAGGCGACCTTCACGCACCAGCAGCTCGAGGAGGACGCCAAGCACTATGAGAGCTACCTCGCCGAGAATTGGACGGAGGCAAAGGCAAATACGAAAGCGCTGCTGACGAAGGGGCAGCAGGAACTCGCTACGGATCCGCTCATCGCATCACGAACCTTTGCGGCGGCCGTCGGCAGCGACCGGCGCAACAGTGAAGCCTGGCTTGGCCTCGCGCGCGCGCTGATCGGCATCAACCCGAACCAGCTCAACGGCTCCGAGCGCTACGACGTGCCAGTTAACGCTTCGGGCGCCGCCTACCGCGCCTATCAACTCGCGGGCGACAACGCGCGCAAGGCGGAAGCGCTCGTCGTTCTCTCGCAGACCCTGCAGCGGCGCGAGTTCTGGAGGCCGGCGCTCGAAGCGCTGAAGGTCAGCCTCAAGCTCGCCGACGACGCCAAGGTGCGGGCGGCTTATGAGAAGCTGCACAACACGCACGGTTTCCGCATGATCGATTATTCGACGCAGACGGAGACCAACTCACCGCGCCTGTGCCTGCAGTTCTCGGAGTCCCTGGCACGTGGCGGAACCGAGTTCTCCGATTTCGTGTCAGTCGACGGCCGGGATGCCAAGGTGGTGAGCGCCGAGGGCAGCCAGCTCTGCATCGAGGGACTGACGCACGGCGAGCGCTACGAAGTGCAGGTGCGCGCCGGGCTTCCCTCGGACGTCGGCGAAGCTCTCGACAAGACCGTCGAGATCGCCGCCTACCTGCCCGACCGCAAGCCATTCGTCCGCTTCACCGGCCGCTCGTACGTGCTGCCGGCGCGCGGGCAGCAGGGTATCCCGGTCGTCTCGGTCAACACCGATGCGGTCAACGTCCAGGTATTCCGTTTCAGCGACCGCGCGCTTGCCGGCGCCATCCTCAACGGCGGCATCGAGCGGCAATTTTCGAGCTGGGATCTCGAGACGATCAAGTCGCAGTCGGGAGAGAGTGTTTACTCTGGGACCCTTGACGTAAAGCGCGCGCTCAACGCCGAGGTGACGACGGCGTTTCCGGTAAGCGAGGCGATCGGCACGCTGAAGCCCGGCGCCTACGTGATGACGGCCAACGCCGCGACCTCCACGGAGGAGTACCAGAACTCGGTGGCGACGCAGTGGTTCATCGTCTCCGATCTGGGGCTCACCGCCTTCTCGGGTCGCGACGGCGTGCACGCCTTCGTGCGCTCGCTGAGTGATGCCCAGGCGCAGAAGGACATCGAAGTGCGCCTCGTGGCGCGCAACAACGAAGTACTAGCGACGGCCAAGACCGACGAGCGCGGCTACGTTCAGTTCGAGGCAGCGCTTGCCCGCGGCGAGGGCGGCCTCCAGCCGGCGATCCTGATCGCGCAGAACGGGCCCGCGGACTACGCCTTCCTCGACCTGACTGCGGCGGCGTTCGACCTCTCCGACCGTGGCGTTAAAGGCCGTGAGCCGTCCGGTCCGATCGACGCTTTCATCTATGCCGAGCGCGGCGTCTACCGGCCGGGCGAGAGCGTGCATCTGGCGGCGCTGGTGCGCAACGATCAGGGCCGGGCGTCCGGTCTGCCGGTCACGCTCATCATCACTCGGCCGGACGGCGTCGAGCATCAGCGTTTGACGCTCAATGACGAAGGTCTCGGCGGGCGCTCACGGACGCTGACGCTGTCGCACAGCGCCATGACCGGCACCTGGCGGGCGAGCGTGCATGTCGACCCTAAGGCTGACCCAATCGCGCAGGTCGCGTTC
>Ga0164243_10006724_pt1 | contig 17352 bp, 13 predicted proteins | sample OricompcompostOP_FD_108781 | JGI IMG/M metagenome (GOLD analysis project Ga0164243, IMG submission 108781) | Organic Plus compost microbial communities from Emeryville, California, USA - Original compost - Organic plus compost (OP) | ecosystem: Engineered > Solid waste > Mixed feedstock >... | reverse complement strand
TAGAGCAGCGGCAGGTCGCGGTAATGGCAGGTCACATCGCCGTCCAACCCGGCCAGGTCGGGCCCGGGCCGGCCGCCGCCAAGCGCATGGATCACCAGCGGCAGCGCCACCTGGTCCAGCAGCACGTCGAGTTTCTGGCAGGCCAGCGCATCGCCGGGATCGTCGCGGATGGCGGTCGCATATTCCAGGAAACGGCGCCCGAATTCCGCCGGATCGGCGCCGAAGAACCAGCCGGCATTGAAATAGAGGTAACGTTCCCAATGTTCGTCGGGCTGGCCGGGATCCAGCGAGCTTTCGTAATCCAGCCCAAAGCGATCATAGAGCGATTTCCAGATATCGCCATAGCCGGGACCATAAAGCGGCGGCTCGGGCCAGGTCGCCGTGCGGCGCATCGAGGCCGAAGGGCGCGAAAAATCGAAAGCCAGGCGGTCCAGCGGGCCGGTCACCAGCGTATCGCTGTCGAAAAAGACGAAGGCTTCGCCGCCCGGCAATGCCGCCAGCGCCTCGATCTTGTTGCCATAGGGATAGCCGGCGCCGAAATGCGTGGCGGTAAAGGGGCGGATTTCGGCGCCGAAACCGGCCAGCACCTCGCGGACCGGCTCGGGCATCAGCGTCCTCGACCCGGCCCAGGCGCCGTCCGGCCGGGGCTCTGCGACGATCAGCCGGCCGCGCCAATCGGGCGCGTTGCGACGCAGGCTGGCCGCAAACAGGGCCGATTCGATGCCCAGGCGCATCCCCTGTCCGATCAGCAGGATATTGAAGGGGGGCGCCGGCGCGGGGGGAATATCCGGCCCCGCCCCCTTTCCGGTCCGGGTGGCCGCCTGTGTCCCCGGTTCGTCCGTTGCGGGATTTGCTGCGCGGTCGTCGGTGACGGGGGCGGCCAGAGGCCCCGCATCCGGGGCGGTGCGCCGCGCGGCGCGTTCGGCCTGGCGGGCGGCGCGACGGGCTTCGCGTTCGGCCCGGTTGGCGGCCTGGCGCGCGGCCCGTTCGGCCGCACGGCTGTCGGCCGGCGTCGCTTCGCGGTCCTGGCCCTTTCCCCTGTTCCTATCCGTCATCGCAATCCCCGCCGGCGAATCTTTACCGCCACAGGTCTTAGCAACAAGGCAGCCTATCGTTCCAGACACGAATGCGGTTTTATATATTCAACCCGAATGCGAGTCCGCACAACGTGCGATGGTATGGAAACACGCATAAAGTGAACGGGAATAACAATTTTTCGTGGAACCTCACCAAAAAGGCAGGTTCCAGCCTGCCGGCTTTCATTGCAGGGTGTGGGTGCCGTTGAACGATTTCCGCTTTTACGAGTACGGCGAGACCGGGTGGGAATGTGGGCACCGTCCCCACCCGGTCGCTTCTTTCCGAAATGTGGCATCCAGCCGATAGTTTGTCGATCACGCCGAAAGTTTCATGGCGATTTTCCGCCGATAACCCAAGGGAAGCTGCCCGATATAACGGCCGGATCGCCGTAAAAACGCCGCAAATCGGATATTGTAAACAATCCTACCCTTGATATGCCAAGAGCCGGACCCGCCGTGGCGGTTTCCTTGCCATCCCGCTCAGGGCGAATTCTCAGGGGAGAATTCCGATTTTGCGGCATCGAAACCCCGGCCTTGCCCGGTTATTGCATTTTCGGGCGTGATCACCGATGAGCCAGGCGGCGATCGCGCCATTCGTGTTTGGGGTTGATATGGTTGCACCGATCATCGGGATATGCCGCTTTTCCTTTCTCGGCCGCGGCGACTGGAGCGTTTATGCCCGGACACGGCACGGTTCGGCCGAGGAGGCCGAGGCCCGGCATCGCAGCCGGGCGCTGCTTTACGACGAAGCGCGGCTGCGCTTTCGCTTTCTCAGCTTCGAGCGGCTGACACTGGCTTCGCTGCGGGCGCAAAGCCTGCCGGATTTCCGTTTCATCGTGCTGAGTTCGCCGGAGATGCCGCAACCCTGGCGGGACCGGCTGCAAAGCCTTTGCGCGACCCTGCCGCAGGCGCGGCTGGTATTTTCGGCCGCCCCCGATGTCGGCAGCGCGCTGGCCCCGCTGCTGGCCGAGATGACCCCGGCGGGCAGGCGGCCGGTCCAGTTCCGGCTGGACGACGACGACTGCCTTTGCAGCGATTATGTCGCGCGACTCGCGGATGCGGCGGACGGCCTGCGCAACGATGCGGCTTTTGCCTTTTCCCTGCCGCGGGCGGTCGTGGTCACGCATTACCCCGAGGCAGGCGCGCAATATTACGAATTGACGCGCCCCTTTCATGCCGCCGGCGCCGCGGCCCGCCTGTCGCGGCCGGGACGCAGCATCTTTGCCTTTGGCCATTACGCGCTGATGCACCGATTTCCGGCGCTGATCGACGCCGGCCCGGTCGGATCCTTGCAGCTGAAGTTCCAGGGCCATGATTCCCGCAAGGTCACGGCAGCGGATGACCGCCGCCTGACCGCTGTGACCAGGGCGGATTTCGGCGAAATCCTGGCCCGGCACTTTCCTTTTCTGGCCCTCTCGGACCTGGCGGATCTGATGGCGCTGCATGGCGGCGCCCAGCGATCCGTCGGGGAATGACGGGAACCCCTGCCCCGGGATCGGTGTTCGATTATCGTATCGTAAACCCAATCCGAAAGGAGCGGCAATGAACTGGGATATCATCGAAGGCAAGTGGAACCGGCTGACCGGCAGCATCAAGGAAAAATGGGGCGAGCTTACCGATGACGAGCTGGCCGAGGTCGCCGGCAAGAGGGACCGGCTGGCCGGCAAGCTGCAGGAAAAATACGGCTGGACCAAGGAAAAGGCCGAAGAACAGATCAGCGGCTTTTTCAAGGACAAGACCTGAAGGCCGGGCCGGACGGCCCTGGGCCCCCGCCGCGCGCCGGGGGCCTTTTTCATGCCCGGCCTTCAAGCCCGGCCCGGTCCGGCGCGGAAACAAAGCAAGAACCAATCAGCCATTGAACCTCTTGCATGAGCTTCCTATCTTGTCAGCCAGCAGGGGGCGCAGACTGCCTGCCTTAGGGGTTGCGCCTCTTGGCGAGAAAGGACTGATTCCATGAACGAATTCGCCCAAACCACCCATCCGGTCCTGCCCTTGCGGGATATCGTGGTGTTCCCGCACATGATCGTGCCGCTGTTCGTCGGGCGCGAAAGATCGGTGCGGGCGCTCGAAGCCGTGATGGAGCAGGATCGCCCGATCCTTCTGGCCGCGCAAAAGGATGCGGCGGTCGATGAACCCGCGGCCGAAGGGATCTTCCGCACCGGCGTTCTGGCGAATGTGCTGCAATTGCTGAAGCTGCCCGACGGGACCGTGAAAGTCCTCGTCGAAGGGCGCGAGCGTGTGCATATCACCGATTTCGTCCCGAACGAGGCCTATTTCGAGGCCCGCTGCGAAACCCTGGCCGAAGAGGCCGGCGACGAAGATACCGTCACCGCCCTGACCCGCGCCGTCGCCGAGGAGTTCGAGCGTTACGTCAAAGTGCGCAAGAACATCCCCGAAGAGGTCGTCTCGGCCGTGGCCGAGGCGCGCGATCCCGCACGCCTGGCCGACCTGGTCAGCGGCCATCTGGGCATCGCCCTGGATAAAAAGCAGGAACTGCTGGAAACGCTGGTGACGGCCGAGCGGCTGGAAAAGGTCTATGGCCTGATGCAGGGCGAAATGTCGGTCCTGCAGGTCGAAAAGAAGATCAAGTCCCGCGTCAAGACCCAGATGGAAAAGACCCAGCGCGAATATTACCTGAATGAGCAAATGAAGGCCATTCAGAAGGAACTGGGCGACGGCGAGGATGGCTCGAACGAGATCACCGAGCTTGAGGAAAAGATCGCCGCGACCAAGTTCAGCAAGGAGGCCCGCGAAAAGGCCGAGGCCGAGCTGAAGAAGTTGAAGTCGATGTCGCCGATGTCGGCCGAGGCCACGGTCAGCCGCAACTATCTGGACTGGCTGCTGGCCCTGCCCTGGGGCGTGAAATCGCGCATCCGCAAGGATCTGACCAAGGCCGAGGAGGTGCTGGACGCCGACCATTACGGCCTGGAAAAGGTCAAGGAGCGGATCGTCGAATACCTGGCGGTGCAGAACCGTTCGGCCAAGCTGAAGGGTCCGATTCTGTGCCTTGTCGGGCCTCCGGGCGTCGGCAAAACCTCTCTGGGTCGTTCGGTGGCGCGCGCCACGGGGCGCGAGTTCATCCGCATTTCCCTGGGCGGCGTGCGCGACGAATCCGAGATCCGCGGCCACCGCCGGACCTATATCGGCTCGATGCCCGGCAAGATCATCCAGGCGCTGAAAAAGGCCAAGACGACCAACCCGCTGATCCTTCTGGACGAAATCGACAAGATGGGCCAGGATTTCCGCGGCGATCCGGCCAGCGCCATGCTGGAGGTGCTGGATCCCGAACAGAACGCGACTTTCGTGGACCACTATCTGGAAGTGGAATACGACCTGTCGAACGTGATGTTCGTGACCACAGCCAACAGCTACAATATGCCGGGGCCGCTGCTTGACCGGATGGAGATCATCCCCCTGGCCGGCTATACCGAGGACGAGAAGCGCGAGATCGCGCGCCAGCACCTGCTGCCCAAGCAGATCAAGGCAAACGGGCTGCGCAAGGGCGAGTTCTCGGTGACGGACGAGGCGCTGACCCATGTGATCCGCTATTACACCCGCGAGGCGGGCGTGCGGTCGCTGGAACGCGAGATCGCCAAGCTGGCCCGCAAGGCGGTGACCGAGATCCTCAAGGGCAAGGTCAAGTCGGTCGAGATCACGCCCGACCAGGCCGAGGAATATCTGGGCGTGCGCCGCCATCGCTACGGTCTGGCGGAAAAGGACGACCAGATCGGCGTGGTGACGGGCCTGGCCTGGACCCAGGTTGGGGGCGATCTGCTCCAGATCGAGGCGCTGAAACTGCCCGGCAAGGGCCGGATGAAGACGACCGGAAAACTGGGCGACGTGATGAAGGAATCGATCGACGCTGCGTCTTCCTTCGTCCGCTCGATCAGCCCCGAACTGGGGGTGAAGCCGCCGAAATTCGAGACGGTGGACATCCATGTCCACGTCCCGGAAGGCGCCACGCCCAAGGACGGGCCCTCGGCGGGCATCGCCATGGTGACCTCGATCGTTTCGGTGCTGACGCAGATCCCGGTCCGCAAGGACGTCGCCATGACCGGCGAGGTCACGTTGCGCGGCAATGTGCTGGCCATCGGCGGGCTCAAGGAAAAGCTGCTGGCGGCGCTGCGCGGCGGCATCAAGACGGTGCTGATCCCGGCCGATAACGAAAAGGACCTGGCCGAGATCCCGGCCAACGTCAAGGAAGGGCTCAGGATCATCCCGGTCAGCCATGTGCGCGAAGTGCTGCGCCATGCGCTGGTGCGGATGCCCGAGCCCATCGAATGGGACGAGGCCGCCGAAGAGGCGGCCGAGGCCGGCCGGCTGGCCGCCGCCCGCGATCAGGGCAGCGGCGGCGCGACGGTCGCCCATTGACACCGGAACCGCGCGGGCCTTTCCCGCGCGGTTTTTTCTTGACCCAGGCTCCCGCAGAAAGGAGTTCCGCTCATGGCAAGATCGGAAAGAAAGCCGGAAAAGGGCGGCTTCGCCGAGCCCGAGCCGGCCAAGGTTCTGCAGAAACGGCAGCTTCTGGCACAGGTGGCCCGGCGGACCAGCCTGCGCAGCAGCGAGGTCAGGACGGTGGTCGAGGCCACGCTGGCCGAGTTGGGCGATGCCATCGGCTCGGGCATGACGCTGGCGCTGCCGCCGCTGGGCCGGGCCCGGGTCAGCCGCCGCAGCGACGGTTCGGGGGGCGAGGTCATCATCCTGCGGCTGCGTCGGCGGGCCTCGGATGCATCGTGATTTTTCGCAGCAAAACCTCTTGCGGCCTGCCCCGGCTGCCGCTATCTAGCGCGCATCGGGCGATTAGCTCAGCGGTAGAGCGCTTCGTTCACATCGAAGATGTCAGCGGTTCAAATCCGTTATCGCCCACCATTTTCCCAAAGGCGCCAAGGCAGGTCTGACGACCCCTTGGCGCCTTTCTTTCGCTGACCTGCCGGCATCCCGCCGCCATTGCCCGCGACAAGGGGCCGGCCCCGGCGAAACGGCCGCAAACCCTTTCCGGCACCCTCCGGAACCGCAAGGGCGGCCCGGCCGAAACAGGGCGTTTCCGACGAAAAAACCATTGCAGACGAAGGGGCTGGCCGAAGCGCCCGGCGGCCGGCCGCCGATATGTTCCTGTCATATGGCTATCCTATCAAGCGCGTGCCTCCCTATCCCGAAAGGAAATCACGATGCGCTTCGCCGCCCTTCTTCTATCGACATGCGCCGGGCTGGCCCTGCCCGCCGCAGCCGAGGAAGTCTTTCCCGCCACACTGGCCGGGCATGCGTTCCTGCCGGCCCTGACCCTGACCACCCCGCCCGCCGATGCGCCGCGCGATTTGTGGGTTTCGGGCAAGTTCACCGGCAAGTCCCGCAACGAACAGCCGATGACGATCATGGGCAATGTCGGCACCGCCTATGGCGCGCATGAGACCGGCATCGCGCTGCCCTTCATCGGCCAGCCGGTGCAGGGCATGTCCGGCTTTGCCATGAACCGCGACGAGGATGGCAGTTGGTTCACCCTGACCGACAACGGCTTCGGCAGCAAGGTCAACAGCCCCGACGCCATGCTGTTCTTTCACCGCATGGCACCCGATTTCGCGACCGGGCAAGTCACCCGCAAGGAAACCGTCTTTCTGCGCGACCCCGATCACAAGGTCCCGTTCCGCATCGCCAACGAAGGCAGCGACGCCCGCTATCTGACCGGCGCGGATTTCGACCCCGAAAGCATCCAGTATCTGGACGGCGAAATCTGGATCGGCGAGGAATTCGGTCCCTATATCCTGCATGTCAGCCGCGACGGCCGCATTCTGGACGTCTTTGCGACCAGGCTGGACGGCGAGGTGATCACCGGGCCCGATACCGCAGGAACCGTCGTTCCGGCCGTGCCGGGCCAGGATTACCGCGTCCAGCGTTCGGGCGGATATGAGGGCATGGCCCTTCAGCCGGGGACGAATCTGTTGTGGGCGCTGCTGGAAAAGCCCCTGCTGGTCGAAGGCGGCGGGACCGAGGGCGATTTCCTGCGCGTGATCACCTTTGACACCGGGGCCCGCGACTGGACCGGGCAAAGCTACAAGTTCCGGCTGTCCGAGGGGGCCACGGCCATCGGCGATTTCAATTTCATCGACGACACCCATGCCCTGATAATCGAACGCGACAACGGCGAAGGCGATGCCGCCGCCGCCTGCGCCGAAGGCGCGGCCGATCAGGGCACCTGCTATCCCCAGCCCGCGACGATCAAGAACATCGTCCTGGTCGATACGGCTTCGGTGGATGCGGACGGGTTCATCCGCCGCATCGGCCATATCGACCTGCTGGACATCCAGGACCCCGAGGGCAAGGCGCTGGCCGGCATGAAACCCGCCTCGGGCCCGTTCAGCTTTCCCTTCTTCACCATCGAGGATGTCGCCCGCGTCGACGAGACCCATATCATCGTCGCGAATGACAACAACCTGCCCTTCTCGGGCGGGCGCGAAATCGGCACGGCGGCGAATAACGAATTCATCCTGCTTTCCGTGCCGGAACTCCTGGCGGCGAAATAGGCCGTTTCATCGGCGCATCATCGGCCGGCCCGGCCGGTGATGCGCATATCGGCCCGCGCCTTCCAGCTGCCGACCGCAGGCCGGCGGCTGGATAGCCCCCCGTGCGCCGCGAATGACCAAGGCGGCATGGCGTCCAGGCCACCGCCATCCGGGCCGGCAGCCGCGCACCGGGAGGCCGGCAGATACCAGCTGGACGGGGCCGCCCGCCGGGACCACCCGTCCCCGCCTGCCCCCTTGCCGGACCAGGACCGGCCGCCGCCCTTGCCGCGCGGCGCAAGCAGCCGGCGGGCCAAGGTTGCCGCCGGACGATCCGTCCTGTCCTGCACAGCCCCCGAAGACACCGCAAATCGTCGTCCCGCGCGCCATCCGCCGCGCCCGGGCCCTGCCGGCCGCAGGATCCCGTCCGGCAAGACCGTTGACCGGAGCGCATGGATATGTGTATCTTATATAAGATATAGAATCTCTGCCGGGAGGAGACAGGCAGAGATGTTCCAGGAGGAGGGGAAACGATGACTTATCTTGGCAAGGCGCTGACCGGCGCCCTGTTGGCCGTCGGGCTGGCGGCGCCTCAGGTCCATGCGCAGGACGCCTATCCGCACGAGGTCGTGACGCTCGTCACCCATTCCAGCGCGGGCAGCGGCACGGATGTGTTCCTGCGCAACCTCGCCACCTATCTGGGGCCGGTCATGGGGGTGAATTTCGTGATCGAAAACGTCACCGGCGGCAGCGGCGCCAATGCCATGGCCCGGCTGGCCAGGTCGCCGGCCGATGGCAGCATCTTTTACGGCACCACGCCGACCTATATCTTCACTTCGCTGCTGAGCACGCCGGAATACAGCTACAAGGACCTCGACCCCCTGGTGAACGTGTTCATCGACCAGGAGGTGATCTTCACCCGCAGCGAAAGCCCGTTCGCGACGCTGGAGGATGCGGTGCAGGCGGCGCGGGACAACCGGGGCCGCTGGGGGGCTTCCACCCCCGGTTCGCTGGAGCGGCAGGCGATGGAACGGCTCAAGGCCGCCGCCGATGTGAATGCGGCGATCGTAACCCATGACGGCGGCGGCGAGATGACCATTAACGTGCTCAACGGCACGCTGGATATCGGCATCGGAGAATTTGCCGAGCTGCGCCCCCAGATCGACGGCGGCACGATCCGCGTCCTGGCCGTCCTGAGCGAGGAACGCATATCGGATGCACCGGACCTGCCCACCGCCCGCGAGTTGGGCTATGACGTGGTGGTGCGCAAGTTCCGCGGGCTGGCCGGGCCAGCCGGCCTGCCCGCAGACATCGTCGCCCAATGGGAAGACGCCATCCAGAAGGTGCTGGCAGACCCCGAATACATGGCGGAATACAAGGCCGAGCTGCTGGCGGCGGCATATATGTCGCAGGCCGAATATGCCGATTTCATCGCCGACTTCGCCGCCGAAACCGAGAGCTTTTTCCGCGAAACCGGCGTCATCCAGTAATCCAGCGAGATGGGCTCGTCCGGCCTGGCCATGGCCGGCGGGATGGGCCTGCACGAGGACAAGACGATGAGAGATTTCATTGGGGGGCTGGTCCTGCTGGCCCTGGCGGCGGGCTATTACCTGCAATCCCTGCAGATCCCCCGCAGCACCCTCAACGACAGTTACGGCGCGCATGGCGTGCCGCAGATCCTCGCCGCCTGCCTTGCCCCCTTGGGCATGCTGCTGGCCGCCAAGGCCCTGGTCGCAATGCTGCGCAAAGGCGGAGTTGCAACCGCCACGGCGGCAGAGGCAGCGGCGGGCGATGGCAAAGGATCCGCAAGCCTCGGCCGCTCGGTGCTGCGGATGCTGGGCATGCTGGGCCTGGGCATCGCCTATATCCTGCTGCTGCCATGGATCGGATATCCGCTGGCGATCGGGCTGATGGTCGGCGCCGTGGTGCTTTACCAGGGCGGCGCGGCGCGGTTCGGGCTGCTGCTGACAATGATCGGGGCCAGCCTCGGCTTTTGGGGCGTTTTCGTCAAGCTGCTGGGCGTTCCGCTGCCCGCCGGCATCTGGGCGGGCTAGATTCGGGAACGGACATGGACATTCTATATCAAGTCTTCGCGCTTTATACCGGAACGCCGATCATCCTGGTCGCCGCCATCGGCGTGGCCTGGGGCATCGTCGGCGGCGCCCTGCCGGGGATATCGCCTTCGATCACCATGGCGCTGCTGCTGCCCTTTACCTACACGCTGGATCCGACCTCGGCGGTGGTGCTGCTGGCCTGCACCTATGTCGGCGCCGAATATGGCGGTTCGGTCCCGGCCATCCTGATCAACACCCCCGGCACCAACGCCGCCGCCGCGACGACCATCGACGGCTATGCCATGAAACAGCGCGGCATGGCCGCCGAGGCGCTGGGGATCTCGCTCTATTCCGGGGTGATCGGCGGGATCATCGGGTTTCTGCTGCTGGTCTTTCTGACCGGTCCGCTGGTGCGCGTGGCGCTGTTGTTCACGCCGCCGACCTATTTCGCCCTGGGCCTGCTGGGGCTGAGCGTGATCGCCTCGCTTTCCGGCGGCTCGCTCGTCAAGGCGCTGGCCGCGGCGGTCATCGGGCTGATGGTCGCCACCATCGGCACCGACCCGATTTCCGGCGTCAGCCGCTTTACCTTCGGCCAGGCGGACCTGCTGGGCGGCGTGGCGCCCATCCTGATCATGGTCGGGCTTTTTGCCGTCAGCGAATTGTTCGCGCAATCGAGCCTGGGGGAATGGGTCAAATCCGCCGCCGATACCGCGCGCATCCGCTTTCCCGACGGCAAGTTGCGCCGCCGCCTGGTCAAGCCCCAGCTGATCGGCTCCGGCATCGGCGCCTTCGAGGGGGTGATGCCGGGCGCGGGCGGCACCATCGCCTCGTTCATGTCCTATAACGAGGCGCGCCGCTGGTCCAGGCACGGCGAGGAATTCGGCCATGGCTCTCCCGAGGGAATCGCGGCGCCGGAATCGGCCAACAATACCGTGGCCTGCACGGCGCTGGTGCCGATGCTCAGCTTCGGCATTCCCGGCTCCAATGCGACGGCGGTGCTGCTCGGCGGGTTCCTGATCCACGGGATGCGCCCCGGCCCCCAGCTTTTCCAGGAAAACTCGGACGTGATCTTCGGCCTTTACAGCGGCCTCGCCATCTCGCCCTTCCTGCTGCTGGCATTGGGCATGATGATGCTGCCGCTGTGCATCTGGATGGTGAACCGGCCCAAGGCCTATCTGATGGCCTTTATCTATGCGCTGATCTTCTCGGGCATCTATTCGATCCATCAGAGCATGTTCGATCTGGCCATCGTCCTGGCGGCGGGGGGCGTGGGTTTCTTCATGCGGATCCTGCGCTTTCCCTTCCTGCCTTTGGTGCTGGGGCTGGTGCTGGGCTATATGGTCGAAAGCAATTTCCGCCGCTCGCTGGTCCTGTCGGGCGACGATCCCATGGTCTTCCTGCAGGATCCGATTGCGGCAGGTTTCCTTGCCCTGGCCGCGATCTTCGTCTGCGGCTCGCTGGCCGCACCGCTGTTCAGAAGCTGGCGGCAGGGCCGCGAGGCGCGGTCATGATCCCCCGCGACCCGAACCGATCCCGCCGCCCGAACCAATCCCGCCGCCAGGCCCAATCCGGAGACAAGAGACAATGACCCAATCCAACACTCGGCCCCTGACGGGAAAGGTCGCCGTCGTCACCGGCAGCGGGCGCAATATCGGCAAGGCAATCGCGCTGCGGCTGGCCCGCGAGGGGGCGGCGATCGTGGTGAACGGCCGCAGCAAGCCCGAGCAGGTCGAGGCGGTGGTTCAGGAAATCACCGCCGCGGGCGGCCGGGCGGCGGGCTGCATGGCCGACATCACCCGGCAGGAAGAGGCAGAGCGCCTGATCGCCTGCGCCGTCGAGAGTTTCGGCGGGCTGGATATCCTGGTCAACAACGCGGCCCTGCGCCAGGAGGCCGATCTGGCCACCACCACGCTCGATGAATGGCACCGGGTATTGGCCGTCATCCTTGACGGTGCCTTTCTCTGCGCCAAGGCCGCCTATCCGCATCTTGCGCAAAGCGGCGCCGGCACCATCGTCCAGATCGGCGGCATGACGGGCAGCACCGGGGCCAGGTCCCGCGTGCATGTGGTCACCGCCAAGGCCGGGCTGACCGGCATGACCAGGGCGCTGGCCTGGGACCTGGCAGAGCATGGCATCACCGTCAACCTGGTCTCGCCCGGCATGATCGAAACGCTGCGCGATCTTTCGACCGCCCCGGCCAAGCCCAAGCACCACGCCGTCCATTCGCCCCTGCTGGGGCGGCGCGGCACCGCCGAGGACATCGCCGGCATGGTGCAATGGCTGTGCGGGCCCGATGCGCGATATGTGACCGGCCAGACCCTGCACGTCAATGGCGGCACCTATCTGGCCTGACCGGCCATACCGAGAAACTGGGAAAACCGACATGACCGATCAGACAGGAAACAGCGCATTGGAAGACAAGGCCCTGGCCGTCGTCCGCCTGCCGGCAAGGCAAGGCAAGCCCCGCAGCGAGGGGCTTACCATCGTCGCCGACCGGGGCCTGGGGCCCCGCGCATTGGAGGATCTGCTGGCCACATCGGCCGATTACATCGACATCGCCAAATTCGCCATGGGGATCGCCCGGCTGCTGGACGAAGAGCTGGTGCGCGCAAAGATCGCCTCCTATGCCGCGCATGGCATCCCGGCCTTTTTTGCCGGCGAGATTTCGGAACTGGCCATCATGCAGGGCGTGGCCGGGGATTACTTCGCCGCCATCAAGGCCCTGGGCGGCTGGGGCGTCGAGGTGTCGAACGCACAGGTCGCCATGGGCATCGCGCAGAAATGCGAACTGATCGCCCTGGGCCGCGAGCAGGGGCTCGAGGTGGTGGCCGAATGCGGGCGCAAGGGCGGCGTGGACTGGGCCGGCAGCAGCAAGCTGGTCGCGGCCGAGGTGCGGGCCTGCCTGGATGCCGGGGCCTGGCGGGTGCTGGTCCAGGCCGAGGGCCTGAACGAGGATGTCGAGACATCCAACGACCGCCTGGTCCAGGACCTGATCGGAGAATTCGGGCTGGAACGCCTGATCTTTCAGGCCAAGGAAAACGATCTCGTGCTCTGGTATCTGAAATCCTTCGGCGCGCGGGTCAATCTCGATATCGACAGCGACCAGGCGCTGGTGCTGGAGGCGCAGCGCCGCGGCCTGCGCAAGCGCGGTGTCTTCGGGCTGATGGTCTGAACCCGGACGCCCGGCCGGCCGGACCGGGCCGGCCTTTGAACCATGGAATGAACGGAACCGAACCGATGGATGACCAAAGCTTTGATGGACCAACCTATTCCGAGCGGATGGCAGAGGTCTTTGCCAACCTGACCCTGGCCGACCTGCCGCCGACCACCCGGGAAGTGCTGGTCAAGGACCTGCTGGACATGGCCGGGCTTTGCGTGGCCGCCCGCCACGAGGATTATGTGACCCAGCTGACCCGGGCATGGGACAGCGACGGGCCCTGCACCGCGATCGGCCATGCCCGCACGCTCGATAGCGCCGGCGCCGCATTGGTCAATGGCGTCGCCACCCATGGCGAGGATTTCGACGATACGCTGGAAGGCGCGCCGATCCGGGTCGGCGCCATGGTGATCCCGGCGGTCCTGGCGGCCGGGGAACGCTTTGGCCTGTCGGGCGAAAGGGTCGCGCTGGGGATCGCCGTCGGGCTGGAAACGGTCTGCCGGCTGAACCATGTCGCGGCGGGCCATATGCACAGGGCCTGCTTTCATCCCGTCGGCGTGATCGGGACGCTTGGTTCCGCCATGGGCGTGGGCACGGCGCTGGGGCTGGATGCCGGGCGGCTGTCCATGGCCATGGGCGTGGCGGGCAGCATGGCTTCGGGCATCATCGAATTCCTGACCGACGGCGCCTGGACCAAGCGCCTGCATCCCGGCTGGTCGGCGCAGGCGGGGCTGCGCGCAGCCCTGATCGCGCGCGAGGGCTTTTTTGCGCCGCGCACCGTCCTGGAGGGCGGGCACAGCTTTTTCCGCGCTTTCGCCCCGACCGCCACGCCCGATTACAGCCATCTGACCGTGGGGCTGGGCGAAAGCTTCTACATGGATCGGATCGTCTTCAAGCCCTATGCCTGCGGCACGATGATCCATCCCTATATCGACTGCATGATCCGCCTCGCCCGCGAGGGGATCGCGGCCGAGGATATCGAAAGCATCCGCTGCCCCACCGGCGAAGGGCTGGTGCATCGGCTGTGGGAGCCGCTTGCCGCCAAGCACCGGCCGCCCTCGGGCTATGCGGCGAAATTCTCCATGCCCTTCTGCATGGCCATCGGCTTTTACGACGGCGATGCCGGGCTGGGCCAGTTCACCGATGCCAAGGCGGCGGATCCGCGCGCCCTGGCCCTGGCCGCCAAGATTTCCTACGAGATCGACCCGGCCAACGAATATCCGCGCAACTACAGCGGCCATATCCGGGTCAGGATGAAGGACGGCCGGACGATCGCGATGGATCAGCCGCATATGCGCGGCGGCATGCACGAGCCGCTGACCCAGGACGAAATCGTCGCCAAGTTCCGCGCCAACGTGATTCACGGCGGCTGGACACCCGCGCTGGGGGAGGAGCTCTTGTCTTTCTGCGAGGGTCTGGCAATGGCTGAAGACATGTCGGGCCTTGCAAGGTTCCGTCGATAAACATTGCTTGTTTCGGCGCATCGGCGCCCGAGTGGAGAAGACAGGATGAAGAACCGGATGGCGAATGCGGGAAAGGACGTCACCCCCTTTCCCGGCGGCGCGGATGGCGGGCCGGCGCCCGCCCCGCAACCGCTGTATCTGCAGGTGAAGAACCATCTGATACGCCGCGTGCTGCAAGGGGAATGGAAGCCGGGCGAATTGCTGCCCAGCGAAATGAAGCTGGCCGAGGGCTATAATCTCAGCCAAGGCACCGTGCGCAAGGCCATCGAGGAACTGGTGACCGAGGGGCTGGTGACGCGGCATGCCGGCCGCGGCACCTTCGTCGCTTCCCACAAGGGCGATTACAAGCCCTTCCGGTTCCACCGCTTCCGCTCGGAAAGCGGAGAGCGCCTGACCGACGGCGAGGTGACCTTCATGCGCGCCGTCACCGGCCAGGCTTCGCCGCGCGCCGCCAAGGCCCTGCAGATCGCCCCCGGCGCGCCGGTGGCCATGCTGACCCGCCTGCGGTCGCTGCACGGCCGGCCGATGATGCTGGAACGCATCGTGCTGGGGCTGGAACTCTGCGCCGGCGCCGATGCCATCCTGGCCGAACAGCAGCCGAATTCGATCTATCTGACGCTGGAACAGAACTACAATATCCTGATCACCCGCGTGGACGAGATCATCCGCGCCAGGCTCGCCACCCCCGAGGACGAATCCGCCCTGGAACTGGCGCCGGGAACGCCGGTGCTGGAGGTCGAGCGCCTGGCCTTTTCGCTGGGCGGCGAGCCGGTCGAGTGGCGGCTCTCGGTCGGCCAGACCGAGCACATGCATTACTGGAACCAGCTCTCCAGCTGAGGCGGCCCGGCCCTGGCCGCCGCATGAAAAGACCCGAAAACAAGAAAGGAAGCCGGGTGGAAAAGGAAAATGGTCACGGGGGACGCTCCGTTTCTGAACGACTGGCCGAATGGATCGCCTCTCTGCGGCCCGAGGCCGTCCCCGCCGCGGCGCGCCGCGCCGTGGCCGATACGGTGATCGACACGCTGGGCCTCAGCATCGCCTCGATCGGGACCGATTACGGCAAGGCGGTTCTGGCGGGCAGCACCGGCACCGGCCCCTGCACCGTGTTCGGGGCCGAGGGCGGACGCGATCCCTTCAGCGCCGCCCTGATCAACGGCACCACCGGCCATGGCGAGGATTACGACAATACATATGAAGGCTGCCCGGTGCATTCCGGCGTCGTCATCGTGCCGGCTCTGTTCGCCGCCGGCGAGGCCCATGGCCTGCCCGCCGAGCGGGTCGCCCTGGGCATGGCCGTCGGGATCGAGGTCATGTGCCGGCTCGGCGGCATCGCCCATAAGGGGATCCATACCGCGGGCTTTCACCCGACATCGGTATTGGGCACCGTGGCCGCGGCAGCAGGCGTGGCCGCGGCGATGGGACAGGACGCCCGGCAGATCGGCAACACCATCGGCGTGGCCGGCAGCATGTCCTCGGGCATCATCGAATACCTGGCCGACGGCACCTGGACCAAGCGGATGCATCCCGGCTGGGCGGCGCAGGCAGGGCTCCGGGCCGCCGCGCTCGGCGGCAGCGGCTTTGCCGGCCCCCGCACCGTGTTCGAGGGCACGCATGGCCTGTTCAACGGCTTCGCCCCCAGCATCGCCCCCGATTTCGATGCCCTTCTGGCCGAATTGGGCATGCGCTGGGAAACCGCGCGGGTCGCGTTCAAACCCTATGCCTGCGGCACCATGACCCAACCCTATATCGACTGCGCGGTGCGGCTGGCACGGCGGGGCATTGCGGCCGAAGAGATCGTCGAGGCGGTCTGCAAGGTCGGCCACGGCACCGTGCATCGGCTGTGGGAACCCGTGGCGTCCAAGATCGCGCCGCCGACGGCCTATGCCGCCAAGTTCAGCGGCCCCTATTGCGTGGCGGCGGGCTTCATCTTCGGCGATGCCGGCCTGGCGCAATTCACCGAAGAAACGATCCGGGATCCGCGCCTGCTGGCGCTGGCCGCCAAGGTGCGCCACGAGATCGACCCGGCGAACGAATATCCGGCCAATTACACCGGCCATGTGGCGCTGCTGCTGCAAGACGGCCGCCGGGTCGAGGAGAACCAGCCGCAGCTGCGCGGCGGGGTGCGCGAGCCGATGAGCCGCGAGGAGTTGCTGAACAAATGCCGCGCCAATCTGGCGTTCGGCGGCTGGGATGCGGACCGGGCCGATACCCTGGCAAACCTTGCGGACGGCATGTTCACCGATGCGCGGCCCTTTTCCGCCAGGGCCTTTGCCAGCGCCTGACGGGCAGCGCCCGGCATGGCGGGCCCGGCCGCCCGCAAGCCGGAAAAAGACCGGCAGGACCGCCCCGGCCATGGGGCGGGCCGGCCAGAGATTTCACCCCGACCGACGGAGCCCCGCCATGCCGCTGCTAGCCCAGATCGACCCGCAGACGATCATGCTGGTCATCCTTGTCTGCTTTGTGGCGGCGGCCCTGGCGGGGATGAGCGGCTTTGGCGCCGGGCTGATCATCACGCTGTTCATCACCCCGATCATCGGCGCCAAGGCGGTGGTGCCCGCGATCTCGGTCGTCATGCTGATCAATAATGGCAGCCGGATGTGGTTTTTCCGCAGCGCGCTGGATTGGCGGATCGTGCTTGTGATCGGCCTGCCGGCACTGGCGACCGTCATCCTGGGCGCGATGGTCTATGTCCGGCTGGATTCCACCGGTGCCCAGATATTGCTGGGGATCGTCCTGGTGCTGTCCGTGCCGGTGCGACGATTCCTTGACGGACGCAAATGGGTGCCGGGCACCGGCGTTCTGCTGGGCTTCGGCGGGGTCTTCGGCTTTCTCAGCAGCCTGATGGTCGGCGCCGGCGCATTGGTCGTGCCGGTCCTGCTGGGCGCCGGGCTGGCGGGATCGGTGCTGCTGGCCTCGGACGCCGCCATCGCGGTCGGGGTGAACCTGGCCAAGATCATCATGTTCGGCAAGCTGGATGCGCTGACCGGCGAACTGTTCGTCATCTCGCTGGTGATGGGCCTTTGCACCGTGCCGGGGACCTGGGTCGCCGCCTGGATCGTGCGCCATTCCGACCTGCGGATCCATACCGCGCTGGTCGAGCTGCTGGTG
>Ga0164243_10006723_pt1 | contig 17353 bp, 10 predicted proteins | sample OricompcompostOP_FD_108781 | JGI IMG/M metagenome (GOLD analysis project Ga0164243, IMG submission 108781) | Organic Plus compost microbial communities from Emeryville, California, USA - Original compost - Organic plus compost (OP) | ecosystem: Engineered > Solid waste > Mixed feedstock >... | reverse complement strand
TGGCGACTATCTATAAATGGAAGAACAAAGTAGGAATCCCAAAATGGGCTTTGTTCTAACCGCGTTAGTTTTGAGGCCAGGTAGGTTTGTTGTCTTTCATTTTTTGGAGGGTTTCGGCGAAAATACTTTCATGACTAGTGCCTTTAAGCATATTTAATGCTTTTGTTTCCCATTCTATCGCGTTTTGAGTTTGTCGTGTTTTATAAAGGAGGTTTGCGTAAGTGTCGAGGGCCTCAGGAGATCTATCGTAAGTCTCAATGCAATATTTCATTACCTCGACAGCGAATTGAAGAATTTCAGGGTCATTTATATGTAAAAAAAGAGCCCATGAAATTTCATTTATACGGTAATCGGGATGAGCCAATGCTTTTTTAAAGTACAAAACATAATACTTTCCGAACAGATTCCACTGAGGTTTATTACCTAGAAAGCCCCCATACTCAACCATTCTTCTGCCAAGAATGGCTTCCTCACCTATATCGCCATATTTATGAGTAACTTCCTCTTGTAGTGCATCCCAGTTGTATTTTTTTGACGAATCATACTTATATGGAGGTATGATTTCTTTTTCAAGGATTGATTTTATACTGTACCTCGCCTGATTTTTACCTAGTATGCTATCAATCTTATTAGAATTTTCAATAAAGAGGCTAAACCCCTTGTCTTTGGTAGTTCTAGTAATGAATTGAATAAACTGAAGGTTGCTTAAACTAAGAGGATTTTTCATCATGGAAATAAAATCATTCCCTAATTCCGTCAGTAAATCCTGCTTTTTTTGTCGGAAGGCTATTAAGGTCAGTCTTCGCAACATTGACGAGTCCTTATTGCCAGCTTTATGTAAAGCTAAAAGTTCTGAAAATCGGCTATCGTTATCATTAGGGTCGAGATTTTTTGCAATGAAAAAATGTGAATCTGGTTCGAATGTTGGATGTATAATCATTCGATTCAAATCTCTTATAGTGTCTAATGGAATTTTAATAATTTCTCTGTCGTAAGTTATAAATCCATTTTCTTCTCCTTCAACATCAAACGGTTGGGTATATATTGAGGCGCTTAAGCCTAATTTTTCCAACTCTTTAAGAGAATCTATCATTTTACGGTATTGTGATTTAAACTCATCAGCGGTTGTTTGGATATATCCCCATCCTTGTAAATCGTTCCACTCATGACCGTTTACTGAAACTCCAATTCCTCCAAATTCACCCACAACTTTGGCTTTGTTTATTAAGTTTGGTGTGTTTCTTGGGAAAGGATATGAATGTATATCGACCAAATCACTATTTCTCCATGGATCAATAGGTAGCTCCCGCAACTGGTTATCTGTATATAGCATTTGGCCCGAATGACCGTTTAACAACCTTGTTGGGTCATAGTCCTTTACCCACTTGCTCAGCCTAGCTTGATCATATGCACCCCAGCCTTCGTTAAATAACACCCAAGCTACAATTGATGGATGGTTATATAGTTGATTAATTGTGATTTTTATTTCTTTTTCGAAGATATCTTTCGATCCCTGGGGTAAATTATGAGGGGGATTGACAAAGTCTTGCCATACTAAAATTCCTAATTTGTCTGCATAGTAGTACCAGCGATCAGGTTCTATTTTAATATGCTTTCGAATGGTGTTAAATCCCATAGCTTTGATAGCTTTGATATCATATTGCAACGCTTCATCGCTGGGGGCAGTGTACAATCCATCAGGCCAGAATCCCTGGTCAAGGACACCAAGATTGAAAGTGTATTTGTTATTTAAGAAAATTCTATCTATTCCTCTGGAATCTTTTTGAATATCTATTTTACGCATTCCAAAATAGCTTTCAACTATATCGTATGTTTTTCTATTCTTGTTTAAAGTAAACTTCAAATCATATAAATACGGATCGTCTGGACTCCAAAAATGTGCATTTGGAATACTAAATTTTACTTTTTGTTTAGACATACCGATTGGAATCGGTATTGTTTTAGTAAGATCTTTGTTGTTTTTGGAATTGATATCAATCTGCATATTTATCGGCATTTTTTCCGTATTGATAACCTCAAAGGTAACCTCGACTGTTTTTGTATCAATATCGGGCGTTAGCAGAATTGATGTCATGTGAGTTTTTTCCAGTTGCTCTAGCCAAACCGTTTGCCAAATTCCACTAGATGGAGTATAATAGATGTTCTCAGGGTTCAGAACTTGTTTCCCATGTGGATTAGGCCCAGCATCAGTTGGATCTAATACACAAACTACAACTTCATTGTTACCGCGTCTTACAAATTCACTGATATCTAGACTAAAGGCAGAATACCCCCCGTCATGCTTTCCTACCAATTTTCCATTAATAAATACCGTAGCGTGATAGTCAATCGCTCCAAAATTTAACATGTAGTTTGCGCTAACTTTTTCGATTTTTATTTCTCTTCTATACCATAATTTCTGATCAGGCATGAGAACCTTTCCAACACCAGATAATTGTGACTCAATCGGAAATGGTACGTTGATCGAATCGGTGCTGAAAATGGGATATTTTGCTGAGGAATCAGTCACACAATACTGCCACTTGCCATTAAGATTTGTCCAGCTATTTCTTTTGAATTGTGGCCTTGGATAAGGCCATTTGTTTGCAGCCTCGGCATTTTCTGACCATCTTGTAGGCAACCAATTGAATGGTGATGCCAAATGCTGTCCATTTACTTTTATCAATACCGCGAAAAGTGACACGGTAATCATTATAATTTGTTTCATGCAAATAGTTCTATGACGTTTTGACGTTTAATAACCTGGTGTTTGAACAAGGTTGGAATTATATTGAATTTCTGATGGACTAATAGGAAGCAATTTCTTAAAATTGCTCCATGTACCTCCTTTTTCGGGGGTTACAATATTCATAACATCATTTATTTCACCATTTCGAATTAGGTCGAACCAACGATCGCCCCATTCTACAAAGAGTTCTACTTTACGTTCCTGGTGAATGGCAGTTATAATAGAGCTTTTGGTTTTTGCTTCGCTTTTTTTGAGACCAGCCCTTTGCCGAATTGTATCCAGATCATTTAGAGCGCCGATAAGGTCGTTAAGTTGTGCTCTAGCTTCCGATCTTATGAGATAAAGATCTGCAAGTCTTAGCATCATATTATATTCGGTTAGAGGGGTGCTTAAGTCAATTGGAAGATAAGATTTGTATTTGTACGGATAATAATACGTAATTCCCGTATTTATATCAGTGGTGCCGTTTAACCATTTTTCCTTTCTCAAATCTCCTACTTCAAAACTATTTAGAAGACTTTTGCTAATACATGTTGGTTGGGAATAGTTCGGCCCCGATCCTTCAGGTATAATAAAGAATAGAGCATCCACTGTATTGTAGGTATCGCCTGTAGGTTGTACTTGCCAAATGGCTTCGTTACTATTTTTAAGAAATACTTGGTCTAAATCGTCTAAATGAAATAGGGATGTGTTATTTAAAACTTTTGTTGCCTCGGCTTCTGCCAGCTTCCAATTTTTCGTATACAAATATACTTTTGCTAGTAGAGCGCTGGCTGCCCATTTTGTAGGTCTGATTCTTTCAATACTTGCATTGGTAAGCGTACCATCTAAAAATGTTTCGCTTAATGAATCTCTTGCAACTTGGAGGTCTGATATGATGTATTCATATATTTTCTGTTGTGCAGTTCTATTCAACTGGCTATTTCTTTTGTAGTCGGTAGAAATTGCATACGCTACATCGCCATAGAGGTTGGTTAAGTAAAAATACAACAACGCTCGCACAAATTTTGCTTCGCCCATTAATTGAGTTTTTACTTTCCCTGTTAATTGAGATGAACTAGATACACCTTCGATCAGATCGTTAAGAGCAAATATTTGGTTATATAAATTTGCCCAAATATCATTTGCATATGGCACTCCTTGAGGTGTAAGATTATTTTGAAAGTAGTTTGTAAGTTCCTGCGATAGATTTAAATCATTTAATTCGAGCTCATCGCCTAGTAACCCTGTTATTAGCGGGGTAGAATTCAATTGACTGCCAGTTAGAGAGGAACTATTTAGCTTTACTAATACTCCATTCATAACAGCAATGGCGGTTTGATCCGTCGAGTAAACCAGACTTTTTAATAACCTGTTATTGGGGTTGTCGACCTCTACAAGTTTTTTGCAACCCATGAAAGGAATCAACGAGAGTAATATAAACCCTAAAGTAAACTCTATAAGTATCTTGCTATATTTTTTCATTGGATGTACTATTAGAATGTTGCTTTTACTCCTAGATTGTATGTCTTAAGCTGTGGTGTTGCGTTATTGGTTTGGGGATCAAGAACCCATTTATTATTTGTTATAATGAATGGATTTAGTATTTGTGTATAAATACTGCAATTTGACGCTCTTATACTATTTTTCCATTTTGTCGGCAATTCCCAGTTAAGAGATATGTTACTACATCTTAGGAAAAATTGATCAAGGTAAGCTGCATCGCTTTGAGTATAGTTAATATAGTTACCATAATTTTGATAATTCGCTGTGTATTTTTGGAATCTCGCTTGATCGCCTGGCTTGTGCCAAGTATCGAGAAATTGTCGAGGAACCGTCAGGCCAAAGGTTCCGGGTGGATTCGATGGAAGTGGTAACAATACATTTGATTTATTAAAATAAAACCCAATATTCAAACTTATGCCTTTGTAGTTGACAGTATTGAATATACCGCCATAGAGTTTTGGATCAGTATTTAGAATTATAAATGCATCTTTTATAGGGTCAGGATTATAGGTGATATTGCCTTTACTGTCATAAAATTGAAAAACGCCAGTTGTATCATTTACTCCTGCCGACTTATATAGCCTACGAAATGTGATAGACTTTCCGATAATAAAGTTATTGGAAAATTGAGATGTCTCTAGTCCTGGGAATGATATAAGTTTGTTATTCGGAATAGTCAAATTTAATGTCGTTGACCAGGAAATGTTTGGCTTTTTGATATTTATAGAGGAAATAGATATCTCCCATAGTTTATTTTGAGTTTTTGCTGGAAAGTTTAATCTAATTGATCCAAATCCTGAAGTGTTGGATAACGTAAATTGCATCAGCTGATTGGAAGATCTGTTAAGGGCAAAGTTTGTATTAATAGTAACTCTATTTTCAAGGAGGCCAAGTTCTAAGCCAACCTCAAATTTTTTAACTTCTTCCCATTGTAAAAAAGGGTTACTCAAATCTGTGGGAACAAGCCCAATTATACCGCCATATGGCCTAGATGTTGGCAGGGATGAATATAGTGTTAGAAACGTATAATCCCCAATCTGATCGTTTCCTGTTGTACCAAAACTGGTTCTGAGTTTGCCAAAATATATAAAGGGTAGTGATTCTCTAACGAAGTTCTCGTCAGAAAATATCCATGCTGCCGCTATTGATCCGAAATTATGAAATCTATTTTGGGATCCAAATCTTGAGCTTCCATCTCGCCGACCAGTTACTTGAATGATATACTTATTGTTATAAGTATAATTTAATCTACCAAAAAGTGCATTGTATTTGTATATTGTGTTGTCCGCAGCTGGTGTGGAGATGAAAGAAGCAGAAGAAATATCATTTATTAACAAATCATTGCTGAATCCGAATCCGGTGTAACCTCTGAAAAGGCCTGTTCTGTTTGTTACCGTACTTCCAAGTAATGCATCAATTTTTCCTTTCTTTATTTCACGATAGTATGTTATCATTGGTTCTACATTCCAGGTTGTACCAATCAAGTTCATAATCCTTAACCAATTTTTTTCACCCTGATAGTTTTTTGCCGAAGGGGGTATTGCGTCGGTTGGTAAGGTTCCTGTTTCATCTGTTTGACTTCTTGTATAACCGAAATTGCTAGAAATCTTTAAGCCAGGAATGATTTCGAATCCCAATGTCAGATTTCCGATAATGTTATTCGTTTCTCTTATGTATGTTTTCAAACCATTAACGGCGGGGTTTTTAAATCTTTCGATCCCAGACGTAGACGTGAGCCAGTTAAGCTTCCCATCTTCGGTTAGTAAATTTGGTGCAATGGGGGTTAAAGTTAATGCCAAGTTCATATAATCCGCAGTCGGCAATCTATTCTTGTCGTATCCATAATTTGTGGAAAACTGCATCGTAAACCTTTTGTTAGACGATGTGCTTGATATATTTGCATGAACATACCCTCTTCTGTCATTGTTCGGATTAAAAAGCTGTGTGTACACGTAATTTTGACTCGCGTAAGTGCCGCTTATAAGATAGGTTGTATTTTCATTTCCTCCACTGATCCCAATTGAAGCCATGGTATTCGTCGCTGTATTTCCTACTAATTCCTTCTGCCAGTCATGACTGATGGTAGTGTCATATGTTCCATTGAGATCAAAGTCTCTTGCACCAGGTACTCTTCCGTCGTTTGCTAATGCTTCATGTCTCATTTGAAGATACTCTTTTCCATCATACAAGTTTAGACGTTTGCCAATCTTTTGGATGCCGGATTGTATATTGAATGACACAGCCGTTTTACCTTTTTGCCCACGTTTTGTGGTAATCAATATCGCTCCGTTGGCTGCTCTGGATCCATATATTGAAGTGGCATCTGCTCCCTTCAATACTTCTATGCTTTCAATGTCACCAGAATTAAGGTAGCTAAGCGGGCTACCAATCTGGCCCGGATCTGGCGAACCACTGTTCCCGAGAATCGTTGATATCGCATTGCCTGCATTATTAGCCAACGAAACAGATTGAGATGGATATGGGACATTATCGACAATAATAAGCGGATCGTTGCCACTTTGAAGGCTATTGGTACCTTGGACTTTGATTGTTATTCCTGCACCCGGAAGCCCGCTGCTTGGTTGTATTTCTAAACCAGGAACCCTGCCTTGAAGTGCTGAGAGGGGATTGCTAACCGGAATATCTTGTATCTCAGAGGCCTTAACACTGGTTACGTTACCCGTATTGAATCGTTTTGTTCTTGTGCCGTATGCTATTACTTGTGTTTCGTCAAGATTATTAATGAAAGGATCAAGTTCAGCAATAATACCTGTATTAGAGGCAGTGACTTCTTTAGTTTTGAATCCGATGGAAGAAATAACGATTTTTTCCCCCTTGTTTACTTCTGACAGCATAAAACTGCCATTATCGTCTGTAGTCGTTCCCTTGTTGGTGTTTTTTATTTTGATAGTTGCGCCAGGCATCGCATTGCCTAAATTGTCTTTGACTATCCCATGAATGACATTTGAGTTACGAGGAGTGGAATCTATTTTACTCTCTCTACTGTTGGAACTTATGTAAATGAAACGATCCGAAAGCCTGATTCTAGCATTGTTTATTTTGGATTCAAGATAATTTACTACCAGTTTTATATCACTTTTTGTGAAAGAGACAGCATATTCCTTTTGTAAGTCAATTATCAAACCGTTATCGATTATTACGGCTAAACCTGTTTGCTTTTCTAACTCCTTAAAGAGGTTTGAGAGAGTAATTTTTTTTTCATTAATTGTAATTTTTTGGATTTGCCCGATAGCGTATGAGCCTGAATTGCAAAATAATAGCCCACAAAGAAAAATGAGGAATATAGATAGGTTCTTGTTCATACCGTCTACATGACATCTTCTGTTAATCATATTCATGAAGTTTAGTTGATCGCCCAAAGGAGTTCTATAATTTAATACACATCTCAACCAATAGGGGTACTAATAAGAGTAAGATGTTTTTTTATGAGTATATATGTAAATTATATTACTATTTAAAATATTGAAAATGGTGTGAATTGTATTTAGTGTTTTAATTTTTTAAAATCATTTTGGGCTGTATGCAGATTGCAGTAACAGTGACTAGATTTGTATTGTAAGTTACTGATGAGGAAAACGCTTCAAGTAATTCAAATATGTTGTTCTTCTTGAGTATTTTTTACAATAAGCAGAAAGTAGTAACCCTATTATAAAATTCTAAAATGAAGAAAGCTTTAGAGAATAGAGATTTCATTGTTTATAGGAGCATACCTGATTATATACAGAATAACCGCAGTTCCCGTTTATATTTGTTTTTGGGTCTTTTTGTTTCGGTTGTCCAGTTTGGCATTTTTAAATATTGTTACCCGTTTCCAAGTTTCATAAATGGGGACTCTTATGTATATATTACAATGGCAAGCAGCAATCCTAAAATTGGGACTTATCCGATAGGGTATCCAATGTTTCTACGATTGTTCAGCGTATTTTCTAAATCTGACTTGGTACTGGTGTGTTTTCAGTATGCTTTATTACAGTGTGGATTTTTATACTTTATACTTTCTATATTTTCCTGTTTCGAAGTCACCAAATTCACTCGAGTCTTATTCTTTGTATTGTTTATGATAAACCCTGTTTCATGGTATTTAGCGAACATGGTTTCCAGCGATGCTCTATTTTTGAGTTTAAGTATTATTTGGTTTACTCAGTTGATTTGGATGGTGTATTCTTATCACAAAGGACTTATCTTATTTAATTCTATTGTGTTGTTCATACTTTTTACAATTCGTTATAATGCATTGTACTATCCATTAATATCAATTGCCGCTTTATTTCTAAATAGAGCATATATAGCTAAAAGAGTCGGAGGTATATTAATTAGTATTTTTTTGATTGCGCTCTTCATACAATATACTAGTAAAGATTATAAACGGTTAAGCGGAGTATATCAATTTTCTCCCTTTAGCGGTTGGCAACTCGCTAATAATGCACTCTATGCTTATAGATACGTGGATTCATTTCATCTAAAAAAACTGCCAAAAAAATTTGATTCAATAGATAAGATGGTTCGTCATTATTTTGATACGACAAAAGACACCAAGAAGTATCCTAGCGAAATGTTAGTCGCAAGCACAGTATATATGTGGGATCCCAGATCTCCACTGAGTATTTATGCCGATAGTTTAGTCGCAAAGGATTCTACAGTTGGTCCACTAAAAAAATGGTCAAAAGCCGCACCAATGATGAAGGAATATGGAACTCAGCTAATTAAAACCTATCCAAAGGAGTTTGTTACACACTATATTCTACCTAATTCGCTAAAGTACTATGTACCACCGATTGAGTTTTTGGAAACTTACAATATGGGACTTGACACCGTGAACCCAATTGCGGAGGAATGGTTTAATTATAAGACAAATAAAGTTTATACTCGATTTAAAGATAAAGAAACGTACATCCTGAACTATTATCCAATTCTGGTTGCGGTAATGAATGTGTTGATAGTTTTGAATATATTGTCATTTATCGGTTTGAGGCTTCAGAAAAGATTTCCTAATATCAAAAAATATCTTCTGTTGGTTGGGATTTTATGGAGTATTAACTTTTGTTTTAGTGTTTTTGCATCGCCAATAGCGCTACGATTTCAATTATTTCCCATCATCGTAAGTTTATCTCTTGTTATTATTTTAATGGAGTGTCTTGTTGTTGTGTCTTTTGAAAAACATGATGTAAGTACAGTCATTAATTAGAATATTACAGTTTCGCCTTGATCAAATTATTATACATTAATGTAAGATAATATGAAATCAGTCTTTGTTGTTTTATTAGGTATCTTATCTTTCATTGGTATAAATGAAATAGTTAGATATTTTGATACTATAGATCGCGGAAGCGATACATTTTCTGTAGAAAAGGCAATTTTAACTGATCCGAATTTTTTCCTTGTTCTGCCAGACAGCATTGGAGTGATGAAACCTATTGATATAATGAAAGAATCGGCGGCGGTCTTTTTATATTTTGATCCATCTTGCCCTCATTGCAAGGCGCAAATAACCGAAATTATAACGCATGAAAAAGATTTATTGAATATTAAATTTTTTTTTGTTACCTCCTATCCTATGGATGATATGAATCGAATTGTTAGGGAGTATTCGCTGAGAAAATATCAAAATATTTTTGTAGGTCATGACAGCAAATTTCGATTTGAGCGTGAGTTTGACGTTCAAGCGGTTCCATTTATGGTTGTTGTGGGTAAAGATCGCAAGGTTAAAGGAACCTATGTTGGAGAAGTTAGTTACAAGACATTCATTAAAGATATTAACAGCAATTAATTGTAAAGTTGTTGCGCAACAGAAGATAGAGTATCTGTTATTCTATCGGAATGGGGAAGCCAAAAACCATTATAAAAGAGTAGGCATTTTTTTTCATTTAGAATTTAGCTTTTTACTAAAAAGGCATCTATCATTATGAAACAAGCAAAATTAGTATTGACTGCAACAGCTATTCTTGCAGTTGTTGGAGGTGCATTAGCTTATAATGCTCGTATTGGTGCATTCCAAATTTATACCAAATCTGCACCAAACGCTTCTTGTAATTCATTGGTAACCTCTTCTTTGTTTAAGACTACCACTGCTACTGCAGCGCCAATTGTAAGCTATGCAACAACTCCGGTTAATACAACAACTGCTGCATGCCCTAACAGAGTTAGGTTGACAACTGCTGTTGAATAGGATTGATATTTAAATCCAAAAAAAGGACCCGATTACATAGTAATCGGGTTTCCTTTTAAATTACCAAACTATTTTTCGTGATTTTAGTACTTTTTAACTTATTCCTGTGTATCTATGAGTATAGATGGAATAATAGTAATGAGTAAAATATTAATAATTTATGAGATTTTTTTTTCTTGTCCTGTTATTGCTTTCAGGAGGTTATGGATACACTCAAAAGAAATTAATTGATTCTTCTTCTTATTCAGAGTGGACAAGATTGTCAAATCCGATATTATCCAATAATGGCAAATATCTTTTCTATTCGGTTGATTCAAATAACCGGAAGAATAGTTATCAGATTTTGGCATCTACTTTTGACGATTGGTCAATTACCTTGCGACAAGGTGACGGGTTGTTTGTAAATAAGGATAAGTGTTTTTTATTTAAGAGTATAGGTGGAGAGTCGGTTGATATTATTTGGTTGGGGACATCTAAGAGAACTGAAATTCCCGCAAAGTCTTTTTCTGTTCCAGGTTATCAAGATAGAAGGCACTGTATTTATCAAAAAAAAGACGATAACAGTCTTTATATATTTAATATTAGTAGCGGCAAAACAAGCATAGTGCCAAATTTGGGAAATATTATTGAATACGGAGATGGTGTGATTAACGGTAATGTAATCTTGGTTGTTAGAGATGAAGCCGGTAATACAAATTTAAAGTCCTTAAATATCATTTCGGGTAAGTCTAAAATTATTAATGACCAATTTTCTATTGATCAATATTCATTGGGGAAAAAAGGCGTGGCTTTCCTAAATAAGAATAATGAATCCGAAATTGGAATGTACTATTATACGGCGAATAACGACTTGCTAAAAAGATATAGTTTGACTTCGTTGTTTGATGATAAGAGTCAAAATATTTCCCTTTTGGGGCTTAGTCAGGATGAAACTTCAGTACAACTTGCAATTGAAAATAGTAAATCCCAGAAAGATAAACCAGTTTATGAGGGGCCAGAATTGGATTTGTGGAGTTACAAGGATGATGAGTTACCTGGTTTTCAGCCAATGCTAGGAACAAGGAACGGTCAGATAGTTACTGTTTCATTAAAAGATGGATCCCTTCTTAAAGGTAGTTTGATTGAAGATTCTGCTAAGATATTTAATCAATTTAAAACAGACTCTTTACTCAAGATAGGAGAGTTGTCTGCCAGTAGTAATTTCCTGATATTTAGTGACGGAAAAGATTACTGGTCATATGAACTTTCAACTGGGAAAACAAGGAACTTAACAAATTCTGTTAGCACAAGTTGGTTTAGTACTGAAAATGGCGACTGTGATGTTTTTATTGAAAAAGGTGGTGTTGTAGCATGGTTGGATAATGAATCCGTTGCAATATCTGATGAATATGATATATGGTTATTGAGTTTGAACGGTAAATTTTATCCTATCAATTTAACCAATGGTTATGGCAACAAAAATAAGGTGCGGTTTTACCTCTTAAACGGCAAAGGTACAGAAGTGGAGACTCCTGTTCTTAAGTTAAAAGATGAAGTGATTTTCGTTGCTTTTGACACAAAATTGAAGAGGAACGGATTTTATTCGAAAAGAAATTTTCTTACTAAGGGAGATCCAACAATGTTAACAATGGAAAATGCTATGTTTTGGTTACCATTCGCACCATTATCGTTTCCTGCTGTTGTAACCTCAAATTTAAAACCTGTAAGAGCAAAGAATGCTCCTATCTATTTAGTGGCGAAATCAACTGCAAAGGAATCAATGAATTATTATGTTACTACAGATTTTAAAAAGTTCAGACGTATTTCTAACAATTTTCCAGAGAGAAAATTTAATTGGTTATCTACAGAGTTGGTAAGCTGGACCACGGATAAGGGAATAAGCCTCCAAGGGATCTTATACAAGCCGGAAGACTTTGACCCCCAAAAAAAATACCCGGTAATTTTTTACTTTTATAGAAAGGCTTCTGCTAACTTAAATGCATATATGCAGCCTCTTGAATGTCCAGGATGTATGATCGATATTCCCACATATGTGAGTAATGGATATCTTGTTTTTACACCTGATATCTATTTTGTCGAAGGCCAGACGGGACAAAGTGCACTCGCTGCAATAGAGAGCGGCGCTCAAAAATTGATGAGTTTTCCATATGTTAACAGTCAGAAATTGGGTATACAGGGGTGTAGTTTCAGCGGCTTTACTACTAATTATATTGTAACTCATTCTAATATGTTTGCGGCGGCTTGCTCTGCATCCGGCTTATCCGATTTTATTAGCGGTTACAATAGTATAAATAAAACTGGAGCTGTCAAACAATCGCATTTTGAGCAGGGAGGACCTTATCAAATGGGAGGAACTCTTTGGGACCGTTTAGGCGAGTATATAGAAAATTCTGCTGTTTTAAGTACTAACCATCTTGCAACACCATTGTTACTTATGCATACGACTTCAGATGTTGCTATTCCAGTATCGAATGCGATCGAATTTTTCCTTGCAGGAAGAAGGCTTAATAAGAAGATTTGGCTTTTACAGTATGGAGGTATGAATAATCATGTGGTATTAGGGAAAGAAGGAGTTGATTTTAACCGAAGAATGAGGCAGTTTTTTGACTTTTATTTAAAAGATTCGTTGCCCCCGACATGGATGACTTTAGGGCGTCCTGAAAAGCTTAAAGGGATTGATGAAAGACTTACTCTAGATTCTACTGGCAGACAACCTTAATTGCAATATGGAGTTAGGCAATGTCGATTATTTGGCCTTTTGTAAATAGCTTATCGCCATTATGATTAATCAAATGAATCTTTTCTATTTGAAATGCATTCTTAGAGCCGCCTAAGAGACATTCTAAGTACATGGTAAATAACCAATAAATGTTACATAGTCGGGTCAGTTGAACAAAAAAAATATATTGATAAAAAGCGTCCTGCCAAACGTATTACTCCTTGTATCCTCGACGTAGTTTGCACCAATTTGCCTTAATATACCACTTGAGGAATTAAATACGTCAAATAAATATAGTTTAGCGATAAGGCGTTGAGGGATTATAGAATTTGATAGAAATATATTGGCAATATTTGAAGAAAGGCTATTGTTATTCTGTGTTATATTGGAGTAATTCCAATTGACTCCTAAGCTTAAGTGTTTTGATAAATTGACGCTTGAGTTTGTATTATAGTCAAAGCTAATTAATTGAACCGAATTTTGGTTTTGCTTTGGATATTTTATTTGTCCATATCCTGCAGTCCCCCCTATATTTATATCAACTAAGTTTGCGATGGAATAGTTGAATTTTGCACCAGAGGACAGAGAATAGTTGGTGTTTGTTGATTTTAACCCATTGGAGGAGTAAATTTGCCTTGAGTAATTTGTCCCGATGTTTGCATCTATGGTGATATTTTTATTAATTTGCCAAAAGTGACTCATGTTTGCTCCTATGCCTAGACTTCCATTGACATTTACAGGTTTAATAACTTGAATTCCTTCGCTGGTAAGCGTTATTTCATCGATGATTTGTCTACTAATAATAAATCCGTTAATGGATGTAGTGTAATTTCTATTATTATTAGACCTGTTACTATATTGTAATTGAAAATTGTGTATAGTTCCGGGTTTTAGTCCATTGTTCGCGAATCTTCGAATGGAATTATTTGAATTGTCTGGTATTGGGTTAAATTGAGTGAAAGTTGGCAGAACCATCTTTGTAGTGTAGTTGAATGATATAGATTTGCGTGGCATATTGTAATATATATTTAAAGCAGGTAGGAATAAGTTGATGTTGTGTGAAAAAAAATTATCTAGAACAGTTGAATTCATGGTTGAATTAATATATCTGACTGAACCTATAAGATCGATTTTCTTAATTGTTCCCCGTAATGATATATCACAATACGCACTATTAGAAGTATTTGTCATTTTCATACCAAGACTATCGTTTGGGATAACGTAGCTTTTTGACAAGCTGTCATAGTCAAACGTTTTTTTATCAGAGGGGGAAAATTCCCTTATAAATCCTCCGGCTATGGTAATAGTGGCCTTGGGGAGTATAGGCTCACTAAATGAAAGTGAGATTCTATACTTCAATGATTTATTTATTAGGCTGTCGTATTGATTAACGTATTGATTTGATTTATTATAGGAATAGTTAGATAAATTGTATGTAATTGCATCGTTATTTTCTAGTCCAAAGGCGGAAAAAATGGATAGCTGTCGATTTTTTTTATTTAACATTTTTAAATAACCAAGGCTGTAATATTGAGAAGTGTTGCTTGAATTAGATATAGTGTTTATACTCCCCTCACTTATTGGATAGTTAGCTTGGTCTATTGTATTATAATTTGACGCATAGTCAGACTGCGAGGAGTTTTTAGTGACTGAATTGTTAAATGATAGTTTGCTGCTTGAATCTATATCGAAGTCAAATTTTATATTAAATGTGTGCGTGGTATTTTTTACATTGTCAACATATTTTTGATTATAATAAAATATAGAGTCACTAAGGAAGTTTTTTCGATTAATGTTTTGTGTGGAGGAACTATTGTATTTATCATACTTGTAACTTATCGATAGTAACATGTTTTTTTTTATGTTGCCCGAATAATTGAATCCTCCTTTCGCAGTTGTCAAATTATTTGTTCCAATTGCCATATCGTCTAAATACCCGTTCATGTTATCTATATTTCCTATTATTGATATTTGATCATTGGTGGTAAATCTGTTTATAGTGGCTTTGCCTGCAAATCTGTCGGTAAAGCCATACCCTCCGGAGATTTGCCCAACAATTTTTTTTGTCTTTTCTTCTTTAATTGTTAGATTAATAGTTTGTTCTTTTAAGGTTCTGTCGGCCGAAAATAATGTTTCGTCTGGACGGGTTTCGAACAATTGAATTTTATTTATCAATCCGGCAGGTATATTTTGTAGGGCCAACCGAATATCATTTCCAAAATATGTTCTCCCGTTTATAAGTAGCTTTTTAATTTGCTGACCATTAAATGTTAAGCTTCCGTCAGGATTTATCTTAAATCCTGGTAGTTTTTTAAGAAGTGATGATATAGTAGCTTCATCACTAACTTTATACATGTTGGCATCAAATTGAATAGTGTCTCCCTTGAATTTTATATGCTCTATTTCTTGTTTAACTTCTATTTGGGAAAGGAAAAGGCTTGATTTTTCTAAAGGTATTTTTAGAAACTGAAATCTGAAGGCGGTATCTTTTGTCGGTTTAATTATTTGTGTTTTATATCCAATAAAGCTTACAATTATATAAGGGCTAGCTATGCGGATATTGTCAAAAGCGAACAGACCGTTTTTATCTGATATAGTGGTTGTTTGTCTAATCGAATCTTCTGATCGATAACAACTTACGGAAGCGCCACTAAGCGGTTGATTTGATATTTTGTCAATTACTACGCCTTTGATGTATGGACTAGATGTTTGCCCTTTTATCTGGTCGATTGTTAATAGAAATAATATGAGGAGAATGAAATGTCTCATTAGGTCTGCTAAATTGGATAGTAGCGTAAATTCGCCAATGTCAATTGAAATTATGTGGCAGTAGTTACGAGGTTGTTGTGATCAATAATGCGTAGATAGGTTGCCATTTTGCCTTAAACCCCAGCTGATATCGATACTGTTGTACAGATTCACAGTTGTTTTTTAATTTGGTGTATGGAATTTTTTTAAACCCTTAAAACTATTGTTATGAAAAAAGCAAGAATAGTATTAATCATCATTTTTTTATTGACAGGAATGGGAGGGGCTATTGCTTATAAAGCGAGAGTTGCGGGATTTCAGATTTATACTAGAGATTTCTTTTCTGGATATTGCTCATCGTTAGTTACAAGTGCGATATTTACCACCACAACATCAAGAACAGTTCCAGAAGTCGACTACTCACCTGTTCCTGTAAGTTCAACCACCGCTACTTGTCCTTATAAGTCAAGACTGCTTAGGGTTATTGAGTAGCTGTAATGTCGCCTTTTTCAACAAGGTTTGACATTTGAAGGTGAAAGCCCTCCTAAACGAAAATATGCTGTATCATACTTCTGATACAGCATATTTTTATTTGGCATCTGGAAGGGTATAAGGGTTTATTGATAGATCTCAGACTATGTTTAACGGGAATATTCGCTTTTAAAATTGTTGTTTGATAAAAATATTCTCCGGTTTTATGAATGGATAATCTCTATTCTACAGTAGTAATTAGTCTTGCTCTAAATGGGCAGATAGTGTTGGTTGTCGGCACTGTTGCATATGACCATATGGGTGCGCTTATAGCCGTTGTTAGCGCAAATAAATTAGTTACACCGATGTTACATGCGGCTGTGGCGCTTGGCTTAATGTAAATGTGTATCGCATTAATCCTCGCCTTGTGGGCTATAGCTCCACCAACGGCGCCTAGGAGTATTACAATTGAAAGGAAGAATTTGTATTTCATAATAGAGAATTTAAACGTTAAGATGATGTCTATATATATTGACTTTTATTTCTATCCCTGTTTAGGAGTAGGGACTTCTAAAAAGAATATTTTAATAATTGAATTATTTGTCATCTTCGTCGAGTCTGCTTATTTTAGGGTAGCCATATTGTTCTAGTTATTGCATATTGTAAATTTCTGATAATTCCCTGCTACTAGCTTACGCCAATTACCCTATTTTTTTCCTAGCATCACCCGGCAACCTATTTATAAGACACGCTTTATTTCATTTATGCAATGGCTTATAAATAGACACTCGAAACCGTTTTTTAGTTGATATAATATTCGATAAAGGAATAATATTTTTCCCTATCTTCCCTATTCATCTTAATCCAACACATTCCACCATGAAACACCTCCTCACCGTCACCCTCCTCGCCACCTCCCTCCAAACAACCGCCCAACTCCTCCAACCCGTCCCATTCTCCCAAGTCGCTATCACCGACCAATTCTGGTCCCCAC
>Ga0164243_10006722_pt1 | contig 17353 bp, 14 predicted proteins | sample OricompcompostOP_FD_108781 | JGI IMG/M metagenome (GOLD analysis project Ga0164243, IMG submission 108781) | Organic Plus compost microbial communities from Emeryville, California, USA - Original compost - Organic plus compost (OP) | ecosystem: Engineered > Solid waste > Mixed feedstock >... | reverse complement strand
GAATCACGCCGGCTTTGGCAGACGCATACGCGATCTGGGCAGCACCCGTCCACCGAATGCCTGAGGTTGACGCCACATTGACAATGGCGCCGCTCTCTTGCGATTGCATGATGGGCAACACATGCCGGCATGTCAGAAACACGCTGCTCAAATTCAGATCAAGTTGCGTCTGCCATTGTGCCAAGGTCAGCGTGGTGGGGCCGCCCGGTACGGGGGCACCGACATTGTTCACCAGAATATCAATACGGCCGTATTTCTGCAGGGTTGCGTGCACCAGCGCCTGCACGGCGTTATCGTCTGTTACATCGCACACAGTCGGTGAGATGGCGTCGGCATGTGCGCCTGCCAGTTGCCGGGTTTCCTGCATGGCGTTCAGGTCCCGGTCCACCGCCACAACGATGGCGCCTTCCTGGGCCAGCCGAACTGCCGTGGCCCGGCCATTGCCCCAGCCTGCGCCGACGCTTCCGGCCCCCGTCACAATCGCGACTTTGCCGTTTACACGGCCTTTGAACTGTGTCACACGGGTCTCCGACAGTTAAGGGGTGGTCATGGTCACGCCGCCGTCGACCACGATCTGTTGGGCCGTAATGTAGCGACTTTCGTCACTCGCCAGAAAAAGAACGGTGTGCGCAATATCCCAGGCATCGCCCATGCGCCCCATCGGCACCTGGCCGTGGCGGTGGGCAACGAAGGCTTCATAATCGCCGCCTGCATATTTTTTTGCCAGACGCTCAACCAGGGGAGTGAACATCAATCCAGGCACGACTGAGTTGAGCCGGATATTCTTTTTTGCATATATCACGGCTGTGGTCGCGGTCATCTGCATCAGGGCGGCCTTGGCCGCTGCATAGGCCACTTGTGGTTTTCCCACGTAACGCAGACCCGCGACAGAAGACATATTGATAATTGAGCCGCCGCCCTGGCTTTCCATGATCGGAATCACGTGCTTGCAACACAGGAAAGCAGAGGTGAGGTTGACCTGTAATTGCTCATGCCAGACCGCTTCGTCCATGGTGACGGGATCACCCGGCTCTGAGCGGCCCACGTTATTGACCAGAATATCGATGCGGCCGTACTGCGCGATGCAGTTGGCAACCATTTCGGCGACCTGGCTGGACTGGGTCACGTCGCAGGACTGCACGGTCGCTGCGCCGCCTTCTTCCAGAATAATATCTCGCGTGCGTTCTGCCGCTTCCTGATTCAGGTCGCATCCATAAACGGTCGCGCCTTGTCTGGCCAGCATCACGGCTGTCGCCTTACCATTGCCCCAGCCGCTTTCCATTGTCCCGCAACCTGTCACCAGGGCTACTTTGTTATCCAGTCTTAGCATATGTTCACCTGTTTTATCTGTACAGGATCAAGGTTACACTTGAGACGACAAAAGAATAAGTTCTTTTTTTTACTTATTTGATAGAGAAAAGGCATGAATCTATCTCCAAGGCATCTGCATATTTTTGTAACACTGGCCGATTCATTGAGTTTTCACAAAGCCGCAGACCAATTGCATATGACTCAGCCTACGCTGAGCAAACTGGTCAGGACGATTGAAGAGAGTGTGGGCGTGCGCCTTTTCGAGCGCAGTACCCGGCATGTGAGCCTGACCCGGGACGGACAGGCGCTGCTGGAGCTGGCCCGCAAGGTTGTAGCCAGCTACCAGGCCGGATTGAACAATTTCGAGCAGATGGTTCGCTTGCGCAATCAACGCGTAGCCATTGCCGCGCTGCCGACGCTGGCCGCAACGCTCTTGCCCAGACTGATCCGCACGCTGGGCAAGACGCATCCCCAGGCGCAGGTGCAGGTCTTTGACCTGATCGCCAACGAGGCCATGGAACTGCTCTACGACAGAAAAGTTGATATTGTCCTGGCGGCAAGAGAAAACACCGTCGACGGGTTGCGCTTCACCAAACTGTTTGTGGAACCCTTCGTGCTGATGCACCGGCCTGATGTCGCGGTGCCGCTCAAACGCTGGGACATCGAGGGGCTGGCGGCGCTGCCGATTATTTCCATGCCGGAGGGTACCAGCACCCGGGCGGGTGTCGACCAGTATTTCTCTGAACGTGGGGCGACGTTTACCCCCGCGTTTGCGCTGCGGGATCTGAATACCATTTCCCAGTTTGTGCGAGCCGGATGTGGCATGGCCTTGCTTCCCTTGTCGGCAGCCCGGCCTTTTATAAAAGAGGATTTGCGTATATTGAAACTCAAAGGCGCGCCCAATCGCCAGATCGGTATCTTCACATTGAAAGGCCACAGTCATTCGAAACTCACTTTACAGGTGATGCGTGATCTGGTTGACATGAGCGCGGCGCTGACCAGGCCACATGATACGGCGGCGGGCCTGTAGCGAATGCGTGAGGATGGCGCAGATTCAGCGCGGACCGATATGTGTACAGCGTATTTAAAGTTGTGAAGTACTAGGGACATTGCCTGCGTTGCGCTTATAATCGGGAATGATGACGCACAGGAATTTTTTATGTCCGAAACTCAAGATGTAAAGAAAAAGCCAACAACGGGATTCTTCAAAAAAATCGGCAGTGGTCGTTCTTTCGAAGCTGTTGTCGAACAGATTCGCGAGCAGATCGCCAATGGCGCGCTGAAGGAAAATGACCGGCTGCCTGCCGAGCGCGAGCTCGCGCTGCAGTTTGGTGTCAGCCGGAACACCGTGCGCGAAGCGCTGCGGGCACTGGAAAATGCCGGGCTGGTTATTTTGAAGAAGGGCGTCAGCGGCGGTGCGTTCATCTGCATTCGCCCTGGCAAGTTCGTCACCGAGGCGTTCAGCGATCTGTATCGGCTGGGCGCCTTGAACGCAGAACAATTGACCGAAGCGCGTGTTATTGTCGGGGTCGAGGTGGCGCGCCTGGCATGCCGACGCATTGGAGAAAGCGATCTTGACGCGCTTGAACAGAACCTGGAAAAATCACGCAGCCTGAGCGAACAGGGCGAATTGCGCAACAAGGCGTATGCCAATCTGGAGTTTCACGAAATACTGGCTGCGGCCACCGGAAATCCGGTGCTGATTATCATGACCGATGCACTGGGTGCGCTGATACGTGAATTCATTAATGTGCTGGGCGCCATGCCGAATCCATATGTACTGGAATCTCATGCGCTTATTATCCAGCATTTGCGCAATCACGATGCAGATGCCGCAGCAGCTGAAATGAAAGATTATCTGGAACGGGTCCATAGCCGCTATCTGGATCGGCAGCAGGAACCCAGGCTGTCATCGCGCCGATAGACCTGCTCGTTGTTCAACCTTTATTTTTTCCCGGTGAAGGTAGCCCATTTTTCACCTTCGTCCACCATCTGTTTCTGAAACTCTGCAGCACCCAGCACAGACGGTTCAAAGCCATTGTTCCGTATTTTTTTGATTACGTCTTCAGATTTCGATGCATTTTCAAGACCGCGTTGCAAGATCGCAATCCGGTCCTGGGACGTGCCTTTGGGTGCGACCAGCCCGTACCAGACGATGGCTTCATAACCGGGCAGATGAGCCGATTCGGCAACGGTAGGGACATCGGGCAAGGCCTGGGTTTTTTCAGTGGATCCTACCGCCAGCGCGCGCAATGCGCCACTTTTCATATTGGACAGCGAGGTCGATTGCACCGTGTAGTAGATGGACACGGTTCCCGCGAGCAGATCGGTCAGGGCCTGCGCATTGCTTTTATACGGTATTTCCAGGATATCCAAACCCAATTGTGATTTGAGCGATTCCATTTCCAGCTGGCTGGGGGTGCCCAGCCCGGATGAGGCGTAGGTCAGTTTGCCCGGGTTTGCTTTGGCATAACTGATCAATTCGCCCATGTTTTTTGCCGGTACTTTGGCATTGATGACAAATGCAAGCGGATTGGTCGCAAGACGCGCCACGGCATCGAAGTCCTTGATAGGATCATAGGATACATTGCGCTGGGTAATGGGCGCGACCACAAATGGGGTAGTGGCCAGCAGCATGCTATAGCCGTCTGCAGGCAGCCTGGCCGCGAGGGCCGAGCCGATCATTCCGCCTGCACCCTCCTTGTTTTCAACGATCACAGGCACCTTCAGCTCTTTGGACAGTTCGTCGGCATAAATTCGTGCGATCGTATCGACGCCGCTGCCGACACTGAAGGGCGCGATGATACGTATGGGTTTGGATGGAAAAGTCGCGTCGGCCGCCAGCGCCATCGCAGGCATCCCGATGGCCAGGGTACAGACTGCGGCAAATTGGGTTAAAGATTGATGGCTGGATTTTTTACTCATTGTCAGTCTCCTGGGGTGATGACCATGGATAGTCATTATGTATGTACTACTTATGTTGTGTTTCCAATATTTTGACGATTTGTTCGCGTTGACACTGGGGACTGCCGAGCAGTTCAGCGTTGGCCCGGGCGCGCTTGAAATACAGGTGATTTTTCATCTCCCAGGTAAACCCGATGGCGCCGAAAATCTGTATGCTTCTTGCCGTGGCGCTGCGATAGGCGTCGCTGGCATAACTCTGGGCCATGGCGGCGGCAAGCGGGGCTGCCGGATCTGAGGATGACAGGGCCCACGCCGCATACAGCACGGCCACTGAAGCAAATTCGGCCTCTGCCAGCATATCTGCCAGCGAGTGCTTGATGGCCTGATAGGCCCCAATGGGGCGCCCGAATGCGATTCGGTCTTTGGCGTAGGCTACGGTATCGTCCAGAACGGCATGAAGTCCGCCGGCGCTCTCTGCTGCCAGCACCAGATACAGGCGATCGCGAATCCAGGGCCAGACATCCGAACTGTTTCCATCCAGTAGCCGGGCCCGGGCATCGTTCAATTGAACGGCACAGACCTGCCGGGTAATGTCGCGCCAGTCAAGCTGGGTAATGGTGACAGCAGCCGGGGCGTTATCCACCAGAAAGAAACGGCGCGCGCCATTGTACAGTGCCGCAACCACCAGCTTGTCAGCATCTGCGGCATCCACCACATAATGACAGTTGCCATTCAACCGATAATCATCGCCGCGTGCACTGACCTGAACACTGGTATTGGTTCGTTCACAATCGCCATCAGCGCCGGCGATGGCCAGAGACAGCTGGTAATCTCCTGCAGCAACACCCGGCAGCCATTGCTGCTTTTGTGTCTCGCTGCCTGCAGCAAGGATGGCCCAGGTGCCGGCCAATGTGCCAAATAGTGGAGACGGCGCCAGAAAGCGACCGCATTCGCTGACGATCATGGCCAGATCCACTGCCGACATGCCCAGCCCGCCATGATCTTCGGGAATGATGATTCCGGGCCAGCCCAGTTCGGTGAGTTTGTCCCACATTTGCCGATAGCCAGCCTGTTCGATTGTTGCGCCTGGCACCAGCAACGGAGCCAGATCAACCTCTTTGCTCAAAAAGGTATTGGCCGCGTCGCGCAGAAAAAGATGGTCTTCGCTGAGAGAAAAATTCATCGCTCGTGTATCCGGGGCTTATTGTTCGGGTGCTGGCTGCGCGTGAAGCGACGACCAGGGTGTTTTACGGGTCGGATCAGGATCGCGCGGGAGCGCCAGCAGGCGCTCTGCAACCACATTTTTCAGCACTTCCTGCGTCCCGACGCCCAGCGTGACGGCCGGGCTCCACCAGAAGGCGTGATCCCAGTTGGAATAGGGGCCCCGTTCGCCTTTGGACATGGGCAGGACATTGCGATCCTTTACCATGCCGTGGACGCCCTGGCTGCGTTTGGCCAGGTCAAGCACACGCTGGCCATGGGGGGCGGCGACCATTTTGCGTACGGCACCTTCGGGGCCCGAGTTGCGGGCGTTCATGCGATCGCTCAGGGAGCGCAAGGCCAGCAGACGCAGAATTTCACCTTCCACATACAGCCTGGCGGCTTCGTCGCGCACCAGAGGATCCCTGATCCGGCCCGAGGCGATCAGACCTTCCATCAATTCCCGTGCAGAAGGGCCTGAGCCCCAAATCGCACCCGGGCGGGACAGCGCCACGCGTTCGGTCTGCAATTGCAGCATGCTCAGTTTCCAGCCATCGCCTTCGCTGCCAAGCAGCCGATCGGCGGGAACGATCACATCATCAAAGAACACTTCGTTGTATTCGCTTTGTTCCCCGGTCATGTCCACGATCGGCGTCACGGTAATGCCGGGGCTGTTCATGTCCACCAGAAACTGCGACAGCCCCGCATGTTTGGGTGCTGAGCTGTCGGTCCGGGCAACCAGCACGCCGATCTGGGCTTTTTCTGCCAGAGAAGTCCACATCTTCTGACCACGAATGACATAATGATCGCCTTCGCGGCGGGCAGTGGTGCGCAAGGCGCCCACGTCAGAGCCTGCGGACGGTTCGCTGAACAGCATGCACCAAATTTCTTCGCACGCCAGTGCCGGCTTCAGAAAGCGCTCTCGCTGCGCGTCTGTGCCGTATTTCAAGAGTGATTGACCACAGTTGTTGATGGGCACCGGATTGACGTGATGCGGGGCACGGATGCAGGCGCGCGCAATTTCATCGTCGATGATCAGTTGCAGCTCAGGATCTGCGCCCAGCCCCCAGGGGCGCGGCCAGTGGGGCACGGCATAGCCATGTTCGGCAAGCGCCTTGTAACCGCGGTTGGATGGCTCGGCGAGCCAGGTGCGCACTTCAATGCGTCTTGGATCGTCCTCGCCTGGTAGATTGAAGTCCATGGCGATCCTTATTCCGTATCTCTGGACTTCACATAGAAGCGCTCGCGTTCATGGTTTGAGGCCGTCACGCCCATGACCCTGCGTTCTTTCATGAAATTGAATTCATCGGGTTCCCAGCGCATATTGGTCGCCAGGGTGTGCAGGATATGGCCATACGAGAACTGACCAGTAATGCCCAGCGTCTGCATCGCCAGATTGGTCGCAACTTTACCCAGTGCAACCCCGTCTCGTGGCAAACGCACGATTCGCTCTGCCCATTCTTCACCCTTGCCTTGAAGTTCGTCCAGCGGTACAACTTTATTGATCAGCCCATTCTGACGGGCCTCGTCGGCCGACCACACTTCGGCCAGCAACAACAGTTCCCGTGCCCTGCGTGCGCCCAACGTCATGATTTCCCAGGCATCCAGGTAAGCGGCGCCCGACAGCCCCAGCTTTTGTTCCGGGTGACCCAGTTTTGCGTTGTCTGCGGCAATGACCAGATCGGCAGATTCGGCCATGTACAGGCCGCCGCCCAGGCAATAACCTTTGACCAGCGCCACCGTGGGTTTGATAAACGTAAAGATGCGCTGAAAGCGTTCTACATAGATTTTGTCGTACTTGAGCCGGGCGCGCTGGCTGGGGCGACGACGGCGTCCGTCACCATCAAAGCCGCCATCGCCATACTGATTGCCGACCTCGCTGAAGTCGTGACCGGCACAGAAGTCGTCGCCAGCGCCCTGCAACACCACAACACGAACGTCATCGTCGTTTTCGGCCTGGTCGTAGGCATCCATTAGCTGCAGCCACATCGCGTCGCTCATGGCATTCTTTTTTTCCGGACGGTTCAGGGTAATATAGGCGCGTCCATTTTCTGCGCAGTAGTCGACACTGCCTTGTTTTGCGTCACTCATGCTTGTCTCTCTATGGGGTTCTGTTCGGCCCAGCCTTCGGCCAGGATCTGCCGGGTATGTTCGCCCAGCAGGGGCGGTGCGCGGCGCATGCTGACCGGCGTGGCGTCCATACGGATCGGACTGCGCACCTGCGGGAGATCGCCGACAGTCGGATGGGCAATCGTTTGCATCATGGTGTCGCGCACGACCGGGTCATTGAATACATCGGGGAAGTCGCGGACAAGCGAAAAGAGCACATCACCTGCGGTCAGGCGTGTGCTCCAGTCTGCCAGCGGGCGCTGTACGATTACATCTGCAATAATCTGACTGAGCACTTCGCGGTTGTCCATGCGGGCCGCGTTCGTGACAAAACGCTCATCAGTGGCAAGCTCGTTGCGCCCAAGGGCGGCCAGCAGTTTAAGCCAGTATTTCTCATTGTGCGCCACAATCATCAGATAGCGGCCATCGCTGGTTTCAAAGGTATTCCATGGGGCCAGCTGATGATGCGCATTGCCCTGGCGTTGCGGGGTCTTGCCGGTGGAAAAGAAATACTGTTCACGCGGCACCATGGAAAAGACCGTGGCATCGAGCATTGAAACGTCTACCCGCTGGCCGGTACCGGATTGATCTCTTGCACGCAGCGCACTCAGAACGCCAATGACGCCGAAGATGGGCGGGACAAAATCCGAGAGCAGCATGCCGGTTTTCAGCGGGCCACTGTTTGCCGTACCGGTCAGTTGCATCACGCCGGACATGGCCTGAATAATGGGATCGAGCGCTGGGCGATCACGGTAGGGACCGGTCGTGCCAAAGCCGGTCAGGCCGCAGTAGATCAGACGCGCGTTGCTGGCGCGTAGCGTCTCGTAGCCGATCCCCAGCTTTTCCATGGTTCCCGGGCGGAAGTTTTCCACGATCACATCGGCCTGTTCAGCCAGCGACTTGAGCGTGTCGATGCCCGTTTCGGTTTTCAGGTCCAGGACAATGCTGCGTTTATTGCGGTTGACACTCAGGAAATAATCGCTTTCCCCGCAAGAGCGGTTGATGCCGATATGCCGGGCGGTCTCGCCTTCGGGCGGTTCCACCTTGATCACATCTGCGCCCAGATCGCCCAGCAGCATCGTGCACAGGGGCCCGGCCACCATTTGCGTCAGATCCAGAACCCGGATCCCATCCAATACACCGTTCATTGCTTGTCTCTCCTGCGCCATCAGGCGTCTGTGGGCCATCTGCCGATGACTTCACTTTTGATAATTTTGCCGGTCGCATTCGTAGGCAGCGGTTCCGTGTCCAGCCACCACCGGGATGGAATTTCGAACTTCGCGAGCTGGCTTGCTGCATAGTCCCGCAATTCATCTACCGTTAATGCGGCGCCTGGGCGCAGCACAACGGCAGCGGCCACTTCCTCTCCGAGATCGGGGTGCGGCATGCCTACGACGGCAACTTCCACCACCTGTTCATGCGTGCGCAGGCAGCGCTCCACATGGGCGCTGGCAATGTTCTCGCCGGCGCGAATAATCATGTCTTTGGAGCGCCCCACGACGTAAAGGCGGCCGTCCTCGTCAAGGCGACCGAGATCGCCGGAAGGAATCCAGCCGTCTCTGTCGGCGATGGGATTGGGATCGCCCAGATAACCGTCGGTGGCTGTGGGCGTGCGCGCCATGATCTCGCCCACGCCGTCGGCGTTGGGGCTGGTAATACGGATTTCCACGGCGGGCAGGGGCCAGCCGACGCAGCCCGGGCGGCCGTCGATATCATCACTGGAACCAGTCGCCAGCACGCCGCCGGCTTCCGTGTGTCCATACATGCTGCCGACCCGTTTGCGCGATTTCGGGAACTGGGCTTGTACCTGTGTGCGCAGCTCATGAGGAATGACGGCGCCACCCATTTGAACGCTGGACACACTGGACGTATCAAATTCGGCAAAACGCGGATGCTGGATAACACGCGACACCATGGTCGGCACACTGCCCCAGGCGCGCACCTTTTCATCCTGCATCAGACGCAATACCTGTTCCGGATCAAAGCGGCCTTCAAGAAACACGATTTTGCCCCCCGACAGCATGGTCATCACACTGATCTGCATGCCACCCAAATGAAAGAGGGGCATGGTGACCAGGCTGACCGTGCCCGGGTGCGAGGGATCCAGTTGACTGGGCAGGCGTCCTGTCATGCGCATGAGATTGTGCACATTGGCGATCACCGAGCGTTGCGACATCTGCACGCCTTTGGCCTTGCCCGTTGTGCCGGAGCTGAAAATGACCAGGGCGGGCGCCTCTTCTCTGACCGGATCGATCACCAAAGGGATCTGCCTGTTTTTGTCATCGACTACAGGTCGCAGATCAGAAAAGGACATCGCCGGGATATCGCTGCCCAGCGTGGATTCTGGAAGCCGGTCAACAATCACCATAGAAGGATTGAAGGTCTGCACGGCATCGGCCAGTTCCGGCGGGCTCCACCAGGCATTGCCAAGCGCCACCGTGGCACCGATGCAATGCAATGCCCAGAAGGTGACCAGCCACTCGATATGATTGAAACCCTGGATAAGCACACGGTCACCGCCGCGCACGCCTGCCTGCCGAAGCGCTGCGGCGACCCGGGCGACGGCTTGCCGATGATCTTGCGCGCTCAGCCTGCGCGGGCCCTGCACAATAAATTCGCGATCACCCCAGCGCTCGGCGTCCAACAGCAACTCGGCCATGGCGCGTGGCCGGTCTGCATACATGCGACAGGGATGGCCGTTGACCATGCCCTCGACAATATGCGTACCCCAGCGGGCGACTTCAGATTCTGCTGCAACATTCATGGTCAGCTCCCCAGTCCTTCGAAGCGTGGCTCGCGCCGTTCCGCCATGGCGGCAATTGCCTCCTTGAAGTCGGGCTTGTGCATGAGCTGACCAATCATCTTCTTGGAATCTTCGACGCAGACGCCTACATCATCGGACATCAATTCCATATACAGCTGGCGTTTTGTGGTCATGGCTGCTTGGGGCGATACCGTGCGCGCCATGTTTGTGGCGATTTCGTCAATTTTTGCGTCGAACTCTTCGGCGGAAAAAACGGCATTCACAAAGCCCATGTGCAGCCCTTCCTCGGCCGTAAACACGCGGCCGGTCAACAGAATGTCGGCCGCATGCGTCACGCCGACAAGGCGGGGCAGCAAATAGCCCAGGCCATATTCAGCGGGCAGGCCCATTCGGGCGGCAACCGTGGTGATTTTGGCCCCGGCAACCGCATAGCGAAGATCACAAAAACCGGCAATGGCAACCGCGATGCCGGCGCACGCGCCATTCATGGCGGCGATCACGGGTTTGCGCATACCCCAATGCCAAACCAGGTCATGTTGAAATTGCCCAGGGGCTTCCTGGTTGGGCAGGGAAGTGTCGGCGGTCTGCACCGTGGCGACATAATCGCGCTCTTGTTCAGCGTAAAAATCCAGCGCCTTAAAGTCTGCGCCCACACAGAACTGCTTGCCTGCACCGCGCACCACAATCACCCGAACTGCGGGATCCGCGTCCAGCGTGGACATGATCCACCTGTATTCCTGATTCATTCGGGCGGTCCAGGAGTTGCCCCGACCGGGCCGATTGAAGCGTACGACGGCAACGCCATCCTCGTTTATCTCGTAATCGGTAACCTTCAACTGCATAACGTCTCCTTTCGCCATTGGGTAGTCTCGCATGAGTATAAAATCAAATGGCACTACCAAATAAAATTAAATTTATATAGCTAAATAATAAAATATGAATAAATGGTAGGGCCATTTGAATAGGAAGTCAATATCGGTACAATCCCTAGTGCAGGGAGGCTTGAGAGGGAGAGTCAGGGGGCGGGTGATCAGTTGAACAGGGTAGGAAGAACGCGTGTTCACGCCTTTTTTCAGTGCGTTTCGCACAGCGGGCGGCGCGTTGCCTCGGGTTGAAGGGCAGAGACCTGTTGGCAGTGCGCTACAATCGAACCTCTCATTATTTTTACAAATCCGATCCGAGGCATCCGTTGAATACGCAGGCAATTCCAATAAATAAAGTCAAACTCATGCTTTATTTTCTGCTGTCGGGATTCATATTGAGTCAGGCCTACCGCACCATGGGTGGTATTTTGTCGGTACCGCTCAAAACCGAATTTATGCTCAATAGCGATCGGCTTGCCGGCGTAATCGGTTCCTTTCATATTGCCTTCGGCAGTCTGCAACTGTTGATCGGCCTGTTGATCGACAATTTTGGAATACGCAAAACCATACTGGCCATTTCGCCGTTCTCGGTCATTGGGGCGGTATTGTCTGCTGTGGCGGTGACACCGGCGATGTTGCAGTGGGGACAGATTCTGATCGGCTTCGGTTGTGCACCGGCATTTCTTGTGTGCATCGTGCTGATGGCGCGACACTTCACCGGCAAGCAATTTTCCATGATGTATGCGTTTGCACTGGGTTCGGGTAGCCTCGGGCTTGTTTTTACATCGACACCGACGGCCTGGCTGGTGGAGCACTTTGGCTGGCGCAGCTGCTTTTATATTTTGGCCCTATTAAGTTTTCTGACCTGGTTGCTTATTTTCTTTGGTGTACACAACGTCGATGAAAAATCCGATTCAGCATCACTTAGCGTCAGACAGAAAGCCGCCATGGCGATTCGATCCATTTCCGGTTATAAATCGCTGCTCCTGATCCGCGAGACGCCGGGCATTCTTGCACTGGTATTCGTCATCTATGCTGCCTTTCTCACCTTGCGCGGATTGTGGCTGGGACCGTTGCTGGTTGAGCGCCATCAGGTCAGTCTGGTATTTGCGGGCAATCTGGCTTTGCTGTTATCCATTATTTCAGTCTTCAGTCCCATGCTCTTCGGACGCCTGGATCCGGGGCCCGGGAAGCGGTATCGTTATCTTTGCATCGAGCCTTGGATTCTGGTGGCCGGTTTCATCGTTCTGGCCTATAGCCAGCATCTTTGGGTCAGTATTCTTTCTATTGTTGTCATTGCCGTTGCGGCCAGCAACACGGTCTGGCAGCTGGCGGATGCCAAGGAAGTGTATCCACAGAACATGCAGGGCAGGGCCATCGCGCTGTTCAATACCTCGCTTTTTATGGGGGCTTCCTTTATGCAATGGATCTCGGGCAAGGCGCACGATCTTTTCCGTCTGGAAGACGGCGATATTTTTACATCGGCGTTTTTGATGTCCGCTATTGTATTGTCGGTGGGAATCATTGCTTACACCATATTGAGAAGGCCGGTGCGTACCTCACAGGCCAGTCGCTGATTTTACAGGCGATCGACCGCGCTGGCGGCATGGCTGCCCGGGTCCGCGAGTCTCGTCGTCTTATTTCCGATAAATACGCCGCTTCAATCATTGTGACATCTACAACGGATAGACATAACTTATGTAAAGCGTAAATGTTTTATATTAATAGGCGGATACGATCAGTGTCATCGTTTTCGCTTAACACGTTGTAAGGAGAAATAGTTCATGAGTGATTCCAACAAAAAAGCCGTGTCCGGTTCAACAACCGGAGCGGGTGCGCCGGCGCAGAGTGATCGCAATTCACTGACCATCGGCCCGGATGGCCCCATTGTGCTTCATGATGTTCATTTTCTGGAACAGATGGCTCACTTCAATCGTGAGAAAGTGCCCGAGCGCCAGCCGCACGCCAAGGGCGCAGGCGCATTCGGTGTTTTCGAAACGACTGAAGATGTGTCCCAATACACGAAAGCGGCGCTTTTTCAAAAATCCTGTAAAACCGAGATGCTGGCGCGATTTTCCACGGTTGCCGGTGAGGCGGGCAGCCCTGACACCTGGCGCGATGTACGCGGTTTCTCTTTGAAGTTTTATACTGATGAAGGCAACTATGATCTGGTCGGCAATAACACCCCGGTGTTTTTTGTGCGCGACCCGATGAAATTCCCGCACTTTATCCGCAGCCAGAAGCGCCTGCCCGATTCAGGTCTGCGTGACAATCACATGCAATGGGACTTCTGGACCAATAACCCCGAGACTGCGCACCAGGTGACCTACCTGATGGGAGAGCGCGGACTGCCCAGAACCTGGCGTCATATGAACGGCTACGGCTCGCATACTTATATGTGGATCAATGCAGCAGGCGAAAAATTCTGGGTGAAATACCATTTTCATACCAATCAGGGCATGGCGTTTTTCAATAATGCCGAGGCGTCCGAGATGGCCGGCAAGGATGCCGACTTTCACCGGCGTGATCTGTTCGATGCCATCGCCCGTGGCGAGCATCCGAGCTGGATCTTGTCGGTGCAGGTCATGCCCTACGCGGACGCAAAAAATTACCGCTTCAATCCGTTTGATCTGACCAAAACCTGGTCGCACAAAGATTATCCGCTGATCAAAGTGGGCACCATGACGCTGAACCGTAACCCGGAAAATTTCTTTGCGCAGATCGAACAGGCCGCGTTTTCACCAGGTAATACGGTTCCGGGAATTGGCCTGTCGCCAGATAAAATGCTGCTGGGTCGTGCCTTCGCATACAACGATGCGCAGCGTCACCGCATCGGCACGAATTTCCATCAATTGCCGGTCAACCGTCCCAAAGTGCCTGTGAATACTTATATGTTTGACGGCAACATGGCTTACGAGCATAGCGGGAACGCGCCTGTTTATGTGCCCAACAGCGGTGGCCGTCCGTTCGCCGATGAAACCGGCAAGACTGAAGATGGTTGGGAAGCGGATGGCGATATGGTGCGTCAGGCCTACACCCTGCACGCCGAAGATGATGATTTCGGTCAGCCAGGCACGCTTGTGCGCGACGTACTCAATGACCAGCAGCGCAACGCGCTGATTGAACAGGTTGCGGGAAGCCTGCTGGGCGGGGTGCGCAGTCCGGTACTGGAGCGTGCATTCGAGTACTGGAAAAGTATTGATGCGGACGTCGGGCGCCGGATCGAAGAAAAAGTGCGGTCGGGCAACGCACCTGAACCGGCAGCAGGAGAGGGCGAAGCCTGACCCTCAAGGTCACTGCCCTGTAACGGACGCGGTGCTTTCCTTATGCGTACGTCGGTTGCAGGGCAATGCCCATACCGCAGTTACCTCAGACCGGTGATACTGAAGCCCGCGGCTTCCAGTTGATGTATCAAATCACGATGCTGGTCGGAACTCAGCTGTGTCAGAGGCGGGCGCACCTGGCGCCAATCGTCGTTCGAACTCCAGTGGGCAATGGCCGACTTGAGCGCAGGGATCATTGGGAAGTTTTGGAATATCTGGCGTATCCTGTCCAGGCTCTCCTGTCGGGCATCTGCGTCCGCTTCTTTCCAGTTTTGATACAGTCCATGAATGGCAACAGCATTGACGTTTGCTGTCGCGCTAATGCAGCCGGCGCCGCCGCCCCGCAGCGTCTGCAACAGAAATGTTTCGCTTCCTGCAAAAACATCGAAACCCTGCGGGCCGAAACGCTCGAGCATGGCTTGCGTGTTCTGCCAATCTCCAGAAGAGTCTTTGAGCCCTGCAATGACCGAAGGATAAGACGTGAGCAGCCGCTCAATCAAAGGCAGCGTGATGCCGACCTGGGCAACGGGCGGAATATGATACAAATAGATCTTCAGGCGGTCGTCCGCGACGCGCTGTATCACTTCAGAGAAGTAGCGATACAGTCCTTCGTCGGATACGCCTTTATAGTAAAACGGCGGTAGCATCAGTACACCCGCGCAACCCAGTTCAACTGCACGTCGCGTCAGAAGCACTGTCGAGGGGAAATCACACCCTCCGGTTCCCGGCATCATTCCTTTGGGGTTCAAACCAGCCTGAACGAGTGCTTCGATCATCTCAAGTCGCTCTTCCGGCGAAAGAGAATTGGCTTCCGAGTTCGTACCCAGAAAGGCCAGGCCGATCTGGTTCGATTGCAGCCATTTGCATTGATCGGTAAAACGCGGAAGGTCTACGCTCAAGTCTTGCCGAAAGGGCGTCACGACGGGTGATAACACACCCTTAATACGTTCTGACATCATATCTCCTGTTAAGCTGAGTGGTGGTCGGTGCGAAACTGGTATGCGACAGGGTCAGGCGAGGGCAGTGTGAAGGCAACGCTCATCATAACGCATGCCAGGCGCCCTATATCGTCGTACCGTCACGACGCCCTATTTACTCAATGGTTATCCACCTGCTTTGTTCCCCCGGATAGATCACACCATATTGTTCGATGGCTGCGTCGTCAAACTGAAATCCCAGCCCCTCGCCCCGGGGCAGCAGAAGATCGCCATCGTCCGCAACCAGTTGACGGTCAATAACGCTGCGGAAATTGACGATGTGATCGTCGGGCATCCATTCGACATAAGTGGTATTGGGGGTGCTTGCCACCAAATGGATATGAACGTCATGCCAGGCATGAGGTTCCACCATGATCCCGTGGCTGGCCGCCGTGGCGGCAATCCGTCGCCACTCCGTGATGCCGCCGCACACGGTTGCATCCGTTTGCAGCAGGGTCGTGGCCTGCTGTGCAATCAAATCCTTGAAGCGCCATCTGCCCGCTTCAACCTCGCCTGTTGCCACAGTGACCGGAGTCGCGCGCGCCAGACGAACGTGATTATCCAGATCGTCCGGTGAGAAGGGTTCTTCGATCCAGAACGGGTTGAACGGCTCGAAGCATCGCAGGTATTCGAGCGCGGTCGGCAAATCTTTCCAGGCATTATTGGCATCAAGCATCAGGCGCGTGTCGTCGCCGATGGCTTCGCGGACCGCCGCCATTCGTTTCCGTTCGTTTGCGATGCTTTCAAGTCCGACTTTGATTTTTACCGCCTTGAACCCATCCTGCACATGGCCTGCCATCTCCCGGGCGAGATCCTCTGTTGTTTTGCCTGGCAGATAATAGCCACCACTCGCATAGCCAGGTACCCGATCCAGGGCTTTTGCACCCAGAAATCGATACAGCGGGAGCTTTGCGGACCGGGCGTTCAGATCCCATAACGCTGTATCCAAAGCCGAGAGGGCGCGCATGACTGCGCCGGTTCGGCCGACCAGCAACGCTTCCTGATACATTTCCGCCCACAAGCCCTCCACCCTGTGGGAATCCTGACCGACCAGCCGGGCCGCCAGCAGATCGGTCACAGCAACGGAGAGCAGGCGGCCGGCACTATTGACTGCGTAGCAATAGCCCAGCCCTTCAACGCCGTCGGTGGAACGAATGCGAACCAGACAATATTCCCTTGCGGTCACCCGGCGCGTGGAAAAGGTGACCGGCGCGGCAAGAGGAACGCGCGCGATACAGACGGAAACGGATGCAATAACTGGCATGAGATACAAAGCTCCTGATCATTGACAAGGGGTAAAAAATCATTGGAATTGAATGTTTGCTTTCTTAATGACATCGCGCCATTTTTTCTGCTCCTGATCCAGCAATGTCTGGAAAGCCTGAGTCGTGCTGTCGATCGGCGTGAGCCCCAGGTCTTCAAGGCGTTTGCGGATTTTGTCGCTCTGCACGATACCGTTGATCTCTTTATTAAGCGTCTGGACGATTGAGTCGGGCGTATCCTTGGGGGCAATGATGCCAAACCATACATTGGCGTCGTAGCCGGGCAGCCCGGCCTCATCGAAGGTCGGAACCTCAGGAAGCTGGGCGAGCCGTTTTTTCGATGTGACCGCGATTGCCTTTAGCTGCTTTTTCCGGATAAAAGGCAGGCTTTGGGTCGGCGTGGCGAAAATCACAGGTATCACACCGCCCAGCAGATCCGTCTGGGCGGGTGCGCCGCCTTTGTAGGGGACATGGTTCATTTTGATTCCGGCCATTTGATCCATCAACTCCATCGCAATATGTTGCGTAGAGCCCAGGCCGGGGGTGCCGAAGTCTATTTTCTGTTCGCCTGATTTGGCCAGGGCAATGAATTGCGCCAGCGTATCGGGCTTGAAATTCGGATTGGCCACGAGCACGAACG
>Ga0164243_10006721_pt1 | contig 17355 bp, 11 predicted proteins | sample OricompcompostOP_FD_108781 | JGI IMG/M metagenome (GOLD analysis project Ga0164243, IMG submission 108781) | Organic Plus compost microbial communities from Emeryville, California, USA - Original compost - Organic plus compost (OP) | ecosystem: Engineered > Solid waste > Mixed feedstock >... | reverse complement strand
ATGGTTATTGGTAAAGTCCGTAATAAACCGGCCGTCATTCTCTGTTTTATTGAACTGGTAGTAGGATACTGCCGGGCCGTAAGAGAGGGATAGCTTTTCCCCGAAGTTGGTGCGCAGCAGTACATCCGCGCTGTACAGTTCGAACCGCGCCCGGTAATAGCTGATCTTTCCCGGTTTGGATTTATCAAACCCGGTTTCGTTCCCGTACCCGAAGAAGTTAATGGTATTGTTAGGCGCCTTGGCAGTTACATGGGTGATTAACCCGGTTTTCCCCAATACATCATTCCACTCGCCCATGTAGCGGAAGTTCCAGGCTTTGGTAGCCAGCGCATGGGTGGCCGCAAAAGTATGGCGGGAAGCGAATGGCTCTTTGCGCCAGGACTGGTGCATGTAGGAAGCGCCTAGGCCGAGCAGCAAACCGTCGTCCTTATTGAAGCCTACAGCCAGCATCGGCAGGAACTTATCGTATTTGAAGAACTTGCGGTCATAGGCAATGTTCTCCGGGTTATCGGAGAGCTTCAGTGCCTGGCGCCCATGAAGGTTGAAAGTATCTTTTCCGCTCTTCAGGTCGTATATGCGTATCCGTTTGCCGCCGGCGGAGGCTGAACTATCTGTATAGCTATCCGCATCACGCCCGCCAATGAAGCGGATGCGTATAGGCGTGCTGTTATTGCCGGTAATCACCCAGCGGTCCTGGCCGCCCATACCATAGACATTCAGCTCTTTGGTAACGGAAGGCACAAAGGTTCTGCTAAAAATGGAATGTTGTACTTCTCCTTTTTTGGATATTTTGGAGATGTTGAGCGCCACAGCGCCATCTTCTTTCCGGTCCAGCTGTATCAGCTCGTCTTTAGCGGTAGCAGGTACATAAACCCGCTTGGAGAGGAAGCGGTAATATTTGAGCATCACCTCTTCCATGCCGCTTCTGCGGGCTTTCAGCGTAGGTAGCATATAAGGGCTCACCAGGTGCTTCACCGTATCCGGGAAGGCGTTTACCGCCGCTTCCAGCGCGCTGTCCGTCATTCGTTCGAGGAATTTGCCGATCTGCTTTTTCCATTCCGCTTCATCCAGTTCGTTGAGGAAGGAGCGGTCGAAGTAGCGGGTAGAAAAGTTCCAGCGGTTCAGGTTCTTCGTTTTTGGCCGGAAGCCGGAGAACTGCGGCATCAGGAAAGGCGCAGCCACAATTTTGGAGAGGAAGCCGTTATTGACGAAGAAGGCCTGATCGCGGTCGCGGGGCACGGGATAGTAGTAATCCACGCCTTTGTGTTTTTCCCGGAACCAGCGCCACTGATCGTCATGACGGTCATAGTCCATGATGAAATTATCCAGGAGCCTGGCCCGCAGTACGGATTTCTGATCCACGAGGTAATCGTTATCCGCCTGTATCTTGTCCACCACTTTCAGGGTGTTATAGGTTTTATCTTTTGCGCCGGTCACGGGCTCCCGCTCTTCAAAGAGATACACGTCATTCCCAAAGTCATTCACATAGATGCCCAGGGCCGTATCCTTAGGCAGGTACACAAAGGTCGGGTTGGTATGAGGCACTTTGGCCGCTTCCGCCAGTACGGCCACTGCGAGCGGCGCATAGGGGTTTGCCGCTGAAATCTGGTCCTGTACTACCTCCCGGGCAATAGTTTCGCGCAGCAAAGGAGGAATAGCGACCAGCGGATATTTCTTCAGGGAGCGCATGGCATATTCGACGCCTGCCGTATCGGCCAGGCGCAGGGAGCGGGTTTGCATACCTCCGCCGCGTTGCAGGATAGTGAGCCCGCCGGGCTTGGCGGTGCGGAGGTTCATCACCGGGAAGTTCAGCGGGGCAGCCCATACTTTACGGTAGGTTTCGCCCAGGAGCCAGCGGTGGAAGTTGTTCACCTCTTCGTATTGGGTATCCGCCGGCATGGTAACTACCGCCGGCAGTGTATCCGGCTGGGTAAATTTTATGCCGAGGCGGTTGAAATCGGAATAGTGCAGTAAGGTATTGGCAAATGCCGGCTGCGAAAGGTTATCCGCCAGGTAGTACTGGATGGTTACAGAACCGTCGTCCCGTACTTCCAGCACGCTGAAACCATTTTCGCGGGTAGCGTACAGGGATTTACTGCCCTGTTTAACCCGGTTGTTTTTCGCCCCGCTGCCGCTTACCACATAACTGTTGCCGGCATCTTTGATCAGCTGCAGGGTATGATCGTGGCCGGAAACGAATACGATGGGGCCGTGCTGGCGCATGGCGTCTTCAATGCCTTTCACCATGTCCTTATACATAGGGTGCGGCAAATCCTCCGGGGTGCCGAATACACCGCGGGTGAGCGGGTAGATGGAGCCGATCACCGGAAGGGGCACATAGAGCCAGGGTTTGAGGTCTGTTAACGGGAAAATATGTTGCTTGAGCGTATAATAGCCGCCATGGATGCCGTAGCTCCTGAAAGGATGGTGGGTGGCGAATACGATCAGTTTATTGCGGTTTTTCGCTACGATCTCTGATACCTTCACCAGCACTTCATCTTTTTCCTTGCATTCGCAGTCGTCGTCGGAGCCGGGTTTGTCGTAAGGGAAAAGCCACCATTCACTGTCCATGATAATGAGCGTCACCTCATCGGAAATTTTCACTTCCTCCGGTCCGGGGCAGCCATCCTTGGGAAAGAAGGCGACGTTGGGCAGGTGGAGGGAATCCACATAGCGCTGCTGGTTGCGGATGGTAGCCCAGCCATTGGGCTTACTCTTTTCCCAGTCATGATTGCCGGGAATGATAAAGCCCCGGGCATTGGTGCCTTTTACGAGGTTGATCTGGTAATCGAGTATCTGCCGGGCGGCAGGGTAGGTTTTTGCCAGCGAGTCCGGTAACCCTTTCGGATATACGTTATCTCCCAGGAAAAGTACCGTATTGCGGTTATCCTGCAGGTCGTATTTGCTGCGAACGGCATCGATCACGGGGTTGCGGCCATTTTCATGGAGTTCACCGGCGTCCCCGATGAGAATAATGCGTTGTTTCACCCCGGACTGGCCATAGGTCAGCGCCGGTAACAGGCAGGCTAAAATTAGTGCGTAGAATGCTCTCATTTCTTTTTATAAGTGAATTTGAGAATATTGGCCACTCCGTCGTACCCGCCCTCGTTGGAGATATACATATCCCCGTTGGGTGCAAAGGCCAGGCCTTCGGGTTGGAGGAACAGCCGGTGTCTCAGGTTGTAGGCTTCCTGTACATGACCTTCCAGGTCGGCAATGACGAGCAGCTGATTCACGGAGGCCACGATATACAACCGCTTTTCAATAGGGTGTATGGCGGCGGCGCTGGGTTTAAAAAAGCGCATCTCGTTGCCGGCCAGCCGGGTGATTTCCTGATCGTCTAACCGGTAAACCGGGTCCGATTCAAACGCCATATTGTCCAGCCGGAAGCTGTAAGCGCTGGTAACGCCCAGCTTCTTGTCATCTTCACAATTCTTACAAATGGTTATGATACGGTTTTTGTTCTTGTCGAAATAGGCAGTTTCGAACTCCTTTTTTCCTTTTTTTCCAAACTTGTAATGCACGGAGTACACAGAGTCCGTAAACAGGTTGAAAATGCGGAACAGGCTTCCGTTGCTTTTTAACACAAAAAAGCCGCTGTCTGTTTCACAGAGGTCCTCGTAATCGTCGTTTTTGCCAAACTTCCAGGTAGGATAGGCTTTGGTTGCTTTCACGTCTATTTCGAATATTTTCCCTTCTTCGTCGTTAATAGCAAGGATACGGCGCTCGTCCGGGTAGAGCGCTATACCGGAGATTTCCTGCATAGACTCCCGCACGCGGTAGCGCACCGGCGACCCCAGGTCGTAGCCTGCGGGGGAAGAATAAACTTTCTGCGACCTGTCCGAATAATAGTTACAGGATAGCATAAAAAATAGGAAGAATAGCAGGATTCGTACATCCATAGCGATACTTTATAGCTTAAATTTAACTCAAAAATACAGTAACTTCAGATTGGATTTAATCATCTTAGCATATGCAAAATACTGCCCTCATAGATGCAGCCAGGGATTATATACTGGCAAAATACAGGGACAATCCGCAACCAGCGCTGGTTTACCACAATCTCACCCATACGCAGGGCGTGGTGGATGCCGCTGCTCAAATAGCCGCACATTATCGCCTCCAGGACGATGAATTGACCGCCGTGTACGTAGCCGCCTGGTTCCATGATGAAGGATACCTGGAAGGGGACGGCAGCGCCCATGAGGAAGCAGGAGCCGAAGAAGCAGTTAAATTCCTCCGACAGGAAAACGCACCGGAGCCTTTACAGCAAATGGTAAAAGGCTGTATCCTTGCTACCAAAATGCCTCAGTCTCCCAACAGTTTGATTGAACAAATTGTTTGTGATGCTGATTTATTCCACCTGGGTTCCAAAGAATATGCAGAGCGCAGTAAACTGCTCCGCCACGAGGTGGAAATGGTACGCCATAAAGAAATCGACAAAATAGAATGGCTGAGGAGCAATATCCGCTTCCTTAGCGAACATCATTACTGGACCGACTATGCCAGGACTTTACTGAAACAACAGAAAGACGAGAACATCCGACAAATGCAGAAAAAATTAGACAAGAAACTGGCTGAAGAAGGTTCCGCTGCCGACGCAAATACCACCAGCGCCACCGCGCCGGATGGCGCCACCCCTCACCTCTTCCTGGAAGCCGGTGAGAAGCACAAGGACAAAGACCATAAGAAAAAAGAAAAAGAGGAAAAGGCTAAAAAGCCCGACAGAGGCGTGGAAACCATGTTCCGCATCACGAGCACCAATCATATCCGCCTCAGCTCCATGGCAGACAGCAAGGCGCATATCATGATCTCCGTGAACTCCATCATCCTCTCCATCATGCTGAGCTTATTGATCCGCCGGCTGGAAGATTACCCGAACTTTATCATCCCTTCCCTCCTCTTCGTCATCACCTCCGTTACCACCGTCATATTTGCCGTATTGGCGACACGCCCCAACGTGACCAGCGGTACATTTACCCGGGACGATATTGCCCGCAAGGATGCTAACCTGCTGTTTTTCGGCAACTTCCATAAAATGACGCTGGAAGAATACGAATGGGGTATGAAACAGATGATGAACGATGCGGACTTCCTCTATGGCAGCATGACCAAAGACGTATATCACCTCGGGGTAGTGCTCGGCCATAAATACCGCCTGCTTCGTATATCCTATAACGTATTCATGTTTGGTTTAACACTCTCTGTATTGGCATTCCTGGTGGCTGCCATCTTCTTTCCCGTAAAAGCATAAGTAAATCATGGTTCCTTTGTTTAACCGGGATCTCAGCTGGTTGTCATTTAATTTCAGGGTGCTTACCATGGCGCAGGACCCACAGGTACCCCTATACGAACGCATTAAGTTTTTATCCATCTACTCTTCCAACCTGGATGAATTTTTCAGGGTGAGAATGCCCGCCATCCTGGCTGTGAACAAACTGCTGTGGCAGGAGCCTTTTGCCGGCGGCGATGAATCCGTCAGCGCGGACACGCTCCGGCAGGTGCTAACGGAAATCAACCGCCAGCAGGAAACCTATGGCCGTACACTCGTTACCGGGATACTGCCATTGCTGAAAGAAAAAGGCATTCACCTTTGCTATAACGAGGCATTTACGCCTGCACAGCTGGCGGTAACCCGCGAATACCTCCTGACAACCGTGCTGGCCTATCTGCAACCCGTGTGGCTGCAGGCAGCTTCAAAGAAGTATTTTCCGGAAAACAATGCCCTGTACCTCGCGGTTTCAGCATCTCCCCCGGAAAAACCAGAATTGATCACCTACGTAGTGCTGAATATACCTTCCGTACTGCCAAGGTTTTACCAGCCGCCAAAAGAAAATGACCTGCACCAGATCCTGCTGCTGGATGATATTATCCGTTATCACCTGGAATACATCCTGCCGGGATACACGATCAATGGCGCTTACAGCTTTAAGCTTACCCGCAATGCGGAAATGGACATGGACGAATTCAAAGGCGATATCCTGGAAGAAGTGGAAACGCTCATCCGTAAACGCGAACTGGGCGTGCCTACCCGCTTCCTTTACGACGCTTCCATGCCATTGCCGCTACAACAATACCTCGCCAATATCTTCGATATAAAACCCGAGGAAATGGTGGCCGGGGGCAGGTACCACAACCTGAAGGACCTGGCGGACCTCCCGCTGCCGGCGCCGATACCGGATGCGTTTTATCCTAAATACACGCCGGCGCCAATTCCGGAAGCCGCTGCTACGGATCATATCCTGGACCTGATCCAGCGAAAAGACCTGGTGGTGCACGTGCCATACCAGCGGTATGATTATGTGCTGCGCTTCTTCAACGAAGCCGCCATAGACCCGGATGTACAGGAAATTTACGTTACGCTGTACCGCATTGCATCCAGCTCCCAGATAGCGCAGGCGCTGATTTCCGCCGCCAAAAACGGAAAGCAGGTAACCGTGTTTGTGGAACTGAAAGCGCGCTTTGATGAAGCCAATAACATCCGCTGGTCCAAACGCATGAAGGAAGCCGGCGTAAAGATCGTATATAGCATACCGGGCATGAAAGTACATGCTAAAACCGCGCTGGTAAAGCGTAAGCGGGGATATCAGTACGACTATTCAGGACTGATCGCTACCGGTAATTTCAATGAATCGACCGCGCGTTTCTACGGGGACCATGTGTTGTTCACCTCCCATACCGGCATCACCCGGGAAATGGAACTGCTCTTCATCTACCTGCAGAGCCGCGAGCAACCGGGAGAATACGGGTTTATACAATTCAATCACCTGCTGGTAGCCCAGTTTAATATGGTCAACCGGTTTAGCCAGCTGATAGACCGTGAAATCGCCAACGCCAAAGCCGGCAAGCCGGCAAAGATCACGATCAAGCTGAATAACCTGCAGGAAAAAGGCATGATCGCCAAGCTATATGAGGCCAGCGATGCGGGCATTCAGATAGACCTCATCGTCAGGAGCATCTGCTGCCTGGTACCCTCCCCGAACATACACGTGGTACGGATTGTGGACAGGTACCTGGAACATGCCAGGGTATTCATTTTCCACAATAACGGGGAAGAAGAAGTGTACATCGGCTCCGCCGACTGGATGAACCGCAACCTGCACCGCCGCATTGAGGTATGCGTGCCCGTGTATGACCCGGCCATCCGGCAGCAGCTGAAAGACATAGTGGCCCTGCAACTGGCGGATCCCACCCATGCGCAGGCCAACATTACCGGGTATATTGGGAAAATGCAGTAAATTACAAGTATAGAAAATTTGATTATGATGAAGTACGTATGGATGCTGATATTGAGTGTAGGATTTATGATACCTGCCGCCAGCGCGCAAACGCTGGATTTGCAGCACATTTACCATCCTGATGCCAATGCCAAGGCCGACATTACAGCCGCCGTAAAACAGGCTGCCAAAGAGAAAAAACATGTATTACTGCAAATCGGGGGAAACTGGTGCATCTGGTGCAAGCGCTTCTACAAATTTGTGGAGGAGGACTCAACGCTTAAAGCTGCCATGGAAAACAACTATGTAGTGTACCACCTGAATTACAGCAAGGAAAATAAAAACCTGCCCATCCTGAAGGAACTGGGCTATCCGCAGCGCTTCGGCTTTCCGGTGTTTGTAGTGCTGGACGCCAACGGCAACCGCCTGCATACCCAAAACTCCGGACTGCTGGAATCCGCCGATTCCTACGATCCGAAGAAGGTGGCCGAGTTTTTCAAACAATGGAGCCCAGCGGCTTTACTGCCTTCCAATTATGTAAACGAATAAGGTTTTACCATGAATAATGGCATCACTTACTTTAAAACGGATGCTGTGCAGTCTTTTATGAGATTTGCACAGCATCCGTTTAAGTTTTCAGCCTTCCTGCTCATGAAGCTGCCGGCAGCCTGGCTGGCGGGCGTACGGCTGGTTTCCGTTTCGGAACAGGCCTGCGTGACCCGGGTGCCTTATAAATGGCTGTCCCAAAACCCTTTCAAATCCACCTACTTTGCCTGCCTGGCCATGGCCGGCGAACTGAGTACCGGCTTGCCCGCCATGATGTACGCCCGCAGCGCTGAAAAACGTATATCCATGCTCGTTACCGGTATGCAGGCTGTCTACACCAAAAAGGCCACCGGCACTACCTGGTTTACCTGCGCCGATATCCCTGCCATGAAAGCGGCGATTGAAAAGGCGATTGCCACGGGTGAACCAACTACCGTCACGATACGTTCTGAAGGTAAGAATAAAGAAGGCATGCAAATTGCCACGTTTGATATCACCTGGTCGTTTAAAGCCAGGTAACAAGGTTTAACCAAATACCCTTAATTATGAAGATTGCATTTCATGGTGCCGCAAGGACTGTAACAGGTTCCAAGCACCTGATCACCCTGAAGAATGGAAAGAAGATACTGTTGGATTGCGGGATGTTCCAGGGTATGGGAAAAGAAACAGACTCCCTGAACAGAGATTTCGGATTTGACCCTACGGAGGTTACCTACATGGTGTTGTCGCATGCGCACATCGATCACACAGGGCTTATTCCGAGACTGGTTAAACAAGGGTACCGCGGGCCTATCTACTGCACGCATGCCACCCGCGATATGGCGGAGATCCTCCTGCTCGACTCTGCGGAAATCCAGGAAGACGATATCAAATTCTCCAACAAAAAGCGCGCAAAGGAAGGCGCACCTTACCTGCAGCCGCTCTACACCGTGGAAGATGCCAAGTTCGCCATCAACTTTTTAAAGCCGGTTAACTTCAATGACTGGATCACCATTGATCCGGATATACAGGTGATGTTTACTGATGCCGGCCATATCGTTGGCGCGGCCTGCATTCACCTGCGTATTACCGAGTATGGCAAAACCCAGCAGATCAGCTTCAGCGGGGATATTGGCCGGTATAACGACGCGATCCTGAAATCGCCGGCTGTATTTCCACAGGCGGATTACATCCTCATGGAATCCACCTATGGCAGCACCCTGCACGCGGATGCCGCTCCTGCGGACGATGAGTTACTCCGGTATATCCACGAAACCTGCGTGCAGAAACGGGGTAAGCTGATCATTCCGGCATTCAGCGTAGGCCGTACCCAGGAACTGCTTTATACGCTCAATAAAGCGCAACTGGCCGGCAAGCTCCCCAAGGTGGACATCTTTGTGGATAGCCCGCTTTCCACCGAGGCAACGGCCGTTACCAAAGCGCACCCGGAAGTATTTAACCGCCAGGTATCCGACCTGTTGAAAAGAGACAGCGATCCTTTCGATTTTCCCGGACTGCGGTATATCAAAACGGTGGATGAATCCAAAAACCTGAACTTCCGCAGGGAGCCCTGCGTGATCATTTCCGCATCCGGCATGGCGGAGGCAGGAAGGGTGAAGCACCATATTGCCAACAACATTGACGAGGAAAGAAACACCATCCTGATCGTGGGATATTGCGAGCCGGAATCACTCGGCGGCCGTTTAATGCGGGGCGCAAAAGAGGTGTCTATTTATGGTACCCGTTATGAAGTGAGGGCGGAGGTAGGCGTAATCAGGTCCATGAGCGCGCATGGCGACTATGAAGACCTGAGCCAGTGGCTGGCCTGCCAGAATCCGAGGGACATTAAGAAACTGTTCCTCGTGCATGGAGAGTATGACGTGCAGCAGATCTTCAAGAAATGGTTATTCAAGAAGGGCTTCCTGGATATTGAAATTCCGGACCGTCATTACGAAATTGGTCTTACCTGATAAAACGAAAAGCCGGGCAACCGGCTTTTTTTATTCCGTCATCAAGTCCTGCGGAAACCAGAGTATGACGCGGGTGCCGGCAGCCTTGCCTTCCTTGTCGTACAGGTCTTCGATTTCGAAGCCTGCCTGTACCTGGAACCTGCTGTTATAAATCGCGAGCCTGTCGCGCGTGATCTGCAGCCCCCGGGAATGGTGGGAATGACCTTGCATTTGTTTAATAGCGGCCGATTTTTCTCTCCCCACCCCATTATCCTCGATAGTACAAAGTATGCGGCCCGGCGCCTCTTCGAACGTAATAGTGAGCCGCCCTTTTTCCTTTTTATGCACTAACCCGTGCCAGATGGCGTTTTCCACGAACGGCTGTACAATCATGGTGGGGATTTCCACCATATCGGCATCCAGCTTAGGATCAACGATGATCTTATACTCAAACTGGTCCGTGAAGCGCAGTTTTTCCAGCTCCATATAGTTTTCCAGCATGCTCACTTCCCGGCTGACGGAAATGTTATTGAGCTGAGAATTATCCAGTACGTTGCGGATCAGCTTCGCGAACCTGCTGAGGTAAGAGAGCGCGGATTCCGTTTCGTTCTTCATCATGAATATCTGGATGGAGTTGAGCGCGTTGAAAATAAAGTGCGGGTTCATCTGCGAGCGGAGGGCCTTCATTTCCAGCTGTGCCATCTCCTGTTGGATGGTGGCGCGCTGGCGGGCTTCCCGCCGGATAATGTTAATGCGGAAGCGGATGTACAGGTAAATGATAGCGATGATCAATATGATTGCCAGCATGCGAAACCAGTCCGTTTGCCAGAATGCAGGCAGGATATGGATTTGCAGCGACGTCACATTATCCGAGAAAGTACCGGTGGCATTGGCCGCTTTTACGAGGAAGGTATAATTTCCCGGCGCAAGGTTGGTGTATTTGGCTACCAGCAAGCCTTCCGCGCTTACCCACTTTTCGTCTACGCCTTCCAGCTGGTAGAAATAATTTATTTTTTCGTGGTGATATTGCAGGCTTTTGAATTCAATAGAGATAAAGTTCTGGCGGTGATTGAGCCTGATCGGCGTGGTGTCGCGCAGCGCCTGCCCGATCTGGATCATGCTATCCATGACGCGCATGTTCAGAATGGTTACATCCGGGGGCGGTGGCGCCACCTGTAACTGTGCGGGGTCGAATGTCACCACATGATCCGAAGCGCCTACGAGCAGCGTCCCGTTTTGCAGCTCCACTATCCGCCTTCTCACCTTGCGGTCGTTGTCAATAATATCATCCCCCTGCACAAAGGCCTGCAGTCTGGCCTGTTGCAGCTGCAGTTTGTAAAAGCCGTATTGCGTCGTGAGCCAGATGTTGCCGTTACGGTCTCCGGCGATGCTCAGTATCCATTCATCAAACAGTTGTTTGCTGTTGAGTATGGGGAGAGAGGTACGGCTGTTTGTATGAACAATCCAAAGTCCGTGATCCGTACCCGCGAGGAGCGTGCTGTCGCTATACCTGTACAGGGAGGTCACGTTTACGATATTTCGTTTATCCCAGCGAAAACTGTGTTTATGCTCTATTTGCCTGGTGTAGGGATTAAACAACAGCAAGCCGGAGGTACTGGTGGCGAGCCATAGTTTACCGTCTGTTTGCGGCACGATGTCCATCACGGAGGCAGGACGCTTCAGGCTGTCGAGCAGTGCATTGAAGTAGGTAAAGCGGTCTGTCTGCGGGTTCCAGGCGGCCAGTCCTTTTTTATACAGGCCGATGAATACGGTGGTATCGTTGCAGGGATAGATGTCCAGCAAGGTTTGCTGATGCAGCGCTTCGCTTTGCAGGTGTTTGATAAACTGTTTTTTCACCGGGTCAAACAGGGAGAGGTTACCGTTTTCCTGGCCTACGAGTATGGTCCCGTCTTTCAGTTCGGCGAAGCTCCATACCAGGCTGCGCTCCTCTGGGATGGCATGCAAAGGATCGTTTTTGCGGTAAGAATAAGTCTGGAGGGTGGCCAGGTCCGGCGAGAGGCAGGCAAAGCCTTTGCCCCAATAGCCAATATATACGTTCCCGTTAGCACCCTGGAAGATACCCGTTACTTCCGCCTGGGGGAGTTTTTGATTTTGGGGGAGAAAGGGAGTGCGCTGGTCGAGCGTTTTAAAGGATTCGCTGTAAAGGCTGAGGATATTCACGCCATGATCGGTACCGATCCACAAATGGCCTTCCCGGTCGCTCATAATGCAATTAGCTTCGTAGTCGTAATGCAGTCCCTGCGGGTCGTTGTTATTCCCTGAAATATTCAGGTCCACTTTACGTTTTGCCCTGCTATAGCGGAAGATGCCTCCTTTTTCTGTGGCCAGCCACACGTCGCCAGCGGCATCGCCGCGGATATCGAAAATAGCATCCCGCTGGTAGGCGGGCGTTACCTGATCTGGCGGCGTTCTGAACTGGAAGGTATCCAGCTGCCGGCTGCGGGGGTCGTACCTGTACGCGTATCCGCCGCGGCCGGCGAGCCAAACCTGGCGTTGCTGGTCAATGTATATTTTCTTGAATGAATTATTGATGTTCAGCGCGGCGATGTGAAGGGGATTAAAGTCCTTATGGTAAAGCCGGCTCCTGTCGGCACTGAGGATAAACGCCTGCCGCTCCCCGCTGAACCAGATATTACCTTCTGCATCTTCCACGATGGCATCTTTGATTTGTTTGCGGAAAGGCTCGGGGATGTTGATAGCTTTTTTAAAGGCGTTGCTTTTTTCATCATAGTACAGGAGTCCGTCCGTGGTAGATGCCCAGATGACGCCGTTATGATCTTCCATCACATTACTACAGGAAAGGCCATCTGCGGTGTTGGTATGTTCCGGGATTTTGATGGTTTTTACTTTGCTGGTAACGGGGTCGTACACACGAATATTATCCGGCGTCCCCATCCAGATGCGGCCGGAGCGGTCTTCGCAGAGGCAGATATCATCGTAATAGATAGACCCGGGGACGCGGTCGAAGCTGGCGACGGTGATAAGGTTGGTACCGTCGTAGCGTTGCAGTGCGGTGCTGGCGATCCAGACGAATCCTTTTCTATCCTGCAGGATAGCGGAAACGTGGTTGCTGGCGAGGCCGTTGGTAATATCGAGGTGGGTGAATTTATGAGAAAACGGGCTTTGTGCGGTACTGTGCATGTACAGCAACGGCACTAGCAGGAGCGTAAATATCACTGCTTTGTAGAAATATGGAAATGCAGCGAACAGCCGGTTCATTTGGAGTATGGCGTGCTTCAGGCACGTTTAACAGGTGGTTAGAGATAAAATGAAAAGTTTTTTATTCGGTTACTGTCGGTTGATGCCAGGTAATAAAAGTAGGATATTTCCGGTTGGGAAGGAAATAAAAAAAGCTGCATTACTGCAGCTTCATTTCAGTCTCTTATAGGCGGTGGCTCTACTGGTCCTGTTGCTCCAGGAGGTGGTGTTTTCCGTTTGGCAGCTATTTTCAGTTGCGTCACATGATCATAGCGCCTTTTTAATTCCTTCTTGTCTGTGATCAGGATAATATCCTCAATTTTAGGATGGACTCTTTCCTTCGTGGCGTCATCTCCTGCAAATATCACGCGGATGGCTCCCAGTACTTTGACATGTCCTTTCCTGTCATCATCGACAAGGACGCTTTCACACCAAATCTTACCGTTTTCATTGGGCCTGTTGTCGAGAGTTACGGTTGGCGTTAACATCTGATCCCAATAGTTCTTTGGAAAAGCCTTTCTAAATGTGACCGCAGCTTTATCAAGATCTTCCAGCTTTACTTTACTGTTGGGACTGAATGTTAGCTGCCTGGCATCTTTAAACTGGAATACGCCCCTCGCTGCATAGAGGACATCTATCATCTGGTTTGAATATGTTACCGTCCGTTTTTCACCATTACAATTATAAATGTCGTAAATAATCGCCTGTGAGTAGGCTGCCATGGCAGTTGTCAATAGTCCAAGCAGGCATAGGAATCTTTTCATAGAAATAAGGAGTTTAGCTAAAGATAAGAGAAATGAGGCAGGGAAATTTTCAGTGACAACAATAAAAAAAGCTGCATTACTGCAGCTTTTTCTTGTACCACGTACGGGAATCGAACCCGTGATTCCTCCGTGAAAGGGAGGCGTCTTAACCCCTTGACCAACGCGGCGTTTTCGTTTGGGATTGCAAAGATAGGAAAACCTTTATATCTACCAAATTTATTTTTAGAATTTTATGAAATTCTTTTGGTGACTTGTCTTGCTATCAATGAACCGGGGTGCAAATATCGGAATTAATTTGAATTAACCAGCAAGTTTTAAAGATTCTTTTTTGAGGGGTGAAAATTTAGGCTTGACTTCGCCGGAATGGCAGGCCAGGGAGGCGTCAGGCTTACTGCAAGCAGGCTAAATAATATTGGTTAAATACGCGCGCAACACGCCAACGCCTCGTTTTAAACCACATTTCTCCAATACATTCAAGACATCAGGTATTGTCATTGGCGGATTTTTTAATCCGCCAACCTGGGCTCTGAGCGCCTCCAAAACGGCAGAGAAACTAATGCGGAGCAATGCCACCACCAGCTCATCAGGGGTCACAACGCCGATGCTGAAATCGTCAGTGATCTTTGCAGGGAAATCTTTTTTATTATTGGTAATAATCAGGTCTGCTTCGCAATGAACCGCTGCAGCCAGCACATGACGGTCATCTGCGTCCGGCAATACGATCATGGGTATCAGCTCCTCAAATCCATTTACATGGGCATCAGGAAATGCCTTATCCATTTCATGACAAATACGGGTTAACAGGTTTCTATTCAGATCTGGTCTATTTCGTAACAAGCTTTCCGTCCATTCCTGCTGTATCCTCGCTGTCCATTTAGGTATGAGTACACCTACTTCAGACAAACGTAACAGCAAATCTCTGATTGGGGCTGGATACAAAACATTAGCATCTAAGAGAACCACTAATCTCTTTTCAGCCATCATCTAATACCCCATTTTAAATTTTTGTGCCTGCTCCGCCAGATAATCCAAACTCTCCTTCCTGGTTTTCTTAAGCTTCTTTTCATACTTAATAAGATCTTCCATTTTTACTCTCCGATGAGTGCCTACTTTATGAAAAGGAATCTCCCCTTTTTCCAATAGCTGCACCAGAAAGGGCCTTGATACACCCAATATTTCCGCTGCCTGCTGCGTACTAATTTCCTCGTCATTCCCGGAAAACAGTATCGCAAAGGAACTGTTGGAACCCATTTTCTCTAGTATGGAGAAAAATAACAATACTGCTGATTTGGGCACTTCCAGCTGCTCTCCATGCCCGGCAAAATACATGGTTACCACGTCCGACCTGGAACCCGCTATCCGGCCCAACAGCTCTGCCATCTTCGGCTCCAGCGCCTTCACTATTTTCTGATCCCGTTTGTTTGTTTTCTCAAGAAGTGTTTCCATTGCCATGGATTTTGTTTCCTTAAAGTTACGCAATTCCCCTCACAAACGAAATAAACGAAACAAACAAAACAAACGAAACAACTTTTTTTTACAGTTCCAAATAAATATCCCGCCGCCGGCAGCAGCAAAAGACTTTAACAACAAGAAAGCGGAAATAGGCTGTGGGAGAAACTCCTGGCAGGTGCAAAAAACAAAAAAGGCCGCTCCTCGAGCAGCCTTCTCTTCGTACCACGTACGGGAATCGAACCCGTGATTCCTCCGTGAAAGGGAGGCGTCTTAACCCCTTGACCAACGCGGCGTATCGTTTTGGGATTGCAAAAGTAGAACCTTTTCTGATATTTCCAAAAAAAACTTTCATAACCTAAAAATATATTGATTTCTAGTTCTATTGATTGTAAATTCGCCTTCGATTTTTTCATATTCAAATCACGATGTAAAATGGGAACTACTCTCAAAATTGGTATTAATGGGTTCGGCCGTATCGGTCGTTTGGTATACCGCCAGATTTACAAAATGCCCGGCATTGATGTGGTTGCAATCAATGACCTCACCAGCCCTAAAACGCTGGCACACTTGCTGAAATATGATTCCGCTCAGGGCAGATTTGATGCAGAGGTTACGCATTCTGACAACTCTATCAGCGTTAACGGTGATGAGGTAAAAATATATGCACAGAAAGATCCGGCTCAAATTCCATGGAAAGAGCACGACATCGATGTAGTAATCGAATGTACCGGTTTCTTCGCTGATAAAGACAAAGCTTCCGCTCACCTCACCGCCGGCGCTAAGAGAGTAGTAATCTCCGCCCCAGCTACAGGTGATCTGAAAACTGTTGTGTTCAACGTAAACCACAACATCCTCGACGGTTCTGAAACCGTTATCTCCTGCGCTTCCTGCACCACCAACTGCCTCGCTCCTATGGCGAAAGTACTGCAGGAAAAATTTGGTATCGTAAACGGTCTGATGACTACCGTACACGCTTATACCAACGACCAGAACACCCTCGATGCACCGCATCCGAAAGGCGACCTGCGCCGCGCACGCGCTGCTGCCGCTAACATCGTTCCTAACAGCACCGGCGCCGCTAAAGCTATCGGCCTCGTTCTGCCTGAACTGAAAGGTAAACTGGACGGCTCCGCTCAACGCGTGCCTACCATCACCGGTTCCCTCACCGAACTCACCGCTATCCTCAGCAAAAAAGTTACTGCTGAAGAAGTAAACGCAGCCATGAAAGCAGCTACCAACGAATCTTTCGGCTATACCGAAGATGAAATCGTTAGCAGCGACGTAATCGGCATGCACTACGGTTCCCTGTTCGACGCTACTCAAACCAGAGTACAAACCGTTGGCGATACCCAACTGGTTCGCACTGTATCCTGGTACGATAACGAAATGAGCTACGTATCTCAGCTGGTGCGTACTGTTAAGTACTTCGCCGAGCAGATCCAAAAATAATCTCATAAGCCCCCGCTACGGCAGGGGCTTTGTTTTCAATTCCGCGCAACTACACCATAACAGCAGCCAACCGGTCTTACCGATGTCAATGCTTTGTGCTGTCGGTTCCGCGGTTTTTTTATGCAACAACCCTCCTTATTCTATAAACTGATACTCCATGAGTAAGTTTTCCGATCATAACTTCAATGGCGAGAAAGCCTTGATCCGCGTAGACTTCAACGTGCCGTTGAACGATAAATTCGAAATTACCGACGATACGCGCATGCGTGCCGCCGTGCCAACCATCAAAAAAATACTCAAAGATGGCGGCGCCGTTATCCTGATGTCGCACCTGGGCCGGCCAAAAGACGGTCCTACCGATAAATACTCTTTAAGACACCTCGTGTACCACCTCATCACCCTCCTGGATGGCGTTACCGTTAAATTTGCCAACGACTGCGTAGGCCCCGTTGCCGAAGAAGCCGCCGCACACCTGCAAATGGGCGAAGTACTCCTCCTCGAAAATCTCCGCTTCCACAAAGCAGAAGAAAAAGGCGACCAGGAATTTGCACAACAACTGGCAAAACTGGGTAACGTGTACGTAAACGACGCCTTCGGCACCGCACACCGCGCCCACGCCTCCACAGCCGTGATCGCGCAGTTCTTCCCGCCCGAAAACAGGATGTTCGGCTACCTCATGGAAGCAGAAGTTTCCAATGCGGAAAAAGTACTGAACAACGCAGAACGCCCCTTCACCGCCATCCTCGGCGGCGCAAAGGTTTCCGATAAAATCCTCATCAT
>Ga0164243_10006720_pt1 | contig 17357 bp, 14 predicted proteins | sample OricompcompostOP_FD_108781 | JGI IMG/M metagenome (GOLD analysis project Ga0164243, IMG submission 108781) | Organic Plus compost microbial communities from Emeryville, California, USA - Original compost - Organic plus compost (OP) | ecosystem: Engineered > Solid waste > Mixed feedstock >... | reverse complement strand
CTCCGCCTTCCGCCGCGCCGGGGCGCAGCGGGCGATGGGAGCGCTGGTCGGCCTGCTGCTGGTCGGCGTCGCGGTCGTCAGCGTGATCGAGACGACCGGCTCGGTCGGCTTCCTCGACCAGCGGGCGAAGGTGCAGTCCTACGACACGCAGCGGTTCGGCGCGCAGCGGTTCGGCTACGAGCTCGGCTGGACCCACCCGATCGGCATCGGACCGGGTCAGTTCCAGTTCCACTATCCGGTCGAGAGCCATTCGACGTATGTGCGCGTCATGTCCGAGCAGGGGATCCTCGGGATCGCGACGTGGATAGGCGTGCTGCTGACGACGCTGGTGCTGGCGATCCGCAACGTCGCGCTCGGGCGCGACACCTACGGGATCGGCTCGGCCGCGTTGCTGGGGGCGTGGTGCGGCCTGATCTTCAACAGCGCGGTCGTCGACACGCTCCACTGGCGCCATCTGTGGATGGTCGCCGCCCTGATCTGGGCTGGCGCGATGCGCGACCGCGTCGCTGCCCAGAAGCGCCGACGCGCCGAGCGCGCCGCCGCCCTCGTGCGCCGCTGAGGCGGTCGCGTCGCCGCTGAGCGGCGCGTCGTCACGACGCAGGCGTCGTACACCCGTCCAAGCGACGTGCGATATCCGCATGCCGCGCCGGCCTGCTCCCGAGGAACAGGTCGAGCCTGAAAAGCAGCTCTCCGACAACGGCAAACCCATCGCGAGGTGGGGACGCAAAGCCAGGGATCTCTCCGAGACCGCCCGACTACCGAAGGAGCAGCCCCACCATGCATCGCGTGTTCCGCGCCGCCGCCTGCGCGCTCGCGGTCGCCGTCGTCCTCACGGCGGCAACCGCGGCCAGCAGCGCCGCGGCCGCTTCACCCGGCGTCGTCAGATTCGTCAAGCGCGCCGGCCCCGAGTTCGACCGCTTCACCTCCAACCCGACCCCCGCCTTCGCGGAGTGGATGCGGACGAAGATGTGGCGGTCGATGGTCTTCACGCCGTACTTCGACACCAAGACCAGCTGGTACAAGCAGGGCTGGGTCTACGAGGACCTCTACGCGCTCTACAAGGACTCGTCGCTCAGCACCAGATACGCCAACTGGATCCTGCGCGACGCGAGCGGCAACAAGATGTACATCCCGTGGGGCTGCGGCGGGGGCACCTGCCCGCAGTACGCCGCCGACATCGGCAACCCGGACTTCCGTCGCTGGTGGATCGACCAGACCAAGGCGGCCCTCTCCCACGGCTACAAGGGCGTCTGGATCGACGACGTGAACATGGAGTTCCGCGTCGGCAACGGCAACGGCGACGAGGTCGCGCCGCAGGACCCGCGCACCGGCAGAACGATGACGTGGGAGAACTGGCGCCGCTACATGGCCGAGTTCCTCGAGCAGATCCGCGCTGAGCTGCCGGGCGTCGAGATCGTCCACAACTCGATCTGGTACGCCGTCTGGGGCGCGCGTGACGCCGACCCGTACGTGAAGCGCCAGATCGCCGCGGCCGACTACGTCAACCTCGAGCGCGGCGTCAACGACGACGGGCTGACCGGCGGCAGCGGCGAGTGGTCGCTGAAGGCCGTCCACGCGTACGTCGACCGTGTCCATGCGGCCGGCAAGGGGATCATCTACGACGGGTACGACGACAGCGCGACCGGCCGCGAGTACGGTCTCGCGAACTGGTTTCTGACCAGCAACGGCAACGACGGCTTCGGCATCGCGTCGGTCACGCCGGAGACGTGGTGGGACGCCTACGACGTCGACCTCGGCCAGGCGAAGGGCGCCCGCACGAGCTGGAACGGCCTGCTGCGGCGCGACTTCGACAACGGCATGGTGCTCGTCAACGAGCCGGGCTCGCCGAGCCGCACCGTCACGCTCCCGCAGCCGATGGTCAACACCGCCGGCCAGACGGTCTCGTCGGTGACGCTGTCGGCGCGCCGCGGCGCGGTCCTCTGCAAGTGCGCGACCGAGCCCGAGCCGCAGCCGGAGCAGCCGCAGCCCGAGCCCGAGCAGCCGCAGCCGGAGACCCCGCAGCAGCCCGAGCAGCCCCAGCCCGAGCAGCCGACGACCGAGCAGCCGCAGCCGGAGCAGCCGCAGCAGCCCGAGCAGCCCCAGCCGGAGCAGCCCCAGCCTGAGGAGCCGCAGCCGGAGGAGCCCCAGCCGGAGCAGCCGACGACCGAGCAGCCGCAGCCGGAGGAGCCGGAGACGCCGACGACCCCGACCACGCCGACGACCCCGTCGACCGGCGGCGGCAGAACGAGCAGAAGAAGCAGCCCGAAGCCGAGAAAGCGCCGCGTCGTGGTGCGGATCGAGCGCAAGCGCCGCGTCGCCCGCTCGGCCCGCAGCAACGGCCGCAAGGCGCGCAGCGCACGGGTCGCGTCCGTCAGAAAGGTCTGGGACGTGAACGTCAAGGGCGTCGTCCAGACGGCGACCAGCGGCCGCGTCGAGGTGCGCGTCGAGCGCCGCTCCGGCCGCCGCTGGGTGCAGGTGACCGCGCGCGTCAGCCGCGTCAGCTGCGCCGGCGCCTTCTCGACCTCGCTGAAGGACGTCAAGCAGGGCAGCTACCGCGTCCGCGCCAGCTACCTCGGCGCGAGCACGAAGACGCTGACGCGGGCGCCGCTGCGCGCCTTCCGCGTCGCCGCGTAACCGAAGCCGCGATGGCGGGGGCGGCCGGCGGCCGGGCGGAGCGCCCGGCCGTGGCCGCCCCGCCGCCGTCTATCATCCCCGCCCCCATGCCCCGCGTCCTGCTCGCATTCGAGCCGCCCGACGGCGGCGTCGCGGAGAACGTGATGCAGCTGGCGCTCGGTCTCTCCGACGAGGGCTGGGACGTCGAGCTGGCCGGGCCGCAGGAGGCGATCGTCTACCCGCGCGTCGAAGCCGCCGGCCTGCGCGTCCACCGTCTCCCCTTCGCCCGCGGCTACGGTGAGCCCTCGCGCGACGTGCGCTCGCTGCGCGCGCTCGTGCGGCTGCTGCGCGGCGGCCGCTTCGAGCTCGTCCACTGCCACTCCGCGAAGGCGGGCGTGCTCGGGCGGATCGCCGCGGCGGTCGCGCGCGTGCCGGTCGTCTACAGCCCCCACTGCTTTCCGTTCGTCGGCGACTTCGGCGCGCCGCGGCGGATCGTGGCGACGAAGATCGAGCAGGCGCTCGCGCCGCTGACCGACCGGATCCTCTGCGTCTCCCACGACGAGGCGCGGATCGCCCGCGAGACCCACCTCGCCAGCAAGCGCCTGGCGGTCGTCCACAACGGCAGCGCGCCCTGTCCGGCCGACGTCGAGCCCGACCCTGCGCTGGTCGCGCTGCGCGGCGACGGCGTCGTCGCCGCCTCGGTCGCGGTGCTGCGCGAGCAGAAGCGCATCGACGTGCTCGTCGACGCCGCACCGGAGGTGCTCGCGCGCGTGCCCGAGGCGCGCATCGCGATCGTCGGCGACGGGCCGCTCAGAGACGAGCTGGTCGCGCGCGCCGCCGAACGCGGCCTCGCCGACGAGCCGCGCTTCGCCTTCCTGCCGTTCGAGGCGCCGGCCGCACGCCACCTGCGGGCGCTCGACGTCTACGTGCTGCCCTCGTCGTGGGAGGCGCTGCCGATCGGCGTGCTGGAGGCGCTCGCCTGCGGCACGCCGCAGATCGCGACCGACGTCGGCGGCACGAGCGAGGCGGTCGTGCCCGAGACCGGTCTGCTGGTCCCGCCGGCCGACCCCTCCGCGCTCGCGGACGCGCTCGTCGAGCTGCTGCGCGATCCCGACCGCCGCGCGGCGATGGCGCGCGCCTCGGTCGCCCGCCACGAGCAGGGCTTCGGGCTGCGGCGGATGGTCGCCGAGACCGCCGCCGTCTACCGCGCCGCCGCGGCCTCGCGGTAGATCGCCGCCATCGCGTCGGCCTGCGCGGCGAGGTCGAACCGCCGCGCCCGCTCGCGGCCGCATGCGCCGTACCGCTCCCGCAGCAGCGGATCGGCGAGCAGCCGGACGGTCAGGTCCGCGAGCGCGCGGACGTCGCCCGGCGGCACGAGCAGCCCGGCGTCGCCGACGACGTCGAGCAGCCCGCCGTGGCCGTAGGCGACGACCGGGGTGCCGGCCGCGAGCGCCTCGGCCGCGACCAGCCCGAAGCCCTCGCCGGTGCCCGGCACCGTGTACGGATGGGAGGTGACCGCGGCGACGTCGGCGCCGGCGGTCAGCTCGAGCGCGTCGGCGCGATGGCCGAGCAGCGTCAGCGCGTGGGCGACGCCCAGCGCCGCGGCCCGCTCGACCAGCCGCCGCTCGTAGTCGGGCTCGAATCTGCTCGGCGGCCCGACCAGCACGACGCGGGCCCGCGGCCGCGCCGCGACGATCCGCGGCAGCGCCTCGACGAGGTCGAGCTGGCCCTTGCCGGTCTCCAGCCGCCCGACGACGACGACCGTCTCGGCGTCGTCGTCGAGGCCGGCCGCGTCGAGCAGCCGGGCGCGGCCTGCGGCGCGGTCGACGTCTCCGGCGCCGGGCGGCAGCCCATTGGGGACGACCCGCACGTCGACGCCGCTGCCGTCGAAGACGGCGGTGACCGCGTGGCTGACGCCGACGACCATCCGGCAGCGGGGCCCGACCAGCCGCGCGAGCGGCCCGTCCCACGAGAAGTCGTGCTTGACCCAGACGACCGGCAGCCGCATGCCGGCGGTGGCGATCACCGCGACGAGCGCGGCCTTCACCCCGTTGGCGTGGACGACCGCCGGCCGCCGCGCCGCAAGCGTCGCCCGCAGCCGCCACGCCCCCGACAGCACGCCGAGCCGGGCCGAGGTCGGCAGCACCGCGAAGGGGTGGCCGAGCGCCGCGAAACGGTCGCGCGCCGGGCCGTCCGCGAGCGCGACGACCTGCTCGACCCAGGCGGGGCCGAGCCGCTCCAGCAGCGTCTCCAGGTAGGCCTCGGCACCGCCCCGCTCGAGGCTCGGCGTCACGAAGGTGACGGGGACCGGCTGCTCGGCGGTCGTGGGCGCGGTCGGCGCCGCGCTCACGCGGCGCTCCGCCAGCGGCGCCGTTCCATCGCGCCGCGCGCGAGCCGCCGCAGCGGCCGGGTCGCGCCGCGCGCGAGCGTCCCGGCGCGGCTCTGGAACAGCGGGTCGTAGACGCCGGCGATCCGCGCCGCGAAGCTCGGCAGGCCGTCCTTGCCGGTCACGAGCACGCGCGGCAGCGCGAGCGTGTCGTCAGGCGACCCCGCGCCGAGCCCGGCGACCGCCGCCTCGAAGCCGCTGGCCTCGACGACCGAGCGGACCTGCTCGTCGTAGTGGAAGTAGGGGTAGGCGAACGAGGTGACCGGCTGGTCGATCACCGCCTCCAGCTCGCTCTTGCTGTCGGCGACCTCGCGCGCGCAGACGGCCGGGTCGACGGTCGTCAGGTCGGGATGGGTGACGGTGTGCGCCCCCAGCTCGACACCGGCGGCGGCGAGCTCGCGCAGCTCGTGGGTCTCCATCATGCGGATGCCGGCCCGCTCGCTCATCCACGGGCTCGGCCGGCCGATCAGCCCGGTGGCGACGAAGACGGTCCCGGTCACGCCCAGCTCGCGCATGATCGGGAGGGCGATCTCGTGGTTGTCCTGATAGCCGTCGTCGAAGGTGACGACGACGTCGCCGGCGGTCGAGCGCCGCTCGCGCACCTTCGCCGCCAGCTCCGTGACGGTCGTGAAGGCTCCGCCGGCGGCGACGAGCAGCTCCAGCTGCTGACGGAAGCGCGACGGGCAGACGCGCAGGAACTCCGGGTCGTGCTCGACGGGCGAGTCGCCGACGCTGTGGTACGCGAGTGCGACCGGCCCTCGCCTGAGAGCGGCGCGCGCGATGGCGACCGCCGTGCGCATCAGGTTCGCCTCGCCACGTCGCAGGCCCAGCGCATGCGCGTACGCTACCCCATAGAACGGGGTCTCGCGTCATAGCGGGCCATCTTGCGGGATTTCGCACAATCGTCGCTCATCCCCCGGACGCCGCCGGCAGGGTGGGAGGAGCGGCGCGCACGAGTATCCTGGAGCGGCGCTCGATGGCCCCCACCGCGCGCACTCCAGCATGCCAACCCCCATCAGGCCCACGCAGCGCGGCCGGCGCATGAGGCGCGGCCACGCACACACCCGAGGCTGCGCGTGACCGAGCTGACGCCAGGCCACGCCGCCGGCCGTCGCGCGCTGGCAAACACCAGCTTCCGGGCGATCGGAGAGCTGAGCGGCAAGCTGGCCACCTTCGTGCTGTTCGCGATGCTCGCGCGCAAGCTCGGCCAGGCGTCGGTCGGCGCGTTCGTGCTCGCCTTCGCGTACGTCCAGATCGTCACCGTCTTCATCGACCTCGGCTTCGACCGGGTCGTCACGCGCCGCGTCGCGGTCGACGCCGAGTCGATGCCGAAGCTGTTCACGAACATCGTCGGCCTCAAGCTGGCGCTCGCGATCCCGGTGACGCTGGCGAGCTGGGCGCTCGCCAGCCTGCTGGGCTACGACGACGAGACGCGCACGGCGATCTACCTGCTGACGGCGGGCCTGTTCATCGACTCGCTGATCCGCACCGTCGTCGCGGTGATGACGGCGCGCGAGCGCGGCGGCCTGCTGTCGATAGCGGTCGTCGTGCAGCGCACGACCGGCGCCGCGCTCGGCGTCGCGGTGCTGCTCGCCGGCTTCGGCGTCACCGCCGTCTGCGTCACCTACGCGATCGGCTCGGCGTCCGGCCTGGCGCTCGGCGTCTGGCTGATGGCCCGCCACATCGGCAGGCCCGCCTTCCACGTCGACCGCTCGCAGTGGCCGGAGATCCTGCGCGAGAGCCTTCCGTTCGCGCTGTACGACTCGCTCGGCTTCGTGCTGACGAAGGTCGACACGGTGATCCTGTCGATCCTCGCCTCCTCCTCCGCGGTCGGCCTCTACGGCGCCGCCTCGCGGCTGTACGAGTCGAGCTTCTTCATCACCTTCTCGCTCAACGGCGCCTTCCTGGCGATGTACACCTACCTGACGCCGACGAGCGAGCCGACGATCGGCGACGTCTTCGAGCGCTCGATCAAGCTGGCGCTCGTGCTGCTGCTGCCGGTCGCCGTGGTCTTCGCCTGCGCCGCCGAGCCGCTCTCGACGCTGTTCTTCGGCGAGGACTTCGCCGCGACCGCCGAGCCGCTGCGCTGGCTGGCGCCCGCGGTCGTGCTGATGGGCGTCGTCAACCTCAGCTCGTCGCTGGTGGCGATGCGGGTCGGGGCGCGCGTGCTGATCCCGTTCACCGCCGGCGTGCTGGTGCTCAACGTCGTGCTCAACTTCGCGCTGGTGCCGGTGATGGACGCGGCCGGCTCGGCGCTGGCGATGAGCCTCTCGCTCGGCGCCTTCTCGCTGGTCGGGCTGACGCTCGCCGCGCGTGAGGTCGGTCACCTGCCGCTGCTGCGGATGCTCGCCTCCCCGCTGGTGGCGGCCGCGGCGATGGCGCTCGTGATGCTGTCGATCGGCTCGCTCGTGCTCGCGATCGCCGCCGCGCTGGTCGTCTTCGCGCTCGTCTACCTCGGCGCCGAGCGGCTGTTCGCGCCCGACGACCTGCGCTTCGTGCTGGAGGCGGCGCGCCGCGGGCTGCGCACGGCGCCGTCGCGTTCGGTCTGACCGCCCAGCCCCGGCCCGGCCGGCCGCGGCCACGGCCGTCAGGCGACCGGCGCCTCCACCTGTGCGGCCGGCTCTGACTCGCCGAGGCGGACGGCGCGGAAGAAGCGACGCAGCTCCTGCTCGTCCTCCCCGTCGACGCCTCTGCGGACCGAGTGGATCGCGAGGATGCCGTCGTCGAGCACCTGCTGCTTGGGGATCGGCAGGAAGCCCTGCCCGGAGGCGATCGTCTCGCCCGGGGCGCCGAAGGAGCCGATCTCCAGACCGCAGGCGCACACCGCGACCGAGTACCAGAGGTCCTCGGAGGCGAGCGTCCACCATGGCGGCTGCCGTCTCAGCCAGCCCTCGCCCTCGAGCGCCTCCAGCGCGCGGCGGGCGACGAGGTAGACACCGCCATGCGCCTCCTCGCCCTGCCAGCCGTTGCGCTCGGCCGCCCTGACGACCTGGCGGATCGACCGGCTCCAGCGGCGCTCGTGGTTGAGCACCCAGGCGCTGTAGGTGAGGTCGGATGGGACGCCGTCGGCGCGCACCGTCGTCGAGCCGAGCATGCCGAGCCGCGGGTCGTCGGCGAAGCGCGCGCCGGCCCGCGCGGTCAACCCGCGGCCGGTCACGAGCGCGTCGCTGTCGATCTTGACGAGGGTGTGGAAACGGTAGGTCTTGAGGATCCACCGCATCGCCCAGGAGAAGGCCGGCGACAGCCGGGGCGGGCCGCCGGTCGGCCACGGCGGCCGCAGCAACGTCGCGCCCGGCGACTGCGCCTCGACCAGCTCACGCGTCAGCTCGGTCGCGCCGTCGGCGACGACGACGACCTTGGCCTCCGGCTCGTAGTGACGGATCGACGCGAGCGTGTCCGACAGCGGCGCCCATTCGCCTGGCCCGGCGGGGACCATGAAGACGGCGCCGACGTCGGCGCCGGCGTCGGCCGCGACGGTCTGCCGCCGCTCGGCGCGCCGCAGTCTCGCGGTCTCCAACGTGCGGGCCGGAACACGCCGCTTACGGTGGGCGGCGAGCGCCATCTTGCCGGGAAGCGTCGACTTGACGACCCGGGCGAGCGCGCTCTGCGGATGTGCCGCGGACACCTCGGAAGGTCGTATCACGGCGGGAACCCTACTTCACGGCGCCTGGTTCGGCGCAATACTCAACTTGGGAGCCGACCGTGCCGATGTGTACTCTCACGCCCTTCCGACGGTCCGCCCGGGCCGAGATACAAGACAGCAGATGAACGACTTCACCGGCGAGCGCCGCAGCAGCTCCTCCGCATTCGGCGAGGAGCCGATCGAAACGCGGCGATACCTCGATGCGCTGCGACGCAGCAAGTTCCTGATCGCGGGCATCGTGATCGTCGCCACGGCGGCCGCCGTCGCGATCTCGCTCGCGCTGCCGAAGACGTACCAGGCGACCGCCAGCATCGTCGTCGACAACGCCGCGAGCACGCTCGGCAACGCCAGCGGCGACGCGATCTCGCGCGAGCTGGCGACGACCCAGTCGCTCATCACCACCAACGCGGTGCTGACCGAAGCGGCCGGCTCGGTCCCCGGCGAGACCCGCTCCGACCTCGAGTCGAAGGTGACCGTCTCGACCGACCCGAACGCGAACATCATCGACATCACGGTCTCCGACCGCGATCCCGAGCACGCGGCGACGCTCGCGACGGCGGTCGCGGAGTCGTTCTTGGAGCAGCAGCGCGACATCGCCAGACAGCGGATCACCAACGCCCAGACGGCGCTGAACCAGGAGATCACGAGACTGAGCGCGCAGTCGCCGGACGACCCGGACGTCGCCGCGCAGCTGCGCGCGCTGCAGGCCCGCCTGGCCGAGCTCAGCGTCGCCAGCGCCAGCGCCGGCTCGGACCTGCAGCTGGTGCAGAGACCGGAGGCGCCGTCGCAGCCGAGCTCGCCGCGTCCGCTGCGCAACGCCGTCATCACCTTCTTCGCGGCGCTGTTCGTCGCGGTGCTGATCGCGCTCGGCCGCGAGCAGCTGAGGCCGCGGGTCGCCAACCAGCGGGAGCTCGGCCAGCTGCTCGGCGTGCCGGTCCTGAGCGGCATCCCCTACATCAGCCGCCGGGTCAGCGCCCGCAAGGCGCGCGCCGAGTACGAGACCTACCAGTCGCTCTCGGCCGCGACGCGTCTCGCGCTGCCGCCCGACCGCACGCCGCCGCACCTGGTCCTCGTCACCAGCGCCGTCCACGGCGAGGGCAAGACGACGGTGACGCGCCGGCTCGGCCGACTGCTGGCGCAGGCCGGGCACCCGACGCTCGTCGTCTCCGCCGACCTGCGCTCGCCGAAGCTCGACCAGGCGTTCGACGTCAGCGGCATGCCGGGCGTCCGCGACTTGCTCGCGACGGTGCCGGTCAACGGCGGCGTGCCGCTGAGCTACGTCGAGGACGCGATCGTCAGCAGCGGCTCCAACCGCTCGCCGGTCGACGCCGGCGTCGACATACTCCCGGCCGGCGCGCGCGACGCCGACATCACCGGGCTGTTGACGACCCAGGGCCTGCAGTCGCTGTTCGAGTCGCTGCGCGAGCTCGACTACACCTACGTGATCGTCGACTCGCCGCCGATCCTCGGCGTCGCCGACGCGCAGCTGCTCGCTCGCTTCACCGACGACGTGCTGCTCGTCTCGCGGCTCGACCGGGTCTCGACCAGCACGGTGATCGACCTGCGCGAGATGCTCGACCGCATCGGCGTCGACCCGATCGGCGTCGTCGTGATCGGCGCGAGGCTCGCCGACTCCCCGTACTACTACTCGGCCAAGGAGCCGAGCTCCACCGCACGCTAAGCCGGCCGCCGTTCACCCGGGAGGGCCATTGAGGGCCACAGAGAGACGCGCACGGACGCGCACCACCGTCGAGGTCGTCGAGGATCCCGAGACGCTCGACGCGCTCGCCCACCGCTGGGACGCGCTCGCCGGCGCCACCGACCGCCCGGCGTGCAGCTCGCGCTGGATGCTCGCCGCGGCGCGCGCGAGCCGCCTGGCCGCGCTGCGGACCGCCGTCGTCCGCGACGGCGACGAGCTGATCGGCGTCGTCCCGTTCGCGGTCGAGCGCAGAGGCCCGCTCAGCTGCCTGCGACTGCTCGGCGCCGACGTCACGACCGGCGCGGAGCCGCTTGCGCTGCCGGGCCGGGAACGCGAGGTGGCCGAGCAGGCCTGCGCCGCGCTCGCCGCCCGACGAGCCGACCTGCTGATGCTCGACGGCATCCCGGACGGGTCGCCGTGGCCTCGCCTGATCGCGCAGGCGTGGCCGCGCGGCAACGCCGAGCGGCTGTGGCGCCGCGACCGTCACGCGGCGACGTCGATCGAGCTGAACGGCGCCGACTACGAGACCTGGCTGGGGACGAAGGGAGCCAAGGCCCGCCACCAGCTGCGACGGGCCGAGCGACGGCTGAGCGCGCGCGGCGTGGAGGCGCTGCGGACGACCGACCCCGAGCGGCTGACGGCCGACCTCGACGGCTTCGTCGACCTCCATCGGCGCCATTGGCGTGCGCGGGGCGGCTCGCCCGTGCTCGACGACGAGGTGGAGCGGATGCTGCGCGACGCCGCGCCGGCACTGCTCGCCGCCGACCAGCTCGACCTGTGGACGCTCGTCGCCGACGGGCGCCCGGTGTTCGCCTCCGTCGGCCTGCGCGCCGGCGAGGAGGCGATGCTGTGGCTCAACGGGGCCGACCCGGCATGGCGCAGGGAGCCGCTGACGCTCGGCTGTCTGGCGGCGATCGTGCGCGACGCGAGCGAGCGCGGCGTGCGCCGGATCGCGCTCGGCCCAGGCGAGCAGGAGTACAAGCGGCGCGTCGCCGACTGCGCCGACGGCGCCAGCTGGTGGTGGCTGCCGCTGCCCGGTCCGCGCGCGGCGTTGGCCGTCGCCTACGTCGCTGCGCACAGAGCGCGACGGCGGGCGGCGCGCGGTCTCCCGGGGCGGCAGCGGGAGCGGCTGCAGCGACTGTTCGGCGCGTTCGCGGTCGTCGGCGACCGGCTCGCCGGCACCAGCTTCCTCTGAGCCGCTGCCGCTACGGCCACGGTCGCGGCGGCAGCTGGGAGCCGGCGAGGATCGCGGCGGGGGCGCTGGCGGTGAGCCACGCCTGCTGCTGGCGGGTGGTCGCAAGCCCCTCGGCGGCCAGCACCTCCAGCCCGGCGACGAGTGACGGCGGCCGCGGCCCGAGGTCGTGCATGTCGGAGGCGAGGTCGTGGACGAGCCCCTCGCGGAAGATCCGCAGCGCCGTGTCGCGGACGGTTGCGCCGAAGTCGCCGACGAGCGCCCCGACGGTCACCTGCGCGTAGGCGCCGGCGTCGACGAGCGCACGGAGCCGCTCGGGCTCGCGTTGAAAGGAGGGGCAGCGCTCGGGGTGGGCGAGCAGGACCGAGCGGCCCGCTTCCAGCAGCCGCCGGACCGCCCACTCCCAGTCGCCCGGCAGCGAGCGCAACGGCGGCTCGACGAGCAGGCACGGGCCGCCGCCGAGGCCGAGCCGGTCGAGCTCGTCGGGGCCGAGGTCGATCAGCTTCTCGAGCGCGATCTCACCGCCGCCGACGACGTTCACGTCGACCTCGGCGGCCGCGAGCTGCTCACGCAGCGCGGCGAGCCCCGCGGCGACCCGGCGGCCGTTCATCCGGTACCGGACGTCGATGTGCGGCGTCGCGGCGATCGTCGTCGTCCCGGCGGCGCGCGCAGCCCGCACCAGCTCGACCGCCTCCGCCATCGACCGCGGTCCGTCGTCGACGCCGGGCAGGACGTGTGCGTGGAGGTCGATCATCTGGACCGAGCGGTCCCGTCAGGTCACGGGACCCCGGGAGGATGGGCGCGGCTGGTTTCGAACCAGCGACCTCTCGCGTGTGAAGCGAGCGCTCTCCCACTGAGCTACGCGCCCTGGGCCGGGTCATTCTACGCGTTGCGCGACCGGACGGCGTCGAGGGGGCGGATCGACCGATCGGCGGCACGTGACCGGTGGACGGTCACGTCACCGAAACCTTCTCCATGCGGCCAACGAGAGATGTGGCGTGCTGCCGCATCATCCTGTCCATCTCCTCCTCTGAAGGGCCGGGCCGCGAAATGCGGCCCGGCCCTTCGCCCGTCTTGCGGCCTGCCAGGCGCGACGGCGCCGTCAGGCCGAGCCGAGCTGCGAGGGCGGGAACCCGGGCGGGAAGGGCGGGGCCTGTCCGCAGCCGAGGTAGGAGTCGACCGTGATCGGCGCGATCGTGCGGAAGCTGAACTGGCCCCTCGCGGTCACAAGGGCGCCGGGCGGGCAGGCCATCGTCTCGATGAAGCCGCGCTTCTCGGTTCTGCGGCCGACCTTGGCGTTGACCGACATGCCGCCGACGGTCGCCGTGAAGTCTCTCACCGAGGTGACCATGCCGGGCGACAGCTCTTGGAGGCTCGGCGGGATTCTCATCGTCAGCTTGAAGCCGTATCTGCCGCCGCTGAGCGTCTGGAACGGCGCGACGATCATGTCGTTGATGACGACCGGGCGCTGGGTCGAGAAGTAGAAGATCATCGACTTCCCGCCCTTGCCGTTGTAGACGTCGATCTTGACTCTGGCGGTGACGCTGATCGCCGTCGCGACGACCCAGCCGCCGCCGATCCGCGAGCCCTTCGGGCATGCCTTCGGGTTTCCCCGCACGGCCGCCAGTCTCTTCGGGTCGCAGTATCTGAAGTAGCGGCCGTTGACGCGCGCTCCATGCGTGAACCACCACACCATTCTCGTCGAGGTCGCCGGGAACATCCCCTCGACGTCGTCGCCGATCATCCGGCCGGAGAGCGTCAGCCTCACGTTCTTGGGTCTGGCCGGGAAGCCGGTGATCGTCGGCGTGACGCCGCCGGTTATCGCGACCGCGGTTCTGGCGCTCGCCGTGCCGCCGGCGGCGAGCAGCCCGCCGCCCGCGAGCAGCACCAGCGCGGCGGCGCGGATCGAATGGAAAACACGCATGTACCGACTGTACCCGGGTGGCGGCCGCGCGTGTCGATTTGTTCACGTCGAACGACGCAAGGCCGTTGGATCGCCCGGCGCGCAGGCCTTGACGGAGGAGCGCCGGCTCCCGCGGCGCGGAGGAGTATCGTAAGGGCGCCCTCATTCGCAGAGCTGTCCAGCGACCACGAAAGGAGCGCGACTCATGGCCAGCTATCCAACACGCGAGGAGCTGTCCGGCATGAGACGTTCCGAGGTCCTGAAGGCGTCTCCCCGGATGTTCGAGTCGAACCTGCTCGACAAGCTCTCGCGCGTGCACTGGAGCGTGCCGCCGCTGATCTTCGGCCCGGCGATCGTCATCGCGCTCGTCGTCTCCTTCGGCGAGATGACGTGGTGGGCCGTCCCGCTGTTCGCGGTGGGCGGCTACGTCTTCTGGACGCTGACCGAGTACTGGCTGCACCGGATCGTCTTCCACTTCGAGCCCGAAGAGGGGGTCGGCGCGCGCCTGCACTGGATCATCCACGGGGTCCACCACGACCACCCGAACGATCCGCTGCGGCTCGTGATGCCGCCGTCGGTCAGCATCCCGCTCGCGGCGCTGTTCTTCGGCCTGTTCGTGCTCGTCCTCGGGACTCCGGAGGCGTACGCGGCGTCGGCCGGCTTCTGGGCCGGCTACCTCGGCTACGACATGCTCCACTACTACGTCCACCACCTCCCCGGTGGCCGCAAGCCGAGAGCGTGGATCCCGCGCAAGCTGCACGAGCTGCACATGCGCCACCACTTCAAGGAGCACGACAAGGCCTACGGCGTGAGCGCCCCGTTCTGGGACCACGTCTTCGGGACCGCGTCGAGCGCTTCGCGCAGAAACAGCGGCAACCGATAGCGCCTGTCGTACGACAGGCGCCATCGGCAGCCATTTCGCTCGCGGACACGCCATCCACGCTCTAGCGTGGGCGCGTGCACACGACGACCGTCCGCTTCTCAGGTGAGACCTGGAGGGACCTCAAGGAGGTCTGCGAGCGGGACGGGATCGCGACGGCGCAGTACATCCGGGAGGCGACGATCGCCCGCCTCGCCCAGAGCGTCCACCAGCCGCAGGTCGACCGGCTCGAACGGGAGCTCGGCGAGCTGCGGGTCAGGGTCGAGCGCATAGAGCGACTGCTCCAGCGCCGCATCCCTCGGTGACCGATAGCGGCTACGGCGCCGCGCGCGCCATCGCCATTGGCGACACTCCGGAACTCAGGTAGCTTCGCTCGCGTCGGTGCGCTCTGGAGGCGAGCGAACGGGCCGCCACCGCCCCGCCGTTTCCCCCACGGCGGCGTGCACGCGGAGACTCCGACGAGCCGCGACCGGGCGCCTCGGTTCCGATCTCCCCTTGGCGGGGCCGGGGCGCCCGCGGCTGCCATGGACCGGCGCCGGCGCGACCTTCACGAGCGGTCGCGCCGGCCGGTCCGTCCCAGCGGAGAGGGAGGGATTCGAACCCTCGAACGAGGTTGACCCCCGTTACGCGATTTCCAGTCGCGCCCGTTCAACCGCTCCGGCACCTCTCCGTGCATGTGCGGCCAAGAGAGGGTACAGACCGCACGCCCGCCGCGCTCGGCGATGCGTCGCCGGCGCCGCCGCTCAGAGCTGCCAGGCGCCGCCGCGCAGCACCGGGACGCGCTCGCCGTCGACGGTGACCCCGGTCACGTCGACGTCGTCGCCGCCGACCATGAAGTCGACGTGGATCAGGCTGTCGTTGACCCGGCTCAGGTCCCCCTCCTCGACGGCGAAGTCGAAGCCGCGGCCGAGCGCGATGTGGCTGGCCGCGTTCTCGTCCAGCAGCGTGTCGTAGAAGACCGTCCCGAGCGGGCCGATCCGGCCCTCGCGGTCGACCAGCGCGACCTCGCCGAGGCGGACGCCGCCGTCGTCGTGACGGGTCAGCTCGCGCAGCGTGCCCGCCCCCTGCTCGGCGTCGATCGCGACCGCGCGGCCACCCTCGAAGCGGACCGTCAGCCCTCTGATCGTCGCGCCGCCGACCAGCAGCGGCTTGGTCGCCCGCACGACGCCCTCGGTCCGCTCCGGATCGGGCGTCGTGAAGACCTCCTCGGAGGGCAGGTTCGGCGCGTGGGCGATCCCGTCGACCGTCTCGAACGCGGCGCTGATCCATCTCGACGTCGGCAGCAGCCCGACGGTCAGGTCGGTGCCGGGCCCCTCGAAGCGCAGCGCGTCGAAGCGCGCGGCCGTCAGGCGCTGCGCGACACCGACGAGCGTCGCCATCCGCGCTCTCCAAGCGGCGACCGGGTCGTCCGCGTCGAGGCGGCAGACGTGGACGACCTCCTCCCACAGCTTCGCGAGCGCCGCCTCCGGCGCGAGCTCGGGATGGACCAGTCTGGCCCAGCCGGGCGTCGGGCAGGGGCCGATCGTCCAGTTGGTCGTGCGGTCGTTGATCACCTTGCCGGCCTCGCGCAGCGCCTGCGACTTGTCCCGGCCGACGCGGGCCGGGTCGAGATCCTCCAGCAGGCCGGGCTCGACCGGCCCCGTGAGCGCGATCCGCGCGCAGCGCTGCTCGCCCAGTCTGAGGATCCGCTCGCCGAACCAGGACGGGACGGTGTCGAGCGCCGCGTCGCTGCCATGCTCGATCCGCGCCCGGCGGACGAACGGGTCGGCGTAGGCGACGTCGACGAAGGTCGCGCCATGGCGGTAGGCGCTGGCCGCGATCGCGCGCGTCAGCGGCTCCTTGCCGATCTCCGAGCTGACCGCGACGATCTGCCCCTCCTGCACGTTCGCGCCGAAGCCGACGAGCAGGTCCGCGAGCCGTTCGAGCGTCGTGGCGTCGTCCATCGGGCGAAGGCTGGGCGACTACTCGGGGCTGGGGACGTCGCAGCCGGCGGCTCTCGCCGCGGCTCTCAGCTCAGGGGTGACGCGCGGGTCTCTGTGGTCCTTGTCCTCTTTGGGATACCCGGCGTCGTCGTTGGTGTTGAAGTCTCTCGGGTAGAGGCCGGGACAGAGACGGGCGAGCTCGTGGTCGTCGAACTCGCCGACCTGCTTGACGAAGTCGATGCGCGCCTGCTTCTGCTCGGCGGTGAGGTCGGCGGGCGTGCCGTATCCGCAGCCGCCGACGACGAGCGTCGCGACGAGGAGGAATGGGAGCGCACGGCGAGCCATCGCCGGGAACGCTACCGATCGCGCGCGGGCGGCGGCGCGACGTCGCCCCTCTCGCGTGCGCGCAGACCGCTCTGGCGTAGTCTCCACGCGCATGGAACCGGATGCCGTCGAGATCCGTGTGCTCGGCTGCCTGATCGAGAAGCAGCGGACCACGCCGGACGCCTATCCCCTGTCGCTCAACGCGCTGCGCCTCGCCTGCAACCAGTCGACCAACCGCGACCCGGTCGTGCAGTACGACGAGGAGGTCATCCGCGAGGCCCTGCAGCGGCTCTACCGACGCGGCTGGACGCGCCTGGCGAGCGGCCACGGAAGCCGCGCCGCCAAGTACCGCCACCTGCTCGACGAGGCGCTCGGCCTGGCGCCGGACGAGATCGCGCTGCTGGCGGTGCTGATGCTGCGCGGCCCGCAGACGCCCGGCGAGCTGAAGCAGCGGACCGAACGGCTCCACCGCTTCGACGACCTCGCGGCCGTCCAGACGACGCTCGACCGGCTGACCGGGCGGGATCTCGTCGTGCGGCTCGCCCGTCGCCCGGGCCAGAAGGAGGAGCGCTTCCAGCAGCTGCTCGGCGGCGGTGACGAGGACATGGCAGCGGGCGCAGCGCCGGCTCCGGCAGCCGCCCGGCAGGACGGCCCCTCCCTCGCTGCGGCCGTGTCGTCCGCGGCTGCGCCTGTCGCCACGGCGCCGGCGGCCGATCCAGCGGCGACCGCGGCGCTGGAACGCCGCGTCGACGAGCTGGAGCGAGCGCTCGCCGAGCTGCGGACCGAGCTCGCCGG
>Ga0164243_10006719_pt1 | contig 17359 bp, 15 predicted proteins | sample OricompcompostOP_FD_108781 | JGI IMG/M metagenome (GOLD analysis project Ga0164243, IMG submission 108781) | Organic Plus compost microbial communities from Emeryville, California, USA - Original compost - Organic plus compost (OP) | ecosystem: Engineered > Solid waste > Mixed feedstock >... | reverse complement strand
GGACGAACCGCAGGAACCGCCGACCCAGGATGAGCTGCGCGCCCACTACGCCAAGCTTGTCGAACTGCACGAATGCCTCGAGGCGCAGGGCTACGACGCCGGTGGCGTCCCGAGCGAGCAGGCATATCTCGATGGAGCGGAATTCGATCCGTACTGGCAGGTGTACCGCCCGCAGAACTCGCAGGTCGACCAGGAGCGGTATTACGAGCTGCTCGCCATCTGCCCGGGGCCGCAGCTCTAGCCTGCAGGTCGAGCAGCGGCCCCGGGATGCGGGCATCGAGACCTAGGCTCGATCCCATGCTCCACGAGGCGACCCGCAGCGACGGCGTCCTGCGGGTCACCGCGCCCGTCCTCCTCGTCAAGCCGATCCGCGCCGGCGAGGGGGTCTCCTATGGTCACACGTGGAGCGCCCCCGCCGACGGCTGGACCGCGCTCATCGGCATCGGCTACGGGAACGGCGTCCGACGACGGGCGGGGAACCGGGCGACGGTCCTCCTCGGAGGAGAGCGGCGGCCGATCGTCGGCCGGGTCGCGATGAACGCGCTCGTCGTGTGGATCGAGGGCCCGGAGCCCGGCGTCGCCGCCGGCGACGTCGCGGTCCTCGTGGGGGACCCGGAGGCCGGGGAGCCGACGATCGAGGAATGGGCCGCGGCGACGGCCGAGTCGGTCGCCGAGACGGAGGCGGGCTTCGCCGGGCTGCTCCCGGGACCGCCGACCCCCGTGCCCGGGGCGAGCGCCGACATCGACCTCGGCGCCTACCGCCGCAATCTCCGACTGCTCCGCGACCGCATCGCGCCCGCGGAGCTCATCGCCGTCGTGAAGAACGACGCCTATGGCCATGGCCTCGCCGGGATCCTCCCCGCCGCGCTGCGGGAGGGCGTCGCGACGTTCGCCGTGCAGGACCTCGAGACCGGCCGCGCCGCGCGGCCGCTCGCCCCCGGCGCCCGGCTCATCGCCTGGCTGTGGACGCCGGACGAGCTCGACGAGGCGCGCGAGCTGCGTCTCGAACTCGGGGTCCACTCCCTCGCCGACGTCGAGGCGGTCGCGGACGCGTACCCGGGCGCGCGCGTGCATCTCAAGATCGACACCGGTCTGCACCGCGGCGGCATCGCGCCCGACGACTGGAGCGCGGCCGCCGAGCGCGCCGTCGAGCTCGATGCGGCGGGCGCCATCGAGGTGGCGGGGGTGTTCACGCATCTCGCCGAGGCGGGGGAGGCGTCCGACTCGCGCCAGCTCGCCGCGTTCCGGTCCGCGGTCGAGGAGGTCCAGGCCCGGCTCGGCCGGCGCGTGCTCCGGCACGCCGCGGCGAGCGCGGCGGGCTACGCGCGGCCGGAGGCGCGCTTCGACGCGGTCCGGCTCGGCGCGTTCACCTACGGCATCGCGCCAGGCGCGGGCATCGGGCCAGCGCAGCTCGGCCTCGAGCCGGTCATGCGCTACATGGTCGGCGACGAGGTCGTGTTCGGCTCGCAGCTGCGCGGGGAGCCGACGCTCCAGGAGCTCGCGGATGCGGAGGGGACCATCGGCGAAGAGCTCGCGGTGCGCGTGCCGCGCGGAGTCGAGCGGCGGTACCGGGACTAGTCCCGTGCTCAGACCGCGTCGGCGAGCAGCTTCTCCGACTCGTCGTGCCACTCGAGGACGGAGTCGGCGAGCTTCTCGCGGAACTTCGTCGCGTGGTGCGCGCAGAAGTAGAGCTCGCCGGAGGCGAGGGTGACGCGCACATAGGCCTGCGCGCCGCAGCTGTCGCAGCGGTCGAGGGCGGTGAGCTCGTACTCGGTCGCGGGGGTGCTGTCGGCGATCTGGGTCATGTCCGTCTCCTCCTGCTCCGAGCGTGCTCCTTGTAGGCCTCAATCGAAACACACGAATGTTGCGAATCCATGTCAGCGGCGTCACTGTTTCGCTCACGGCTGACATCCGTGGTCCCGCTTAGGCTCATCGGGTGGCGACGGAGTACTCGGCGAGGCACCTGTCCGTCCTCGAGGGGCTCGAGGCGGTGCGCAAGCGGCCGGGCATGTACATCGGCTCGACCGACTCCCGCGGCCTCATGCACTGCCTCTGGGAGATCATCGACAACTCCGTCGACGAGGCGCTCGCCGGCCATGGCTCGACGATCGAGGTCGTCCTCCACGGGGACGGCTCGGTCGAGGTCCGCGACCGCGGCCGCGGCATCCCGGTCGACATCGAGCCGAAGACGGGGCTGTCCGGCGTCGAGGTCGTGTTCACGAAGCTCCACGCGGGCGGCAAGTTCGGCGGCGGCTCCTACGCCGCCTCCGGCGGTCTGCACGGCGTCGGGGCCTCGGTCGTCAATGCGCTCTCGGCGCGGCTCGACGTCGAGGTCGACCGCGACGGCAGGACCTGGGCGATGTCGTTCCACCGCGGCGAGCCCGGCGTGTTCGCGGGCGACGGCCCCGACGCGCCGTTCACGCCGTTCGAGGACGCGAGCGAGCTCCGCGTCGTCGGGAAGGTCGGGAAGGGCGTCACGGGAACGCGGGTGCGCTACTGGGCCGACCCGCAGATCTTCACTCGCGGCGCCGCGTTCGTCCCCGAGGAGCTCTCCGACCGGCTGCGCCAGACCGCGTTCCTCGTCCCCGATCTCCGCCTCGACCTCATCGACGCGCGGACGCCCGGCGCGTCGGCGGCCCAGACGTTCCACTTCGCGGGCGGGATCGCCGAGTTCGTCGAGCACCTCGCCGCCGACGCGCCGATCACCGACGTCTGGCGCATCCAGGGGCACGGGACGTTCGCCGAGACGGTTCCCGTGCTCGACGAGCGCGGCCACATGGTCTCCCGCGAGGTCGAGCGCGACTGCGCGGTCGACATCGCGCTGCGCTGGGGGACCGGCTACGACACCGCCCTGCGCTCCTTCGTCAACATCATCGCGACGCCGAAGGGCGGCACGCACACGACCGGCTTCGAGCAGGGGCTCCTCCGCTTCCTCCGCGCCGAGGCGGAGAAGCAGTCGCGCCGCCTCAAGCTCGGCGGCGACAAGCTCGAGAAGGACGACGTGCTCGCTGGCCTGACCGCCGTGCTCACCGTGCGGCTGCCGGAGCCGCAGTTCGAGGGGCAGACGAAGGAGGTGCTCGGCACGCCCGCCGTGCGCCAGATCGTCGCGAACGTCCTCGCGCAGGGCCTCAAGGCGCGCTTCGAGTCCCCGAAGCGGGACGACAAGGCGCAGACCGCGCTCCTCCTCGACAAGGTCGTCGCCGAGATGAAGGCGCGGATCTCCGCCCGCGCGCACAAGGAGACGCAGCGGCGCAAGAACGCGCTCGAGTCCTCGAGCCTGCCCGCCAAGCTCGTCGACTGCCGCTCGAACGACGTCGCGCAGAGCGAGCTGTTCATCGTCGAGGGCGACTCCGCGCTCGGCACCGCGAAGCTCGCGCGCGACAGCGAGTACCAGGCGCTGCTGCCGATCCGCGGCAAGATCCTCAACGTCCAGAAGGCCTCGATCGCCGACATGCTCTCGAACGCGGAGTGCGCGGCGATCATCCAGGTCATCGGCGCCGGCTCCGGCCGCTCCTTCGACCTCGAGGCGGCCCGCTACGGCAAGGTCATCATCATGTCCGACGCCGACGTCGACGGCGCCCACATCCGCACGCTCCTGCTCACGCTCTTCCACAAGTACATGCGCCCGATGCTCGAGGCCGGCCGGGTGTACGCCGCGGTGCCCCCGCTGCACCGCGTCGTCGTGCTGAACCCGGGCACGAAGCCGAACGACGTCATCTACACCTACTCGGAGACCGAGCTGCAGACCGTGCTCGCCGGGCTCCGCAAGGCGGGCAAGCGCCACCAGGACCCCATCCAGCGGTACAAGGGCCTCGGCGAGATGGACGCGGACCAGCTCGCGACGACGACGATGGACCGCCGCGGACGCACGCTGCGCCGGATGACCGTCGCCGACGGCGCGATGGCCGAGCAGGTCTTCGAGCTGCTCATGGGCAACGAGGTCGCGCCGCGGCGGGAGTTCATCGTCGCCGGCGACGGACTCGACCGCTCCCGTGTCGACGCCTGAGCATGTCCCGGTGTCGGTGGGAGCATGTACCCTGTTGCGGGGTTCCCCCGTTCGAGGGTTCCCCGTTCGAGGGGCGGACGGCCCCTGTGGGGGGCAGCGATGGTCGATGACCCGGAGGTCGAGGACACGGCGTCCCCGTGTCCTCCGTGGTGCGTGAGCGCCCACGACGACGACGCCCCCGGCGCACGAGTCCACCGCGGCCCGATCCGGGAGCAGGCGATCCGCGCGCGACGGCGACGGCTCGCCGACGGGGCGCTCGTCGGCGGCCCGAGCGGCACGACGCTGTTCCGCACGCGCCTCGTGCGCTACGAGCACGAGGGCGAGGACTGGATCGCGATCGTCACCGACGACGACCAGGCGTTCGAGATCGGCGCGAACGAGATCAACCGCTACGTCGTGCTCCTCGGCTCGACGATCGTCGACCTCGAGAGGACCGCCGGCTGAGCGAGGCCCCGGCGGAGCACCCGGCCGAGCGAGATCATCGCGAGCAGCGGGAGCACGATCCAGAACAGGTTCGGCAGCACGCCGATGAACAGGAAGCCGGCGAGGTCGCCCCGGTCGAGCGCCATGTGCGTCTTCTCGAGCCCGCTGCAGATCTCGATGGCGAAGTAGGCGACCGTCTTCCAGAACGTCGCCGTCGAGACGACGAGCCCGAGGATGACCGCCGTCGCGGGCCGGGAGCGGCGGATCGACAGCACGACGATGAGGACGATGACCTCGAGCAGGTTGAGCCACGACTGCGCCTCGCCCCACGCGTCGGTCTGCGTGCCGCCGTACGTCGCGTCGAACGTCCCGTAGAGCACGTGCCCGGCCCAGAGCCAGGAGAGCGGCCCGCCGACATGAGAGAGCGGGCCGAGCAGCTCGTAGCAGGCGTCATAGGTCTGGATGACTGCGGTGATGATGAACCAGACGAGCACCCATCTGGGCAGGCGGACATTGGTCATGGTGCGGCTCCGATCGATCCGATGACCGCGTCGAGCGGGCTGCCCGACGCGTCGCGCCTCGCGCCGGGCGCCGGCAGCTCGCGCGCCGAGCCGTCTGGGCCGAGCGCGAGCGCCGGGCCGATGCCGGCCCAGGCGAGGGCGAGCGCCGACTCGCCCTTGAGGAAGGCGTGCGCCCGCACGCCGCCGGTCGCGCGACCCTTGCCCGGGAACTCCGCGAGGTAGGAGACCTTCGCGCGGCCGGGATCCGCGCCGGGCAGCGTCGCCTCCGGCGTCGAGATCGTGACGACGACCGCGTCCGGGCCGGGCGCGACGGCGCCGAAGAAGACGACGTCGGCGCCGGCGGCGAGGCTGATGCCCGCCATGCCGCCCGCGCCCGTGCCCTGCGGGCGGACCTGGCTCGCGGCGAAGTGGAGGAGCTGCGCATCGCTCGTGATGAACACGAGCTCGTCCGAGTCGGGCCCCTGCGCCGCGCCGACGACCGAATCGCCCGGCCGCAGCGCGATGATCTCGAAGTCCGGCCGGGAGGGCCAGGGCCCGCTCGCGACGCGCTTGACGACCCCCCGCGCCGTCCCGAGCGCGATCGGATCGCCGCCCGGCGCGACGAGACCGAGGACGCGCTCGCCGCGTTCGAGCGCGAGGTAGTCGCCGACCCGCGCGCCGGCCGCGAGCTGGACCGAGTTCCCGGGGACGCTCGGCAGGTCGGCCGGGCTGAACCGGATGAGCCTCCCCGCGCTCGTCACGGCGCCGATCTCGCTGCGCGCCGTCGTCGCGATGCGCGAACGCAGCGCATCGTGCTTCGAGCGGCGGCTCGGTCGCCGCGTCTCGATGCCGTCGGTCTGGTCGACGCGCACCATCCGGCCGCTCGCGGACAGGAGCACCTCGCACGGGACGTCCGGGATCTCGAGCGACGCGGCCTTCGTCCTCGACTCACCGCCGCCAGCCGCCGGCGAGGACCGGTCGGCGGAGAGGAGGAGCGTGCGCCGGGGCGTGCCGAGCCGCTCGGCGATCTCCTCGAGCTCGTCGCCGACGAGCGCGCGCAGCCGGGTCTCGGAGCCGAGCACCGCCTCGAGCTCTGCGATCTCGGCGCGAAGCGCGTCGGCCTCCGCCTCGAGCTCGATCCGGCTGAATCGGGTGAGGCGCCGCAGCCGCAGCTCGAGGATGTACTCGGCCTGCGCCTCGGAGAGGTCGAAGACGCCGATGAGCCGCGTTCGGGCCTCGTCCGAGTCGTCGGAGGAGCGGATGACCTGGATGACCTCGTCGATGTCGAGGATCGCGACGATGAGGCCCTCGACGAGGTGGAGCCGCTCGCGCCGCCGGGCGAGCCGGTAGGCGCTCCGCCGCCGCACGACCTCGATCCGGTGCTCGAGGTAGACGCGCAGCAGGTCCTTCAGCCCGAGGGTCTGCGGCGCGCCGTTCACGAGCGCGACGTTGTTGATCGAGAACGACTCCTCGAGCGGGGTGAAGCGGTAGAGCTGCTCGAGGACCGCGCTCGGGCTGAAGCCGCTGCGGATCCCGATGACGAGCCGCAGCCCGTGCTTGCGGTCGGTGAGATCGGTCACGTCGGAGATGCCCTGGAGCCGCTTCGAGCCGACGCCGTCCTTGATCCGCTCGATGACCTTCTCCGCGCCGACGAGGTAGGGCAGTTCGGTGACGACGAGGCTCGTCCGCCGCCCGCTCGCCTCGATCGACACCTTCGCCCGGGTGCGGAACGCGCCGCGGCCCGTCGCATACGCCTCGCGGATCCCCTCGAGCCCGACGATCGTGCCGCCGGTCGGGAGGTCGGGCCCGGGGACGAAGGCCATGAGCTCGTCGAGCGACGCCTCGGGGTGCTCGAGAAGGTGGCGGGCCGCGGCGACGACCTCGACGAGGTTGTGCGGGGCCATGTTGGTCGCCATCCCGACGGCGATGCCGCTCGCGCCGTTGACGAGCAGGTTCGGGAATGCCGCGGGCAGCACCTCGGGCTGGGTGAGCTGGTTGTCGTAGTTCGGGACGAACTCGACGACGTCCTCGTCGAGGCCGTCGGTCATCGCCATCGCCGCGGGCGTGAGCCGGGCCTCGGTGTAGCGGGCGGCAGCCGGCCCGTCGTCGAGCGAGCCGAAGTTCCCGTGCCCGTCGACGAGCGGGACGCGCATCGCGAAGTCCTGCGCGAGCCGGACCATCGCGTCGTAGATCGAGGCGTCGCCGTGCGGATGGAGCCGGCCCATCACGTCGCCGACGACGCGGGCCGACTTGACATGCCCGCGGTCGGGCCGCAGGCCCATCTCGGTCATCTGGTAGAGGATGCGGCGCTGCACCGGCTTGAGGCCGTCGCGAGCGTCGGGGAGGGCCCGGGAGTAGATGACGGAGTAGGCGTACTCGAGGAACGAGCCCTGCATCTCCGCCGCGACGTCGACGTCCTCGATGCGCTCGCCATCGCCCGCCGGGACCAGGGTGTCGGATGCTGCAGCCATAGGATCGGCGCCATGCTACCGAGCCCAGCGCACGGCGCCGCGCGCCTTGCCGATGTGCTCGCGGATTCGCTCCGCGCCGTGCGGGGCGAATCCGGGGCGCTCGGGCTGCCTGGGGTCGACCGGGCCGCGGTCATCCTGCTCGACGGCCTCGGCGCCGACAGCCTGCGCGCCCGCGCCGGGCACGCGCGCACGCTCGCCGGGGCCATGGCGGGCCGGACCGAGGTCATCGCGACGGGTCTGCCGACGACGACCGCCGCGGCGCTCGCCTCGCTGACGACGGGAGCGCTCCCGGGCGAGCACGGCCTCGTCGGCTACTCGGTGCTCGATCCGCTCGCCGGCCGGGTCGTCAACCAGCTCCGCGGCTGGGACGACGGCGAGCTGCCGCCGGACTGGCTGCGCGTCCCCACGCTCTTCGCCGCGGCGACCGCGGCGGGTCTCGATGCGATCGCGATCGGCTCCGACCGCTATCGGGACAGCGGCTTCACCCGCGCGGTGCTCGGGGGGGCGCGCTATGTCGCGGCGCGGACGATCGAGGACCGCTTCGAGGCGCTCGCCGCGGCGCTCGCCGATCGATCCTGGCGCGGGATCGCCTATGTCTACGCCGCCGAGCTCGACATGGCCGGCCACGACGCGGGCTGGGCCTCCGAGGCGTGGAGCGGCGCGCTCGAGCGGATCGACGCGGCGCTCGGCCGCCTCGTCGCGTCGCTGCCGCCGCGCGCCGGCGTCCTCGTCACCGCCGACCACGGAATGGTCGACATCCCGGAGTACGCGCGGATCGCGATCCCCGATGACTCGCCGCTCTGGGAGGGGGTGCGCGCCCTCGGCGGCGAGCACCGGCTCCTCCATCTCTACGCCGAGCCGACGGCGGATGCGGTCGGGCTCGCCGCGCGGTGGCGCGACGCGGTCGGGCACGAGGCGTGGGTCGGTACGCGCGAGGAGGCGATCGCGGCGGGCTGGTTCGGACCGGTCTCCCCGGCGGTGCTGCCGCGGATCGGGGACGTCCTCGTCGCCGCCCGGAAGGGCGTCGCCTACTACACGGAGGAGGCGATCTCCGGGAGCGCGGGGCGCATGGTCGGCCAGCACGGCTCCTGGACGCCCGCGGAGACGCGGGTCCCCCTGCTCAGGTTCGGCGCCTTCGCCCGCTGAGGGCGGCGCTCAGGCGAGATCGTCGTCCTCGGGGCGGGCGCCGAAGACGATCTCGTCCCACGAGGGCAGCTGCGGCCGCCCCTTGCGCTTGCCGAAGCCTCCGGTCTGCCGCGGGGCCGGCGCCGGCTGCGGCTCCTCGTCCTCGGCGGCCGACTCGAGCTCGATGTCGAGCTCGACGACGCGCATCGAGGCGGTCGGACGCGGCTGCTCCTCGTCGAAGGCCGGCGCGTCCCGCTCGCCTCGGCGGCGGCGCAGCGCCTCGAGGAGGTCGGCGGTCTGGTCGTGCGCGGCGGTCGGCCGGCGCTCCTTCGGCCTGCTGCCGAGCGGCGCGAGGACGGGTCCGCTGTCGAGGATCGAGGACGGATCCACGGCGAAGGCGTCGGAGTCGAAGCGGTCGCCCGAGGCGTTGAGCGCGTCGTCCTCGCGCATCGGCATGACGGCGCGCAGCCGCGGCGGCTCCGGCTCGTGCGCCGGCTCCTGGCGGGAGAGCCCGACCGCCTCGGCGTTGATGGGGGACAGCGTCTGCCGCTTCGGGTCGAAGTGCCAGCGCGCGTCGTGCTCGACGGCGCCGATGAGGTAGCCTAGCTTGACGACCCAGCCGGTCGTCTCCTTCCATGCGCTCCACTGCTCGCCGATGGCGTCGAGGATCCGCAGCCGCTCGATGATCGCCTCGCCGAACGTCGTCGGCGCCGCGAGCGGGTCGGCGCCCGCGGTGTGCACGGGGATCGAGAGCGCCGACTCGACGACGAACTCGCGTTCGGCGATGACCGGGCCCTCGAAGCGCTCGATGTACTCCAGGGGCGCCCCGGTGATCTGGGCGACGTCCCGCGCCGTCATGCCGCCGCGGATGTGCGCCTGGATCTCCTTGGGGCTCAGGCGGCGGCCGTTGCCGCTCTCGACGACGGACTGGCGGATCCGGGCGTGGAGCGCCTCGTCGATCGGCAGCGCGAACTTCTCGCCGCCGGGGGCGATGAGCACGAGCGCGCCGTCCTCGACGCCGACGATGTGCAGTTCGTCCATGGGGAATCACCCTCCTCACCGCGCTGCGCGGTCGTCGGAATCGTGCCACGAGGAGGGGTGGAAAGCCGGGAATACCGTGGGCGTGCCGCCGGTTCCACGCGACTGGAACGGGCCCGCGCAGCCGGTTTGCGTTCGATACCGACATCATGCAGACTGTCCGCGCCGTTCCGACCCCCCTCGGACGCAAGGACTGGATGACGCATGGCGACGGACTACGACGCACCCCGCAAGAGCGACGATGACAGCGAGTCGATCGAGGCACTGAAGGAGCGCGTTCCGGACGCCGTGAGCAGCTCGATCGACGTCGACGACGCCGACAACCCGGGCAGCTTCGAGCTCGCCGGCGCGGATCTGTCGGACGTCGACCTCGACGTCGTCGTGCTCCCGGAGCAGGCGGACGAGTTCACCTGCGTGAACTGCTTCCTCGTCAAGCACCGCTCGCAGCTCGCCGTCGAGTTCGACAAGAAGCTCGGGGGACCCGTCTGCAAGGAGTGCGCGGCGTAGCGCCTATCGCCGGTCGGACAGCGCCGCGAGCAGCTGGTCCGGATGCCGCGTCGAGACGAGCCAGTAGGGCGCGGGGTCGTTCGGGTCGGTGTTCTCGACGCGCACGACATCCTTCACGAAGCCGCGGAGCAGCGTGTAGGCGCGGGCGTCGAGCCACTGGCCCCTCGCGAGGAACGCGTCCTCCCCGGTGAACGCCTCGACGGCGCCGACGAACTCGAGCGGCAGCAGCGCCTTCCCCGCCCGGAGACCCGCGGCGCTCACCTCGATCGTGGGCGTCGTGGCGAGGAGGAAGGCGACCGCTCCCGCGTAGAGGAGCACCGCGACGACGACGCCGACGACGGTGTTGATGGGCAGGAACGCGAGGAGACCGGCTGGGATGAGCAGGAGCGCCGCGATGAACATCCATGGCCCGGGCGTGAGTCGCTCGCGGTACGGGGTCACCCGTTCATTCAACACCGGCGCTCGCCGGGCCGGCTGGGAGGCGGGGTGCACTACCCTCGGAGCGTGGCCGAATCCGTCCCGGTGCTCATCGCCTCAGGCGAGACCCCCGAGTACGCGCACCCCGGCGACGCCGGCGCCGACCTCCACTCGGCGGAGGCGCTGACGATCGGTCCGGGGGAGCGCGCGACGGTGGGCACCGGGGTCGCCATCGCCCTGCCGGACGGCTACGCCGCGTTCGTCGTGCCCCGCAGCGGCCTCGCCGCGAGGCGGGGCATCACGATCGTCAACTCGCCGGGAACGGTCGACGCCGGCTACCGCGGCGAGCTGCGCGTGACGCTGCTCAACACCGATCCGCGCGAACCGTTCGAGATCGCCGTCGGCGATCGCATCGCGCAGCTCGTCGTCATGCCGGTCACCCGCGCCGAATTCGTCCGGGTCGAGCGGCTGCCGGGCAGCCATCGCGGCGAGGGCGGCTTCGGCTCGACCGGGATCGGAGCCGCGAGATGACCGACGAGACCGCCCCGGAGGGCATCGAGGAGCCGACGCCGAAGTCCGCCCCGGCGGACCGGGCGACGAAGGGACCGTTCGACGTCTCCGAGGTGAGCGGCGTGCGGCCCTACGTCGACCTCGGCGGCGTGAAGATCATCCCGCGCACCGACCTCCACCTGCGCCTCGAGGTCGAGGAGCAGTCGAAGCGCGTCGTCGCGGTGGGCCTCGAGTATCACGGCTCGACGCTCCAGGTGCAGCCGTTCGCGGCCCCGCGCTCGAGCGGGCTGTGGCACGAGATCCGCGCCCAGATCATGGACCAGCTCGCCGCCCAGGGCGCGCGGGCGAAGCCGGCGAGCGGGCCGTTCGGTCCGGAGATCTTCGCCGAGATCCCGGTGACCGTCGAGGGCAGGCAGGGCATGCGGCTCGCCCGGTTCATCGGCGTCGACGGACCGCGCTGGTTCCTCCGCGGCGTCATCGCCGGCAGGGGCGCAACGGACCGCGATGCCGCAGCCGAGATCGAGGACCTGTTCCGCTCGATCGTCGTCGTCCGCGGCTCGACGCCGATGCCGCCGCGGGACCTCATCCCGCTGCAGATGCCGGCCGCGGCGACCGAGCTCGCGTGAGCGAGGAACAGGGCCGCTCCGGGCTCGGGGCGGTGCGACCCGGCGAGACGCCGAGCCGGGCAGCGCTGCTGCGGGCGGTCGGCGGCGTCCGCGGGATCGTCGAGTCGATCCTCCCCGGCCTCGTCTTCCTCGTCACGTTCGCGATCACCCGGCAGACGGTCCTCTCGGTCATCGCGCCCGTCGTCGTCGCCGTCGCGTTCCTCGTCGTGCGCATCGTCCAGCGCTCGAATCCGCAGGGGGCGATCGCCGGCGTCGTCGGCGTCGCGATCTCGGCCGTGTGGGCGCTGTTCAGCGGCAACGCGAACGACTCGTTCCTGCCGGGGATGATCATCAACGCGGTGTTCCTCGTCGCGATCGCGATCACGCTCGCCGCGCGCTGGCCGCTCGTCGGCCTGTTCGCGGGCGCGCTCACCGGCGACCTCGCCAGCTGGCGCCGGGATGCGGCGAAGCGCCGCACCGCGGCGACGGCGACCTGGGTGTGGGGCGGCCTGTTCGCCGTCCGGCTGCTCGCCGAGGTGCCGCTCTACCTCGCGCAGGCGACCGAGGCCCTCGCCGTCGTGAAGATCGTGCTCGGCGTCCCGCTCTACGCCGGGGCGCTGTGGATCACGTGGCTCCTGCTGCGCGCGGCGTGGGGCACCGGGTCGCGCGAACAGGGCTAACATTTATCTTGACGTCAAGATAAACCTCGGAACCCGGGAGTAAGGTCGGTCCCATGTCAGCTGTGAACTCCTTCGGCGCGAAGTCCGTCCTCCCGGTCGGCGGCACCGACTACGAGATCTTCCGGATCGACAGCGTCCCCGGCTACGAGAAGCTGCCGTTCAGCCTCAAGATCCTGCTCGAGAACCTGCTGCGCACCGAGGACGGCAAGAACGTCACGAAGGCGCAGATCGAGGCGCTCGGCGCCTGGGTGCCGACCGCGGAGCCGGACACCGAGATCCAGTTCACCCCGGCCCGCGTCGTCATGCAGGACTTCACCGGCGTGCCCTGCATCGTCGACCTCGCGACGATGCGCGAGGCCGCCGCGGCGCTCGGCGGCGACCCCAAGCGCGTCAACCCGCTCGCACCCGCCGAGCTCGTCATCGACCACTCGGTCATCGCCGACCTGTTCGGCACCCCCGACGCGTTCGAGCGCAACGTCGAGCTCGAGTACGAGCGCAACGGGGAGCGCTACCAGTTCCTGCGCTGGGGCCAGACCGCGTTCCAGGACTTCAAGGTCGTCCCGCCCGGCACGGGCATCGTCCACCAGGTCAACATCGAGTACCTCGCCCGCGTGACGTTCACCCGCGTCGTCGACGGGGTCCTCCGCGCCTACCCCGACACGCTCGTCGGCACCGACTCGCACACGACGATGGTCAACGGCCTCGGCGTCCTCGGCTGGGGCGTCGGCGGCATCGAGGCCGAGGCCGCGCTGCTCGGCCAGCCCGTCTCGATGCTCATCCCGAAGGTCGTCGGCTTCAAGCTCACCGGCTCGATCCCTTCGGGCGTGACCGCGACCGACGTCGTGCTGACGATCACGCAGATGCTCCGCAAGCACGGCGTCGTCGGCAAGTTCGTCGAGTTCTACGGCGAGGGCGTCGCCTCGGTGCCGCTCGCGAACCGCGCGACGATCGGGAACATGTCGCCGGAGTTCGGCTCGACCGCGGCGATCTTCCCGATCGACGACGTGACGCTCGACTATCTGCGGCTCACCGGCCGCAGCGAGGAGCAGATCGCGCTCGTCGAGGCGTACTCCAAGGCGCAGCACCTCTGGCACGACCCCGCGCACGAGCCGGTCTACTCGGAGTACCTCGAGCTCGACCTCGCGACCGTCGTCCCGTCGATCTCCGGGCCGAAGCGCCCGCAGGACCGCATCCTCCTGTCGGAGGCGAAGCAGGCGTTCGAGCGCGACCTCGCGAACTACGTCGAGATCCCGAGGACCGAGGTCGACGCCGCGCTCAACGGGACGTTCCCGGCATCCGACGCGCCCTCGTTCACCGCCGCGGACACCGCCGAGTCGGACGAGCGGGTCGTCGGCGTCAACCATTCCCCGGCCCGCACCTGGCAGCCGACGAAGATCGTCGGCAAGGACGGCTCCGAGTACACGATCGACCACGGCTCGGTCGCGCTCGCCGCGATCACCTCGTGCACGAACACCTCGAACCCCTCGGTCATGCTCGCGGCCGGCCTGCTCGCCCGCAACGCGAACCGCAAGGGGCTCAAGGCGAAGCCGTGGGTCAAGACGACCCTCGCCCCAGGCTCGAAGGTCGTCACCGACTACTACGAGAAGGCCGGCCTGCTCGAGGAGCTCGAGCGGCTCGGCTTCTACACCGTCGGCTACGGCTGCACGATCTGCATCGGCAACTCGGGTCCGCTCATCGACGAGGTCTCCCGTGCGGTCAACGAGCACGACCTCGCCGTCTCCGCGGTGCTCTCCGGCAACCGCAACTTCGAGGGCCGCATCAGCCCCGACGTGAAGATGAACTACCTCGCCTCGCCGCCGCTCGTCGTCGCCTACGCGCTCGCCGGGTCGATGGACTTCGACTTCGAGACCGACCCGCTCGGCATCGGCTCCGACGGCGAGCCGGTCTACCTCCGGGACATCTGGCCGGACGCGAGCGAGGTGCAGGCGACGATCGACTCCTCGATCTCGACCGAGATGTTCACGAAGGAGTACAGCGCGGTCTTCGACGGCGACGAGCGGTGGCGCTCGCTCCCGACGCCGCAGTCGGAGATCTACCAGTGGGACGAGCAGTCGACGTACATCCGGAAGCCCCCGTACTTCGAGGGGATGCGGCGCGAGGTCACGCCAGTCACCGACATCGCGGGCGCCCGCGTCCTCGCGAAGCTCGGCGACTCGGTGACGACCGACCACATCTCGCCGGCGGGGTCCATCAAGGCGGACAGCCCCGCCGGGAAGTACCTCCTCGAGCACGGCGTCGACCGCAAGGACTTCAACTCCTACGGCTCCCGGCGCGGCAACCACGAGGTGATGATCCGCGGCACGTTCGCGAACATCCGGCTGAGGAACCAGCTCCTCGACGGCGTCGAGGGCGGCTACACCCGCGACTTCACCCAGCCGGGCGGGCCGCAGGCGTTCATCTACGACGCCGCGATGCGTTACCAGGAGGCGGGCACGCCGCTCGTCATCCTCGCCGGCGCGGAGTACGGCTCGGGGTCGAGCCGCGACTGGGCGGCGAAGGGCACGTCGCTGCTCGGCGTCAAGGCGGTCATCGCGCAGTCGTACGAGCGCATCCACCGCTCGAACCTCATCGGCATGGGCGTCATCCCCCTGCAGTTCCCCGCGGGGGAGTCGGCGGATTCGCTCGGCCTCGACGGGACGGAGGTCATCTCGATCTCTGGCATCGAGGCGCTCAACGAGGGCGTGACGCCGAGGACCGTCCACGTCGTCGCGTCGCCGTCCGAGGCATCGCCCGCGGGCAAGCAGCCCGTCGAGTTCGACGCGGTCGTCCGCATCGACACGCCCGGCGAGGCGGACTACTACCGCAACGGCGGCATCCTCCAGTACGTGCTGCGCTCGCTCGTCGCGTAGAGCTCGCGGCTCAGAAGAGGCCCGGCGCCGCCTGCCGCACGGCGGGCTCGAGGAGCCACTCGAGGCTCTGCACGTAGGGGATCGAGAGGTGGGAGTCGTCCCGGTAGGTCCGGACGTTCCCGATGATCGCGGGGCACACCCCGCCGGGGCAGACATAGGGCGCCGGGTCGACCTGGACGACGCCGGGCACGCGCGTCGCCGCGAGCCTGGCCCACGAGGCCTCGACCGCGGTGCCCTGCGTCGCGCAGTCGCGCGTCACGGGATCCGCTGCCTCCACGCAGCGGATGAGCTCGGCGTAGCCGGCGATCTGCGACTCGGCGTAGCCATCGCCCGCCCAGCCTGGCGCACTGTCGTCGAAGGCCGCGGTGACGACGAGCGCGGGACGCTCGGCGAGCACCATGCGCATGATCGCCGCGTTCCACGCAACGCACTCGTCGTACCAGTCGCCCTCGCCGTCCTTCGCGAAGCGGCTCGCCGTCGTGATCGGGCATGCCTGCTTCGCGGCGAGCACGACGCGCCAGCCGTGCACCTTGCCGAAGTCGTCGAACGCGGGCGCCCACTGCGCGGCATGGCTGTCGCCGAGCAGGAGCACGAGCGGTGCGCCCGGGTCGTCGGAGCCCCAGTCGCACGTCGTGATCCCCGGATCGGCGTACACCGACATGCACGCGGGCGTGAGCTGCCGCTCGCGATGCTCGAGCGTCGCGGGATCCGGGATCGGGGCGACCGGGCCGAGACGCCACGCCGATGCGTCGAAGTCGGGGTCGTAGATCCGCGCGCCAGCGAAATTGCGCGGGTCCGTGTCCGCCGCGTACCTCGCCTCGGCGAGCGGCTTGACGGCGAGCGCCGCGGCGATCGCGACGCCGACGAGCGCGAGGAGCGCGCCGCCGAGGACGGCGGTGCCGCGCAGCGTCGGGCGGCGCCAGACGGGAAGGCGCAGCCGCGGGACGATCCGCACCGGCCGGCCGAGGAACGGCCGCTCGACGAGTTCGTAGGAGAGGACCGCGCACGCGAGCGAGACCGCGATGACGACCGGCACCCACAGCGGCGGAACCCAGGCGTTGCGGTCGCGGAGCGCCGCGAGCGTGACCCAGATGACCGGCCAGTGCCAGAGGTAGAGACTGTAGGAGATGTCGCCGACATAGCGCAGCGGCGGGAGGCCGAGCGCGCGGGTCACCGGCCCTGCGGCCCCCGCGCGGATCCCGCCGAGGATCGCGAGCGCGGCGCCAAGGGTCGGGACGAGCGCCGTCCAGGACGGGAACGCCCAGTCGGGCCCGATGACGAAGCCCGAGGCGAGCACGATGACGACGCCCGCGCCGCCGAGGACCTGCCCGAGCCGCGGCCCGGGTGCGAGCCGGCCGGCGAACGCGGCGACGCCGGCGCCGAGCAGGAACTCCCAGGCCCGCGTCGCCGTCGAGAAGTAGGCGATGTCCGGATCGAGCGCCGTCTCGCCGATCGACCAGGCGAGCGAGACCGCGAAGGCGGCGACGAGCACGATCCGCCACGCCCCGAGCAGCCGGCGCGGGACGAGCACGGCGAGCAGGGCGAGGAGGAGCGGCACGGCGACGTAGAACTGCTCCTCGACCGAGAGCGACCAGAAGTGCTGGAGCGGTCCGGCCGGGTCCGAGGCGTGCAGGTAGTCGACCGCGCGGTCGGCGAGGAACCAGTTCTGCCAGGACGTCGCCGAGGCGAACGCCTGCCAGAGCTGCGACTCCCAGCGGGTGACGCTGCTGAGCCAGAGTCCGAGGCCGAGCGCGACGACGATGACGAGCGCCGCCGCGGGCATGAGCCGGCGGATCCGGCGCCCCCAGAACGCCGCGAGCCGAACGCGTCCGGTCCGCGCCGCCTCGACGGCGAGCGGCTGCGCGATGAGGAAGCCGGAGATGACGAAGAACACGTCGACGCCGACGAATCCGCCGGGGACGAGGTCGGGTCGCGCGTGGTACGCGAGGACGAGAAGCACCGCGATCGCGCGGAGCCCCTGGATGTCGGCGCGGAACCCAGGGCGGCGCTCCGGGGCGTCGTTCACCCGGCCTCCCACGCCGTCGACTCTACCGAGTCGTCCAGGACGTCCGGCGTAGGCTGGAGCCCGTGACGATCCTCGAGACGATCACGTCCCCGCGCGACCTCGATGTCCTCAGCGATGCGCAGCTCGAGCAGCTCGCCGCCGAGATCCGGGAGTTCCTCGTCCGCGAGGTCTCCCGCACGGG
>Ga0164243_10006717_pt1 | contig 17360 bp, 13 predicted proteins | sample OricompcompostOP_FD_108781 | JGI IMG/M metagenome (GOLD analysis project Ga0164243, IMG submission 108781) | Organic Plus compost microbial communities from Emeryville, California, USA - Original compost - Organic plus compost (OP) | ecosystem: Engineered > Solid waste > Mixed feedstock >... | reverse complement strand
GAAGGCGTTGCGCCGCGGCCGCCCCTTGAAGATCATCGCCGCCGAGGTGGGATACGGCAGCGAAGCCGCGCTGTCCCGCGCGTTCAAGGCGCAGTCGGGACAGTCGCCGCGCGAGTGGCGAGCCAGCTATTCATAGCGGCGCCGGCGCGGGGGAATTGCGGGCGCGCCGCGGCAGGGCGGCGACATAAATGGTCCACATGGTGAGCAAAGTTCGCTGGGTCCCGCCAAGTGCTGGCGAAATCGCCAGTAGGCTTTCACATAGTGGACTTTCCGCCATTGCCTGCCAAGGGGGGACTGCATACGATGCGGCCTGGCCGTCGGCCCACTAGAACAGCCCAGGAGACAACATGCACACCCCGACATTCATACGCCAAGTCCTTCTCGCGTCCACGCTGGCGCTTGCCTGCGGCGCCAGCGTCGCCGCCGGCTTTCCCTCGGAGCCCATGAAACTGGTGGTGCCCTATGCCGCGGGCGCCAGCACCGACACGCTGGCGCGCATGGTCGGCCAGTCGGTGGCCGAAGACCTGAAGCAGCCCGTCATTGTCGAGAACCGGGCCGGCGCGGGCGGCACCATCGCGTCCGACTACGTGAAGCGCCAGAAGCCCGACGGCTACACCTGGATGCTGACCACGGACGGCATGCTGTCCGTCAATCCGTCCATCTACAAGACCCTCAACTACGACTCGCTGAAGGACTTTTCGCCGCTGTCGATCGCGGTGGCCGCGCCGCTGGTGCTGGCCGTTACGCAGAACTCGCCGTTCAAGTCGATGGAAGACCTGATCGCGTACGCCAAGTCGCACCCCAATGAGCTTTCCTATGGTTCCGCGGGCGTGGGCAGTTCGCAGCACATGGCCGGCGAGCTGATGAAGGACATGGCGGGCGTCGAGATCACCCATGTGCCGTATCGCGGCGGCGCCCCGGCGATGGCGGACCTGCTGGGCGGGCACATCGACCTGATGTTCGTGCAAAGCGCCTCGGCCAAGGACCTGGCCGACCAGGGCAAGCTGCGCCTGCTGGGCATCGGCAGCCTGGCGCGCAGCCCGGCGCTGCCCGACGTGCGCACCTTCGACGAAATCGGCCTGAAGGGCTACGACTCCGACACCTGGTACGGCTTCAACATGCCGGCCAACGCCGATCCGGCCGTCGTCCGCGCCCTCAACGCCGCCATCGTGAAAGCCCTGCAGGGCCATCGCCAGGAACTGGAGCGGCAAGGCTACGCCGTCATCGCCAGCACTCCGCAAGAGATGCAGGAGAGCGTCGAGAAGAACCTCGTCAAATGGCGCGACCTGGCCAAGAAGGCCGGCATCTACCAGATGCAATAACCCGTCTCGCCCCGCCAGCCCCGCTTCACGCCACCCCGGACAGCCGTATCCCCGATGCAGAAATCAACCGCCACCCCTCCGCGCGCGCTGGAGGGGATCACCGTTCTCGACCTCGCCGGCCCGCTCGGCAATTACTGCGGCAAGCTCTACGCCGACCTGGGCGCCGACGTCATCCTGGTGGAGCCGCCGGGCGGCGCGCCCACGCGGCATGTCGGCCCGTACGTGCACGGCGACAGCACACCCGATGCCAGCCTGAAGTACCAGTACGAGAACACCAACAAGCGCAGCGTCGTGCTGGACCTGGACCAGTCCGGGGATCGCGCGACCTTCCTGCAGCTCGTGCAGCGGGCCGACGTCGTCATCGAAAGCGAGATGCCGGGCGTCATGCGCCGGCGCGGCCTCGGCTACGCGGAACTGCGCGCGGCCAATCCCGCGATCGTCCTGACCAGCATTACTCCGTTCGGCCAGGAAGGCCCCTATGCCGAATGGCTGGCCACCGACCTGACGGCGATGGCGATGGGCGGCATGATGTACCTGGCCGGCTATGTGGACAGTGCGCCCATGGTCGCCTGCGGGGAGCAGGCCGTCGGCGCGGCCAACCTGTTCGCGGCGGTGGCGTCCCTGGCGGCCGTGTACGACGCCGAAACCAGCGGGCAGGGGCAGCACGTGGACGTATCGATGCAGGAATGCGTCGTGATGGGCCTCGAGAACGCCGTGCAGTTCTACGACCTGGAAGGCACGATACGCAAGCGCAATGCGGGCACCCAGCGGCTGGCGGGGACCGGCGCCTTCCGCTGCAAGGACGGCTATGTGTACCTGATGGCCGGCGGCATCGGCAGCAACCGCTTCTGGGGCATCACCACCGAATGGCTGATCAGCGAAGGCCTGCAAGGCGCCACGCGCTTTCGCGACGCATGCTGGAGCGACCAGGCCTACCTGGCGACCGACGCCGCCAAGCAGCTGTTCCAGGAGGTGTTCGCGCCGTTCGCGCTGGCGCATACCAAGGCCGAGCTGCAGGCCAAGGGCCGCGCCCAGCGTATTCCGATCGCGCCGATCTGCGACGCCAGCGATATCGCGCGCGACCCGCAGCGCGAGTACCGCAACTACTTCGTCGAAACAGTCGGCCAGCAGGGCAAGCGCCTGCGCATGCCCGGCGCGCCGTACCAGCTGGGCGCCACCCCATGGCGCCTGGAGCGCGCGGCGCCCGGGCTGGGCCAGCACAACGCGGAAATCCGGGCCTGGCTCGCGGCCGGCGAGCGCGCGCCCGCGCGGGCGGACGGCGCGGGCGCGGCAACGCAGCGGCGCCTCCTGGCGGGCCTGCGGGTCATCGACTTTTCCTGGATCGGGGCCGGCTCGTACACCACCAAGATCCTGGCCGACCTGGGCGCGGACGTCATCAAGATCGAGAGCTCCCAGCGCCTGGACACCCTGCGCATCACCAAGCCGTTCAAGGACGGCATCGCGGGCGTCAACCGCAGCGGCTACTTCGCCGACCGGAACTCCAGCAAGCGCAGCGTCACCGTCAACGTCAAGGAAGACCGCGGCCTGCAACTGGTGAAGCAACTGATCGCCGATGCGCAGCTGGTGTCCAACAACTTCACGCCGGGCGTCATGGACAAGCTCGGCTTGGGCTATGAGAGCCTGCGCGCCGTACGCCCGGACCTGGTGTTCGCTTCCATGTCGATGCAGGGCGCCAGCGGGCCGGCGGCCAAAGACCTGGGATACGGCCTGACCATCGCCGCGCTGACCGGGTTCATGCACCTGACCGGCTTGCCCGACCGCGAGCCCGCCGGCACCGGCACCAACTACCCGGACCACATCCCCAACCCCGGCCATGCCGCGTTTGCGATTCTCGCGGCCCTGCGCCACCAGCGGCGCGCCGGCGCGGGGCAGATGATAGACCTGGCTCAGATGGAGCCCACCCTGGCCATGCTGGGGCCGTCCCTGATGAACTACTTCGTCAACGGCGTGGTCGAGCAGCGGGCCGGCAACACGCACCCCGAACGGGCGCCGCACGGCGTGTACCCCTGCGCCGGCGCGGACCGCTGGATCGCCATAGCCGTGTGCACGGACGCCCAATGGCTGGCGCTGGCCGGCCTGCTGGGCCTGCCGGCCCGGCCGCAGTGGGCGACCATGGCCGGGCGGCTGGCCGACCAAGCGTCGATCGACGCGGCCATCGGCCGCGCCACGGCGCAGCGCGACGCCCTGGAACTGGCCCGCGCGCTGCAGGCCGCCCAGGTGCCATGCGGCCCGGTCCAGGACGCGCGCGACGTACTGGAACACGACCCCCAACTGGCCGCGCGACGCCATTGGGTCACCCTGGACCACCCGGAGGTGGGCCCCAGCACCTACAACAGCGCGCCCTATCGCTATTCGCACGCGCAATCCGCGCCGTCGTCGCCGGCGCCCTTGCTGGGCCAGCACACGCGGCAGATCTGCCGCGAGCTGCTGCGCCTGGGCGACGACCAGATCGACCAGCTGGAGCAGGACGGCGTCCTGTCGTGACGCGCCCTCCACCCTGCCAGGAGCCCATCATGCCCATTCTGTTCGAAGTACAAGACCACATCGCCACCATCACGCTGAACCGTCCCGAGGCGATGAACAGCATCGACCCCGCAACGCGCGGCGAACTGCACGAGGCCTGGAAGCGCATCAAGCACGATGACGCCATCCGCGTGGCCATCCTGACCGGCGCCGGCGACAAGGCCTTCTGCACGGGTTCGGACCTGAAAAAAACCATGCCGCCGCAGGAGAGCTTCGCGGAACTGACCTTCGGGCGTGCGGAATCCGACCACCTGCTGGCCGGCCTGGATACCGACAAGCCCTTGATCTGCGCGGTGAACGGCTATGCCATGGGCGGCGGCATGGAGCTCGCGCTGGCCTGCGACATACGCATCGCCGCCGAGAACGCCGTCTTCGCCTTGTCCGAGGTCCGTATCGGCAGCATCCCGGGGGCGGGCGGCACGCAGCGCCTGCCCCGCGCCATCGGCGCGTCCAATGCGCTGCTGATGCTGCTGACCGGCGACCGGGTCGATGCCCGCGAAGCCCTGCGCATGGGCCTGGTCAGCCAGGTGGTCAGCGCCGATGCCTTGCCGGGAGCGGCCCGCCAGATCGCCGAGCGCATCGCCGGCAACGCGCCGCTGTCGGTGCGCGCCATCAAACGGCTGGTGCACAGCGGCCTGGACATGCCGCTGCCCGCGGCCATCGACACCGAGCGCTACGTGTTCGGCCTGCTGCGCGACACCGAAGACCGCATCGAGGGCCGCAAGGCATTCCAGGAAAAACGCAGCCCGGTCTATCGCGGCCGCTGAGCCATCCCATTCATCGCAACTTCCCGCGCGCCGGCGCGGGCCGTACAGGAAGTCAAATGGATTTCGAACTCCCCGAATCGTCGCGGATGGTGCGCGACACCGTCGCGCGCTTTGTCCAGGAAGAGCTCATCGCGCTCGAGCCGCTCATCATCCGGCGCGAGGCCGAACGGGGCTACGAAGATACGCCGCTCATCCCGCCGGACGTCGAGGCCCGCCTGCAGCAGAAGGCCCGCGACATCGGGCTGTGGGGCATCGATGTGCCGGAAGAATTCGGCGGCCAGGACCTCGGCCTGCTGAACAAGTGCCTGGTCATCGAGCAGCTCAAGCACAGCATCGTGCCGTTCGTGCTGCCGCCGGAAAGCCCCAACCTGTTCCTGTTGAAGGAGCTCTGCAAGGGCAGCCAGGTCGACCGCTACTTGCTGCCTTATTCGCGCGGCGAGAAGAAAAGCTGCCTGGCGCTGTCGGAGCCCGGCGCCGGTTCGGACGCCGCCGCGATCAAGACGCGTGCCGAGCGCAAGAACGGCAAGTGGGTGCTCAACGGCACCAAGCTCTGGATCAGCAACGCGCGGCGTTCGGATTTCATGATCGTGATGGCGGTCACCGACCCGTCCGCCGACAAGCGGTCGGCCTACACCGCCTTCCTGGTGGACAAGGGCACGCCGGGCCTGAGCATCCCGACCTCGTTCCCCATGATCGGCGAATACCACCCCTATGAAGTGGTGCTCGACAACGTCGAACTGGACGACGAGCAAGTCCTGGGCGAGGTGGGCGGCGGATTCGCGCCCATTTCCAAGCGGCTGGGCGTGCGCCGGCTGGAGATCGCCTCGCGCTGCCTGGGCCTGGCCACCCGCTGCCTGACCATGATGATCGAGCAGGCCAACACCCGCAAGACCTTCGGGGCGCCGCTGGCCGACCGCCAGGCCGTGCAATGGTGGATCGCCGACAGCTACCAGGAAATCGAGATGCTGCGCTGGGTGGTCTACCAGATGGCCTGGAAAATGGACAACGGCCGCGGCGACGTGCGCCTGGACGGCTCGATGGTCAAGCTGCAGGGCACCGAGATGATCGCCCGCGTGGCCGACCGCGCCATCCAGCTGTTCGGCGGCATGGGCGTATCGAAAGAAATGCCGCTGGAATACATCTCCCGCATGTGCCGCGTCATGCGCATCGTCGAAGGCCCGAGCGAGATCCATCGCTGGGTCATCGCGCGCGACCTGCTCAAGAACGGCCTGCCGGCCGCCTGACGCGCGCCGCCGCCAGCATGGACACCTTCAGCTCCATCACGCCGGCCGTGCGCATCCATGCCGGGACGGGCGCATTGGAACGGTTGCCCCGCGAACTGGAACGCCTGGGCGTGCGCCGCGCCTTCGCGCTATGCGGCCGCAGCGTGGCCACCCGCACGCCGCTGCTCGACCGGGTCGCGGCCCTGGCCGGGGCGCGCCACGCCGGCGCCTACACGGCCCTGGGCAAGGACGCGCCGCTCGACGACGTGGTCGCGGCCGCCGAGCAGGCGCGCGCCGCCGGCGCCGACTGCCTGGTCGCCATCGGCGCCGGCAGCGTGCTGAAGGCCGGGCGCGTGGTCGCCATCCTGCTGGCCGAGTCCGGCAGCCCGGCCAGCCTGGCCACCCAATACCCGCCCGGCCAGCCGCCCGTCAGCCCCAGGCTGCGCGCGCCCAAGGTGCCGATCATCAACATCCTGACCGCCGCCACCTCCGCGCAGCACCGAGGCGGGGCGGCGCTGAAGGACACGGCGGGCGGGCCGCGCCTGGAGTTCTTCGACCCCAAGACCCGGCCGGCGGCGATATTCTGGGACGCCGACGCGCTGCTGACGGCGCCGCCCGCGCTGGCCCGGTCCACCGGGCTGGGGGTCTTCTGGCGCGCCTTGATGAACGCCGGGGCGGTGCGCGAGGCCAACCCGCTGGTGCAGGCCTCGCGCCTGCACGCGCTGGCGCTGGCGCGCGCGGCCCTACCCAGGATGGCCGACGCGCGGGACGCCCGGGCGCGCATCGACATGTGCGCCGCGGCGCTGTTACAGAACCGCGACGAGGACGATGGCGGACGCCCGATGGACGCGCACTGGATCGCGCGCGTCGTGTACGCGCTGGGCGCCGCCTTGTTCAACCAGGCCGGCCAGCTCGACCAGGGCACCACCCATGCCTTGCTGACCGGACCGGCCGTGCGGCACTTCGGCGGGCTCTGCCCGCAGGCCGTCACGGACATCGCCCAGGCGCTCTCGATCGGCATCGAAGACGCGCCGGACGGCATGGACCGCATCGGCGAGGCAGTCGGGCAGTGGTTCACCCGCCTCGGCATCCCCATGCGCCTGCGCGACTTCGGCGTATCGCCGGACCTGTTCCCCGCCGTCGTCGACCATGCGCTGCAGAACTTCAACGCCGACCGCCATCGCGAACTGTCGCGGCACCGGCCGCGCCTTGTCGCCGTACTGAACGACGCTTACTGACACGGGGCGCCATCACCTATCGGGCAAATCATGACCACTCAATCGGCACCTGCTTGCGGCACGGCTTCGATGCAGATCGCGCGCTTCAGCGCCGCGTTCGATCCCGCGCAACTGTCCACGGCCGCCCAGCGCAGCGTCGGGCGCGCCATCATCGACACCGTCGGCATCGCGCTGGCCGCGGCGGGCGACCCCACCAGCGCCACGGCATGGCGCTACGTGCGGGCCGAGGCCGCCGCGCCCGCGGCCCGGGCCTGGACCCACCCGGAATCGGCGTCGCTGGCCGGCGCGGCCTTCTACAACGGCGTGGCCGCGCACGTGCTCGACTTCGACGACGTGAGCTCGCCGCTGCGCGGCCATCCCAGCGTCGTCATGCTGCCGGCCCTGCTCGCCCTGGGCCAAGCCCGCGACCTGCCCGGGCGGCGGCTGGTGGCCGCCTATGCGGTCGGCCTGGAAGTCATGGTGAAAATCGCCCGCGCCATGGTGTCCGACCATTACGCGCGAGGCTGGCATGCCACCACCACCATCGGCGTGCTGGGCGCCGCCGCCGCCTGCAGCCACCTGCTGGGGCTGTCGGCCGGCCAGACCGCGCATGCCATCGGCCTGGCCTTCGCGCAGAGCTCGGGCAGCCGCGCCAGCTTCGGCACCATGGCCAAGTCGTTCCAGACCGGCCATTGCAACGCCTCGGCCCTGCGCGCCGCCCTGCTGGCCGAGGCCGGCATGGACGCCGCGCCGGACGCGCTCGACGGCCCGCAGGGCTTCGCCACGCTGTACGGCAACGGCGAATCGCTGGCTGGCGAACTCGCCACGCTGGGCCAGGAACCCCTGGAACTGCTGGCCAGCGGCCTCGAGATCAAGAAATACCCGATGTGCTACGCCGCGCACCGGGCCATCGACGGCATGCTCGACCTGCGCCGCGAACATGCACTACAGCCCGGCCAGATCGAAGCCATCCACGTCGAATCGAACTATCGCGCCATGGTGCCGCTGATCCACCCCCGGCCGCAGACCGGCCTGGAAGCCAAGTTCAGCATGCCGTACGCCATGGCCGCCGCCGCCCTGGACGGCCAGGTGCGGCTCGCCAGCTTCACCGACGCGGCCGTGCAGCGCCCGGCGGTGCGCGCCCTGATGGAACACGTCACCACGCACGAAGCGCAGGGCCCGGCCGCGCCGCGCTGGAACATCGTCCGGGTCGCGCTGCGCGACGGCACGACGGTGCAGAAGGAGGTGCGCGTGCTGCGCGGCTCGCACCAGAGCCCGCTGTCCGATACCGAACTGGCCGACAAATGGGCCGACTGCCTGGATTTCGGCGGCTATCGCGACCCACAGAACCAGTTCTTCGACAGCGCCATGGAAGTCGCGTCCGGTTCCACGGCGGCATTGATGGCGCTGCTGCCGCGCCGGGCCGCCGGCGGGATCGATTAACTACCGTGCCCGACGCCAGGCCGCGCGGCCGTTGAACCCCGAGGGGCAACCATCATGCAAGCACAATCCGGCATTCCCTTTCATCTGTGGCGCGGCGGCACCAGCAAAGGCGTGTTCTTCGACCGCGCCGTCGTGCCGGCGGATCGCGACGAACTGGCCGCCTTCCTGCTCAACGTGTTCGGCAGCCCCGACCCGCGCCAGATCGACGGGCTGGGCGGCGGCGACAAACTGACCAGCAAGGCCGCCATCCTGGGCCCATCCTCAAGCCCCGACGCCGACGTCGACTATCTGTTCGCCCAGGTGGGCATCAACCACGCCGAGGTCGATTTCAAACTCAACTGCGGCAACCTGTCGGCGGCCGTGGCCACCCACGCGATCGAACAGGGCTACGTGCCGATCACGGACGGCCACACGACGGTACGCATCAACAACCTGAACACCGGCCGCATCATCCACGCGCGCGTGCCCGTCAGCCACGGCCGGGCCGTCTACACGGGGGACCTGGCGATCGACGGCGTGCCCGGCACCGGTGCGCCGATCGAACTCGATTTCAGGGAAGCCACGGGATCGCTGACGGGGGCCCTGCTGCCGCTGGGCGAGGCCCGCACCCGGCTGGACGTGGCCGGGCTGGGCCCGACCCACGTGAGCGTGATCGACGGCGCCAACCTCGTGGTGCTGGTCGCGGCCGAAGACCTGGGCATGCAGGGCAGCGAATCGCCCCGCGAGATCGACGGCAACGCGCCCCTGGTGGCCAGGATACAGGCCATCCGCGGCGAGGTGGCGCACCGCCTGGGCATGGGCGAATACTGGCAAAGCCGCGCCGCGCCTTCCAACCCCATGCTGGTCGCCGTGCAGTCGCCGCGGTCCTACCTGGCATCGAACGGCCGCGACGCCATCCAGGCGGACTCCATCGACCTGCTTTGCCGCCAATACTCCACCGGCGCCACCAGCAAGGCGCTGGCCGCCACCGTCACCGCGACCATCGGCATGGCCTGCCGGATCCCCGGTTCCGTCGCGGCCCGCTTCCTGCGCCCCGGCGGCGCGGTGGCGGACCCGATACGCATCGGCCACCCCGCCGGCCGCATCATGGTGCGCGCCAGCGTGCGCGCCGACGCCGGGACGACAATCGAACAAGCGGCCATACAGCGCACCGCCCGGATCATCGCGCGGGGGGAAGTGTTCATGCGCCCCGCTGGCTAGCGCCACGGCAAGCACCGGTACGCGGCCAGGTTGCTGCGCTAGTCCTCGGCGACATGCTCGCGCAGCTTGGCCTCGATCGCCCGCACCGCCCGCTGCAGCTCGCCCACCTTGTCGGCCAGCGCCTGGCCCCGCAGGCGGCTGCTGAGCGCGGAAATACTGACCGCGCCCAAGGGGCGCCCATGCGGGTCGAGAATCGGGACGGCGATCGAGCGCACCGACTCCACTTCCAGCACCTCGTTTTCCAGGTAGCCCTGTTCACGGGCGCGGGCAATGCGGCGCTGCAGCTCGTCCCAGTCGTAGCGCGGATAGTCGCGCTCGGTCCGTTCCTTGTTCGCCAGGCAAATGCGCCGGATCTCGTCGTCCGGCAGCGCCGACAGGATCGCGGCGGCCCCGCCGCCGATATTCAACGGACGCCGCCTGCCCACATCCAGCACGAACACCTTGATCGGGAACGCGCCTTCGGCGCGGGCGATACACACGCCATCCAGGCCGGACCGCACCGTCAGGAAGACCGTATCGCCAGTCGCATCCGCCACCTGCCGAAGATACGGGACACAGGTATCGCGCAGATCGTACGTATACGGCGCCGCTGCGGCCACGCCCATCTCGTACGTGAGCGACCCCAGGAAATAGCGCTTGCTGCGGTCGTCCTGCCGCACAAAACCCTCGGCGACCAAGGCCTGCAACAGCCGGTGCGCCGTCGGCCGGGTCAGCCCGGCATTCGAATAGAGATCCACCAGGCGCATGCCATTGCGATTGAACGTGGTGATCAGCCGCAGCAACGCGGCACAGCGTTGGATCGCCTGGGTTCCGGTCCTGTCCTTGCGGGTATCGGGTGTAGCCATGAATATCACAATGTGGTCGTTTGATGGCTATTCTAGCGGTTTCCGCCCACTAAAATACCGCATACCAGGAAAATGAGTCCACTATGAGGGAGCTTGAAGTGAGCGGATCTACAGGAGAGCGCTACCGGCGCACGGCGGGGATCTCCGCCGTAACGGGAATCGGCCACACCGATTGGGTCGAAGACTACCGCCGCGTGCGCAACGGCGAAAAACCGTTCGACTCCTACGGCTACGGGGCGCTGGCCTTCAGCCGCGCGCTCGAAGATGCCGGCATCCACCGTTCCGAAGTCGACGGCCTGATCGTCGGCCCCACCACCGCCTACGAGCGCATGGGCGAAATCCTCAACATCGACCCGCGCTGGGGCGGCCTGGCCGACGCGGTGCAGGCCGTATTCCAGGCCGTGATGGCCATCCATTCCGGCATGGCCGAAGTGGTGGCGCTGGTCTACGGCAACGACCAGCGCTCCGCCGCCGTGCAGTACGGCGGCCCCGAAGCCATGGGCGGCGGCGCCTTCCTGTCGTACGTCTATCACAGCCCCTGGGGGCTGACATCACAGGGCGCGCTCTACGCCCTCATGTTCCAGCGCTACAAGGAACTATGGGGCGTCACCGATGCCGACCTCGGCCAGGTTGCCGTCGGCCAGCGCCAGTGGGCCAGCCTGAACCCGCAAGCGATCATGCGCAAACCCTTGTCGATCGACGACTACCTGGCGGCCAACTACATCGCCGAGCCGCTGCGCCTGAACGACTACTGCCTGATCAATGACGGCGGCGTCGCGCTGATCATCATGGAAGCCGAGCGTGCCCGCAAAACCTGCCGCAACCCGGTGTACATCAAAGGCCTGGGCAGGTCCGACCTCAACCACCACGCCACCAGCCTGGGCCCGCGCCTGATCGACTTCTACCGCCCGGCGCAACTGCGCGCGGCGGAACAGGTATATGCCGCCGCCGGCATCGGCCCCAAGGACGTGGACGCGCTGCTGGTCTACGACAGCTTCAGCCCGCACATTTTCTTCGCGCTGGAAGGCTTCGGCTTCTGCGGCCAGGGCGAAGGCGCGCGGTTCATCGCCGAAAACGGCATCGGCGTCGGCGGCCGCCTGCCCGTCAATACGCACGGCGGGCATTTGTCGGAGTCCTACATGCAAGGCTGGAACCACCAGCTCGAAGCCGTGCGCCAATTGCGCGGCGGGCAGGGCGAGCGGCAGGTGCCCGACTGCCGCCACGTGCAGTACGTATCCGACGTGGCGGGCAAAGCCATGTCGATCATCTACGGACAATGACCCGGGGAACGGACTTCATCATGAGCAAGACACCACGCCATTATTCGCCCTACGACGCGCCCATGTGGCAAAGCATCGAAGAGGGCCAGATGAAACTCCAGCGGTGCCGCCAGACCGGCACCTTCTACTACCCGCCCGGGCCCGCCTGCCCCGAATCGCTCAGCTTCGACGTGGAATGGGCGCCAATATCGGGCAAGGGAAAAATCCTGTCCTGGACGGTTTTCCACCGCCAATACCTGCCGGCCTATCCCGCCCCACACCTGGTCGTGGCCGTCGCGCTAGAAGAGGGGCCCATCATGATCGGCTATATGGATCATGACAGCCTGCCTGAGTTGAAGTTGGATAGGGGGGTTGCGATGCGGTATGTACAGCATCCTGATGGGTATCGGGTGCCGAAGTTTACTTTGCAGTAATCGGCTTGCCTGCTCTGGTTTGAAACAGAGCGGGCCGGCCAATCCCGCTTTTTGGTTTGGCGTTGTGCCGGCTTTTCTATTCCGGTGCACTTTGAGAGTTCGAGATAACGCCGATGAGCACGGCCCGGAAGGGCGCTCATACGTATAACGCCCTTTTAGGTGTCTTCGGACCTTCCCATCTGACGGTCAAACGACTGACGAACCAAGCCCATAACATATGGTATTTCGCCTGTAGTGCTCAGGCTTATCTCCACATCTCCATTGCCCCAACGGCCGATGTTGGAAATATCACGGCACAAGCCTTTCGGGTCCTCGATGTCGGCGATGCCCAGGTTAAGCACCAACAGCAAGCGCTTGGCTTGGGGAACAATATCGACAAAGTTGGTTTCTGCCTTGTAGGCTACATATAGTTTTAGAAACTCTTCACTAACGCATGGGTCAAGCGCCAAGATTGACTTGCGTAGTGCCTCGAACAAGTCACGCATCGGGCCCGTGGCTAAGTGGGGGTGATCCGCCAAGCTGTACTGTGTGCCGAGTCTGGCGGTCGCGGGGCGGTAAACATTCAACACGTCGTTTGCGAGTTGAGGGGCACGCCAGATCTTTGTTGCCTCTGTAGCCAAACGGTCGGCGCGAGCCTTGATGGCTTCTTCGTCCCAATGACCAACCTTCCCAAGACCAAAATTGAGTTTGAGCGGACTGTAGGCAAAGCCGACAGGGTTGCCGTCTTTGTCGGTCACTTGATCGCGCTTATAGGCGAAAGGGCGATCGCTGTATTCGCTGTTGTACCCCGTCAGCGTAAGATTACCCAAAGTATGGAGCCGCTCTTGCTGGATGCGCTGCCAATCAGCACCGAGTTCGCTCTGCCATTCTGCGGACAAGATCTCGTTCTGAGGAAGAATATGCTCAATGGTGTAGTCCTCCACCATTACGCGCTCTCTACGCCCGTGGTTTTCGATGCGACGTAGCCAGTAGCTTCGACTACGGAAGTTATAAAGGTCGCGTACCTTGATATCACGCTGGAATTCGTCGTCGTTAGGGAATCGGCGGTACGAGGGAAGTAACTGAAAGAATGCTTGCACGCTTTCAACGTAGCGATCCTTCTTGAGCGCGCGGCTCATACTCGCGAAAGTCTTGTTTAGCGAATTAGTAGGGACGGCGCAAATGGCACGACGAAATACGTAGCTTTCAACTAAGCGCACGATGCTCAGCACCCCATCGCTATTCAGACGGCCCCGCTTGTAGTCATGATAGACGTCGAGTAAAAAAGGATAAGCCACGTCTACTTTGAGTTCACGTAAGTCGTGAAAGGCTTGGTTAAGTGCAGTATCGCTCTCAGTGAGCAGCGCCATGGCGCAGTAGTAGGACGCATATGCGTGGATGTCAGCCACCAAGTCACGGACGTCGCCCTTGAATCCGCGTGCAAAGCCTTTGAATGCTGCGTAGACATCACGTACGTTCGGAATTTCGCCGGTCTTCGCGGTTAAATAGTGGCGCATGAAAGCATCGAAGTGCACCATATAGGCCGCTTGGCCAAACGCTTTCTCCATCGGCCGCCAGTATGTCTTATACAGCTCTGTTTGCAGGTTAGGCTCAAGCCCCATCAGAATGTAGTTTCGAATAAGGTCGGCTTGGCTAAGCTCCAACCCGGTCGAATTCATACTCTCAAAAATCAGCTGCGGGTTATCTTGGGTGCGATCAAGGGAAACATCCACGATCACCAGCTTAGCGAGGCCTTGGCAGATGGCCTCCAGCTCATCTTGGTTCGCAGCGATAAGCTCTTGGAACAACGTGTAGTTCTCAACGATGCGGCTGCTGGTCTCTACCGGCCAGGGGGCATTCTGCAGAAGAGCTAGTAGCGTGTCTTTGTCAGCTTCGGACAGTATCAGCTTGAAATGCCGCTCGCCTTCTTCATCCGGGTTTAGAAGGTAGTAGTTGCGAAGTTTCTTATTTGAGAAGGCTTCTAACAACTCGCCGAGCCCTTGAGTTTCGAAGTGCTTTGCTAGCGCAGCAATGAGCAGGGTTGTGGTGGTCAAGCGCTGCTGTCCATCGATCACCAGCAATGCTTCCTGGCTGGTAACCGCGGAAAGGCCGCGTTCCACGTAGACAATGGAACCCAGAAAGTGTGCGCTGACTTGGTCATCGCGGCCCGCACGCATCAAATCTGCCCACAGCTGCCGGCACTGAGCTGCGGTCCATGAATAGTTGCGCTGGTAAATTGGGATAACGAACTGCGGCGACTTTCTAAGAAACTTGAGTAGGCTTGCTTCTGTTGCTTTCATCGCTATCTCTTGGGAGGGCCGGTAATTGTTCTGTCTTTTTCATGGAGGCCAACTATCGATTAACCCTCTATTTGTGGAGTCGACCAATTGTTTCTAGTGATGTAAATAATAGCCGAGGGTTACTTCGTCGGCGTTGATGTTGGCCTACAAATATCTCTTGACCAACGGGCACGTGTGAATATGCACCTATGCTTGCTGGGCGCCGCTCTCATATAAGAGGAGCGGATCTCCTGCGCCGGAGTCGTCATTAGCCGGACACATCGCTTCTTTGCCGGCTTCGTGTGGTCCATTAGCGCGTTCTTGCACATCGAAGCGCGCCTAACGCGGTCGCATCGACGCGATACGAACATTTTGGTGAGAGTCTGACTTCGGTGAAGCGAGGCGAAGCCTGTCTTAAAAACTCAATTCTCAGAGGCACATTAGTGTTATGCGGGAGGCGGAATCCGGCACGCCTTGCGGCGGGGGATTTTGAGTCGGTGATTTACAGTGTTTCTACAGGGAAATGGGGCGAATTCTAGCGTAGGTTGAAATAGGTAAAACTAGTTTTGAATCAGTAGGTTAGCGTGTTTTACGTGAATTGGTGAAAACTGGTCACTGTACCTGTACTGTACTGAAATTTCGGTACATTGTTTACTCAATGCTGGCGCAAACGCTCTCGACTCTGTCTATTTGAGAGAAGAGCAAGTGTGCCTATCAAAATAACAGCCGGTATTGTTGTCCAATTACTCCATTTTTGGGCTGTGAAAAATTATGCCCGATGAGACTTTAATCCGTTAAAAAATGCACTCCGAACTGCCCATCGTACGCCGTCATCCGTTCTTACGCTTTTCCAGTGATCCGGATGGCGCATCACGTCACGGACTTCGTACCGATGAGGCTGTGGATAACGAACTTCCAAAAATCCTATACGAAATAAGAATCGAGCTAGCGCAATCTCTTGCTCTCCATATGAGACACCTTTTTGCAGCCTTACTTGTCCATTGCCAATTAGGCCTCTAAGGTGCTTATATAAATCAGATGCTAACCACTCAAGAGGTTTTCCTGTAAACGATTGTAGGCAAATATCCAAGCCGATACAAAGGCCACCAAACTCTGTTTTCAGAAACTCAAGTTGATCAATGGAATAGCTCCACTCCGCATCTTGGATGGCCGAATCAGAAACGGGGAGTTTGGTGTCAGCGTTAAGCGAGAACTGAGCAAAGGATCGCAAGCTGCGAGGCGTATACATGGATCGACGGACCATATAGCTAAAAGAATCACTTCTTGATTGGTCTTTTAACGTTACCTCCGGGCTGAAAAATATATGCCACATCTCATCAAATGGCATGCGAACGGAGTTTGGGCTGATATTTAATGCCTCTCCAATGGCAAGCCTGAGTCGCTGCGCCATCCATTTTTTAAGATCGCCAACAGTCCAATTCAGATGCACCACACCATTAACTTTATCTGAATAATGCCACCCAGGATTAATGTTAAGCCATAGATCTTGTCGCATAAAAAGATGAACTTCTGCGCCTTTGTTGTGATGTGTAATTCGATCTGCAGCCTCGATAGCGTCACGAATTAGACGAATATTTGTCGCGCCGCCCTCTTCTTGAAGATTGTCAAAATCATCAACGTATAGAATAAAGCTCGTGGATTCAGCTATTCTAGCTAATCTTTCTGGGCTATATTTTTTATACGAGTCGCTCTCCGTGGATATTTTCTTTGCCCAAGGTACTAGAGTTTTTATTACATCGGCTATTCGCTCAACAAAATCTCTCTCGGTAATCCCCTCTGTCTTAGCCCATGCTCGTATGGCGATATCATCATCTTTTGTAAGTAGACGGCCACTCATTTCAAATGCTAACTTCCTGCAAATCATGTCTGCATATATCTGCATCCAGTCGGAAACAGCCCCATATCCACGTGCTGACGCTTTAGCTAAGCGCTCCGCATGCAATGACGCAAGTTCGTCCGCTGACGCTTCTACCACCAATGTGGTAGAAACTGAATTTCGATGCTCCATGCTTGTCAGGCGAACTGCAGATTTTCCTGCCCCTTTGCGCGCGACTACAACCGTTGCTTTTTCTGATATTGCATTTTGAAACCATTCTGGTTTTACAAGCAAAACATCAAACCAATTCTGTTGATTTACGTCACGCTCTGCATCTGGAAACCCCATAAAAGATGAGTCGTTTCGCCAGCGATGCCGGACTTCTCGTATCTGATCTGGAGTCAGAGTGATGATCTTTTCAATAGCCATTTTTATCAGTAAGTGAAGTGAGCACAAAGAGACGGAAAATCAGAACTAAAAAACGTTTTTCCGTTCACCGGGGTTTAATGGGGGGCAGCCAATAAATATCGTAGTATTTGCGTATCGCTATTTCAGGCGTTTGCTCTCGCGGGGCCTTTGTAGGTATGTCGTGACGTTCATCATGATAAATCGAATATGTAATACAAATCCCGGCGACAGCCTATCCTGCACTAGTCCCCAAATCCTAAAGTTCTTCGTCATGACGAAGACTTTGGGAGTGCTAATGCGTCAGCGCGCGGCTGCACAAACTCTTGCAGGCTTATCTGACCATCGACGAAACGGTGAGCGTGGGCCTCATCTGCTTCACTGAGCGAGAAACCTTCTAGACCGACGGAGGCCCGCGCATAGTTAACTGCCGATTGCCGGCGGCTGCGTTCGGTATCCGATATGGTTTTGTGGGGCTGTTGCCTGCATTTACCCTTGCCAGCCATGGTGTCTCCTTGTCGTAGGTAACTCGATCTTACAAGAAGTATGGGTAATTTGGTTTAGGTACGCGCAGCCACAGAGGTGGTGCGCTGAAATTGTCTTGTT
>Ga0164243_10006716_pt1 | contig 17361 bp, 13 predicted proteins | sample OricompcompostOP_FD_108781 | JGI IMG/M metagenome (GOLD analysis project Ga0164243, IMG submission 108781) | Organic Plus compost microbial communities from Emeryville, California, USA - Original compost - Organic plus compost (OP) | ecosystem: Engineered > Solid waste > Mixed feedstock >... | reverse complement strand
GTTTCCGGGTTTCCGGAAACCGGAAAACTAAAAATAAGCTTCCGGGCTTCCGGGACTAAAAAACAGGTTCTAGAAATAACTCTCGGAATTCCGAAAAACTAAAACTAGGAAGGCGGAAGGCATGTGAAAAGTAACTAGGTCACCTTTCGACCTGAAGAAGGAAGAAAGATGATTATATATAGACCTAGATTCCTCTCTCTCTTTCTAGGAAAAAGAAGGAGAAAAATAAGGACTTCCTTACATACAATTCCAATACAATAACTATTTTCATACAATTATTTTCACTTTTAACTTCTTTATTCCCTTAAAATTCTAATAGTTTTATAACTATTATTCTTTTAATTCCTAGAACCTCTTATGACCTTAATAAATTAGCTAGTTCTAAGTTTAAAAATATCTTATTAATATTTTATAGATATTTAAAAATATATATTTTTATTTTAAATAGCTTAGAAACTTCTTTTTTATTATATTTACTTATTAGCTTTCTTATAATTATATTATTAAGATAAGTTATAGTAATATAAAATATAAGATTATAAAGAACTATAATAACTATTCTTATAAACTATTTAATAAAATTAATAGCTTTTTAAAGTAATATATATATTTTTAAAAGCTTAATAGGGAAATTAAAAACTATTAGATCTTTATTAGTTTTTATAAGAGAAACTTAATTATAATTAGAGAATAAGTTAATAAATATAAATATAAGATATTAAGCTACTTATTTTAAAAACTTTTTAGCTTTAAGAAAAGTAAAGGTATCTTATATTATCTTCTAGTTTATTTTTTAATAATTATTAATTAATTAGATTCTACTATTCTTTTTTACTATAAGAAAGATCTTATTTTTATAGAGCTTATAATTTTATTTAAATAGTATCTTATCTACTTTCTCTTTTAAAATAAAGATAATTAGCTTAAGTATAGCTAGTAGAATATAGATTAATAGTATTTACTAAGCTTTATAAGAGATAATTTTAATTTTTTAAAGAAAAGTAACTTCTAGTTTTACTTATTTAATTTTAAAGAAATCTTATACTAAGGCTTTCTTTTTATTATAGAGGATTTTAATAAAAAGATTTATTTCTTTTTTCTTAATTAAAAGTTTTATTTTAATAAAAAGTCCTTCTAAATATATAGTAATTAACTTAGAGCTCTTTTAAAATTTTATAAATTATAAAATAATAAATTTTATATATTTAGTAAATTTAAAATAAGCTTTTATATATTCTAGTATATTTAGTTTCTATTTTAGGTCTACTTCTAAAGTTAATCTATTAGATAGGGTATTATTAATAAGATAAACTTTAAAAGCTTTTAACTTATAAAAAGTCTATATATTAATAGCCTTCTAAGCTTAGTTATTTAATTTTAAATTAATAGTATTAAAATTCTCTATTTTATTTATTAGATATTAGTTAATTAACTAGTATATACTTAGCTTATTTTTATTTATTTTTATTTTTAGTAGTAGTTATAGATTAAAGACCTTTTTATATATAGGGCTCCTCCCCTTAAGTTTTACTAAGATCTAATATATATATTTAGCTATATTATATAGTACTTTATAGATAATTTTCTTATCCTTTTTAAAGAAGTTTTTAAGTAATTAGGGAATATCTTCTAGGGTAGGTAGTAGGAAGAAATCTAGTAGTAAAAAAGTAAATATTAGTATAGTTTTTAAGAAATCTCTTTTAATAAAGGATTTCTCTTTTAGTTTTCCTAGTACTTAGCTACCCTAGGAGGTTTTAGGAGTAGTATAATAAGCTAAATCTTATTAATAATAACCTCCCTTCTAATAAAGTTTAAAAAGTTATTATAATTAAAAGAAAAATAAGATATTTTTATAAAAAATATTTTTAATATTATAAGTATATTTAAAAAGTTATTTATAAGGATATAGAATTTAATAGAAAGCTTTTAGCTTCCTATCTATATTAAAATCTTATAGTAGCCTTTTAGAAAGAGAGATTACTAGTTACTAAATAAGTATAAGATTATATTAGTCTTAATATATAAAAGGTTATTTTTTTTTATATAAGAAATATAAAAGATATTAATTTCTATACTAGTATTAAAGATATTAATAATATCTTTATTTATAATATTATTAATTTTAATTTTTATATATAGTAAATATTATATTAAGTAAATTTTTACTAGATTAAAATTAACTTTTAATATTTATATATTAGCTTTTTAATTAGGAAATAGTTAATTAATAACTTCTTCCCCTATAAAAAGAGATTTAATAATATTTATATTAATTTTAGAAAATATCTCCTAAGTATTTTTAGCTTTTATTTTAAATACTTTTAATATAGTTATTTTAGTTTCTTATAAAGGTTTCTTTTTTTAGTAGTTTTCTTTCCTAATTAGTTTCCTAATTAGGACTTATATCTAAATATTATTAGTAATATTAATTTCTTACTTTTCTAGTTTTACTATTACTTAAGAAGATAATTATAATATTTTTATTATAGTTAAATTAACTTTAAACTTAAAAATCTTATTTATAATAACTTCTTTTAATAATACTAAAGATTTTATAAATAATATTTTTTAAAAAGCTATTTTATTAGAGCTTTTAAAGAGATTATTTAGTTTAGAGTTTCTTAGCTATTTTTTATTTTTATCTAGATTAAAATCTAATTAATTAATTAAAGTTTACTTTCTTTTAAAGTTACTTATATTAATAAAAATATCTATAGCTTTTTATTTTTCTTTAGTAAAAAAGTCTATAATATTAAATTATAATTTTTAGTTACTTATTAATTTACTTTTCTTTTTTATTAAGATTAGGTATATATTAACTTCTTTTCTTTTTTCCTTTTTATTTTTTTTTAGCTACTTTCTCTTTTTTTTTTATTTCCTCCTTAGCTTATTTTACCTTCTACTTAGCTTTCTTAAATTTAAAGAACTTACTTTACTTTATATCTATCTTTATATTATTTTAATAGGATTTAGTTACTAACTTATTATAAGTTAGCTTTTTAAAAGTATTATAGAAGTTATTTACTTTAAGTTATATCTTCTTACTAATATTAGAAAATATATATTTATACTTATTTAACTAATAACTATCTTTCCCTAAGATATTTTATTTAGATAAGACTATTATAATAAATTCTATATATAAAAGTTTATTATATTATATATTTATAAAGATTTTCTTAAAAATAAATAATTAATATTTCTTATATTTACTTTCTATTTTTAAAATTAGAATATTAATATAAAGGTTATAATTATAAATTTTATTATTTTTATATATAAAAGTTATATATTTATATTTTTATATTTTTTTAATAGTAATAATATAATATGTTATTTTTTTTAATTAATATTATAAATACTTTAGCTTTATTATTTTCTTTAAAAGCTTTATATTTTAATAAAAGTCTTATTTATTTCTTTTTACTTATTTAAAAGCTTTCTTTTTATTTTTCTATATATATAAATTAAATTTATAATTTATATATTTTCTTTATTAATTTATTAACTTAAGTATTTATTATATCTTTTTTAATATAAAATAGTTAATTAACTACTTTTAATTATTAAAATATTTTAATTTTATAATTAGTTAATTATTTTTCTTTTTTAAAGTTAATTTTTAATTTAAAAAGTTTTTCTTATTAGTAATTAATATTATCTTATTATATATTTTCCTTTTTAAACTTATTTTTAAAAATATCTTAAATATAATTAATTACCTTATCTAAAATCTTATTTTTAAACTTTTTATAAGATAGAATATAGTTTATTATAAACTTTAAATAAAAGATATTATTTATAGCTTTTAAGAAATCCCTTTTTTTTATATTAGTTAATAATAAAATCTTATATTTCTTAATAAGTTATTACTAATTTCTTATCTACTTAATAATTCCCTTTTAGCTATATTTAAGCTAGCCCTTACTAATTAATATTATATATTATTTATTATAGTTCTTATATATTTCTATATCCTTATCTTTAAATTAATAGATTAAGTCCTTCTTAGCTTCTAATTATATAGAACTTTTAATAGCCCTTTAAATTACTACTTTTATAGTTAGAGGGGCTTTTTAGATAGTTTTTCTAAAGAGTATAGCCTTTTACTTATTATCTTTTCTTAAGAAGAAAGTATTTTCTTTATAGTATTTTATAAATATTATAATATTTATCTTATTAAAGAAAGAGAACTTTTTCTTATTTTTAGTAATTTATATAATAAAAATATAAATATATTAGGGGATATCTTATAATTAAAATTATTATAAGGCTTTATTAAATTAAGAATACTTTTTTTAGTTATTTTTAAAATAAGATCTTTAGAAGTTATATTTAAATTTAAAATTAAAATAAAAGATAAAATTAATTATAATATTAAACTTTAAGTTTTAAAGAAATAGGTATTATATTAGTATATTAATAATAAATAAATTAATAAAAATAAAGATAATTATTATTTATAATATTTAAAGCTATTAGTAAAAGCTTTTCTTATTATATTAAAATAATTATTAAAGAAGCTTTTATAATAGTAAAATTCTTCTTTATTTATCTTATTTTTAACTATTAAAGCTATAGAAATAGTAATTATAATATATTTAGGGGCTTTTATTACTAATAACTACTTAGCTATTAAAGCTATTTTTAATAAAAGTAACTAAATAAAGATTTTAATTATAATTTCTTATATATTATTAAATAATTTCTATTAATTAATTAATTTAGATATAAGTTTTCTAAATTAAATAAGATTAGATTTTAATTTTCCTAAGTAAGCTAAGAGAAAATTTTAATTTAGCTAGATCTTATAATATCTAAGCTTTCTAATATTTAGGTTAAATAGGTTTTTACTAAATTTTACTATTTTTAAAAATAGTTAATTAATAAGTTTTCTTTTAACTAATATATTTACTTTACTTTTTAAATATTACTATATTAAGTTACTTCTATAATCTATTATATCTCAATTTTTCTAGTTTTAGCTTAAGTAACTTATTTACTATAATAATAGTAATAACCTATAGATAAAGCTTATAGAGCTTTTTAAGTAAATCTTAATTAGACTTCTAGATAAAATAGAGTAGTATAGCTTACTTGAAATACTATAAAAAATAAAAAGAAATAGTTAATTAAAAAGCTTTAAAATAGTTTTTATAAGAAGTATTATAGTTCTACTTATAAGAATAGTAATAGATATTGGAAATAGTTAATTAATAGGAAATAAAGCTATATTATAACTATTAGAGGCTTCTAAATAGGGGGAAGCTAAAGATTATAAGAGTATTAAATAGAGGATACTTATATATATAAAATAATAGGAGAACTGTTAGAAGTTACTATATAAGATAATTTATGAGAACTAATAATAACTAAGTTAATTAAAAGAAGAACTAATAACTAAAATAATTTAGAGAGCTTGTAAAAAACTAATTAAAGAATTTGTTTCTCTCCTTCTAAGGGAGGGAGGGAAAGAAAAGAAATAATTATAGCTATAGCTTATAGTAAGGAATAATATTCTTCTGCTACTATGTACCTTTATAAAATCTTAAGAATGTCTCCTTTTTTACTAACATCCTCCTTTTTACTATTATAATATTATAATAATATCTTTAATAAAAATAAAACTTTTAAATATCTTTATTATTATAAAAAATAATATATTATAATATAATTTTTTAAAAATTTTAAATTTAAATTAAATTATAAACTTTAATTTCTTTATAATAATTTATAAATTATTTACTTATTAATAAAAAAACTATATAATTTTATATATAATTTTATTATATAGATATTTATTATTATTAATTAAAGTAAAAAATATAAAAAAATATATTTTAAAATTATTTAGATTAATATAAATAAGATAATTATTAATAAATTAATAAAATTTTTATTAAAAGAAAAGTTTTCTATTTTTATTAATTAGTTTAAACTTATTAATATAAATTACTGTATTAAAAAATAATACTTAACTATTAAATTTAAATTTAGAATAGCTTTACTTACTAACTAGAAGATATATTAAAATATTTATAAAAATATAAAAATAAACTTAGTTTAGATTTAATTAAATAATCTAATACTATTAAATATTATAAAATTTTTAAAATATAACTATAAAATAGGCCTTTTTAGATAGTAAAAGGTCTTCTAAAGTTATATTAAGGTTATATTATGGAAAAGAAAATATTTTAGAAATGAAAACTAGTTTTAACTAAGGTTTATAATATAGAAACTATTTTAGTAAGGAAGAAATTACTAAGATAATTTCTATAGAATTGGCCTACTCTTTCTAATATAAAACAGAAGGCAGCGAAGGGCCAATTCCTTCCTATCTAGTCAATGCACTAATGGCTTCTTCTACAATTATTTAATATTACCTCTCCTCTCTTACAACTGAGTAATCTCGACTATTCCCCTCCAGGCCCTAACTCTGAAGATTGATTCTTGCGGCGATTCCTGCGGAACTCATTTTGCCATGACACCAGATCCGCATGCCAGTACAGCACCGTCTTCCACTCTATCTTATCCTCAATTAACTCACCACTCCACTTGACGGATTCTGGCAGCGCTGGGCGCTCGAACCACTTCCCTGCTACAAAGGAGACGAGCATCCGCGCCCAGGGTGGGTACGGCTTTTCATCAGCACCCTGGTATGATAGCTTCAGGAGAGGCTTGCCATCCTCGCGCGCCTGCATTGTTTCGAGGTCGAGCACCCAGAGCCATACACTGTTACCGCCGGCTACCCTATACGCTTCTAATGTATCCTCAGGTGCTGTATGTGGAGGTTCTTTAGGCAGCGTCAAGAGGGTGTCAAGGGACTTGTCATCGATGATTAGGCACTTAGTATTCCGTATAAGCTGAAGCCTTTCGCGTATAAGTAGTCCGGTCATTTCGGGTTTCCCATGCACAGCTACTGAGGCGATAAATGCGCGGCCAACAGGAGAGAAATCCTCAGCGCCATTAGGCACATCAAGACCAGCCACAACAGCCTCGCGGTCTGGATAGTCTTCTATGATCTCATTCCAGAACCGGTCAGCTACGATATGCCCCGCCGTGTTGGTATCCCGGATGCCGAGGGCCTTTTTAGTATAGAGAAAGTACCAGCAGACTATAGCTTCAAAGCGGCGGAGACCCTCAGCAAAACGGGCATCGGCTTCGGGGTCTTGTCCAGCAACAGCCTTAGTTGCACGGTAGATAGTAAATCCCCAACAGTAGGGTACATGCGTAGCGTCTGGAGTGGTATATTGGGCGAGAAACCATAAGCGTCCGTAGCCAGGAGATTGTGGGTTATAGTCAAAATATTTGGGCTGCTCGAAATTAGGTGGTGCCTTGTTAGCAGACATTGTGTAAGAGACGTTTCGATTAACGTTATGTGTATGTTGAATTGGCAATAGTAAAGAGGATAAAGGACGAATATTAGACGAGTGCAATAGCTACTTTCAAGGAGGGAAAGCTCAATTGATGTCTTGATAAACTCGAGAAGGAGGAGTAAAAAATTTTTTCCTTGGCTAGACGGGGATATATATACCTCAACTGTGTCTGGCGATTCCTATTCGGAATTTGGGTTCGGCCTGGAATTCCAGGAAGTATCCTTTCAGATAGCAGCAAGTGTGCTGCTCCCTTTACTTCGTATATAAGATTCTGTCGGGAAGAAAAAAGGCTTCAGTTGCTTTAACTAATACCCATAATCCACCAGCATCCAATTTCTACCATTAAATCAAGCTTCTTCTTTCTCTCGCAAATCAAGCCTGTTTCCATTGTGAAATTAAGTCTGTTTCCATCGCCAAATCGAGCCCCTTTTCGTCATCAAAGTGAGCCCAGATTGACAGGAATATGAAGACTTGTCTTTTAATAACAATCTATCAATTGAAGTGCAATTAAGGCACTTACGTCTTGTCTTGAGATTATTTAATTTATAAACTAATAACTTATGGAGCGTGGAGAGAGACCGCTACCGAGGCGGCATTCTATGGATCTTCTTCAGTCCCCGCTTATACTCCGACAACAGCCTCTCGACTTAAGAATGCATTGAGGAGAATGTTCAGGTGGAGGGCAATGAGAGATGCCACTTATTCTCCTCTGACAGCAGCATCTCGTTTAAGGAAGGCAGCGAGGAGAGTGGTCATCTGACCCTAGATCGCCACCATCGTCAAAGTGCCGTCACGTCTCACCCGTCCGTTCCACCCTTTATTTCCCAGATACCAGTGCTACAGTAATGACCACCGTGGAGCATGCTCCAGAGCCCACCCTCAACGAGCCCACCCTCAACGAGCCCACCGCCCTCATCTCGTCTAGTCAGCTCGAACCATCTTGCGACTGGTCATCTTGCGTCGTACGGGTTATAAAGTGGATCCGCTGTTGGTAGAAGAGAGAAGCGGTGTGGCAGATGCTTAGGATATTTCAACAACCCAAACCGACCTACAGAGAATTGTCACTGCGCCGATGACCGGAATAGCTTCTCTGACGATCACGGTTATCGGTGGCGACACTGACGGAGAGTCGTGGCTCATGCCGCACAACCCACAAACTCATTTATATTATACATACCTGCGTTGAACTCCCGCGTGGATGACACCATGCTTATGGTCGCTCCTTTCCCGTTTCATGAGAGACGATAATCATGCATTTGCGAAGAAGTCGCAAAGGCTGTTATGTTTCTTGTAGCAGCCTTGGCAGACTCGTGCTTGAAGAAGCTCAAGAGAACTGAATAGACGACGGGGAGGGTGAACCCGAGGGGCGGGGAGAATTTTCAAGCCCATGGAGCTCACTCAAGGGCATTGGTGGGCGATGGTGGTAGGGATGAACTGGAATAGGTGCCTGAGTAAGAGGATATGCGAATAAGGAGGACTATCAATTGGTGCAGGAGAGAGACTTGCAACCACCGCTGGGGCGGTGCGAGACGTCCACATCCCCCCGATGTCGTCTTTGGGCTTTCTAAAGTTGTCCATGCCCCGGAGTTCATTGAAACTTGAAAATTGAGAGATCAATAGGGTAATTATAAATTTCCAATTACAGCTGGTCAAGCAAGGGTTAATACACCAGAAGCGAATACATCAAAGAAGAGGCTCACACCCCGATACTTGAACCCCAAGCCTCAGACAAGCCAGCAGCTCCCGGAGCCCCATTGGGAGGCGTTGACGCTGGGGGATACCATGTCGTCTCCATCAGCTGCTGATAAGGAAGCAACCCCACAGAAGTCCATGGCGAATTGACCGGGATCTTGAGCAAGATCCTGGCTAGCTTCTTGGCTAGGTTCCTCTGTAGATTCCAAAGTGTTTGCATGAGACGAGTCTACTATTTAGTCGTTGGGTTCGCGGCTGGGAGCTGCCCTATCATCTTCGCAGGTGCATCCAGAGTCTGCCTCTAGAGTCCCCATAACTAGGTGTTCTCATGCTAGGTGGAAGTGTGATGGCATCTTCCATAGTGATGGTAATCTCAATCACTCCGAGGGCTACCATAATCGTTTTCTATTCCACAATTCCGATGTTGAGTCCGGGAGGCAGTATTCTAGGTTCGCCTTGGGCCTCGGCCACAAAGCAGACCGAGGGATCTGGCTCCCCGACCTCCGATGAGTCTGAAGGTGAGGGAACCCGAACCTGAACCGACCAGAGTTGAAGGTGAAGGGTTTAACTTCTCTATACTAGAGGGCCTTGAAGTCAGAAGATGTGGATTAGGAGCCAGAGGGGTCACCCCCGTCAAGCCCGGTAAACTGAAGTCTGCATTACTAGTGAAGGATCTACTGTCCCGGCAGCATCCTAAGCCACGGCATATAGTGCCAGGTTCTCGTTCATCTTATTGGACATTTACTACCAAAGCGAACCTGGGCCACGTAGGCTGCGCTGCCCCCTACATGTATCCGTGTCGGTTCGAGATCGGTCCTAATACTAGTACCATCCCCAGGGACATAGGCCCTAACGGAACAATGCCGTGGAATTAGATAAACCTAGCATATCCCGTGTTGGCTCATCGTTACCCCCTTGAGGTTGTTTCCCGGCCTCTTACCCCAACGCTACGACCTCACATACACATTGCTACTAATGAAGACTCGATCACAGTTATCGGTAGTTGGGGGGATTAGATTTCTTGCTTCAGATGAGTTTATCTATGATAGTTTGTTGATGCAGTGGGGGATCAACATGTTGGGCCGATATTCACAGACTGATGAAGGAGAATGGCCTGTGTCTATGTCAGTCTCTATATCGAAGTAAGATTACCCTCTTGGCATGGGATGATTTCACTTGTCCTGCCAGCTTCCAATGTCTTGAATCCGAAGGACTTCGTCATCCGTAGCATCCACGCGCCGAAAGTCCACCCCTCGTCTTGTCGTACAACAATGCGCCGCTTACTCTAGAACTGTAGATAGATCGAAGTTTACTACGGATGCAAGACATGTATTCACGGTCACGATTCCGCGCCAAATAGGCCATGATCCCCGGATAGAAACGGCTGTCTCCTCTGAATCGATCGAGTGGGTATCGCCGATCTGAACCGCATTCGCGCCACTCAGCCTAGGGCTTGTCCTGTTGGTAAGCTGGTGAGGGGAGCGAGCCGTCTCATTCACACCCGGAGGCGCTGTTGGCCTCAGTTTGTGCCAGACCCATGTGAGAGTCTCCTTTAGAAGGCACCGGGAGGAATTCTATAAACACTCCTCATAGAAGAGGTATAAATCTTTTAACTCGTCTCTCTCATAAAATCCCAGCAGTCTGGGTAATCGATGAATTACCCGCCATGAATAAATTTGTAACTTGGTGGTGGGTAGGTGCTGTTGGTGAAGCAGAATCTAAGGTAAGAGGGATTAGACATGGGATAAGATAACCTGGGAGGACGAAGAAAAGAGAGATCCCCGGAGGGTCAATACGTAACCTCTCCCGATTTATTTGGATAAATCTTGCGCTCCTCTCTCTCGACTCGTCACTAACCGAGCCTTTGGGACGAGTAGGAATACACTGCACTGTGAAGGCAGAAATCGACAGTCTTGTCCCCTATTCTAATGTTGGAGATTGGAAAGAGCGATCCTTTGGTGGGAGGAGGAACCCCTGTGGACTGGCGAAGGTTTGTACAAGAGGCATCATCTCATACTCGCTTTCCGGAAACTGTTCACCTCGGCAACCAACTATCTCGGTTATTGTAGCCGTTGTTGTCGTTGTTATTTCTATGAGCTTAAGCTAGAGCTGAAGCAGTCTATCTTACACCTTCGCCAGCCTCTCTGCTTCTAATTCCCTCTCAGCCTGCTGGTAATACTTTGCTGTGTCAACTCCGTGCTGGTTGTGGTTGACAAAGTTGAACCAAGGCATGATGGACATGAAAAGCGACGAATATCTCGACTGTCTAGCTGCGACTCCTTGCATATGTGGTGTGAGCTGGCTCTCTCCGTACAATGGCTCGCCTGCCTTCACCTTGGCAACCATTTCTTTCATATCCATCTCAATCTCGCGAGAATTTTCCGTAGCACCATAAAAGCGAACTTGGGGTTTGTTAAAACTAAATCGTATTTTCTGTATGGAGGAGGATGAAGAAACGTACGTGCTGATCGCTGGTAGAAGTAAAGAAATCCTCCAACGGCGCCGACTGCTCCTGCCAACCTCATGGCAGGCGCAAATCCTCCTTTGCCGACTCGCGAGGGAGAGAACTTCTCCATGAAAAGAAGAGCACCCGGCCCAAAGGCGGCCGCGACTAGGCCGTGGACATAGTCAGACGGCCTGGCGTATCCAATCACCCGCGTAAAATGTCTTTGCCGAGGTCAAGGTTAAGGTTAGCAGATATCGGAGGGAAAGAGACTCGGGAGGGCGCGTCGGCATACGGGTCATTATCAATCAGCTATAACCGGTGGTTAGAATCAACTTGCTAAAGAGCATCTATTGGAAGCTGAGCCGCTTCGTCCTTGTGGGGTTGACGTACAGGATACTCGGTTTGGATAACCTTGCTTGGAGCGAACGGTTCTCGCTGAGGTGCCGCCATTATGACTCAAGCAAGTACAATCGGCGAGCCTCTCGAATGCTGAAATAGATTGCGCGGGTCAGTGACCAGTGTCATACAATCCCTTTTGGTTGTGCGTCTGGATTTCGATCAACTGATGCGAAGGTTGATTGCAATTGGCGTCGATTACCTCAATTCTCGGAAAAGAATGATGCAGCTTTGAATGATGCCTAATATACAAGGCCGCAGAACTATCACTGCAAGCCCCCGATAGATGCAATTACCCCGCGATATTAAGACGCGTGGGAAACGCGTCTTTAATGGTTCAATGGAGACAGCTCCGAATCCCTTCTTACTACTTGAACCGCAGATGTGTGCGTCTTTGGAGAGTACAGAGACTTGCTCTCGTCATAACCGGAGACCGCCTGTTTGAGTAGAAAGATGGTGGCCGAAGAAATTTCAACCCACCCGAGGAGGCCGAACGATCTGGATGACTACGATGTTGAACTTGAGGATATTTTTCAGGAACCCAATGTCTCCTCCGTATCGGATGTTTTGGGAACTCGGAATGAGCGTGAAGGTCTAGGCCTGGAGGATGCGGTATCCGTGACGAAACGTGCTCATATACCGCGTGTGAAACTCGATGATCAAAGGTGCAGATTAGCCTGTTCTGTACAGCAGGACCCCTCAACATAGAAGCTTCTAGGCGCTGACATATGGTATCACCAGATTACTATCAGAGGCTGGCATTCCCAAGCTTCGAAATCGGGCGAGGAAACTTCGATTAAAAGGGAAAGGGCATGAGGTAAGTCCCTTTGTTTCTTACCCAGGGCCGAGATGAGAATTGCTGACCACGCAAGGGTCCTCAGTTTAGCGATGCTGCCCGCATCCTCTCTCTCTACCAATTATGGCTTGACGATCTCTTTCCCAAGGCGAAGTTCTTAGACGCCCTGTCCATGGTTGAGAAGGCTGGTCACAAGACGGCACTGTTTAAGCAACGCCAGGGATGGATCGACGAAGAGATACGAAGCATGTCGGCTGAGGCCGATGACCAAGTGGTATCAACTCCACCAATTAGCGCTGCACCAGCCGACGACGATGATGATCCTGACGGTGTCTACACTGCGACACCACATGGAGGAGCAACCAGCCCTGCCCCGCACCCCGACGAAGATGATATGCTCGAGTCACTGATGTTGGAGGTGGCTGACACTACTTCCTCCAACGCAATAGTTGATCCGGAAGCCGACATGTTTGCGGATGAGGAATCCGCGATGGCACAAATGGAGGATCTATGGTAGACAGGGAGGGTTATCCGCCCACCAATTGCATGTTTACCCCTGAGGCGTTTCTGGAGATCGGGTTTTCACCGTGGAAGCGTGCGATATGAGAATTACGATCGGTTTGGGAATATTCTGTATTCATAAAATATCGTTGGATTGCTCTTTTCTGGCTGATCCGCCCATAAATATTGCTTGTTGAGGGAAAATGGTTAGCCAACCGCCCATTTCCGATAATATAACCCCCCGTGACGCCTCAGATACTATAACTAGATGCCCGGATTCGCGACAAACATAAAAAAGAGAAAGAAAATGAAAAAGGTTACAAAGAATGGAATCACCACTGTACTCAGCCGAAACGCTGTCGCTTTTCACCCCCTCGCACTCTAGGATTAATCTCCAGGTGCCTCTTCCGACTCTTGGCGTCAATTTTGCTCCTATACATATTCGCGTTCCAGTAATTACCAAGACTGGTGTTCGAATTTGAAATCTGCGACTCCAGCTTGCGCTCCTCCATCTTCAATGCCCATAGGAGGGTCAACAGTGCTTCGCGAGATGGCAGTGAAAAGCCGTCCAACCATTGAGGGGGCGCGGGCTTATCGTCGCGCGTTGCCGAACTCAAACCCGACAAGTCACCAACTCGATCATTGCAACTCTCAGACACCAACCGCAATGCCTCCATCGTCGCATCCTGAAGCGGACGCGCCAGAGTGGGGCTGCAGGTTAAGATTTTCCGAAGAGAAGTGATTCTCAAAGTCGGCGAAATGAAGGTCGAGTTCGGCTTCCGCTGCGACGGATTGGCCGTTTGCCGCCGTGGCGTCGGACACGACTCCGTTCCCATCTTCGTGAAGGAACTGGGAGATGTCGAAGAGGTCCGTCGGGAAGAGCGCGGCCGCGTCACCAGCCAGATAATCGTTTTCAAAATCGACGGAGTTGGGGGAAGAGAGAAGCCCGCTTTCAAGGACATAGCTATCTGTGTCAGCGGCCGTTGGCAGGTTGAAACAAGTACCGACAAAACGAGGAGAAACATCTGGAACTGTGCGGACCGTGGCTGCACCAGATCCATCTGCGACGTTGTCCACGACCGCGGAAGATCCACCGAATGTTGACACTGCAGGTCGCACAACATCGCTGCAGGACGTTGTGTCAATTCGGTGGCTCGATCCGAGGTCGAAGACGCAGAGGCTGATGTGGTCGCCGGCGCGACTGGGGTTGGTTCCACGGCTGCCAACTCCTGCTCATCCACGTCGGGACTTAGCTTGGGCGAGAGGGAGGAGGGATCAACAGTAGTGCTGGATGGCTCGTTGAACATGAGCTGGTCGATCAGGACCTTGTGGCTATCTTGGGAGCTGAACAGCTCGGACGTCAGGGTAACGGGGTTTGATTGAAGAGAGTCGAGAGGCGACGAGGATCGAGTCACGACGCCTGTGGTGCGCCGGTATTTGTTTAATTCCTCGAGCAACAGGAGGTTTGTCTTTTCGATGCTGAGAACGCGGGCCTCGAGCTCCTTGTTCCGCTTTTCGAGAGCTTCAACCTCCTGGCGCTTGCGTTCCCGAGACGATTGAGCGGCCCTTCGGTTGCGAAGCACCCTCTCGACTCGGCGCTGCTCCTTCTCATCTTCGGTCTTTGCTCGTTTCCTATGCACCTGTCAGCTATGACCGCCTTTGGGCCTGTGGGCAATAGGTGCCTGCTACATCCTCACTCACCTCGGAGGGAGATTGGTTTTGGGCTCTGGGAGGACCTGGCCCCATGATTTCCGCTTTTTCACCGGCTTCTTTTCCGACGCCGGGGTGGATGGTGCCGTAGTATCTGTGGTTTCTGTCGAAGTTGGGACATTTGTAGGGGAGGCTGTTGGTGAGAGGGCAGCTAATGCTATTGTCTCTGGCTTGGATTCGGCTGAGAAGGGAGGTGGTGTCATCATGTCGATGGGATTCATCGTATTTGTTGAAGATGTGCCCGACGCGGTGAATAATGACGGATACATCTCACCTGGCGTCGAAAGAAAAGATTCTGCAGGTGATGCCTCAAACTTCACGACGGGCGAGGCTTGTTCTTCCCAGGTGGCCATTCTGGACAGACGTATCTGGCAGAGGAAGGGGTGGAAACTAGAGATTGCGTTCTTCGTCTTGTCACGATATAGGACAGGAGTAGCAGCGGAAGTTGAGGACGTTGACGACGATCTCGCGGTTCGTCACAATATCTTGTCAAAATCTCAAGGTGAAATATGGCCAATGTCGAGATCTCATGGTTTATGTGAAGTGCATGGTGCCTGCAGGCTCCAGCGAGTAGAGAGATTGACACGCCACAAACACAAAAGGTGACTCAGTGAGGCAGCGTGGTGTCGATGGAATGAGACTGGGAGATGGAAAAGGCCAAGTGTCGGATTCTGTATGGCAAATCGACAGGTTGTTGGAAAATATGATGATTCATCGACGAAAGGTTAAGGGGGAGCCCGGGCGCTTTTATCTTGAGGACACGTTTGCTTTCTTCTGGGGGAAGGACAGCCTTTTTGGCCTGAGGCATACAGGAAGCACCAATATAAGACGGCGCAGGAGGCACATTTATAGGGTACGTCGCTACTCAGGGGCGGGTTAATTTACTTCGTACTTCCGAGTGTAACTTCGCGCTGATGTCCATACTTCGTAAGCTAGTACTCGACCCACCCATACTTCGTGACACTATTGGTGGTATCGACGAGGTACCAAGGGGCGTGGACTGTAATTCGTGTGTCAAATGTACTGAAATAAGTGGGTCGTCTTAGTATCAAAGTCCTGCACGAGTGCCCCTTATTCTTGCTTTGTTGGTATGATTACGAAGGCTGAGTACAAAGGTCTGAGTACACTAGTACCTTTGTACAGTGGAGTGGAAACTACTTCGTACACCCACCTGCGGGTGGAATGTCGCGAGGCGTCTTCAGGAGAAGATATTCTAGTTTAGGGGTGCATTCCCAAGTCCTTCGTATGGAAGTATTTCACATATTCCGTCCAGAGCATAAACTATTTTAGAGACTGGGAAAGACGAGTGGGGTGACGAGACTGCTCTCTCCGATTTTGCATGGTGAGACGTCAAATTCCTCCCCCTAAACCCTCCCCCTTCCGGCCCTTCCCTTTTCAGTTTTACTTCTTTCCTTCCTTTTTTCCAAGAGACTCACCGACTCCTCTGAGCGAAAATGAACTGGCGAAGTACATACATCGGTACGCACAAAGTATGTTTCTGGACCACTTTTCTAAGTATTACTTTCAGACACGAGTCTGAAGGATGAGGCTCCTGTCACACACTCAACACACAGCCTTCAAGGCTCATCCTTTGCTGTTATTTATTTTTAGCGCATTATGAAGTGCCTGTGTATCACCCCCCCATCAACCTTACCTTCGTATATTGCCCCAAGATAATAACGTTAAATGACTTTTGCTAGTAACTTCATAAAGTGAAATAAATCCCTGGTGAGGAGGAGGAGTCGAGTTCTCATTCGAGCTATTATTAAACTCCCATAATGTTTATGACTGCCGAAGGCTTACGAGTACGGTTTCGTGCAGTGATGGACCTTGCGAATTGCTTTCAACGATACAAAGGTATACGAAGGTACTTTGTGCTTCGAGGTTTCCCTCAAATCGGAGTAATTAGTGCCATGTATGTCGTAGGATTCAAAACACTTCGTCAATTATTCCGTCCAGGCAGTGCTTGTTGAGAGACGCCGCGAACTCAAAGGTAGTTTACTTTACAAAGGTACAGAGTAATAAGTAATTCAGTCAAATTCGGGCCTTGGTTGATGTCTTGTTGAAGCCATGTCCGATTCTCCGCTTCTTGCCATCAGATCGCCCTCGCAATCCCATCATTCTGCCAAGATTCAACAGTCTCAAATCCATTCCAGCCACTCGCAAGGACCGACGCCTTTCCATCCTGGCCGTGAGCCCGCATGAAACGCCTGGCAATGCGGGATTAAGGTAGTCTCCACCTGCAGTACTTTCCCGCGCAATCTTCTGGGAGGCTCTTCTCTCGACTGTGGGCATATTAGGCTGAAATTTGCCTTGTCCTAAACCAGTGAACGAACTCATCGAGGATACTCTTAAGAATTAATGCCGATGGCATCTACATGTGGGCGTGGAACACTTCTTCCGTGTTTAATTAATCCCAGATGGCAATTCTCTACGTCGTT
>Ga0164243_10006714_pt1 | contig 17365 bp, 17 predicted proteins | sample OricompcompostOP_FD_108781 | JGI IMG/M metagenome (GOLD analysis project Ga0164243, IMG submission 108781) | Organic Plus compost microbial communities from Emeryville, California, USA - Original compost - Organic plus compost (OP) | ecosystem: Engineered > Solid waste > Mixed feedstock >... | reverse complement strand
GAACTTGTAGCCCTTGGTGTAGTCGAACTTCTCGACGGCGCGGATGAGGCCGAGGTTGCCTTCCTGGATCAGGTCGAGGAAGGCCATGCCACGGCCGGTGTAACGCTTGGCCAGCGAGACCACGAGCCGCAGGTTCGCCTCGAGGAGGTGGTTCTTGGCGCGCTCGCCGTCGCGGGAGATCCAGCTCAGGTCGCGCGTCATCTGGGTGGAGAGCTTCTCCTCGCCCTCCTCGGCGGCGCGCAGCCGCTCCGACGCGTACAGGCCGGCCTCGATCCGCTTGGCGAGCTCGACCTCCTGCTCCGCGTTGAGCAGCGGCACCTTGCCGATCTGCTTGAGGTACGCCCGTACGGAGTCGGCGGACGCGGTCAGCTCGGCGTCCCGGCGCGCCTGCTTGAGCGCCTCGGACTCCTCGTCGTCCCACTCGAAGTCGTTGTCGCTGGCCGCCTCGGCCGCGTCGCTCGCCGCGGCCTGGGCCAGTTCGGCCGGCTCGTCGACGACCACGTCCTCGATCTCGGCGGCGAGATCCTCGGGATCGATGTCGTCCTCGGGGCCCTCGCCGGGCTCGCCGGCGACCTTGGGCTCGCCGTCGGCGGGCTTGGCACCGGCCTTGGCCGCCTTGGCGCCCTTCGCCGCCTTGGCCGCCGGCTTGGCGGGCTTCGCCGGTCGCGCGGCGGCCGCCTCAGGGGCCGCGCCAGGCGCCGCGGCGGCCACGCCGTTGGCCGCCGGGGTCTCGTCGGCGGACGGGGGCTGCTTGGGCGGCGCCGTCTTCTTCGCGGCGGCGGTCTTGGCCGTCGTCGCGCGGGAGGCCGGCGTGGCGGACCGGGCCGCGGCGACCTTGCGCTTGGTGCTCGCCGAGCCGTCGACGACCACCGTGATGCCCGCGTCGACGATCGCGCGGAGGATCTTCTTGGCCTGGGCCGGAGTCACCTCGGCCGACTCGACCGTGCGCTGGACCTCCGCCGACGTGATGTGGCCGCCTCCGCGCTGGGCGTGGGCGATCAGAATCTCGGTGATCGAGCGGACGTCTGCGCCGGTGTGGCGTGGCTCTGTCACGGATGACCTTCCGGAGGCGATCGAGCGGGCACAGCCGGTAGGGACCAGCGATGCGGTGGGCCAGGTTCAACGTTAGTGGGCCCGCGAGCCACGAACCGGCCTTGCGGGGGAGTTCGTGTCAGGTGGGCAGGCGTGAATTGTAACGCCGTCATTGGCGGATCATCGCGCGGCGCACACCCGTGCGGCGGCGCTCGCCGCGGACGCGCGGCTGCCGGAGGAGAGCGACCATGGACTTTGCCAGAATCGTAGCCGGAGAAAAGGGGGACCGATGACCGACACGACGCCGGATCCGGCGCAGCTCCTGGCCATCGCGGTCACCGTCGCCAGGGAGGCGGCGGACACCGCGCGCAGCATGCGGGCGGAGGGCGTCTCGGGCGTCACCACCAAGTCGACCGCCACCGACGTCGTCACCGCGGCCGACCGCGCGGTCGAGCGCCAGGTCGTGGCCGCGCTGGCCGCGCTGCGGCCGGGCGACACGGTCCTGGGCGAGGAGTACGGTGGCAGTGGCGCGCCGGAGGGCTCGGTGCGGTGGGTCCTCGACCCGATCGACGGCACGGTCAACTACCTCTACGGGCTGCCGCAGTACGCGGTCTCGCTGGCCGCCGAGGTCGACGGCGTGGCCGTGGCGGCGGTGGTGCGCAACGCGGCCACCGGCGACGAGTGGACGGCCACGCGCGGCGGCGGTGCCCGCCGCAACGGCCGCCCGCTGCGCGCCTCGGCGCAGACCGATCTCAGCCAGGCGTTGGTGGCCACCGGGTTCGGGTACGACGCCAAACGGCGGGCACATCAGGCCGAAGTGCTGACCCGGCTCATCACGCGGGTCCGTGACATCCGCCGGTTCGGCGCGGCGGCGCTGGACCTCTGCCTGACGGCCGAGGGAGCGGTGGACGCGTACTTCGAGAAGGGCCTCAACGCGTGGGACCACGCCGCCGGCGGGCTCGTCGCCACCGAGGCGGGCCTGGTGGTCGGCGGGCTCGACGGGCGTCCCGCCGGGCCGGACATGGTGGTCGCGGCGCCACCGGCCCTCTTCGGCCCGCTCACCGACCTGCTGGCGGAGTTCGACGCCGCCGGCGGGCCCTGACCTACTTGGCCTCGCAGCTCTGGCTGGGGAGCTTCGGCTCCCCGGCGGCCGCCATCTCCACAAGCGACTGGTTGACCTCGGTCGTGGTGGCGAGCTGCTTGAAGCCGGCGCCGATCAGCACGTCGACGACGTCGTCGGTGCGGGCCGGGTCGTACTCGGGCGTGGCCTCGTCGAGGAAGTACGCGCGGATGACGTGCGCGCTGCCGACCGCCTTGGGGCCGTAGCGAAGCGTGGCGACCCCGTCCACCGCGGTCTTCGAGTTGCCCTTCTTGAGCACCTGGAACTTCCGGTTGGCGAAGTCGTTGCCCACGGACTCGGCGAGCGCCGGCTTGTCCGTCGCGTTCAAGACATTGATCTTGATCTCCTCGGCGTTCTTCAGGCTGAGGTCGACGATCTGCCAGCCGTCGGGGCAGCTCGCCGCGACCGTGCGGCCCTTCTGAGAGTCGTCGATGAGCGCGTAGGTCACGAACGCCACGGCCAGGAGCGTCAGCACGCTGACGATCGCCAGCGCGCGCACTCGCGCAAAGGTCATAGCTCGCTCCCGTGCAGGCGACGACGGCGGTGCGGTGCGGCCTCGCGGCGTGGCATCGGTCACCCGGTCTGCGACCGAGGTTAACGGTTGTGGGCTCGACGCGTGGAAACACCCAGGACATCACCGGCGCGCCGACCGTGATCCACGGTCCGATCCACCTATCTTCGTGTCGCCTGAGTCACATCGGGAACAACTTTGGCCGCAAGAGCGTCCTACAGGGCCGCGAGGGCGGTATACATGCCTGGCTCGCGGGCAGGTAAGGTACCGCGCTCGCGGGTGTACCCCGCGCGCGTCCGACGTTCCGCGGCCGACCGGGAACCGAAACACCGTCGTCTGGCGTTACCACCTAGACGACTAACCGATACGGGAGAGTGAAACCGATGGCCACCGACTACGACGCCCCGCGTCGCGACGAGGTCGACCTCGGCGAGGACAGTCTGGAAGAGCTCAAGGCCCGGCGCGTCGACGCACAGTCGGGTGCCGTGGACGTCGACGAGGCGGAAGTGGCCGAGAGCTTCGAGCTTCCCGGGGCCGACCTCGCCGACGAGGAGCTGACGGTCAAGGTGCTTCCGATGCAGCAGGACGAGTTCCGCTGCTCGCGTTGCTTCCTTGTCCACCACCGCAGCCAGCTCGCCTACGAGCGCAACGGCGACCTGATCTGCCGGGAATGCGCCTGACGGGCGAGCCAGCCCGGCGGCGGCGATCAGCGGTTGGGGTCGCCGCCTCCGACTTCGGCATGCGGTGGTGGCCGTCACCTGCTTGACTCTGGAGACGGGACGACCCGTCGCCTGGAGGCAGAGATGAGCCACGCCGACCCGCCGCCGCCCCAGAATGGTCCCGGGTCCGCCGCGTCCACCGGCAGCGCGGACCGGCCGCCGACCGATGCCGAGCTGGGCGACACCGTCGCCCGACTCACCGACGACACCACCGACCCCGGTGACCGCAGGCGCCTCCTGGCACGCCTGGTCCACCAGGTCCGGGGCCGTGGCGTCGGTGACCTGTTCAAGCCCCGCGCCGCCCTCAAGTGGATCAGTGACGCGGTCGCCGAGGTCGCGCCGTACGTGCCGGTCCGCGACCTGGAGACCCTCCGCCGGCACCACGACGGCCTCGACGGCGACCAGCTCGCCGAGCGGCTCGTCCGCAACGCCGCCATCGCCACCGCCGGGGTCGGCGCCGCCGGCGGCGGCGTCGCCGCGATCCAGTGGACGGCGACCCCCGCGCTGCTGTCCGCCCCCGTCCTGCTCGCCGCCGAGACCGTCGCCGTCGTCGCGATCGAGATCAAGTTGATCGGCGAGCTGCACGAGGTCTACCGCCAGCCGGTGCCCGGCAGCGGCCCGCAGCGCGCCGTGGCGCTCGTGATGGGCTGGTCGCAGCAGCGCGGCGTCAACCCGTTCGTCCCCGGCGTCGGCATCGGCGCCGTGCTCGGCCAGGCCGCCCGCAAGGAGATGCGCGACCGGCTGCTGCGCCGCTTCGGCCGCAACCTGACCACGCTGGGCCCGTTCCTGACGGGTGCCGCGGTCGGCAGCTACCTCAACCGGCGCGCCACCAAGGCGCTCGGCGAGCAGGTGATCGCCGACCTCAAGAGCCGCAAGCCCAAGGTCATCGAGGGTGAGCCGGAGCCGGGCCGCTGACCTTCGCCGCCTCGATCGCGGCGGCCAGCCGCACCGGGTCCCGCGAGCTGACCACCCAGAACGGCGTCGGGTCGGCCGGGTCGTCGATCATCACCTGGACGGCGCCGCCGACCCACGGCCGCTGCACCACGAACGCCAGTTCGTGCGCGCCGACGCCGAGCACCTCCCGCTTGCCGGCCGCGTCGAGGGGGACGGCGTCGCTGACGAACCGCACCGGGATGTGCGCGTCGTCGACGACCAGCTCGCCGCCGGTGACCGCGATCCGGATCCGGCCGGCCCACCAGAGCCCGAAGGCAGTCAGGGGCAGCAGCACCACGAACGGCAGCCAGGCACGCACCCCGCCGGCGCCGAGCCACAGCTCCAACGCCAGCAGCGCGGCGAGGCCGAGGCCGCACAGCCACAGCCACCACGGGAGCGTCAACCGCTCGGCGTAATCGGGGGAGTCTTCGACAGCCATGATGTCCGAGGGTACGGCGCGTCGTACGCTCGGCACCCGGCAGGATAGGGACGACCGCGTACCTTCGCGAGAAAGCTGGAACCGTGACCGACGCCGTGCCCGTGGCCGTGCGACAGCTCGACCCGGATCTTCCGCTTCCGACGTACGCCCATCCCGGCGACGCCGGTGCCGACCTGTCGGCGGCCGCCGACGTGGAGATCCCACCCGGCGGCGGCCGGGCACTGGTGCCCACGGGCGTCGCGATCGCGCTGCCCGAGGGGTACGTCGGGCTGGTGCATCCCCGCTCCGGCCTCGCCGCGCGCCACGGCGTGACGGTGCTCAACGCCCCCGGCACGGTGGACTCCGGCTACCGCGGTGAGATCCTCGTCAACCTCGTCAACCACGACCCGGTGGCGCCGGTGAAGATCTCCCGGGGCGACCGCATCGCCCAGCTTGTCGTGCAGCGCGTCGAGCGGGCACACTTCCACGTCGTCGAGGCCCTGCCCGAGTCCGTCCGCGGCGCCGGCGGGCACGGGTCGACCGGCGTCTCCGGCTTCACCGAGGAAAGGCTGGCGGACTGATGTTCTCGCGAAACCGCGGATCCGGGCGGCACGCCCGCGGCGATCGCGGCGGCCGGTCCGAGCGGCCCGCGCGCGGCACCGCCCCCGTCCCCCCGCCGCCGGCGCGCCGGCACGGGCCGTACGACGTCAGCGAGGCACCGTCCGGCGTGGAGCGGCTGGACCTGGGCAGCCTGCAGATCCCGGCGGTGCCCGACGTGGAGATCCGGGTCCAGGCCAACGCCGAGGGCGTCGTGCAGCAGGTCGTGCTCGTCAACGGCGAGAACGCGCTGCAGGTCGGCGTCTTCGCGGCCCCGCGCTCCGAGGGCATCTGGGACGAGGTCCGCGACGAGATCCGCAAGTCGCTGTTCGACGAGGGGGTCGCGGCCGAGGAGACGCCGGGGGAGTACGGCATCGAGCTGCGTGCCCGCGTCCGCACCGGCGAGGGCCTGACCGACCTGCGCTTCCTCGGGGTCGACGGGCCGCGGTGGATGGTGCGCGGGGTGTTCCAGGGTCCGGCCGCGGTCGATCCGGCGCGGGCCGGCGTGCTGGTCGAGTGCCTGCACGGGCTCGTGGTCGACCGGGGGCAGGAGGCGAAGCCGGTCCGCGAGCCGCTGCCCCTGCGGCTCCCGAAGGAGGCCGCCGAGAGCGTGGCGGCCCAGCAGGCGGCCGCCGAAGCCCCGCCGCCACCTCCGGCGCCACCCGCCAACGGCTCCGGCGGGCCGTCGCCCCGCCGCCGCCCGTCCCCCCGCCCGCGCTAACGCAAGGAAGGGCCCCTTCCTAACGCTTTTCCGATAGGAAGGGGCCCTTGTGAACGCTGCCGGCAGGCGGTTAACAAGGGCCCTTTCCTATACGGAAAGCGTTAGGAAGGGGCCCTTCCTTGCGAATTTGGGGTGACGGGGGTCACGCGTACTCTGGAGGGGGCGTACGCCTCGGCCGGGGGCGTCGCGCCGAGGAGAGGCCATGGCGATCGACCAGAACCGCGCGTCGCTGAAGCGGTTCCTGCAGCGGCTGACGGCTGACGAGGAGACGCTGGAGGCGGAGAGCCTCCAGCGCGAGAGCGCCAAGTCGGGCTGCATGCCCGCCGGGCTCTGCATGCGCGGCCAGATGGTGACGCTGACGGGCCGGCTGAAGACGGTGGTCTACACGCCCCGCACGAACCTGCCGACCCTGGAGGCCGACCTCTACGACGGCAGTGACCTGGTGACGCTGGTGTGGCTGGGGAGGCGCCACATCGCCGGCATCGAGCCCGGCCGGCAGTTGACCGCGCGAGGTCGCGTGGCGGTCCGGGATGACCGTAAAGTCATCTACAACCCGTACTACGAGCTGGAAGCCACCAGATGACCTCTCCCCGCCGCGCCGCCGACGTGTCCCCCCGCGACCCCGACGGCGAGGAGCCGCTGCCGCCGTTCGGCGAGATGATGGCCCAGCAGCTCGGTGGCTGGCGGGGCATGGTCGAGTCCAGCGTCCCGGTGCTGGTCTTCGTCGTCGTCAACATCATCTGGGAGCTCCAGCCGGCGCTGATCGCGTCGGTGGGCGTCGCGGTCGCGATCGGGGTGCTCCGGCTGTTCCAGCGCCGCCCGGTGCGGCACGCCGTCAACGGCCTGTTCGGCATCGCGCTCGGCGCCTTCATCGCGTGGCGCACGGGCGAGGCCCGCGACTTCTACCTGCCCGGCATCATCCAGAGCTACATCTTCGCGGGCCTGCTGCTGCTTTCGGCGCTGATCCGCCAGCCCATCGTGGGCTGGGGCTGGTCGGTGATCATGGCCGGCGGCAAGTCCGACTGGCGCGCCGACCGCCGGTTGATGCGGACCTTCATCTGGCTGACCGTGCTGTGGGCCGTGGTCTGGGTCGCCAAGGTCAGCGCGCAGGCCTGGCTCTACGTGGAGAAGCAGGACGACCTGCTCGGTGTGGCCCGGCTCGTGCTCGGCGCGCCGCCGTACATCCTGCTGATCCTGCTGACGGTCGCCGTCGTCCGCCGGGTGACCCGGGACCGGCCGCCGGTCGCCGCCGAGAGCGCCTGACCCGGCGGGCCGGTCAGCCCAGCGCGCGGCGGCCCGCGGACTCCGGGCCGAGGATGACCGCGCGGACGGCGTCCTCGACCTCGGCGGTGCAGACGAAGATCAGTTCGTCGCCCGCCTCCAGCGGGTCGTCGGGCGTCGGGACGAGGACGCGCTTGCCCCGCAGGATCGCCACCAGGGCCGAGTCCCGGGGGAGCGGGACGTCGCGGACCGGGAGGCCGACGTAGGGTGCGGCCGGCGGCAGGGTGATCTCCACGAGGTTGGCCTCGCCCTGGCGGAAGGTCATCAGCCGGACCAGGTCGCCGACCGAGACCGCCTCCTCGACCAGGGCGGCCATCAGGCGTGGCTTGCTGACCGCCACGTCGACGCCCCACTGCTCGGTGAACAGCCACTCGTTCTCGGCGCGGTTGACCCGGGCGACCACCCGCGGCACGGCGAACTCTGTCTTGGCGAGCAGCGAGACCACGAGGTTGACCTTGTCGTCGCCGGTCGCGGCCACCACGACGTCGCAGCTGGCGAGGTTGGCCTCCTCCAGGCTGGCCAGCTCGCACGCGTCGGCGAGGATCCACTCCGCGGCCGGGACGCGCTCGGGCCGCAGCATCTTCGGCTGGCGCTCGATGAGCATGACCTGGTGGCCGTTGCCGACCAGCTCGGCGGCGATGGAGCGGCCCACGTTGCCGGCACCGGCGATGGCGACGCGCATGGTCAGTGCCCCCCCTCCGGCGCGGCGCCGGCGACCTCGGTCACCGGGCCGGCGATGTCGTCGGTGACCAGCATGAAGACCTGGTCGCCCTCCTGGATGACGGTCGAGGCCGTGGGCAGTGTGCCGATGCCGAACCGCATCAGGTACGCCGTGCGCGCGCCGACCGCGTCCTCCAGCGAGCGCAGCGGCCGGCCGATCCACTCCTTGTGCACCGGCACCTCGATGATGGACACCGTGCTGGTCGGGTCGCGGAAGATCTCCACCTGCCCCTCGGGGACGAGGTGGCGGTACATCCGGTCGGCCGTCCAGCGGACCGTGGCGACCGTCGGGATGCCGAGGCGCTCGTACACCTCGGCGCGCCGCTGGTCGTAGATCCGGGCCGCGACCCGGCTGACGCCGAACGTCTCGCGGGCCAGCCGCGCCGAGATGATGTTGGAGTTGTCGCCGCTGGACACGGCGGCGAACGCGTCGGCCCGCTCGATGCCCGCCTGGCGCAGCACCTCGCGGTCGAAGCCCACGCCGGCGACCGTGACGCCGCCGAATTCCGGGCCGAGTCGCCGGAACGCGTCCGGGTCCTGGTCGATCACGGCCACCGAATGGCCGCGGTCCTCGAGGGTGTGTGCGAGCGTCGACCCGACGCGACCACATCCCATGATCACGACGTGCACCGGCGGCACCCCTTCCACGACAGGATCCGGCCGATTGACGGTACTCCTTGCCGATGCCGCCACGCCCGCCCGCCCGGCGCGAGCCAGGAAAACGCCGCCGTACGCTTAGCGGTTGTGGCCAGCCCCACCGCGCTGATGAAGCGCCTCTTGCTGGGCCGACCTTTCCGGTCGGACAGCCTCCAGCACACACTGCTCCCCAAACGCATCGCGCTGCCGGTCTTCGCCTCCGACGCGCTCTCCTCCGTCGCCTACGCGCCGGACGAGATCCTGCTGACACTCTCGATCGCCGGCGCGTCGGCCTACCTCTTCTCGCCCTGGGTGGCGCTCGCCGTCGTGGTGGTGATGCTGACCGTCGTCGCCAGCTACCGGCAGAACGTGCACGCCTACCCGTCCGGCGGCGGCGACTACGAGGTGGCGACCGTCAACCTCGGGCCACGGTTCGGCATCGGTGTGGCGAGCGCGCTGCTCGTCGACTACGTGCTGACCGTCGCGGTCTCCGTCTCGTCCGGCGTGGCCAACCTCGGCTCGGTCGTCCCGTGGGTGGCCGAGCACCGGGTCGCCGTGGCGGTCGGCGCGGTCGTCGTGCTGTCCGCGATGAACCTGCGCGGCCTGCGCGAGTCGGGCACGGCGTTCGCCATCCCGACGTACGGCTTCATGATCGTGATCATCGGCATGCTGCTGACCGGGTTCTTCCGGATCTTCGTGCTCGGCGAGGACCTCCGGGCACCGAGCGCCGGGCTCCAGATCACGGCCGAACACGAGGTGACCGGCTTCGCGATGGTGTTCCTGCTGCTGCGGACGTTCTCCTCGGGCTGCGCCGCGCTCACCGGCGTCGAAGCGATCTCCAACGGCGTGCCCGCGTTCCGCCCGCCGAAGAGCCGCAACGCGGCCACGACGCTGCTGCTCCTGGGCACCGTGGCGGTCACGATGCTGGTCGGCATCATCGCCCTGTCCCGGCTGACCGGGCTGCAGTTCATGGAGGACCCGGCGCGGCAGATCGTCGGCGGCGCGGGCGGCTACGTGCAGAAGACCGTCACCACCCAGCTCGGCGAGACGGTGTTCGGCGCCGACTCCTTCCTGCTGTACGTGGTGGCCGGCGCGACCGCGCTGATCCTGTTCCTGGCGGCGAACACGGCGTTCAACGGCTTCCCGGTGCTCGGCTCGATCCTCGCCCAGGACCGCTACCTGCCCCGGCAGCTGCACACCCGCGGCGACCGGCTGGCGTTCTCCAACGGCATCGTCTTCCTGGCCGTCTTCGCGATCGTGCTGATCGTGGCGTTCCAGGCCGAGGTGACCCGGCTGATCCAGCTCTACATCGTGGGCGTGTTCGTCTCCTTCACGCTCTCCCAGGCCGGCATGATCCGGCACTGGAACCGGCTGCTGCCGCGCGAGCGCGACCCGGAGGCGCGGCGCCGGATGTACCGGGCCCGCGCGATCAACACGTTCGGCATGTCGCTGACCGGCGCGGTGCTGGTGATCGTCCTGATCACCAAGTTCCTGCTCGGGGCCTGGATCGCCATCGCCGCGATGCTCGTGATCTACCTCACCATGCTGGCGATCCGGCGGCACTACGACCGGGTGGCGCGGGAACTGGAGCCGGCCGAGGGGCGGCCGGTGCTGCCCGCCCGCAACCACGCGGTGGTGCTGGTCTCCAAGGTCCACCTGCCGACGCTGCGCGCGGTGGCGTACGCGCAGGCCACCCGGCCCGACACGCTGACCGCGGTGACGGTCAACGTCGACGACAAGGACACCCGCGCCGTGCAGGCCGAGTGGGAGCGGCGCCAGCTCGCCGTACCGCTGACGGTGATCGACTCGCCGTACCGGGAGATCACCCGGCCGATCATCGACTTCGTGAAGCGGGTCCGCCGGGACTCGCCCCGCGACGTGGTCACGGTCTTCATCCCCGAGTACGTCGTGGGCCACTGGTGGGAGAACCTGCTGCACAACCAGAGCGCGCTGCGGTTGAAGGGGCGGCTGCTCTTCGAGCCCGGCGTGATGGTCACGAGCGTGCCGTGGCAGCTGGCGTCGAGCCAGACCCGCGACCTCGACCGGCTGGACGCGACCCTGATCCGGGGGCCGGCGCGCGGGCCCCGCGCGCACAACGTGGTCATCGACAGCTCGGCCCTCGGGAACCGGCCGGAGTCCCGCGGCGAGGGCGACGGCGGCGTGCCGAGCACGACGGGGCCGGCGGACCGGCCGTGACCGGCGAGGGCGAGCGCGTCGAGCTGCTGGTGGGCCCGCCGGCGCACGGCGGCCACTGCGTGGCCCGGCTCGACGGCCAGGTCGTCTTCGTCCGGCACGCGATCGAGGGCGAGCGGGTGGTCGCCGAGGTCACCGAGGTCCACGCCGGCTACCTGCGGGCCGACGCCGTGCGCGTCCTCGACCCCTCGCCGGACCGGGTGGTGCCGCCCTGCCCGTACGCCGGTCCCGGCCGCTGCGGCGGCTGCGACCTGCAGCACGTCGCCCCGGACGCGCAGCGCGCGTGGAAGGCCGCGGTCGTCCGCGAGCAGCTCGTCCGGCTCGGCGGGTTCTCGCCCGACGAGGTGGAGGCCCTCGGCGTGCGGGTCGCGGCCCTGCCCGGCGGGCTCGAGGGGTGGCGGACCCGCGTGCGGTACGCCGTCGCCGCCACCGACCGTCCCGGCCTGCTCAAGCACCGCTCCCACGAGGTCGTGCCCATCGACCGTTGCCGCATCGCGCATCCGGCGGTCCAGGCGGCCCCGGTGCTCGACCGGCGCTGGCCGGACGCCGACGCGGTGGAGGTGGTCGCCTCCTCCGAGGGCGACCTGGCCGTCCTGCCGGTGCCGGCAGGACAGGCCGGGGTGGCCCGCGTGCGCGAGCGGGCGGTCGGTCGGCAGTGGACGATCGACGCGGCCAGCTTCTGGCAGGTCCATCCGGCCGCGCCGGACACCTTCGCCGGCGCCGTCCTGGATCTGCTCGCGCCGCGACCCGGCGAGCGCGCATGGGACCTCTACGGCGGCGCGGGCCTGTTCGCCGCCGCCCTCGCCACCGCGGTCGGCACCGCCGGTCGCGTCACGCTGGTCGAGTCGGCGCGCGCGGCGGTCGCCGCCGCGCGGGCCGACCTCGCCGACCTGCCGCAGGTCGAGGTCGTCGCCGGCACGGTGGAGAAGGCCGTGGCCCGGCGGCGCGTCACCGGTCCGGTCGACGTCGTGGTGCTCGACCCGCCGCGTACCGGCGCCGGCCGGGACGTCGTCGACGCCATCGCCCACAGTGGCGCCAGGGCGGTCGCGTACGTGGCGTGCGATCCCGCGGCCTTCGCGCGGGATGTGCGGTATTTCCGGGCACGCGGATGGCGCCTCGCCGCGCTGCGGGCCTACGACGCGTTCCCGATGACCCACCACGTGGAGTGCGTCGGGCTGCTCCGCGAAGGAAGGGCCCCTTCCTAACGTTTTTTGCATAGGAAGGGGCCCTTCCTCACATCAGGGAGCGGGGGAGGTCGGCATCGCGGGCAGGGTCGGCAGGTCCGGCCCGCGCTCCGCGCGGCGGGCGGCCAGACGGTCGCGCAGGCGGACCCACGCGACGATGAGCAGGATCAGCGGGACCAGCGGCAGCGCGAGGACCGCCAGCACGACGACCGCGAGCACCTGGCCCGCCGCGTACGGTCCGGAGACGCGCGAGGAACGAGACATGGGGGCCAAACCTTTGGGGAGGGCGAAACGCTCCGACCATCGTACGTCCCGCCGGGTGTTGTGCCCCTTTTGTCACCCGCCAGGAAACGCGGAGAAAGCGTGAAGGTCGCCTCGGATCCGGGTGCGGCGGCGGTGAGCGCCGATACACTTGCCGGTCATGAGCGTTGAAGAGGGTCGGGCCAGTCTGTTGTCCGCGATCCGCGGCCCACAGGATCTCAAACGGCTCTCCGACGAGGAGTTGACCGTGCTCTCCGCCGAGATCCGCGACTTCCTCGTCGCCAAGGTCTCGCGCACCGGCGGGCACCTCGGCCCCAACCTCGGCGTCGTCGAGCTGACGCTCGCGATGCACCGGGTCTTCGACTCCCCGCGGGACCGCTTCCTGTTCGACACCGGCCACCAGGCGTACGTGCACAAGATCGTGACCGGGCGGCAGGCCGGCTTCGACCAGCTGCGCCAGCGCGGCGGCCTGTCGGGCTACCCGAGCCGGGCCGAGAGCGAGCACGACCTCATCGAGAACTCGCACGCCTCGACCGCGCTGAGCTACGCCGACGGCGTCGCCAAGGCCTACCGGCTGCGCGGCGAGGACCGGCACGTGGTCGCGCTCGTCGGCGACGGCGCGCTCACCGGCGGCATGTGCTGGGAGGCGCTCAACAACATCGCGGCCGCCCGCAACCCGCTGGTCATCGTCGTCAACGACAACGGCCGGTCGTACGCGCCGACCATCGGCGGCCTCGCCGACCACCTCTCGTCGCTGCGCCTCAACCCCGGCTACGAGAAGGTGCTCGACCTCGTCAAGGAGTCGCTGGGCTCGACGCCGCTCGTCGGCAAGCCGCTCTACGAGGTTTTGCACGCGGTGAAGAAGGGCATCAAGGACGCCGTGGCGCCGCAGGCGATGTTCGAGGACCTGGGGATCAAGTATGTCGGGCCGGTCGACGGCCACGACATCACCGCCGTGGAGTCCGCGCTGCGGCGCGCCAAGGGCTTCGGCGGCCCGGTCATCGTCCATGCGGTGACCCGCAAGGGCTACGGCTACCGCCCGGCGGAGGAGGACGACGCCGACTGCCTGCACGGCCCCAGCGCCTTCGACGTCCAGACCGGCAAGCAGCTGGCCGCCCCGAGTGTCAAGTGGACGCACGTCTTCGCCGACGAGCTGGTCGCGATCGCCGACGAGCGGCCCGACGTCGTCGGCATCACCGCCGCGATGGCCGAGCCCACCGGCATCGCCTCGCTGGCCCGCAAGCACCCCGAGCGGGTGTACGACGTCGGCATCGCCGAGCAGCACGCCGCCACGTCGGCCGCCGGCCTCGCCATGGGCGGCCTCCACCCGGTCGTCGCCGTCTACGCCACCTTCCTCAACCGCGCCTTCGACCAGGTGCTGCTCGACGTCGCGATGCACAAGCTGCCGGTGACGTTCGTGCTCGACCGGGCCGGCATCACCGGGCCGGACGGCCCGAGCCACTACGGCATCTGGGACATGTCGGTCTTCGGGGTCGTGCCCGGGCTGCGGATCGCCGCACCGCGCGACGCCGCCACGCTCCGTGAGGAGCTGCGGGAGGCGGTCGCGATCGACGACGGCCCGACGATCCTGCGCTTCCCGACCGGCTCCGTCGCCGCCGACCTGCCGGCCCTGCGCCGCGAGGGCCCGGTCGACGTGCTCGTCGAGGACGCCCGCACCGACGTGCTGCTCGTCGCCGTCGGCGCGTTCGGCCACCTCGGCGTCGAGGTGGCGGCCCGCCTGCGCGAGCAGGGCTACGGCGTCACCGTGGTCGACCCGCGCTGGGTGCGGCCGGTCGCCGACGAGCTCGTCGCGCTCGCCGCCCGCCACCGCCTGGTCGTCACCGTCGAGGACGGCGTGCGCACCGGCGGCGTCGGCGACGCCCTGGCCAAGGCGCTGCGCGACGCGGACGTCCGCGTCCCGCTGCGCGACCTCGGCGTGCCCGCCGCCTGGCATCCGCACGGCAGCCGCGCGCAGATCCTCGCCGACCTCGGCCTGACCGCCCAGGACGTCGCCCGCGAGGTGACCGGCTGGGTGTCCAAGCTGGACGCGACGTCGCATCCGGTGGCCATGCCGCACGACAACGTGGGGCGATAGCGGGTCCGCATGGCCGAGCGTCCGGGCGAGTGGGTCGTGATCGACCTCGGTACGGCCCACGGCTCGGTCGACGAGGACGCTCCGCCCGGCCCCCGGCACCGGCGGCTCGCCACGCGCTGGCGGCTGGCCGCGGCGTCGCTAGCCCTGGCCCTGGTGTGCGGCGGTGCGGTGGTCGCGGAGCCGCCGTTCCGGACGACGGCCGCGATCCCGGTCGAGGCCGGGTCCAGCGTCTCGGTCGCCGGTGACCTGCTGGTCGTCGCCGACCCGGTGCGCACGGAGGTCTGGGACGCGGCCGCCCTGTCGTTCGCCGGCGGCGTGGCCGGCGGCGAGACCGTCGAGGGCGAGACGATCCTGCGCGGGTACGCCCTGCCCGACGGCACCCCGCGCTGGGAGCGCCGGCTGCCCGCCGCGATGTCCCAGTCCGCGAGCCGCGCCGGCGACCTGGTGCTCGTGGCGTCCCGGGACTCGATCCGGCGGCAGACGGCGACGACCGCGATCGACGCGCGTACCGGCGCGCTCCGCTGGCGCCGCGGGGACGCGGTGATGACCGTCCCGGACGTCCCGGTCGGCCTCGCCGTCGAGGAGGTGCGCAGCGCGTCCGGCGCTGGCCGCCGGATCAGCGGCCGGCTCGACGCGGTCCGGCTCGCCGACGGCGCGGCGCTGTGGGGAGTCGACGTGCCGTCCACGGCGGTGGCCCACGTCGTCGCCGGCGCACCGCCGGTCGCCGTGCTCGTCTTCGACTCGGGACGGGCCGAGGTGCGCGACCTCACCACGGGGAGGCTGCGCGCCGCGGGCACGCTGCCGCCCGCGGACTACGCGCCGGACAACCCTCGACTGGTGGACGGCGGGTTCGTGCTGCGGCACCCGGACCGCGGGCCCGCGCGGCGGCGGCTGGCGCTGAGCGCGTACGACCTGGGCACCCTGGGGCTGCGGTGGAGCCGCCCCGACCGGACGCGGGACGTGTCGTGGGTGCCCTGCGGCGGTGACCTGTGCGGCCGTACGCCCGAGGGGGTCTGGACCCTGCGCGTCGCGGACGGCGCGCAGGTCTTCCAGGCCGGCGACCGGCTGCCCTGGCTGCCGGTCCGTGGCAGCGGCAGCCAGCTGGTGGTGCGGGAGCTGGCCGACGAGCGGCTGGCGGTGGCCGCCGGCGGGACCACGACCGCGCCGCGCGCGCTGGGCACGCTCCCGGCCGGCAGCCGCGACTGCCGCCTCGGCACCGGCGTGCTCGTCTGCCGCGGCGGCGACGGGCTGCATCTCGAGATCTTCACGCTCCCGCGCTCCTGACGCGGGTGGCGCTACCTTTGGCCTCACACGGACTTGACGCCGGCCGGGGCAGGCTGGCCACGGGTGTGAGCCATGGGTGTGAGAGGAGTTCACGGGGTGCGGGTGCTGGTGGTGGAGGACGAGCGCAACCTGGCTGACGCGATCGCGCGCGGGCTGCGGCGGCACGGGCTCGCCGTCGACGTCGCCTACGACGGCACGTCCGGCCACGAGATGGCCTTCGTCACCCGGTACGACGTGGTCGTCCTCGACCGCGACCTGCCCGGCGTGCACGGCGACCAGATCTGCGCCGACCTGGTCTCCTCCGGCGCGCTGACCCGCGTGCTCATGCTCACCGCCAGCGGCACGGTGGCCGACCGGGTCGACGGGCTCCAGCTCGGCGCCGACGACTACCTGCCCAAGCCGTTCGCCTTCGACGAGCTGGTCGCCCGCGTCCGCGCGCTCGGCCGGCGGGCCACCCCGCCGGCGCCGCCCGTGCTCGCGGTCGCCGACCTCGTCGTCGACCCGGCCCGCCGGGTGGCCACCCGCGCCGGCGCACCGGTCGACCTCACCCGCAAGGAGTTCGGCGTGCTGGAGGAGCTGCTCAAGGCGCGCGGCGCGGTCGTCTCCAGCGAGGAGCTGCTGGAGCGGGTCTGGGACGCCAACACCGACCCGTTCACCACGACGGTGCGGGTCACGGTGATGACGCTGCGCAAGAAACTCGGCGACCCGCCGCTGATCGAGACGGTGGTCGGCGCCGGCTACCGGATGCCCGGGGAGCTGGTGACATGACGGTCTACACGCCGCGCCGGGGGCGCCTGCCGCGTCCGACGCTGCGGTTGCGGCTGACCCTGCTCAACGGGGTGGTCGTCGTGGTGGCCGGGCTGGTGCTGATCCTGCTCGCGTGGGTGCTGGTCGGCGCCGCGATCCATCCCGCCGACGAGCTCAAGCCCGGCACGACCGTGACGCTTGCCGACGGCAGCCGGCTCGACGCCGCGACCTGGCAGGCCCGCGTGGTCGACGCCGCCTCCAGCGAGCTGCTGCTGATGGGCCTGCTCGCGCTGCTGGTGACGAGCGTGGTCGGCATCGCCGCGGCGTACGTGGTGGCGGGCCGCGCGCTGCGGCCGCTGCACCAGGTCACCGCGACCGCCCGCCGGCTCGGTGAGCAGACGCTCGACCAGCGCATCCGCTACACCGGCGCGGACGACGAGATCGCCGAGCTGGCCCGCACGTTCGACGCCATGCTCGACCGGCTCGGGTCGGCGTTCGAGGCGCAGAAGCGGTTCGTCGCCAACGCGTCGCACGAGCTGCGGACGCCGCTCGCCGTCATGCGTACGGAGATCGACGTCACGCTCGCCGACGACGAGGCCGACGAGGCGGAGTTCCGGCGGATGGCCACCGTGGTCCGCGACGCCTCCGAGCGGGCCAACGGGCTCGTCGACGCGCTGCTGGTGCTGGCCCGCAGCGAGGCGCAGTCGGGCCGCCGGCTGGGCCGCAAGGTCCCCACCGACCTCGCCGACGGCCTGCGGGCGGCGATGTCGGCGACCCGCCGCGAGGCGGAGCGGCTGGGACTGGAGGTCGCCACGGACCTCGCGCCGTCGCCGGTGGTGGGCGACCCCGGCCTGCTGGAACGCCTCGCCGGCAACCTGGTCGAGAACGCCGTGCGCTACAACCACCTGCACGG
>Ga0164243_10006713_pt1 | contig 17367 bp, 14 predicted proteins | sample OricompcompostOP_FD_108781 | JGI IMG/M metagenome (GOLD analysis project Ga0164243, IMG submission 108781) | Organic Plus compost microbial communities from Emeryville, California, USA - Original compost - Organic plus compost (OP) | ecosystem: Engineered > Solid waste > Mixed feedstock >... | reverse complement strand
GGTTTGGTAATTTCGTGGAAAACAATCCGTTTGGTGGTTTTCGGGTCCAGTCCCAGCACCTCGCACAAGTGCCAGCTGATGGCTTCTCCTTCACGGTCCTCATCCGTTGCGAGCCATACTTCGCCGGCCTTTTTGGCAATGCTCTTCAGTTCCTTCACCACCTTTTCTTTGTCTTCGGGAACTATGTAGCGGGGCGTATAATTATTCTTTATATCAATACCCATTTCCTCTTTCTCGAGGTCGCGGATATGCCCATAACAACTTTTTACCTCGAATTCATCACCCAGGATCTTTTCGATGGTTTTGGCTTTCGCAGGAGACTCCACTATCAATAAATTCTTCGCCATAATGTATGATTCTCTTTTAGCGCCCTTGCTAAATATCGCTTGTTTAATACTAATTTTTGTGTGTGCACCCTAAACGCCGGTTGAGCGGACTGTATCAGAAAATTGAAAAGATAACACCATAACAAATCTCTCGCCAGGCGGGTTGTCGGCGTGCAATTTTAGTGTATAACGTTGAAAACAACAAATTGGTGCATAAGGGCCTGGCCTAAAATGTGCCTGATTGTCGGGGAAACTGGTTGTTCTGTCAGGTGGCGAATGGGGAATTGTGTGTTAACTTCAACTATCCATGCACCAACAGGATGCGTCATACAGGATATTTTCGTTAGGCGATGCTGCCATCACATTGGATCTCGGCAATGTGATTGACCCGGCGTTGAACCGGAAAGTGCTGGCCATACGCCAACAGATTATGCAACACCCGTTTACAGGGTTGCTCGATTGCCGCATTGCCTATAGTTCTGTAACGCTGGTATATGATCCTGTTGCGGTGAAAAAAGCATATCACCCGGAACATTCCGTATTTGCCTTCTTGCAACAGTACCTTGAAACGGCATACAGCCAGGCAAATGCATTACCGGAAGCAGCCACGCGCACGGTCCGCATACCTGTTTGTTACGAAGAAGGGTATGGTGTTGACCTGAAAGCGGCGGCCACGCAACTGAAATTATCTCCTGAAAACCTCATCAAACTGCATTTATCGCGCAGCTACCGGGTATACATGATCGGATTTTTACCGGGATTTGCCTATATGGGACTCACGCATGAGCAACTCTATATCCCGCGCAAAGCGCAACCTGTTCCGGTAAAAGCAGGCAGTGTAGGCATTACGGGCCGGCAAACAGGTATTTACCCGTTGCATTGTCCGGGCGGGTGGTATATCATCGGCCGTACGCCGCAGCCTTTATTTGAGGCTTCCGCTGACATACCCGTTCTGTTGCAGCCGGGCGATGAGGTGCAATTCTACAGGATCAATGGCAGGGAGTTTGAAAGGTTGAATAAGAACGGCTGATCGTATTCAGCGGGAAATTATTAAATTAACAGATCGTATTGTGTTCATACGCCGGGCGCAATGGTACCCAAACAGCAACGTATCACCATTTTACCATTAATACCTTATATCCCGCATCCAAGTAACAACACAACCAAACCAGCTATTGTCAATAACGATTGTCAAACCCGGACTTCTTGATACCATACAGGACACAGGCCGGTATGGATACGGCAACTGGGGCATAAATCCTGGTGGCGTGATGGACCCCTATGCTGCACGTGTGGCCAACATGCTGGTAGGCAATGAAAGCACAGAAGCCGTACTGGAAATTCATTTTCCCGGTCCGCAGCTATTGTTTGAACAAAACGCACTGATCAGTCTGACCGGCGCTGATTTTACTCCCACACTCAACGATGAGCCCCTGCCTTTATGGCGACCGATCGTAGTAAGAAAGAATACCGTATTGCATTTTCCACGCTTACAATGGGGCGCCCGTTGTTATCTCGCTGTACATGGTGGTTTCTCTGCAGAAAAATGGCTGCAGAGCTACAGCACCAATCTGAAGGCCGGCGCAGGCGGGTATGAAGGAAGAAAACTGGAGAAAGGTGATGAACTGTCGTTCCGCGAAAGCAGTATTTATTTTCCCGCTTTGCTCAAAGAAGGCAAAGATTACCAGGTACTGCGGTGGAAAGCCGTTACCGGAAAAACCTACCAGTATCCGCATGAGATCTTTTTCATCAAAGGCAATGAATGGGAACAACTGGAAGAACAATGCCGCATAGAACTGCTGGAAAACAATTTTATTATCCATCCTTACAGCGACCGTATGGGCTACCGGCTGAAGGGCGTGGAATTGTTGCGAAACGAAAAAACGGAACTGGTCTCCTCCGGTGTACATTTTGGCACTATCCAATTATTACCCGATGGACAGCTCATTGTATTAATGGCCGATCACCAGACGGCCGGCGGTTATCCGCGCATCGGGCATGTGATATCCGCACACTTCCCCAAACTGGCGCAACTGCGTCCCAGCGACTGCATACATTTTACTATGATTGATGTGGCCATGGCCGAAGAACTCCTGATGGCCATGCAACAGGAACTGAATATCTTGCAGCTTTCCTGTATAACCCAACTGAATCAACTGGTGTGTTAAGCGTAGATCTCAATTGCGATATGGGCGAAGGCTATCCGCACGATGCGGACATTATGCCTTTCATTTCTTCGGTAAACATTGCATGCGGTTATCATGCCGGAGATGAGAACACCATGCAGGCCACCATTGCACTGGCTGGAAAATATGGTGTGGCCATTGGCGCGCATCCTTCCTATCCCGACCGCGAAAATTTTGGTCGCACAGATATGTGGGTGCAACCTGAAGCACTCACTACATTGATAGCAGCGCAGATCAGGCTATTACAGCGCTTGTGTAGCCGGGCCGGTCTGACACTACATCACGTAAAACCGCATGGCGCCTTGTATAACCGTGCAGCAACAGATAAGGTGACAGCTGCAAGTATTTGTGCTGCTATACGCGAAACGGATCCCGATCTGCTGTTGTACGGATTAAGCGGCAGCGTCATGGAAACCACAGCGCATCAGTATCAGCTGCGTTTCGTAGCAGAAGTTTTTGCCGACAGGACCTACCAGGACAATGGACTACTGACCCCGCGCAAAGAACCCGGTGCGCTGATTGAAGATACCCACCTGGCAGTGCAACAGGCGCTGCAACTGGTGACAAACGGTACCGCATATACGCTGAATAAACAACTGGTTCCTGTAAAAACTGAAACCATCTGCATTCATGGCGATGGAGCGCATGCGGTTGCTTTTGCCAAAGCCATTCATCATGCGCTGCAACAACACCAGGTAAACATTGCAGCGCCGTAATAAATTCCAATCGGTATTTTTACCATACGCTTTAACCCTCTAACGCTATCGCCCTTGACAACGCCTACTTCCAGACATGCGCTTGCCGGCGCCGCTTTTCTGATGGCTACTTCTGCCATCGGGCCTGGCTTCATTACACAGACCACGGTATTTACCCGGGAACTGCTCACCAGTTTTGGTTTTGTAATTCTTATTTCTATTTTATTGGATATCGCCGCGCAAGTGAATATCTGGCGCATTGTAACCGTCGGCGAAATGCGGGCGCAGGATATTGCCAACCGCCTGCTGCCGGGTATGGGGCATGTGCTGGCCGTGCTGATCGGGATCGGTGGACTGGCATTCAATATCGGCAACATTGCCGGCGCGGGTCTGGGGATGGATGTTGTGTTCAACGTGGATGCGGACCCCAATAAACCGGTGATTGCAGCGATGATCAGTGCGCTCATCGCTTTGATTATTTTCAGTGTGAAAGAAGCGGGACGGGCCATGGACTGGTTTACCCGTGTGCTGGGTTTTGTCATGATTGGTTTAACACTGTATGTTGCTTTTGCATCGAACCCGCCGGTTGCGCAGGCTATACATCATAGTATACTGCCACAGCAAACGGATATCAATGCTATTGTTACCCTGGTAGGCGGCACCGTGGGTGGGTACATCAGTTTTGCAGGAGCGCACCGGTTGCTGGATGCAGGCATTAAGGGACAGTCTGCTTTGCCACAGGTAACACGCAGCAGTGTTACCGCCATACTGATGGCCGGTGTGATGCGCATCCTGCTATTCCTGGCAGCATTGGGTGTGGTCATGACGGGTGCTGCATTGGATGCCGGCAATCCTGCGGCCGCTGTTTTTCGCATTGCAGCCGGCACGGCGGGGTATAAGATTTTTGGTATTGTGTTGTGGTGCGCCGCCATTACTTCGGTGGTGGGGTCGGCGTATACCTCCGTTTCATTTCTGAGAAGCCTGCATCCTGTATTGGACAGGCACGCCAAAACAGTCACTTTCCTGTTTATAATTATCAGCACCGTTATTTTCATTGTGGCCGGTAAAGCGCCGGTACCATTGCTCATTGTCGCCGGTACAGTGAACGGTCTTATTTTACCGGTTGCGCTGGCGCTGCTGTTGCTGGCTGCAACCAGGCAGCGCATTGCCGGCAGCTATCGCCATCCCCGCTGGATGTATATGGCAGGCTGGCTGGTGGTGGCCGTGATGGGAGCAATGGCCGTGAAAGTAGCATTGGGTTGGTAAGCGCTTTTCACTTTTCCTTGACAATTAATGACCGTTTCCGGCGTTAACTTACTGTTTCCGCTTCAACCACTATTGCACCATTTTTACTTAACGCAATCTGTTAACATCTTATGGCAGCCAACAACACTGGCCAGGATAGTGGCTTGTATTCCTACGATTCATTTTCTTCGGGAAGCGGAAAAAAACCGGATAACAACTTTCTATGGTGGTGCGCCGGTGCGCACCAGCATCTGCTGAAACAATTTCCTTCAGAACACAGCAAGTACTCCGGACTGGGTGGCGTTATAATGGCCACTTTTGTGCTGGCCGGCTTGTCTGCAGGCTATGCAGTGCACAGCATTTTCAACAACTGGATATGGACCATACTGTTTGGCGCAACCTGGGGACTGATCATCTTCAACTTTGATCGTTTCCTGGTAAGCACCATGCGCAAATATGGCGTAAGCAAACGCCGGCAGCTCTGGATGGCGGTACCGCGTATTGCGCTGGCCCTGCTGATCGGTATTACCATTGCGCGCCCGCTGGAACTGAAGATCTTCGAAAAAGAAATTGATACCAAGATTGTAGAGAACAATCACAAAAAAATGCAGCTGAACGACAGCCTGCTGCAGCTGGAAAACCAGGCCCTGCTGCTGACCACAGAGGGCGAACGCAACCGCTTGCTTTCCCGCAAACATAGTATCGAAGACACCCTGCATCGTTTACAACAGGCATATGTACGCGAAGCGGATGGCACAGGAGGTTCCATGCAACGCGGCATTGAAAGGCTTACCTTACTCAAACAGGATGCTTACCGGAAAGCGCTGGAACAATACACGCCCGAACTGCAGCAACTGGATGTGGACATCCGGAAGCAGGACAGCCTGCTGGCCAGTGCACGGGTTGGCCTGGAAGACAAGCGCAAACAATACGAAGCCACTACCCGGGCCAATGTAGGCTTCCTGGAAAGAAACAAAGCCTTGTCTGACCTGGCCGGTGAAGAAAGCAGTGTATTCTGGACAAGCTTGTTGTTATCGCTGCTGATCATATTGATTGAAGTGGGGCCTATTCTCTCCAAACTGATCATGCCGGTAGGACCCTATGATATTGCCCTGGCAAAAGAAGAATTGCTGAGTATGGCCGCCAGCGAAAATGAAATGCGCAAAGACAAGGAACTGACGCTCGAAAGGCGCCGCGCATTTTACCGGAAGCAAAAAGAAATGTCGGACCTGCTGGTAGAGAAAATGACTTCGCTGCAGCAGAAACATATTGATGAAGAACTGGAAAAATGGGAGCGTGGCGAATGGAACCCGAAAGATCACCGGGCATCCATGGACGAAGTAATGCGTAAAATAAAAGAAAAGTACCGCTTCCGCGAGGAAGACCTGTTATAAAAAGAAAGTTACTGCAATCAGGGCCATGAAAAGCACCAGGGTTGGTAAGATCGTACGCTTGCCGACCCTGAATTTTTTCAGGGTGGAAGGGAGCAGCAGGAACAGCGTGGCCAGCAGCAATAAGAGAATACCCACGCATATGAACATAAATAGTAAATCTATAGTGAGTAGCACAAAACTGTTAATAAAGAGGTATAGCGCCAGTGCGGTATGAAAAGTCAATGTGGGAAAGCTGATGATCCAGCCGGTTCTTCTAAGCCGTAGCAGGAGAATACCTCCTGTGATTCCCAGTACAATCACAAACAGCCGCCGGATGGTCATTTTCAGTTCCTCAGTATTTACCTGGATCATTCCTTTAATGGCGCGCCAGGCATCGCCATAAGTAGTAAACCATTCATTGAGCAAAATAAACAGGTAAACAGAAGAAATAAATAACAACAGGATGCCGGAAAAAACTTCACGGCCGTTCAGTCTTTGCATGTTATTCGATTTTAGGGGAAGTGCTTCGGCACCCCAGTATAAATATACAATAACGATGAGAGAAGTGGCAGCCTTTGGCGCCTTTGCAATTATTTCAACACAATCTTAATAGCAGCCGCCAGTTTCACCGCCCATCGTGCATACTCTTTTCCCGAAGGATGTAACTGGTCCGCGGCCAGTAAGCCGGGATCACTGGCGGCTTCGCGTGTGCCGGGAGTGATATCAATAAAAGTAATGTTTGCCTGCTGCGTTATCTGCTGCGCCGTTTTATTGAACAGATCTATTTCCCTGGCAATGGCTGCGCGGTCGCGGCCTTCGGCAAATGGCGTAACGCCCCAGTCGGGAATAGATAATACAAAAACCCGTTGCACCTTATTCCCCGCCAATGAAAGCGCCTGCTGCAACAGCAACTCAAAATGACGGCCATACTCTTCCGCGCTCCGCCCCCTGTATTGATTGTTGACCCCGATGAGCAGCGATACAAATTGATAGGATTCGAGCAACGGCGTATGCTCAATGCCTTCCTTTAATTCGTCTGTAGTCCAGCCCGTGCGCGCTACAATTTCCGGCGCCAGAAACGGATAGCCCGCTCTCCGGAGCATATGAACCGTTTGATAGGGGAAGTTTTCATACACCGGCACCCCTTCACCAATGGTGTACGAATCACCGAGTGCGAGATAGGTTAGTGGTTGCATAATTGATTTCGTCCTGCAGATCGCGTTACCGGAAAGTAATGAAACAGGTGGCAGCTTCCGGGCTTTCTGCGATGGGATATTTTGCGCGGCAAGCTACAAAAAAGGGGCTGAAATCTCAGCCCCATGCAACATGCAATCATGTAGTTCTCATTTTGTGTTGCATTATTTTTATGACTGTAACAAAACCTTACAGTTCACAAGGCAACGCCGGCTGCATTATTGCTGCATGCCCTGCATACCATTTTGCATGCCTTCGGCATCGCCTCCGCCACCGCGCATATTCTTGCGTTTGAAAAGGGCCGCATCAAATTTGCCGAAGCGGTAGTTCAGGTTGAGCCTTACGATCTGCGGGTCTCTTCTTCTCCAGTCGTCCTGTACAAAACCGGTGGCTTCCGAGTGCACAAAATAGCGGCGGGTGCGGAAGATATCGTTCCAGTTAAGCGATACCGTGAGGGTATTCTTTTTTATCTGGAAATCCTTGCGTACCCCCATATCCACCCCGTAATTGGCATCTATATATCCCTGCGTGGTGGAAGGCGGGCCGCCCATAAAGCCGCCGCGACCACCTCTTTCATTACCGCTGTTGCTGGTGCTTACGGGTAAAGCGCTCTTTGCCTGGTATTCGCCGCTGAGTTGTATGCTGAAGCCTTTTGGCAGTTTAAAGGTATTGTTCATCTTGGTAGACCAACTGGTACGGTCATTCTTCAGATCAGAAAGTACATTATCGCCTTTAATACTGGAGTAATACACGTTGGAGCTCAGGTTCATATCCCACCATTTTGTCCAGTTGTTGCGGAACACCAGTTCCAGTCCTGCCGCATAGGCGCTGGCCGCATTCACCCAGGTAGAGATAAAGGCAGAGTCATTGCTCTGGCCCAGTTCGCCCCAGTTCTGGTAGCGTGAGATGAGGTCAGTAGTGTATTTGCCGAATACTGTAGCCAGAAAACTATTGTTGTTGCCATAGATCTTCTGGTACGACAATTCCAGCGAATGGGTGAATTCCGGTTTCAGATCGGGGTTACCGGTGTTGTAGTTCAACGGATCGCTGTAGTCGGTATTGGGCATCAGCTGGAAGAAGTTGGGGCGGTTGATGCGGCGGCTGTAGTTCAACTGGAGGTCCTGTCTTCCTTCAAAATTGCGCGTAATAAACACGCTCGGGAACAGGCTGATGGGATAACTGTTGCTATAGCTGCCTTTGCCCAGCTGTTCGCCGTCGTAGCTGCTGCTTTCGGCGCGCAATCCCAGCTGGTAACTGAATTTGTCTTTTATTTTTTGCGAGAACGTTACATATCCCGCATATACATAATCGGTATATTCAAAGCTGTTGCTCAGGCCGGGCTGAAATACTTCATTGAAATAATTGTTCTGGTAACTTTCAGAGGTTCTCATCTGTGCCCGTAAGCCGGCTTCCCATTTCATGTCTTCATTGATCGGATTTACAAAATCCGTTTGCACTACGAGGAACTCGTTGCGCCCGCCGCCATCAACGTTTTGCAGCAGTTCGCTGGTTTTGGGATTTTGCTGCGCTTCGTCAAAGAAGCTGCGCGAACGGATATCGCTATGGTTGTTGTTGCGGCTACGGTTATAGGTCACATCGGCTGTCCATTCCTTACCGGGCCTGGCAAACAGGTGTTTGAAGCCAAGTTGTGTACCGTAGTTGCGGAAATTGTTTTTACCGAGTGTATTGCGGTATTGCGTTTCTTCTGCAATGCCCATCGTATCTACAAAGGCATTGTTGCGGTTGTTGAAACGGAAATCGCCGTTCACAATGGACTGCGAAATGGTAAGGGTGTTGCGGTTGTCAATGAAATAATCCAGTCCTATGCGGCCAAAGGCAAAGGAGCCGTTGAACTGGTTGTTGCTCCGCTGAATGGTTTCGATGGGCGGGTTCAGCAATGTGTTCAGCCGGTCGGTTTCGCCCCAGCTTTTTGATTTGCGCTGGTTGTAATTGCCATTGGCAAATACATTGATCTTTCCCTGGCGCACGTTCAGATCGCCACCGCCATTGATCCTGCCGCGGGAATCTACACCGGCACGGATACCGCCATTGTAGCCGGTCTTCCGGTTTTTCTTCAATACTATATTCAATATACCGGATTGCCCGCCGCTGGCGTCGTATTTGGCGGAAGGGTTGGTGATGATCTCAATGCTCTGGATAGCATCGGCGGGAATCTGGTCGAGCGAGAGGGTGGTGGGGCGGCCATCTACAAACAGCTGCGGCGCCGCGTTGCGCAGGGTTACATTGCCGTCAATGTCCACGTTAATGGAGGGCACGTTGCGCATTACATCTACGGCGGTACCGCCGGCAGAAGTGATGTTCCTGTCTACGTTGAATATTTTCCGGTCAATCCCCATTTCGATCAGCGGCCGTGAACCGGTCACCGTTACGCTTTCCAGTACTTTGTTATCTATTTCGAGTTTGATATTGCCAAGGTCTTTATCAACGGCAGCCAGGGCCTGGTTCATATCGCCACGGGCGCCCGGCTTAAATTCAAAGGCTACTTTTTGTTCGATGGTCTTATACCCGATGGCTGTAACCACCAGCCGGTAATTGCCGAGCAGGGGAAGGTTTTCGAGGCTGAAATCGCCATTACTCCTGGTAAGCATACCGGAAATGATGGTGTCTTTGCGCTGGCGGCTGGCAGGGTCAAACCGGCTCATGATCAATTGCACAGAAGCCGCCTCTATGCCCTTATTCTTTTCATCAACGATCTTTCCGTAAAACCGGCCGATATTGGCCTGGGCGCCGCCCATAGGGCCGCGGCCGCCACGGTTGGGCGGACCTCCGGGAATCTGGCTGAATAAGGTAAGCACCGAACAAACGCAGGTCAGGGTCACTACAAGCTTTTTCATTACTAAGGTGTTGATTGTTAAGGGCCGGACGAAATATGGACTCATGGTTGGTATGCAATTGACGCCCATTAGACGCAAAAATGCTGATGGACTTGTGACAGTAGAATGACATTTTGATAAACGGGGCAAAGGAACGTACCAAATGCAGCTTACCGGCTACATGGATGTATGGACGCATGAATAAATAGTTATATGGCTTCAATGCCCGCGGGCTGTATAGCCTTTGCATATGACATCAACACGCTCCGCTAGGACATCATTAGCGTAAGCACCACCTGCACCAGGCCGATGGTGAAACCCAGTACAGCGCCAATAAGTTCCACAAAGCGGAATTCTTTGGCCATGATCTGGTAAAGGATGGATTCGAGTTTATCAGAGGAAAATGAGCTTACTTTTTCAATAACGATGCGTTCGAGGTCCAGCTCCTGTTTCAGGTTTACCATATAGTTTTTCATGAGCACGGGGAACAGTTGTTCCAGTTCGCTCATGAATACTTCCTTCAGTTGATTGATGGTTTTGTCGCCGATGAACATACTGATCACCGGAAACACATCGCTCAATTTTTGCCGGAGGAACTGGTCAATATGGTTTTCCACCACCGGCAACAGTTTCTTCAGGTTATCGGGATGGGTGATCTTTTGTTCGATATCATGATAAGACAACAGTTCGTTGCTTACCAGTTTGCCTAATTTTTCGGCAAACTGTTGTTGTCTTTTCGGAAAAATACCCTGAAAGGTGATGCCCAATACCCGCACCGGTTTACGGGGATGAAAAAGCATTTTAATAGCGATCCAGTTGGTAATCCATCCAATAAAGGCAGAAATAACGGGGATAATCAAGAACAACCAATTCATACCAGTACAAATTTTTGAAAGCGGGTGCACCGCAGGCCGGAAGCGGGAAATTAACGGAACCCTGACCGGCCATCGCCACCCTTCCTCGTTCATCCGGCCTGCAAAGAAAGGTGAAATCAGCATGCAAAAATTATAGCAGGAATGATTTTGCAAAAAAACAGAATTCATCTACTTTTGCGATCTGTTACGGTGACTGTAGCTCAGTTGGTTAGAGCATCAGATTGTGGTTCTGAGGGTCGTGGGTTCGAGACCCATCAGTCACCCACCAATCCCGGATCATCCATTGGTCCGGGATGCTTTTTTTAAGTGTAGGGAAAACCCTTATTACTAAAAAGATCCCCATATTACCACCCGTCTTTTACCACTCACTGCGCACTATTCACCACTTGCCATATCCTTTCCCTTTATACTTCCACCTTTCACGGATTGTATGTAATTTAATTGACGCAACCCAATGTTAATATTGCTCCGGGCCTGCAACAACCCAATCTTTTTATCGTTATTTTTGATCACATGTCTAAAGTTCTACGCTCTATGTTGAAAACAAAGAATTTGCCTGTTGTGTTGCTAATCCTTGGTGCCGGTTTGATTGTAGCCTTCCGAACTTTTGGATTAGGTGGTGGAAACCCACCCTCGAAATATGAGAAGATATTGCATAATGTGGGGGAGATGCTGACTGAGATTCATTACAGTCCCAAAAAAATTGACGATCACTTCTCCAAAGACATCTTCAAAAAATATCTCGCAGAAAAAATTGACGTTCAGAAAAACATTCTCCTGCTTTCCGATATCCAGCAACTGAAAAAGTACGAAACAAAGATTGATGACGAGATTCTCGGCGGCAACGTGCAGTTTGTTCCTGCTGTATCAGAAATCTACAAAAAACGTGTACCGGAAATTGAAGAGATCTTTACCGGCATTCTTGAAAAACCTTTTGATTTTACCAAAGATGAAGTGGTAAACCTGAATGCTGATCAGCTGGACTATCCCAAATCAGAGGCCGATCGCCGGGAAGCTTGGCGCAAGCGGTTAAAGTTTATGGTGCTGGAACGGTATGCAGACCTGCTTGAACGCCGCGAAAAAAATAAAGGCAGGAAAGACTTCGAAGTAAAAACCGATGCGGAACTGGAAAAAGAAGCGCGGGAAGCAGTGCTCAAGATCATGCGCCGCAATTTCGAACGCATGAAATCGAAACTGCACAATGAAGACGAACGTTTCAATGAATATGTGAAAACGATCACCGAAGCGATGGACCCGCACACCACTTTCTTTCCACCGGTTGATAAAAGATATTTCGACGAACAGATGAGCGGCCGCTTTTTCGGTATCGGTGCTGCCTTGCGCGAAGAAGAAGGATTCATCAAAATCACTTCGCTGATTACCGGTAGCCCCGCCTGGAAATCGGGTGAGTTTACGCCAGGCGATGCCATCATTAAAGTAGCGCAGGGTAGCGGAGAGCCTGTTGAACTTACCGGTTTTGCCGTTGAAGATGCGGTTAAACTGATCCGTGGTAAGAAGGGTACGGAAGTGCGTCTCACCGTGCGTAAAACAGACGGCACTGTAAAAACTATTCCGCTCATCCGCGATGAAATTATCCAGGACGAAACATTTGCCCGCAGCGCCATCATCAATAACGGCAACAGCCGGATCGGGTTTATATACCTGCCGGAATTCTATGCAGACTTTGATAATCCCAAAGGACCGCGTTGTTCAGAAGACGTACGCAAGGAGATCATTAAACTGAAAGAACAGAAAGTGGACGGCATCATCATGGACCTGCGCAGCAATGGCGGTGGTTCGCTGTATGATGTGGTGCAGATGGTGGGACTGTTCCTCGAAGGTGGTCCCATTGTACAGGTAAAAGAACGCGGCGGCAAACCGCAAATCTATTACGATCGGGATAAGAGTGTATTGTATGATGGTCCGCTGGCAGTGATGGTAGATGAATTCAGCGCCTCTGCTTCAGAAATATTTGCTGCTGCTATCCAGGATTACGATCGCGGTGTGATCATCGGCAGCACCTCCACCTATGGTAAGGGAACGGTACAACGCAATATTGGTTTGGACAAAACCATGGGCCTGCTCGATCCCAACAGTGAACTGGGCACCCTGAAGCTGACGCTGCAGAAATTCTATCGCGTGAATGGCGGCTCTACGCAATTGCGTGGTGTATCGTCTGATATTGCGTTGCCTGATCTGTTTGAATATTCGAAATTGCGTGAAAAGGACAATCCCGGCGCCCTGCCCTGGGATGAAATTCAGAGCGCTGACTACAAACGCTGGAAATATGGCCTCGATCTGGCGCCCATTAAAAAAGCCAGCAGCGAACGGTTGAAGCACAATGAAGCTTTTAACCTGATACGGGAAAAAGCACAATGGCTGGCCAAACAGGATGATAAAGTGTATTCGCTGAACCTGAAAAAATACCAGGAAGAACAAAAGAAGATCAGTGAAGTGGTAAAGCAGATCGAAAACCTGAACAAGCTGTCGCAGGAACTGGCCATAGGACCATTGCAGGAAGATGTAAAACGGCTGGAAACCGACACCGCCAAACTGGAACGATTCAACCAGTGGATTAAAAACCTGCGTTCGAACATATACCTGAATGAAGCAGTGAATGTGGTGAATGATATGATTGTGCAGAAGAATCTTGTATACAACACGAAATAATCAGGTACAAAGTATCTTATGGAACGTCCCGCTGCCAAAAATGCAGCGGGACGTTTTTTATTGTTCGCCACATTTCCCGGTCTGGTATTAACTGCTATTTTTGCACGGGGAAGAACAGTTCCTTCTCCTAATAACTAACCCATGACAATTTTAGATCGCTTTAAACAGATCACCACCTTTGTGTTTGACCTGGACGGGGTGCTGACAGACGGCGGGTTGTTCATCTTTCCCGACGGACAATTTGTGCGGCGTATGAATATTAAGGATGGCTATGCGCTGCAACTGGCCGTGAAGAAAGGATACCGGGTAGCGGTGATCTCCGGGGGCTATTCGGAACCGGTGGGCACGAGGCTGAACAAACTGGGCATTATGGATGTGTATATGCAGGTGGTGAACAAAAAGGAAAAGCTTGACCAGTATATGCAACAGCATGGCCTCGGGTGGAATGAAATTTTATTCATGGGTGATGATATTCCTGACTACGAAGTGTTGCAATATGCAGGTATGCCCTGTTGTCCGGCCGATGCCGTTCCCGAGATCCGCGGCGTTGCTGCGTATATTTCTCCCGTTGCCGGCGGACAAGGCTGTGTGCGGGACGTGATTGAAAAAGTATTAAAACTAAATAATCATTGGGAACTGTATACAGACACGCGGAGCAGGTAATTCGTCGCAATGCGGAAGCATACCCGCTTTCCTTTGCGCAGAAAGGGTATTGACGGTTGTAGTATACCGCCAAAAAAAATCAACAGATGAAATTACTGGTTGCTTTTTTGCGCCTTGTCCGGTCACTGAACCTGCTCTTCATAGCCATGACGCAGTTCCTGTTCCAGTATTCCATCGTATTGCCCATATTAGAGAATGCCGGAGCGCCACCTGCGCTCAGCACCTTGCAGTTTATATTGCTGGTAGTAACTTCTGTATTGATAGCTGCAGCCGGTTATATCATCAACGATTATTTCGACCTTAACATTGATCTCATCAACAAGCCAGAAAAGCTGGTGGTAGAAAAGCATATCCGCCGGCGCTGGGCTATTGTGTGGCATATGGCGCTGTCTATGCTGGGCATCGCCTGCAGTTTTTACCTGGGATATAAAACAGGGGCGTGGTGGTTAGGCATTGCCAACACCGGCTGTGTGCTGGCGCTTTGGTTTTATTCCACCACTTTTAAAAAACGAATGCTCAGCGGCAACATCATTATCAGTGTGCTCACGGCCTGGGTTGTGCTGGTGATTGGCTTGCTCACGTATTATGTACTTTCAAGAAATAACGCCTTATATAGTGCCGTTGACAAAACAAAACTGGTCCGGCTCACTTTCCTGTATGCCGGTTTTGCCTTTATCATTTCCATCATTCGCGAAGTGATAAAAGATATGGAAGACCTGCCGGGCGATGCGCGGTATGGATGTCGCACCATGCCGGTTGTGTGGGGCGTGAATGCTTCAAAGGTATTTGCCGCCACCTGGATGGTGGTGCTGATTGCAACGCTTTTTGTGATACAGGTGTATGTATTGCCGTTTCAATGGTGGTGGCCGGCGTTGTATTGTACGCTGCTGATCGTTATTCCGCTGATCTACCTGCTGCGTAAACTATACCATGCTTCCGTTCCCAAAGATTTTCATCATATCAGCAACGGATTGAAATTTGTAATGCTCACCGGAATTTTGTCCATGCTGTTTTTCAAATTGTACCTGTAGACATGTGTATGCAACCCATTGTACTGGCTTCGCAGAGTCCGCGCCGCAAACAATTACTGGAATGGGCCGAAGTGCCTTTTGATATCATTGTACAGCCTACTGATGAACACTATCCGGCGGATCTTGCCGTAACAGAGGTGCCGGTGTATATCGCCAGGCAGAAAGCAATAGCGGTAAGAGGAAGCGCTTTATATCAACGTTTTGAAAATAAAAACACGCCCATACTGGCTGCAGATACAGTAGTAGTGCTGAATGGAAAAATTATCGGCAAGCCGGCGGATGCAGCGGATGCGATGGATATACTGATGCAACTCTCCGGAAAAAAACATGAGGTGATTACGGGTGTGGTGATCACCGACGGGCAACAGGAAACGGCATTTGCGGATGTTACGGAAGTGTGGTTTCATGATCTTACACCGGAGCAGGTGCGGTTTTATGTAGAGAAATACCAGCCCTATGATAAGGCGGGCGCCTACGCTATACAGGAATGGATTGGCGTGGTAGGCATAAAAAGTATTCACGGCGATTTTTATAATGTAATGGGATTGCCGGTTAGCAGGGTGGTGAGGGAACTTGAAAAATTTACGCCCGGCTCCTGACAGGATATAACGATGATGTATAGGTGTTATATTGGCATATTTTATCAACATAATTTTTTTGTAAGAGAGAAAATACTACATTTGTTCTAACGCTTTACTACACACTAAATTTACTGCGCTTAATTACTTTCCCGTTTACGCAAAGGAAGATTTGGCATTCCAAACCTTTCGCATTTCATTTTTGTCAACCGGAAATTCCTTCGTATGACGGAAAGATTGTTGCAGTTCATCTGGCAGTTTCAGTATTTCAACAGACAATTCCTGTTGCTCGAAAGCGGAGAACCTTTTGAGATCATTCATCCCGGTGCATTCAATTCCAACCAGGGACCGGATTTCCAGGAGGCCAGGATACGTATAGGCAACACCTTATGGGCGGGCCATGTGGAGTTGCATATAAAGGCTTCTGACTGGCGCAGGCATCGTCATACCGAAGACAGGAATTATGGCAATGTAATCCTGCATGTGGTATGGGAAAATGATCTGGCCGGGGCCGCAGGCGCCATTCCCGTTTTTTCTTTGCGCGACCGCGTACCAAAGGTTTTGCTGCAGCAATATGAGGACTGGTTAAACAATGGCCGGTTCATCCCCTGCGGTCGCCAGGCGCGCACGGTGAGTAAACTGGTATGGGCTTCCTGGAAAGAGCGGTTGTTGGCTGAACGATTACAACGCAAGGCCTCCATTGTATATGCCTGTTTGTTGGAAAACAACCAGCACTGGGACGAAACCTGCTGGTGGTTACTCGCCAGGAATTTCGGTATTACGGTCAATGCGGCCACTTTTGAATGCATAGCCCGTAGTCTGCCGCTGAATTTGTTATCGAAGCATAAGAACCAATTGCATCAGTTGGAAGCGCTGTTACTGGGTCAGGCAGGCTTGCTGGAAAATCATTTATGGGAAGATTACGGACAAATGCTGATTCAGGAATATGCCTTTTACCGCAAAAAATACCAACTGGATCCGGTGCGTCAACCGGTGCATTTTCTGCGGATGCGTCCTTCTTCTTTTCCTACGGTGCGGCTGGCGCAACTGGCTATGCTGGTGCACACTTCCGCGCATTTGTTTTCGTCGTTTAAAGAAACGGCCACGCTAACGGGCATCAGGAATTTGTTGTCTGTAACGGCTTCGTCTTTCTGGGACAATCATTACAATTTTGGTGAACTGGCCCGATATAAGCCGAAAAAACTGGGCAGCCAGATGATAGATAATATTATCATCAATACCGTGGTGCCGCTGGTATTTGCCTGGGGACAGCTGCATAAAGAACCGCTGTATACGGAGCGCACGCTGCAGTGGCTGGAAGAAATAGGTGCTGAGAATAATACGATCACCAGCAGTTTTAAAGGCATCGGCATTGGCAACCACAGCGCCTTCGATTCACAGGCGCTGATTGAATTGAAAACGATGTATTGTGATCAAAAGAAATGTTTGGATTGTGCGGTGGGAAATATGTTGCTGAAGCATTCGGTAACGGCAGTAAAATTGAGGGCGGTGTGAGTGCAATGGCCGGTTCCGCTTTCGTAAAAACTAATCCCATCAAAATGAAAAAACCTGCCGCGCCAACCCTGTAACTTTACAGCAGATAAATCCGCCACACGGAGTTACCATGGCGCATAAACATAACCATACACATACGCACACGCATGCACACGCCGGCAATAACCTGAAGATTGCCTTCT
>Ga0164243_10006712_pt1 | contig 17367 bp, 16 predicted proteins | sample OricompcompostOP_FD_108781 | JGI IMG/M metagenome (GOLD analysis project Ga0164243, IMG submission 108781) | Organic Plus compost microbial communities from Emeryville, California, USA - Original compost - Organic plus compost (OP) | ecosystem: Engineered > Solid waste > Mixed feedstock >... | reverse complement strand
GCGCTCGAGCGCGAGCACCCGGTGCCCGCCGCGGACGACGAGCGGCCGCCTGCCGATGCGGAGGCCTCGGTCCCGGCCTGACACCGGTGACCGTCACGATCGTGAGCCCGCGCCCCACCCCCCCGGGGGTGCGGGCTCACCCCTGTCCCGAGCGCCGTCAGCGCTGGTGCCAGGCGCGCGCGAGCAGCTCGAACGAGCGGTACTTGTCCGCCGGGTCGTGCGTCGCGGTGGTGACGAGCAGCTCGTCGGCGCCGGTCACCCGGGCGAGTGCGTCGAGCCGTGCGACGACGGCGCCCGGGGCGCCGACGAACCGTGCCTCCAGGCGGTCGCGGACGAGCCCCTGGTCCACCTCGCTCAGGTCTTCCCACGCCCGGCCATCGCCCGGCCGCGGGTAGGCGATCGCGTCACCCGCCGTGCGCCGGATCGACAGCACCCAGTCCGCGAACCCGCTGCCGAGCCGCTCGGCCTCCGCGGTGGTGGCGGCGACCAGGGCATCGACCGAGACCACGACGTACGGCCGTGCCAGCACGCCAGGCCGGAAGCGCTCCCGGTACGTGGTCACGGTGTCGAGCACGCTGAACGGGCTCACGTGGTAGTTCGCGGCCAGCGGCAGCCCGCGCTCGGCCGCCACCTCCGCGCTCTCGCCGCCGCTGGAGGCGAGCACCCACAGCTCGAAGTCGGTGCCCTCGGCGGGCGGGCTCGTCACCCGACCGCCGTGGCCGTCGGTCGCCGTGCCCTCGCGCAGCGCGAGGATCGTCTCGACGTCGCGCGCGAACGACTCCGGCTCGCGCGACCTGCCCAGCAGGGCGCGGCGGCGCTCGATCAGGGCGGCGAGCTCCTCGCCGCGCTCGACGTCGACGGGCGCCGCGGGGATCCGCACGCCGTCGACGTCGCGTGCGCGCGCGGCGCCGCCGCGGCTCCACCACGACGGGCCGGCCGCGCCCGCGGGCGGCCGTGCCGGTGCGCGTCCGACGCCCAGGTCGATCCGACCCGGGTGCAGCGCCGCGATCGTGCCGAACTGCTCGGCGGCCTGCACCGGGCTGGTCGCCGCGAGCGCCACCGCCCCCGAGCCGACCCGGATCGTCGAGGTGCGGGCGGCGGCCGCGGCGGCGAGGACGCCCGGTGTCGCCGCCGCCACGCCGTCGGCGAGGTGGTGCTCGGCGTACCAGATGCGGCGGTAGCCCAGCCGTTCGACGTGGGCCGCGAGGCCGACGGACGCACGGATCGCCTCGGTGCCGGTGGTGCCCTCGCCCACGGTCGCCAGGTCGAGGACCGACAGCGCGACGCTCATCGCGTCGCCACCCGGTCGCCGGAGGCCGGGGCAGGCAGGTCCGTCAGCTCCGTCGCCGCGGGCTGCGCCGAGGGCTCGGGCAGCGCAGCCAGTGCAGGGAGCTCCCAGTTCTCCCGCAACGTCGCTCCGGCGTAGTCGCGCCGCACCCGACCACGTAGACGCAGCTCCTCGAGCAGGCCGTCGACGACCAGCTCGTGCCGGGACGGGTCGCCCAGGCCGCTGATCGAGAGCACGTCGAGCACGCCGGCGTCCATGCGCTCCTCCACGGCGTCGGCCAGCTGCTCGGGGGTGCCGACGGGCGCCCAGTGCCCGGTGTCCTGCGCGGCGATGACCAGCTCGCGCAGCGTCAGCCCCTCGGCGACCATCCGCCCGAACACCTCGACCCGGCCGCGGCGACGCCCGACCGTCTCCAGCGCCGGCACCCGCTCGACGGGCACCGGCTCGTCGAGCGCCAGGTCGGACAGGTCGACGCCGCCGAGCATGTCCTCCAGCACCGCCCGCCCGGCGACCAGGTCGACGGCGTCGCGCCGCTCCTGCCGCAGCCGGAGCGCCTCGGCCTCGGTCGCACCGATCGTCGCGTGGAACGAGCTCATGATCAGCGGCAGACCCTCCGGGCGGCCCAGCTCGCGCGCCCGGCCCCGCAACCGCCCGACGACGTCGAGGGCGACGTCGAGCGTCGGCAGCGCCGTGAACACGACCTCGGCGTGGCGGGCAGCGAGCTCGATGCCCGCCGCGCTCTGCGCGGCCACGATCTGCACCGGCCGGCGCTGCGGCAGCGGCGGCACGTTCAGCGGGCCCGCCACGTCGAAGAAGCGGCCGTGGTGGTCGATCGGGCGCACGAGCGAGGGGTTGAGCCGCGCCGGTTCGCCCGGCGCCCCGGCGGTCAGCGCGCCCGGGGCCCAGGAGTCCCACAGCGCGTTCGTCACCTCGAGCGTCTCCGCGGCCCGCGCGTAGCGGTCCTCGGGCGAGGGCAGCTCCCCGCCGTAGTTCTCCTCCCCGACCGACGACGTCACGAGGTTCCACGCCGACCGGCCGTTGCTGACGTGGTCGAGCGTGCCGAGCTGCCGAGCCAGCGTGAAAGGGTGGTTGAACGTCGTCGTCACCGTCGTGACGAGCCCGATGCGGCTGGTGACGAGCGCGAGCGCCGCCATCGTCACCAGGGAGTCCTGCGCGCCGATCGCGCCCTGCGCGTTGAAGCGCAGCAGGTCGGGCGTGAACAGCGCGTCGATCCGCGCCTCCTCGGCGAGCCGTGCGACCCGGACGGCGTCCGCGAGCGTGTGCGAGGCGGGGTCGACCGCCCGGGCGTAGACGCCCGGGCCACCGCCGGCACCGGTGACCGTCGCGAGGTGTCGCCGCGCCATCAGGCCTCCGCCACCGAGGTGCCGACCAGCGTCTGCAGCCTGGAGTCCGCCGCGAGCGCCAGGCCCTGGACGCCTGGCGGCAGCGCGAGCACCGTCGTCAGCTCCCACACGGGGATGTAGAGGACCTCCTCGAGGATCCGCACGACAGCCTCGTCGACGACCGCCTGCCGCTCCTCGCCCGTCAGCCCCCGCTGCCGCTCGAGCAGCTCGTTGAGCTCGGCGTCGGCCGGCAGGTTGACGTCGTCGTCGCCGTAGGCGAACTGGGTGCGCAGGATGTCGGCGTCGGCGCGGCTGAGGTTGGCCCAGGTGAGGTCGATCTCGCCGTTGTCGAGCAATGTCTGGCGCTGCCCGAAGTCCCCGGTGACCAGCTCGATCTCGATGCCGACCTCGCGTGCCTGCGCCTGGATCAGCTCGACCGAGCTCTGGTTGGCGACGAAGTTGTCCACCCAGTACAGGACGAGGTGCAGCCGCTCGCCGTCCTTGACCCGGACACCGTCGTCGCCGAGGCGCCAGCCGGCGCCGTCGAGCAGCGCGGCCGCCTCCTGCGGGTCGTGCCGGAGGTGCTCGCTCTGGTCGGACCAGCCGGGCGTCGTCGACGAGAGCACGTTGGTGGCCACCGCGTAGGACTCGTTGAGCGTCGCGTCGCGCACCAGCGTCCGGTCGAGCGCGAGCGCGAGCGCGCGGCGGACGTCGAGGTCGGCCAGGGCGGGCCGCCCGGGGTAGGTCGTGATCCCGAACACCACGCCGGGGTTGGGCCGCTCGACGATCGTGAAGCCGGAGGCGGCCAGCGTCTCCTGGTCCTGCGGCGGCACCCCGCCGATGACGTCGACCTGGTCGGAGGTGATCGCGCCGGTCCGCACGCTCGCCTCCGGGATGATCTGGAACGTCACGCGGTCGAGGTAGGCCTCGCCGTGGTCGGCGAAGGGCGGCCCCCACGCATAACCCTCCCGCCGCGTGAGCACCACCGAGGTGTCCTTCGTCCAGGACTCGAGCACGAACGGTCCGGTGCCGACGACACCGAGCACCCGCTGGTCCCACGGCTGCGCGAGGGTCGCCGGCGCGAGCGGTCCCAGGATCGGCTCCGTCAGCGCCTGCAGGAACGGGATGCTCGGGGTGTCGAAGCGGACCGTGAAGGTTCGGTCGTCCTGCGCCTCGCCGCCCAGGTAGCCCGCGAGGTGCTCGGCCGCGTAGTTCGCCTGCGCGCCCTGCACGAGCACGTCGTCGAAGGTGTCCAGCACGACGTGCGACGTCAGCGGCGTGCCGTCGGAGAACGTGACGCCCTCGCGCAGCGTGAACGTGAACGCGGTGGCGTCGTCGGAGACCGTCCAGCTCTCGGCGAGCCAGGGGCCGAGCTCGCCCGTCTCGGGGTCCTGGCTCAGCAGCGAGTCGACCAGCTGCCGGGTGACGTACCGGGCGTCGTTGCCGCTGCCTCCGCCCTGCGGGTTGAGGCTGGCGGGGTCGTTGGCGATGGCGAACGCCAGCTCGCCGCCGACGACGGGGTCGCCGGTCGCGGTGCCGGTCCCGGTCGGGCCGGGGGCGCCGCCGCCGTCGGCCGCGCAGGAGGCGAGGAAGCCGGCCGTGAGCAGGCCGGCACCGCCGAGCAGCACGCTGCGGCGGGAGAGGTCGTGGGTGGGGGTCATCGGGTCGTTCCTTCCAGGGGTGCGAGGTCGAGGGAGCCGCCGGGGATGGCGTCGAGGAGCTGCTGCGTGTAGGGGTGCTGCGGGTGGGTGAGGACCTGGTCGGCCGTGCCGGCCTCGATGACGCGGCCCCGGCGCATGACGGCGATGTCGTGGGCGACCTGCCGCACGACCGCCAGGTCGTGGGAGATGAACAGGTAGCTGACGCCGAGGTCGGTCTGCAGACCCGCCAGCAGGTCGAGGACCTGCGCCTGCACGCGCACGTCGAGCGCCGAGACGGGTTCGTCGAGGACGACCAGCTTGGGGCGGACGGCGAGGGCCCGGGCGATCGCGACCCGCTGCCGCTGGCCACCGGAGAGCTCGCGGGGACGTCGCCCCGCGTAGGAGGCGGGCAGCGCCACCTGGTCGAGCAGCTCGGCGACGCGTGCACGCTGCTCGGCGCGCGATCCGATCCGGAGCGCGCGCAGCGGCTCCGCGACCGCCTGCCCGACGGTGAGGCGCGGGTCGAGCGAGGACCAGGGGTTCTGCTGCACGACCTGCATCCGTCGCCGCAGCCGCCGCAGCCGGGCGGGCGGCAGCGCGGTGACGTCGACGCCGTCGATCGTCACCGAGCCGCTCGTCGGCTCCATCAGTCGGAGCACGAGCCGCGCCGTCGTCGACTTGCCCGACCCGGACTCGCCGACCAGCGCCAGCGTCTGGCCGCGCGGCACGACGAACGAGACGTCGTCGACCGCGCGGAACGTGCCGGACCCGGCGACCGCGCGCGGGACCCGGAAGTCCTTGACGAGGTGCTCGGCGACCACGAGCGGTGCCGGTGGGTCGCCGTCGGTGCGGGCGCGCGGCGGTGCCGTGCGGGCGGCCGATCGCAGGCTGGGCGCCGCGGCGATGAGCGCCCGGGTGTAGGGGTGCTGCGGGTCGCGCAGCACCTCACGCGGCGGACCGGTCTCGACGATCCTGCCCTCCGACATCACCGCGACGACGTCCGCGCGGTCCGCCGCGACCCCGAGGTCGTGGGTGACCAGGAGGACGGCGGTCCCGGAGGACTCCTTAAGCGTGTCGATGTGGTCGAGGATCTGGCGCTGCACGGTGACGTCGAGGGCGCTCGTCGGCTCGTCGGCGACGACCAGTGAGGGCCGTGCCACGGTCGCGATCGCGATCAGCACCCGCTGCCGCAGCCCGCCCGAGAGCTCGTGCGGGTGCTGCCGCGCGCGCAGCCGGGGGTCGTCGAGCCCGGCGTCGGCGAGCGCCTGCACCGCCAGCTCGTGGGCCTCGCGTCGGTCCGCGAGCCCGTGCACGCGCAGCACCTCGGCCACCTGCGTGCCGATCGGCACGACGGGGTTGAGCGAGGTGGCGGGGTCCTGCGGCACCAGCCCGACCCGGCGGCCGCGGATCTCGCGCAGCGCTCGCGCGGGCAGCGCCGTCAGCTCGGTGCCCTCCAGGCGGATCGAGCCGGCGGTGATCGTCGCGCTCGCGGGGAGCAGACGCAGGATCGCGTGCGCCGTCGTCGACTTCCCCGACCCGGACTCGCCCACCAGGGCGACCGTCCGGCCGGCCCCGACCTCGAGGTCGACGCCCGTGACCGCGTCCACCTGGTGCCGGCGACCGCGGTAGCGGACGGCCAGGTCGGTGACGCGCAGCAGCGATGCGCTCATGAGGGCCTCGCCTCCGGGTCGAGCGAGCGGGCGACGTGGTTGGCGGCCAGCACGGTCGCGACGACGACCAGGCCGGGCATCGCCGTCAGCCACCAGGCCGAGGACAGGTAGTCGCGACCCTCGGCGACCAGCGCGCCCCACTCGGGTGTGGGCGGCTGCACGCCGAAGCCGAGGAAGCTGAGCGAGGAGACCGCGAGCACCGCGCCACCCAGGTCCAGCGCGGCGAGCACCAGCACCGGGGCGGCCGAGGCCGGCAGCACGTGCCGCAGCAGCACCCGCAGCCGGGTGGCGCCACCGGCGACCGCGGCCTCCACGACGTCGCTGGTCCGCACCGACAGCACCTGCGAGCGCATGATGCGCGCGCAGGAGGCGATCGAGCCGGCGCCGACGGCGATCGCGACGTTGACCGTGCCGAAACCCAGCGCGGTGATCATCGCCAGCGAGAGCAGGATGCCCGGCACCGCGAGCAGCACGTCGACGACCCGCATCAGCGCGGCGTCGACGAGCCCGCCCACGAACCCGCCCAGCAGCCCGAGCAGCGAGCCGACGGCGAGCCCGAAGACGACCGCGAGGCCCGCGGCCGACAACGACAGGGCGGACCCGTGCACCACCCGCGTGTAGAGGTCGCGCCCGAGCTGGTCGGTGCCGAACGGGTGGCCGGCGCCGGGAGCCTGCAGGCGGTCGGCGGGTGCGGCCGCGTAGGGGTCGCCCGGTGCCAGGAGCGAGGGCGCGAGCGCCGCGAGCAGCGCGACGGCCAGCACGAGCAGCGCCAGCGTCAGACCGGGGCGGCGGATCAGCTCCACGAGGGCGGATCGGGCCCTGTCGCCGATGGTGCGGACCTGCTCCCGGTCGGTCGTCGCCGGTGCGGCCGGCTCGGCGAGCCCGGTGCTCACAAGGACGGTCTCAGCCATGCGTGGCTCCTTCCCGCAGCGCGGAGGGGGTGAACGCGGAGGCGTCCCCGCGAGCCGTCGCGCGTCGTCGTACGGCGCCGACGACGCGGGGGTCGAGCAGCGGGTAGACGAGGTCGACCGCGAGGTTGACGAGCACGTAGACGGTCGCCGCCAGCACGACGACGCCGAGCACCGTGGGCACGTCACGGCTCGCCACCGCGGCGACGGTGAGCCGACCCAGCCCGGCCCGCGAGAACACGGTCTCGGTGACGACCGCGCCGCCCAGCACGCCGCCGACCATGAGACCGGCGAGCGTCACCGTCGGCAGCGACCCGTTGCGCAGCGCGTGCCGCAGGTGCACGCGCGTGCGCCCCGCGCCCTTGGCGCGCGCGGTCTCCACGTACGGCTGCCGCAGCGCGCTCTCCAGACCCTTGTTGAGCAGCTGGGCGACCGTGGCGGCGGCGGGGACGGCGAGCGTGACCGCCGGCAGCACCAGGCTGCGCCAGCCCTGGTTCCCCATCGCCGGGAACACCGGGAGCGCGAACGAGAACAGCTGCAGCAGCATCAGACCCAGCCAGAAGGAGGGCACCGCGACACCGAGCGGCGGCAGCGCGGTGAGCAGCCGGCCCAGCCACGCGACCCGCGTCCACGTCGCCACGACCGCGACGGTCGCGCCGGTCAGCAGACCGAGCAGCAGCCCCAGGCCCGCGATCTGCAGCGTGTGCGGGAGCACCTCGGCCAGCAGGTCGCGCACCGGGCGGCCGTCGACGTAGGAGGTCCCGAGGTCGCCGCGCACGAGCCCGGCGAGCCGGTCGAGGTACTGCTCGGGCAGCGGTCGGTCCAGGCCGTGCTGCTCGCGCACCGCCTGCAGCTGCTCGGGGGTGAGGTCGTTCTCGCCGTTCGGGCCCAGCAGCATCGCGACGGCATCACCGGGGAGCGCGTAGAGCACGGCGAACGTGACCGTGAACGCCGCCCAGAGCACGCCGACGGCCTGCAGCAGCCGTGCGGCCAGGTAGCGGGCCATGGCAGGCCTCCCGGGGTCGAGGGGGGACGGTGTGTGGTCCGCCGCCGGCCGGCGAGGTCGAGGCCTCGTGGGCCCTGGTCGGTCACCCGGCTCCTCGCGGTCGACGACGGAGCCCGTGCGGTGCCGGCCGTGCGGCGGCAGGCATCAGCGTGACCGAGCGCGCGACCCAATACGGACTAAGGCGATCCGATTTCACCATTTAAGACGGCGGCGACCTCCGGTGGTCGCCTCGGTGCGCCCGACCTAGCGTCGAGGCACCCACCGCCACCCGGACGAGACGAGACCATGACCGACCACCTCAGCCTCGCCGTCGAGATCGACGGCAGCGGCCGCCACCCCGAGAGCTGGCGCCGCAGCTCGCGCACACCGGCGGAGTCCGTCGGGCCCCGCCGGTGGACCCGCGCCGCGCGCGGCGCCGAGAACGCCGGGTTCGCGCTCGCGACCGTCTCCGACGCCCCGCTCCCCAGCGGGCAGGTGCCACAGCCGCGTCTCGACGCGGTGCTGCGCGCGTCGTTCGCGTCGAACCTGACCTCCCGGATCGGGTGGGCGCCGCAGGTGCACCCGCGTGCCGTCGAGCCGTTCCACCTCGCCGCGCAGCTCGCCTCGCTCGACCACGCCAGCCGCGGCCGCGCCGCGTGGCTCGTCGGCGACGACGACCTGCCGGGCCTCGCCGCCGCCCTCGGGCGCGACGTGCCCACCGCACCCGAGGCGAGGCGCCGCGAGGTCGTGCAGGTGATCGACGCCGTCCGGCGCCTCTGGGACTCCTGGGACGACGACGCCGTCGTCAAGGACGTCGCGACCGGCCGCTACATCGACGCCGACAGGGTGCGCTACACCGACGTCGAGGCCGACACGTTCACCATCCGTGGCGCGCTCATCACGCCCCGGCCGCCGCAGGGCCAGCCGGTCGTCCTCGTGCCGGACGGGCTGCTCCGGGACGAGGAGGTGCCCGGCCGGGCCGACGTCGTGCTCGTCGGGCACCCCGACCTCGGTGCCGGGGTGGCGCGTGCCGCCGACGTGCGTCGGCTGGGCGCGCTCGCGTTCCTCGACCTGCGGGTCACCCTGGACACCCCGGGTGCGACGTCGGCCGAGCGGCTGCTGGCGCTGGGCGCCGACCACGACGACGTCGCCTCCTACGACGGCGACGTCGCCGGGCTGGTCGCGCTGCTGACGTCGCTGCGTGGCGAGGTCGACGGCGTGCGGCTGCTGCCCACCGTGCTCGACGAGGACCTGCCGGTGCTCGCCGGGCACGTGCTGCCGGCGCTGTCGCTGGCACGCGTCGCGCACCCGCCCCGACCCGCCACCCACCTGCGCACGACCCTGGGCCTGCCGCGCCCCGCCAACCGCTTCGACCAGGAGGTCGCGTCATGACCGCACCCGTCCCGCCGCGTCCCGACGCCCAGGTCCACCTCGGCGTGTTCTTCCAGGGCGTCAACCACCACACGGTCTGGTCGGACGCCGAGAGCGGCTCGCAGATCGACCCGCTCAGCTTCGAGCGCGTCGTCCGCACCGCCGAGCGCGGCCTGTTCGACGCGTTCTTCCTCGGCGAGGGGCTGCGGCTGCGCGAGACGCACGGCCGGCTGCACGACCTCGACGTCGTCGGGCGCCCCGACGCGCTCACCGAGCTGGCGTCGCTCGCCGCGATCACGTCCCGGATCGGGCTGGTCGCGACGCAGAACGCGACCTACAACGACCCGGCGGACCTGGCGCGCCGGCTGGCCACGCTCGACGTGCTCTCGGGAGGCCGCGCGGCCTGGAACGTCGTCACGACCGACAACGCCTGGACCGGGGCGAACTTCCGTCGCGGCGGCTATCTCGACCACACCGACCGGTACGTGCGCGCCGAGGAGGTCGTGCGCACCGCGCAGGCGATCTGGGACTCGTGGTCCGACGACGCGCTCGCCACCTCGCACGACGCCCCGCACGCCGTCGCCCCGGACGGCGTCCGTCGGGTCGTGCGCGAGGGCGCCACCCTCGCGGTCGACGTGCTGCCCACCGTGCCGCGCAGCCCGCAGCAGCACCCCGTGCTGTTCCAGGCGGGCGACAGCCCCGACGGCCGCACCTTCGCCGCTCGCAACGTCGACGTCATCTTCTCCGCGCACGGCTCCGACCTCGACGACGCGCTGGCGTTCGCCGCCGACGTCCGCGCCCGCACCGTCGCCGCCGGGCGGCCGGCCGACGACGTCAAGATCCTCCCCGGCATCTCGATTGTGCTGGCCGACACCGACGCCGAGGCCGAGGAGAAGCGGCGCTGGCTCACGCGCGCCCAGGTCACCGGGGCCACCGCGCTGTCGCTGCTCGGCCACGTGTGGGGCCGCGACCTGTCGCACCTGGACCCGGACGGCCCGCTGCCCCCGGTCGACGCCGCCGACAGCGCCTTCGACGGCAGCCGCGGCGCCGCGTTCGGGCGGGGCGACCGGCGCGCCCTCGCCCAGCAGTGGCGCGACCGCGCCGAGGCCGAGGGGCTGACGATCCGCGAGCTGGTCATCGCCCAGGAGCGGCGGTCGGCGTTCGTCGGGTCGCCCGCCACGGTCGCCGACCGGATGGTCCGCTTCGTGCGCAGCGGTGCCGTCGACGGCTTCAACATCTCGCCCTGGATCGTGCCCGACGGTCTCGAGGACGTCGTCGAGCTGCTCGTGCCCGAGCTGCAGGACCGCGGCGCGTACCGCACCGCCTACACCGGCACCACGCTGCGCGAGCACCTCGGGCTGCGCGCGCCGCTCACGCGGCGCGCGCCCGCCCGGCCGGACGCACGGGTGCCGGCATGAGCGCCGTCGCCGCGCGCGAGGTGGCCCCGCGCGGTCCGACCGGGCCGCCCGCGCCCAGCCGGGCCTACCTCGACGCGCTCGCCGCTCGTACCCGACGTCGGCGCGCCGAGCACGTCCCGCTGGCGTCGTCGCACCAGGGCGCGCCGGGGCACCTGTCGGACGCCGTCGCCGCCACCCTCGCGGGGCTCGAGGGCGACCTCGGCGCGCTCGCCGGCACGCTGTTCGACCTGGCCGAGGAGGCCTTCGAGGAGCATCGCAGCGTCGCAGCGCTCGCGCTCCTGCTCCGCCGTCACGGCCTCGCCGTCGAGACCGGCACGCACGGGCTCGCCACGTCGCTGCGGGCCGGGCTCGGCCGCGGCGGCCCGACGGTCGCGGTCCTCGCCGAGTACGACGCGCTGCCGAGCATCGGCCACGCCTGCGGGCACAACCTCATCGCGACCGCCGCCGTCGGCGCCGTCCTGGCGCTCGCCGCGCTGCCCGAGCGCGACCGGCCCGGACGCGTGCTGCTGCTCGGCACACCCGCGGAGGAAGGCAGCAGCGGCAAGGAGCTGCTCGCGCGCCAGGGGTTCTTCGACGGCGTGGACGCCGCGATCATGGTGCACCCGTTCGGGTACGACGTCGTCGACCAGCCGTTCCTGGGCCGTCGGCAGCTCGTCGTCACCTACCGCGGCGTCGCCGCCCACGCCGCCGCGCAGCCCTACCTCGGCCGGAACGCGCTCGACGCCGTCGCGCTCAACTACCAGGCGGTCGCGCTGCTGCGGCAGCACATCCCGCCGTCCGACCGGGTGCACGGCGTGGTCCGTGAGGGTGGCGAGCGGCCCTCGGTGGTGCCCGAGCGCGCCAGCGTGGAGTACTACGTGCGATCCGCCCACGCGGAGACGCTGCTGGACCTGTCGCGCCGGCTCGAGGACGTCGCCCACGGGGTCGCGCGCGCCACCGGCACGGTGGCCGAGCTGACCTGGGACCCGCTGCCGTTCACGCTGCCGGTGCGGACGAACGACCCGCTGGCGCGCCGGTGGGTGCACCACCAGGGCGCCCGCGGCCGCACCGTGCTCTCCCGCGGCGTGGTGCCCGAGGAGCTCGCCGCCTCGACCGACTTCGGCAACGTCAGCGCGCGGGTCCCCGGCATCCACCCGATGATCGCGGTGTCGGCGCCCGACGTGGCGCTGCACACTCGCGCGTTCGCCGAGGCGGTCGCCTCGCCCGCGGGTCTCGTGGCTGCGCTCGACGGCGCGTACGGGCTGGCGATGACCGCGCTGGACTGGCTGCACGACGCCGAGCTCCGCGAGGCGGTGGCCGCCGACTTCGAGCGCGCAGGGGGCATGCTCGACGTCGAGCGCTACTTCTCCCGGGAGGACCGATGACCGAGCCCGTGGTGCACGTCGTGCACGAGAACCCCGAGTGGTTCGGCGTCTTCGCCGAGCACCTGCAGGCTCAGGGGGTGCCGTACCGGGAGTGGCTGCTCACCGGTGGCGACGTCGACCTGTCGCAGCCCGCACCGCCCGGGGTGTACTGGTCGCGGTTCAGCGCCTCCTCCCACACGCGCGGCCACGAGCACGCCAAGGAGCACTCGCGCGCCGTGCTGGCGTGGGCGGCGGCGTCGGGGCGTCGCGTCGTCAACGGCGCCTCGGTGCTCGCGCTGGAGGTGAGCAAGGTGCTGCAGCTGACCGCGCTGCAGGCGGCCGGGATCGAGGTGCCGCGCACGCGTGCGGTGGTCGGCGCCGAGCACCTGCTCGAGGCGGCGGAGACGTTCCCCGCCCCGTTCGTCACCAAGCACAACCAGGGCGGCAAGGGGATCGGGGTCCGTCGCTACGAGAGCGCCGCCGACCTGGCGCGCGAGCTCGCGGACGGCGACCACCCCGAGCCGGTGGACGGCGTGACGCTGCTGCAGGAGTACGTCGCACCTGCGGACGGCACGATCACGCGCGTCGAGATCGTCGACGGCGAGGTCGTGTACGCGATCCGCGGCGACACCGCGCGAGGCGGGTTCCAGCTCTGCCCGGCCGACGCCTGCGCGATCGACCCCGCGACCGGCCGACCGGTCGCGCCCTACGGGGCGACGCTCGCGATCGACCCCTCGCTGCCGATCTTCACGCTGCGCGAGGACGTCCCGCCCGACCTGGTGCGGGCCTACCTCGCGTTCACCGCCGCGCACGGCATCGAGATCGCGGGCATCGAGTTCCTCGAGGCCGCCGACGGCCGCCTGCTCACCTACGACGTCAACACGAACACCAACTACAACCCCGCCGTCGAGGCCGTCGCGCAGCGCAGCGGCCCCGGCTCGATCGCCGCCTTCCTCGGTCGGCTGCTGGCCGAGGAGCGGGAAGGAGAGGGACGACCATGACCCGTCTGACAGCCGTCGTCGGCAACCCACGACCGGGGTCGCGCACCCACGGACTCACCGCGACCGTCGTCGACCGCCTCGTCGACGCCGTCGCGGCCGACGACGTCGAGGTCGTCGACCTCGCCGTACTCGGCCCGGCGCTGCTCGACCCGGGCGACCCGCGAGCGGGAGCGGCCCGTGAGCGGGTGGCGGGAAGCGACCTCGTCGTCGTCGCGACGCCGGTCTACAAGGCGACCTACACCGGGCTGCTCAAGGTGTTCCTCGACGGCTACGGCGCCGACGCGCTCGCGGGCACGACCGCCGTCGGGGTCGTGGTGAGCGCGGCGCCCGCGCACCTGCTGGCGACCGACATCCACCTGCGCTCGCTGGTGGTGGAGCTCGGCGCGGCGGTGCCGACCCGCAGCCTGGGGGTGCTCGAGCCGCAGCTCGCCGACCCGGGTCCGCTGGTGGAGGCGTGGCTCGCCACGGCCGCCGACCGGCTGCGCCGGCTCGTGGCGCCGACGCCCGCGAGCCGCGAGGAGGTGCCCGCATGACCACCTGCGTGGACCGCGAGACCGCCGTCGACCCCGCGACGTTCCGCGAGCTGTTCCGCCACTACCCGAACGGGGTCGCGATCATCACCGCCCAGGGCGACGAGGGCCCGGTGGGCTTCACCGCGACCTCGGTGGTCTCGATCTCCGCGGAGCCGCCGGTGCTGGCGTTCTCGATCCGCGAGTCCGCATCGGCGTGGCCGACGGTCGCGACCGCGCGCTCGGTCGTCGTCCACTTCCTCGACACCGCCCACCGCGAGCTCTCCGAGCTGTTCGCGACCTCCGGCGTCGACCGCTTCGCGCCCGCGGCCTGGGAGCGGCTGCCCACGGGCGAGCCGCGCCTCCTCGACGTGCCGACCTGGGCGCGCGGCCCCGTGCTCGAGCGCGTCCCGGCGGGCGGCAGCACGGTCGTGCTCGTGGGTGCCGCCGCCGCCAGCGTCGGGCAGGACCGTGTCCCGCTCGTCTACCACGACCGCCACTACCACTCCCTGACGCCGCTCTCCGTCCTCGACGAAGCCTGACGGCCCAGCCGGGCGCACCCGGCGCGACCCGCCCGCCGCCAGCCCACGGCGCCACCCCATCAAGTGAGATCGAGGTTCCGGGTCGAGTTCGAGGAAACGAATCCTCGATCTCGACCCAGAACCTCGATCTCAGGTGCTGGGGCGTGGGTGCGTCGGGCGGGGGAGAGCGAGGTGGGGGCGCGGTGTCAGGCGTGGGCGGCTGGAGAACGCAGCGAGGAGTGTCGTCATCAGCTCGTCGGGCCGGCGGGTCATCGCGGTGGTCACGCGGACGAACCGGGCGCCGTAGCGGCCGCGGATCGCGTCCTCGCGGACCTTCTCGTGGATGAGCTCCTGGGCGCCGTCCGCGCCGCGGTACTTGACGTCGCCGTCGAACTCGACGAGCACCAGCCACGGGACGCCGCGGAGCTCGCCGCGCCAGGCCATGTCGGCGAAGAAGAGCCGACCACCCACCTGCAGCTCGTGCTGGCAGACCGGTGCGGGCAGCCCGACGGCGGAGGGCGACCCAGCGGGTGCGGGACTCGCCCGGCGTCGTCGCGAGGCCGTCCGCCAGCGTGAGGACCTCCCGGCCGCGCGCGACGCCACGGCCGGGCCGGAGCCGCTCGAGCCTCGCCAGCAGCTCTGCGCGCAGCATCGCCGCGGTCTCGTGGCTGAACGCGAACGGCGTCGTCAGCTTCGCCGCCACCGCCGCGCAGCGCGCCAGCAGCCTCTGCCGCCGCACCTGCCACGGCTCGCCGTCGAGGACCTCGGGCTCCACGTACGCACCCGGGCGGACCCGTCGGAGGCCGCCAGCGGCGGTCTCGCGCCGCAGCCCGCCGGGCGGCAGGTCACGCGCCAGCACGACGTCAGGAAGAGTCATGCCGCCGAGCCTGGCGGCCCGCCATCGACGAGCGGTCCGGTCAGCAGGGCTGCTGTGGACGCGGCGGCACCAGGGCGCACCTGTGGACAGGCGCCACCGCCCCTCCGTCGCTGCGCGCCTCCGTCACAGCGGCGCCCCGGCTCCCGTTGCCGAGATCGAGGTCCTGTGTCGAGATCGAGGAAACATCTCCTCGATCTCGACACAGAACCTCGATCTCGCCGCCGAGTGGGTGGGGTGGGGTGGGTGGGTGGGATGCCGCCTTGGGTGGGGTGCCGCCGCGTTGGGTGCGGTCGCGGTCGGCGGGGTGCGGTGGTGCCCCGGTCAGGCTGGCGCGAGGGCGGGCTGCCAGCCGAGGGCGGGAGCGACCGAGGTCGCGACGTCGTGCAGGATCTGCTCGTAGTCGGCGCGGCGGAGGCCGTAGGGGAGCTCGAGGCGCAGCTCGTTCACCTCGGCCACGGCGGCGTCGGCCAGCAGGCGCTCGACGATCTCGTCGCTGCTGCCCACCAGGTCGGGGGCGAACAGGGTGCGGCGCTCGCCCTGCGGCCCGAGCGTCCGCTCGTGCCTCGCGGCCTCGTAGGCGCGGTAGCTCTCGCGGGTCGTGGCGTCGGCGCTGTCGGTCGGGACGACGACGCGGCCCAGCGCCACCCGTGGCTCGCCGCCGCCGCGCCACCGCGACCGGTACAGGTCGAGGAGGCGGCGCTGCGCTGTCACGAAGTCGTCGCTCGTCTCACCGGCCACGATGTTGCCGGTGAGCAGGTGCAGGCCGTGCTCGGCCGCCCACGTCACCGAGCGCGAGGACGCGCCGCCGTACCAGAGGCGGTGCGCCAGGCCCGGGCTGTACGGCTGCACCCGCGGCCGCTGCGGGCCGTTCGGGGACTGCACGCGGGTGTCGGGGTCGCCGATCCAGCCGCCGTCGAGATTGGCTGCGAACCGCAGGATGCGGTCGTGCGAGAAGTCGACCGAGCGCCAGTCGCCGTCGAAGACGCGGTCGCCGACGAGGTCGACGTGCGGCGGCGTGCCCGCGCTCACGCCCACCTGCAGCCGGCCGCCCGACAGCACGTCGACCGTCGCCAGGTCCTCGGCCAGCCGCAGCGGGCTCTCGTAGCCGATCGGGACGACGGCGGTGCCCAGCTCGATCGACCGGGTGCGCTGCGTCGCGGCCGACAGGAACACCGCCGCCGACGACACCGCGGCCTCCAGGTGCCGCTGCCGCACCCACGCACCCTGGTAACCGAGGCGCTCGCCGTACGCGAACAGGTCGAGAGCGTCCTCCAGGCCCGGGCGCGGGTCGTCGCCGTCGTAGGTGCCGGGCGAGAGGAACGAGAGCGAGCGGAGGGTCACGGCAGCAGCTGCTTCCCGGGCAGCGCCGTCGGACCACCCTCGGTCGGCGGCACGCCCGAGCGCCCCGTCGGCGCCTTCTCGCCCGCCGTGACCTCGAGGTCGAGGTGGTTCCCGGCGACCGGCCGCGGGCAGGTGCCGAAGTCGCTGAACACGTAGGGGTAGCTGATCGCGCGGTTGAGGTCGACGGTGCCGCGGCCGCTCGCCGGGTCGCCCTCCACCGGGACCACCCGCCAGGCAGCGGTGAGCACGCCGCTGGTGGCGTCGGAGAACGAGACCGACCAGCTCCCGTCGCGGCCCGTCGCGACCAGCCGGTGCTCCCGGCCGTCGCGCCGCAGCACGACCTCGCCGACGGCGGTGGCCAGCTGCTCGAGGCCCGGCGCCGCGGCGCCGACCCGGACCGTGCGGGGCGCCTCGTAGGGGACCAGGTCGACGTCGAGCACCCAGGACGGGTCGTACGGGAACGTCGGGACGCCGGTGAAGGACGCGCGCGCCTCGGCGCGCGGGTCGCGCAGCCGCAGCGCGTAGTAGCCGCCGCGGCGCAGCACCTCCACCAGCACGGGCCCGTCGTCGTCGAGGGCGCCGCCGCCGATCGTGGCGAACCGGTGCGCACTCGCCTCCTCGACGGTGACGGTCGCGACGCCGTCGAGCCGTGCGCTCCCGACGCCGTCCGTGCTCAGCAGGTGCAGGTCCTCGGACGCCTCGGCGTGCACGTGCAGGGTGCCGTCGTCCACCCACCAGCGGCCGGGCACGTCGGGGACGTGCGCGGCGTCGGCGGCTGCCCCGGCGGTCACCCAGTGGTAGCCGACGACCGACAGCCAGTCGTAGGGCGCGGCCAGCCCGGCGTCGCGCTGCTGCCGCCAGCGCTGCCACTCCTGCGCGGCGGTGTCCTCGCGGGTCGTTGTCGTGGTCATGGCGTCTCCGTGGGGTCGTGGTGTGGCTCCACGATGACGCGACGACGCGGCCGTCGTAAATCGGACCTATCTGGTCTCATATGGCGGTCATGGCGCCCCGGAAGAACGGCGGCCCTCGCGAAGGAAGGGCCGCCGTCGACGTGTACCGGACGAGGCAGTCGCCTCTCGGCGCGAGGCCGCTCGTAGCGGCTGAGGGTGAAGCCCGGGGGACATGCACCTCGCCGGCACGACTGGTCCAACG
>Ga0164243_10006711_pt1 | contig 17369 bp, 13 predicted proteins | sample OricompcompostOP_FD_108781 | JGI IMG/M metagenome (GOLD analysis project Ga0164243, IMG submission 108781) | Organic Plus compost microbial communities from Emeryville, California, USA - Original compost - Organic plus compost (OP) | ecosystem: Engineered > Solid waste > Mixed feedstock >... | reverse complement strand
TTTGTTGTTACGATGTCGGCCCCCGGTTCATCGACCAAGGAGTCTCGTCATGCGCCTGCTGCACACCATGCTGCGCGTCGGCAATCTCGACCGATCCATCGATTTCTACACCAACGTCCTGGGCATGCGCCTGCTGCGCCGCAAGGACTACCCGGACGGCAAGTTCACCCTGGCCTTCGTGGGCTACCAGGACGAAGCCGAGGGCGCGGTCATCGAGCTGACCCACAACTGGGACACCGACCGCTACGACCTGGGCACGGGCTACGGCCACATCGCCCTGGAAGTCGAGGACGCCGCCGAGGCCTGTGCCAAGGTCAAGGAGAAAGGCGGCAAGGTCACCCGCGAGGCCGGCCCCATGAAGCACGGCACCACGGTGATCGCCTTCGTCGAGGACCCGGACGGCTACAAGATAGAGTTCATCGAGCGCAAGACGCACGCCGACTGACCTCAGGCCGGTCGGCCCCGCCGCCCGGCTGACGGCCGCGCGCATGGCGGGCATGCGTCCAGGCGGGAAGTGCCCAGGCGGGAAGCCGGGCGCCGCCGGCGCCCGGTTCAGCGGCAGGGGTCGACCAGTTCCTGCGGCTCGAAATCGTCCACCGCCACCACCGCCGCCACGGCGTCGTCGGCCTCCTGCAGGCGCGCGGCTTCTTCCGCGCTCAGCTGGCCGGTGTCGCGCGCGGCGCGCCAGTCGCGCACGCCCTGCCCGCGCAGGCGGTCGTGCAGCGGCTGCACGGCGCAGACCAATGCGAAGGCGCGGTCCAGCAGCGCCACGCTGGGCCCGGCGCAGGTCGCCCACAGGTCGCCCACCAGCCGGTCGCGCGCGGCCGAGGGCTCGGTCAGCAGGCGTGCGCAGGCCTGGGTCAGCGCGTCCGACGGCCCGGCCGTGCGCGCGCCCAGCGGCTGCACCGCCAGCTTGAGCAGCCAGGCGGCCGGCCGCTGCGGCAGGTTGGCCAGGACCTCGGCCAGGCGCGCCTCGATGGTGGCGCGGCCCGATTCCATGCACCAGCGCACCAGCGGCAGGTCGGCCTCGTGGCGGCCGTCGTCCTGCCAGCGCTTGAGCACGGCCGACAGCAGGTAGAGCTCGGCCAGCACGTCGCCCAGCCGGGCCGACAGCATTTCCTTGCGCTTGAGCGTGCCGCCCAGCAGGCCCAGCGCGGCTTCCGCCACCAGGGCGAAGGCCGCGGCGTGCCGCCCGAGCTGGCGGTAATGGCCGCTGACGCGCCCGGCCGCCGGCGCCGGCGCGGCCAGGCCCGCCGTCCAGCTGCGCAGCCAGGCGCGCAGGCCGTTGCGGGCGATGTGGCCGGCGTGCTTCCAGAAGATGGCGTCGAAGGCGTCCAGGCCGCGCTCCGTATCCTCGTCGGCAAGCGCCTCGATCTCCTTCATCAGGTAGGGATGGGCGCGGATCGCGCCCTGGCCGAAGATGATGAGGCAGCGCGTCAGGATGTTGGCGCCTTCCACCGTGATGCCCACCGGCAGCGCGCGGTACAGGCCGGACAGGTAGTTGTGCGGGCCGTCTATCACCGCCTTGCCGGCGTGGATGTCCATGGCGTCGTTGACCGCCGTGCGCATGCGCTCGGTGGCGTGGTACTTCATGATGGCCGAGACCACCGCCGGCTTGTGGCCCTGGTCCAGCCCGGCGCAGGTCATGCGCCGCGCGGCCTCGACCAGGTAGGCGTTGCCGGCCAGCCAGCCCAGCTTGTCCTGCACGCCCTCGAAGCGGGCGATGGGCAGGCCGAACTGGCTGCGCACCCGCGCGTAGGCGCCGGCGCTGTGCGCGGCGAAGGCCGCCGCCGCGGCCGACAGCGAAGGCAGCGAAATGCCGCGCCCGGCCGCCAGCGCCCCCATCAGCATCTGCCAGCCGTGGCCGGCGCGCTCCGGGCCGCCCACCAGCGCGTCCAGCGGCACGAACACGTCGCGCCCGACCGTGGGGCCGTTCTGGAACACCTGCATGGACGGCACGTGCCGCTTGCCGATCTCCACGCCCGGCAGGCTGGTGGGCACCAGCGCCACGGAAATGCCGATCTCCGCCGGCCCGCCCAGCAGGCCGTCCGGGTCGCGCAGCTTGAAGGCCAGGCCCAGCACCGTGGCCACCGGCGCGAGCGTGATGTAGCGCTTGCGCCAGTTCAGGCGGATGCCCAGCACCTCGCGGCCTTCGTATTCGCCCCGGCAGACCACGCCGGTGTCGACCATGGAGGCGGCGTCCGAGCCGGCCTCGGCGCTGGTCAGGCCGAAGCAGGGAATCTCGCTGCCTTCGGCCAGCCGCGGCAGCCAGCGGGCGCGCTGCTCGTCCGTGCCGAACTGCATCAGCAGCTCGCCCGGCCCGAGCGAATTGGGCACCATGACGGTCACCGCCGCGGTCACCGAGCGCATGGACAGGCGCCGCACCACCTCGGAATGCGCGTAGGCCGAAAAGCCCAGCCCGCCGTATTCGCGCGGGATGATCATGCCGAAGAAGCGGTTTTCCTTGATGAAGGCCCAGACCTCGGGCGGCAGGTCGCGCCACAGGCTGTTGATCTTCCAGTCGTCCAGCATGCCGCACAGCTGCGCCACCGGGCCGTCCAGGAAGGCCTGCTCGGCCTCGGACAGGCGCGCCGGCGGCATGGCCAGCAGCTTGTCCCAGTCGGGGTTGCCGGTGAACAGGTCGGCCTCCCACCAGACGTCGCCCGCGCCGATGGCCTCGCGCTCGGTGTCCGACAGCCCGGGCAGCGCCTTGCGGGCCCAGCGGTACACCGGGCGGGTCAGGCGCTCGCGGCGAAAGGTCTGCGTGTCCATGGATGCTCCTGCTTGGCTATGGCCGCCCGCACGGGCGGCGGCTTTTCCGGCGCAGGGTAGCAGGAAAGCGCGGGGCCGTGGCCGGGACGGTGGATGCGGCGGACGCAGCGGACGCGGCGGATGCCCGCGCGGGGCGCCGCCGCATCCGCATGGCCTGGGGCTGGCACGGTCCGCGGTTGGCGCGGCCGCGCCGCTTCGCGTACAGTCTGCGGCGACAGATCCGGCGCCCGACCCCATGCTCAACATCCTCTGGCTGGCTTTCTTCCTCATCGCGGCCGCGGCCTCCCTGGCCCGCTGGCTGCTGGCCGGCGACGCCCACGTCTTCGCCGAAGTCATCGCCGCCCTGTTCGACATGGCCCGGCTGTCGGTCGAGGTCATGGTGCTGCTGTTCGGCACGCTGACGCTGTGGCTGGGCTTCCTGCGCATCGCCGAGCAGGCCGGCCTGGTGGCCGCGCTGGCGCGCCTGCTGGCGCCCCTGTTCGCCCGGCTCATGCCCGAGGTGCCGCGCGGCCATCCGGCGGTGGGCCTGATCACCCTGAACTTCGCCGCCAACGCCCTGGGCCTGGACAACGCCGCCACGCCCATCGGCCTGCGCGCCATGCGCGAGCTGCAGACGCTGAACCGCGACCCGGAGACCGCCAGCAACGCGCAGATCCTGTTCCTGGTGCTCAACGCCTCGTCGCTGACCCTGCTGCCAGTGACCATTTTCATGTACCGGGCCCAGCAGGGCGCGGCCGACCCCACGCTGGTCTTCCTGCCCATCCTGCTGGCGACCAGCGCCTCGACCCTGGCCGGCCTGCTGTCGGTGGCCCTGGTGCAGCGCCTGCGCCTGCGCGACCCGGTGCTGCTGGCCTGGCTGGGCACGGCCGCCCTGCTGCTGGGCGGCTTCATGGCGCTGTTGGCGGGGCTGCCGGCGGCGGCGCTGGCCGAGCTGTCCTCGCTGCTGGGCAATTTGACGCTGCTGGCGGTGATCGTGACTTTCCTGGCGGCCGGGGCGCTGCGCAAGGTGCCGGTGTACGAGGCTTTCGTGGACGGCGCGCGCGAGGGGTTCGATGTGGCGCGCGGGCTGCTGCCTTATCTGGTGGCGATGCTGTGCGCGGTGGGCGCGCTGCGGGCGTCGGGGGCGCTGGACGCGCTGCTGGACGGGATACGCTGGCTGGTGCAGTGGGCGGGCTGGGATACGCGCTTCGTGGACGCGCTGCCGACGGCGTTGGTCAAGCCGTTTTCGGGCAGCGCGGCGCGGGCGATGATGCTGGATACGATGTCGCACTTCGGGGTGGATAGTTTCCCGGCGCTGGTGTCGGCCGTGGTGCAGGGGAGCACGGAGACGACGTTCTATGTGCTGGCGGTGTATTTCGGGGCGGTGGGGATCAAGCGGGCGCGGCATTCGGTGGGGTGCGCGCTGCTGGCGGATGCTGCGGGGGTCGTGGCGGCCATCGGGGTTTGCTACTGGTTCTTCGGGTGAGCCCTCCTGCCTTGGGGGGGATTTGCGCCTTCCGGGGGCTGGTCCTTCTTTTGGTGGGTTGTTCCTTCTTTAGACGGCCGTCGCGTCGGGGCAGGCCTGGGCGGCGCCCGCTTCCCCTGTCCGGCGCCCTGCGCGCCGGACGGCTCAGAGGGCGCCGCCCAGGCCTGCCCCGCCACGCCGTCCTGCGGTGGGGGGATGTGGACCTGGGTTTGGGGCGGGCGGGGTGCTTGGCGTTTTTCTGGGGTGGTGGGAAGTATCGGAAGATGTTGCGGGGCCGGTTTGCCAGGGCTGCCCAGCGCAGCCCTGGCAAACCATTTGGTGGTGGGAATGCGGCGGTCGGTAGTACGGCAGCACCGCCACTCCCTACCCGAATGCTCGTCAAGGGCTGCGCAGGGCAGCCCTTGACGAGCGGCCCCGCAAAGTCTTCCGATCCATACCAATCCAGCAGAAGAATGCCAAGCACCCCGCCCGCCCCAAACCCAGCCCCACACCTCTCCACCGCAGGACGGCGTGGCGGGGTGGGCCTGGGCGGCGCCCTCTGAGCCGTCCGGCGCGCAGGGCGCCGGACAGGGGAAGCGGGCGCCGCCCAGGCCTGCCCCGACGCGACGGCCGTCTAAAGAAGGAACAACCCACCAAAAGAAAGGAACAACCCACCCAAAGAAGACACAGCCCCAATAAAAGCCCCCCAAAAAACAAAAAGGCCTCCCAACAATGAGAGGCCCCATACAACCCGCAAAAAAACTACTCCACGGTCAGTATCTTCATCCCGTTGGTGCCGCCGCTGTCCTGGTAGTAATCCCCCTTGGTCAGCACCACCCAATCCCCCGCGCTTACCAGCCCGCGCTTCTTCAGCTCGTCGATCGCCGCCTGGCTCAACTGCGCCGGATCGAAGGCCGTCGGATCGAAAGGCACCGTATACACCCCGCGGAACAGCGCCGCGCGGTTCTGCGTCGCCTGGTGGCGGGTATAGCAATAGATCGGCACCCCCGAGCGGATCCGCGACATGATCAGCGGCGTATGCCCGCTCTCGGTCAGCGCGATGATCGCCTTCACCCCGGGGAAATGGTTGGCTGCGTACATCGCCGCCAGCGCGATCGTCTCGTCGCAGCGCGTGAACGTCTCGCCCAGCCGGTGGTGCGAGCGCGTCGTCGTCGGGTGCTTTTCCGCCCCCAGACACACCCGCGCCATCGCCTGCACCGCCTCCACCGGATACTGGCCCGAGGCGCTCTCGGCCGACAGCATCACCGCGTCGGTATAGTCCAGCACCGCATTGGACACGTCCGACACCTCGGCGCGCGTGGGCAGCGGGCTGGAGATCATCGACTCCATCATCTGCGTGGCCGTGATCACCAGCTTGTTCAGCGTGCGCGCGTGCTGGATGATGCGCTTCTGGATGCCGACCAGTTCCGCATCGCCCACCTCCACCCCCAGGTCGCCGCGCGCCACCATCACGCCGTCGCTGGCGCGGATCAGGGAATCGAGCGCCTCGTCGTCGGCCACCGCCTCGGCGCGCTCGATCTTGGCGATCAGCCAGGCGTCGCTGCCGGCCGCGCGCACCAGCTTGCGGGCCTCTTCGATGTCGCTGCCGTAGCGCGGGAAGGACACGGCCACGTAGTCCAGCTCGAGCTCCGCGGCCAGCAGGATGTCCTGCCTGTCCTTGTCGGTCAGGCTGGGCGCGGACAGGCCGCCGCCGCGCCGGTTGATCCCCTTGTTGTTGGACAGCGGGCCGCCCACGGTCACGGTGGTGCGCACGGCGTCGGCCTCGACGGCGTCCACGCGCAGCACCACGCGGCCGTCGTCGAGCAGCAGCTCGTCGCCGGGCCGGCAGTCGGTGACCAGTTCGGGATAGTCGATGCCGACGATGGTTTCGTCGCCGGCGTCGCCGGGATGGCTGTTCGACAGGGTGAAGGGCTGGCCGACGTGCAGCGCGACGCGCCCGGCGGCGAAGCGCGCGATGCGGATCTTGGGGCCCTGCAGGTCGCCCATGATGGCGACGAAGCGGCCCTGCTCGGCGGCCAGGCGGCGCACCAGGCGCGCGCGTTCGCGGTGATCGTCGGCCTCGCCGTGGGAGAAGTTCAGGCGCGCCACGTCCAGGCCCGCGCGTATCAATTCGCTTATGCGCTCGGGACTGGAGCTGGCGGGCCCCAGCGTGGCAACGATTTTGGTACGGCGCGATGCAGCCATTGACAGTCTCCGCTATGGCCCCGGGCAGGCGATGGGGCCCGGGCAAAGCGGCTATGGTATCCCCTGCGCGCCGCGCTGCGTAGGGGGTGGCGCCGCCCCCTGCCCCGCGCGGGTATCATGAGCGCTTTTTCGCCGCCGGAAACCCGCCGTGAAGATCGTCATCGCCCCCGATTCGTTCAAGGAAAGCCTGACCGCCCCCGAGGTCGCCGAGGCCATCGCCGCGGGCGTGCGCCAGGCCATGCCGCAGGCGCAGACCCTGTGCGTGCCCATGGCCGACGGCGGCGAAGGCACGGTGGCCGCGGTGCTGGCCGCCACCGGCGGCCAGTGGCGCACCACCGCGGTGCAGGGCGCGCTGGGCGAGCCGCTGCAGGCGGACTGGGGCTGGCTGCCGGACGGCACCGCCGTCATCGAGATGGCCGCCGCCGCGGGCCTGGAACAGGTCGCGCCGCAGGACCGCAAGCCCATGCAGGCCAGCAGCTTCGGCGTCGGCCAGCTGGTCGCCGCCGCCCTGGACGCGGGCGCCAAACGCATCATCCTGGGCCTGGGCGGGTCGTCCACCACGGACGGCGGTGCCGGCATGCTGTCGGCCCTGGGCCTGCGCCTGCTGGACGGCGCGGGCAAGCCGCTGGCGCCCGGCGGCGCGGCCCTGCGCGAGCTGGCCTCGATCGACGACGGCGGGCTGGACCCGCGGCTGGCCTCGACCCAGGTGGTGATCGCCTCGGACGTGAACAACCCCCTGTGCGGCCCGCGCGGCGCGGCGCACATCTTCGGCCCGCAAAAGGGCGCGGACCCGGCCCAGGTGGCCGGGCTGGACGCCGCCCTGGCGCGCTTCGCCGACCTGAGCGCCCGCCGCCTGGGGCGCGACATGCGCGACGAGCCGGGCGCGGGCGCGGCCGGCGGCCTGGGCTTCGCCGCCCATGCCTACCTGCGCGCGCAGTTCCGCCCCGGGGTGGAAATCGTCGCCGAACTGGGCGGCCTGGCCCGGGCGGTGCAAGGCGCGGCGCTGGTCTTCACCGGCGAGGGCCGCATGGACGCGCAGACGCTCAACGGCAAGACCCCCGCCGGCGTGGCCCGCATCGCGCAGGCCGCGGGCGTGCCCGTGGTGGCGCTGGCCGGCTCGCTGGGCGAAGGCTACGAGGCGCTGTACGAAGGCGGGATTTCGGCGGCGTTCAGCCTGGCGCCCGGGCCGATCTTGCTACCCGAGGCGCTGGCGCGCGCGGCGCAGCTGCTGACCGACCGCGCCCGCGACGCCACGCGGCTGTGGCTGGCCGGGCGGCGGCACGCGCTGTAGTCCTTCCGCCGGGCAGGGCGCGGGCCCGCTTCAATCCCCAGGCGCGTCCGCAGGGCCGCCGGCCTGGACCGCCTGCGCCTTCCCCGCCGCCACCAGCGCGTCGGCCAGGGCGATGAACTTCTCCACCGGCACCTGCTCGGCGCGATCGGTCGACGCGATGCCCAGGGCCTCCCAGGGCACGTGCGCCGACCAGTCGCCCAGGGCGCCGCGCAGCATCTTGCGCCGCTGCGCGAAGGCGCGCGCCACCACCTGCTCCAGCGCCGCCTCGCTGCGCGGGCGCGGACGGTCCTCGGGCAGCGGCGCCATGCGCACCACGGCCGACACCACGCGCGGCGGCGGGTCGAAGGCCTCGGCCGGCACGTCGAACAGCTTCTCCATGCGGTAGCGAGCCTGCAGCATCACCGACAGCCGGCCGTAGTCCGGCGTGCCGGGGCGCGCCACCATGCGGTCGATGACTTCGCGCTGCAGCATGAAATGCTGGTCGCGCACGACGTGCGCGCAGCCCATCAGGTGGAACAGCAGCGGGCTGGAAATGTTGTAGGGCAGGTTGCCGACGATGCGCAGGTCCGGCTGCGCGCCGCCGCCTGACAGGGCGGCGAAATCCACCGCCAGGGCGTCGGCCTCGATCACCGTCAGCCGCGCCTCGTCGTGGCGGCCGCGCAGGCGCGCGGCCAGGTCGCGGTCGATCTCGACCGCGCACAGGTGGTCAAGGCGCTGCAGCAGCGGCTCGGTCAGGGCCGACAGGCCGGGGCCGATCTCGACCACCCGGTCGCCGCGCGCCGGGTCGATGGCGCGCACGATGGCCGACACCACGCCCTGGTCGACCAGGAAGTGCTGCCCGAAGCGCTTGCGGGCCTGGTGCCTGGCCATGCGGTATCCCGGCGCCGCCGCTACAGGGACTGTTCCAGCTGCTCGCGGCGCTCGAGCCGGTTGTCGATGTAGGCCTGGTCGCGCAGCTGCTGCAGCCAGTCCTCGAAGGCCGGCTGGGCGCGCCGCTCGAACAGGGCCTGGCGGGCCTGCATGCGCTGGTATTCCTCGGCCATGTCCTGGGTGCGGCGCTCCTCGACCTGGATCAGGTGCCAGCCGAAGGGCGACTGCACCGGCTGGCTGATCTCGCCGTCGGCCAGGGCGTCCATGGCCTGCTCGAAGGGCGGCACGGTCGCGCCCGGGCTCAGCCAGCCCAGCTCGCCGCCCTGCGGCGCGGTGGCGTCGTTGGAATAGCGGCGCGCCAGGTCGGCGAAGGACTCGCCCTGCAGGATGCGCTCGCGCAGCTGCGCCAGCCGCTGGCGGGCCTGCTCGTCGCTGACCACCGCCGAAGTGCGGATCAGGATGTGGCGGGCGCGCGTCTGCGTGACCGGCATCGGCCCGGTCGGCGCGCCGGCCTGCGCCTGCGGATCGCCGGGAACGCCGGCCGCCGCGGCCTGCGGCCCCGGGCCGGTGCGCTGCACGACCTTGAGGATGTGGAAGCCGTTGCCGCTCTGGACCAGGTCCGAGACCTGGCCGGCCTGCAGGTCGCGGGTGGCCTGCAGGAACAGGTCGGGCCAGCCGTCCAGGGCGCGCATCCCCATGCTGCCGCCTTCCAGCGCCTCCGGGCCGTCCGACGAGGCGGCGGCCAGCGCGGCGAAGTCCTCGCCGCCGCGCGCGCGCTGGAGCAGTTCCTCGGCCTTGCGGCGCAGGGCCGCGACCTGGTCGGGCGAGGAGCCTTCCGGCACCCGCACCAGGATCTGGGCGAGCGCCATGCCGTCGGGCTGCCCGGCCGGCGCGGCGGGCGCGCCCGCGGGCACCGGCGCGGCGCGGCGCGCGGCCTGCTCCTTGAGGTAGGCGTCCACCTCGGCATCGCTGATGGTGATGGTGTTGTCCACGGTGCGCTGGCGCATGCGGTCCAGCTTGATGTCGCGGCGCAGGACGTCCAGGTAGTCCTGCCAGCGGGTGCCGCCGGCCTCGATCTGCTCGCGCATGCCTTCGACCGATATCTTGTTGCGCTCGGCGATGCCCTGCACCGCCTGCTGCACCTGCTCGTCGCTGACGCGGATGTTCATGCGCGCCGCTTCCTGGTCCTCGACGCGCTCGGTGATCAGGCGCTGCAGCACCTGGCGCCGCAGCGTCGTGTCGTCCGGCACGGGGATCTTCTGCGCTTCCAGGTCCTGGCGCGCCTGCTGCGTGCGCAGGTCCAGCTCGCGCAAGGTGATCACGTCCTTGTTGACCACGGCGGCGATGCCGTCGACCAGTTGCTCGGCGGGCGCGGCCGGTGCGGCGGCGGTCCCGGGAGCGGCGGCGGCGGGCGGCGCGGCCCGGGCGGGCGCGGCCCCGGCGCCGGCCGACGGCGCGCCGGTCAGCGGCAGCCGCGGCATCTGCTGCTGCGCGGCGGCGGGCGCGGGCAGCGCCGCGCCCGCCAGGAGCAGCGCGGCCAGCAGCCGCATGGCTTGCACACTACGCATCATTCATACCTTTCGAAAGAGGTTGCAGCCGGAATGGGCGGGTTGATGGACTCGTATCCCGGCACACTGCGTGACAGCAGATCGATGGGGTCGGTTCCCAGCGAGCCCAGGCCGTTGAGTTCCAGCTGGAAGAAGACCGCCGTGTTGCTGTCGTCGGCGTCCACGGCATAGCGCTGGAAGACTACCCGGCCGGTCCAGCAGCAATCGCCCTTGTACTCCAGGCCGGCGATGGCCTGGGTGATGCGCGGGCGCTCGGCCGGCTGGGAGCCGCGGGCGTCGGCCCGGCGCAGGGAATAATCGACCCGGCCGACGCCGTACCAGCGGTCGGTGAAGGGCCACTGGAAGGCCACGCTGATCTGGTTCTGGCCGCGCGGCTGGTAGGGGATGGGCCTGTCGCCCTCGTCCAGGTGGTCGCGCTGGTAGCGGTAGGAGGTGGAAATCATGGCCAGGCGCTGCGGCTTCCAGCGCAGGGCGATCATGGCGCGGTCCCACTCGTTGTCGTAGGGGTTGTACTGCACCGCCAGCTGGCTGCTCAGCGTGTCGGTCAGCGCCGCGGTGCTGCCGAACAGGAATTCCGAGCGCGCGTCGCTGCGCGACACCTCACGGGGCAGCGTGACCAGCTGGTCCTCGAAATAGATGCGCTGGCCGGCCGACAGGCTCAGGCGCTCGAAGCCCGTGTCGGCGTCCAGGAAGCGCGAGGTCAGGCCGAGCGTGATCTGGTCGGCGTTGACGATGCGGTCCCAGCCGCCGGAATAGATGTTTTCCTGGAAGGCCTGGGCGAAGCTGAAATCCGACAGGTTGGTGTCGTAGACGGGCAGCGAGTCCTGCTTGCGGTAGGGCACGCGCAGGTAGTAGATGCGCGGCTCCAGGGTCTGCAGCGACGGCTTGCCGAACAGCGAGGCGTCGCGGTCGAAGGTCATGCCGGCGTCGACGGAGAAAATGGGCTGGGTGCGCGAGCGGCCGCCGTCGTCCGGCTGGCCGTAGGCATTGTCGTAGTCGTTGCAGTAGCTACTGGCCCAGTTTCCTAGACTAGCGGACCTGCAATCGGAGAAACCGGTCCGGCCCGACGTATGCCAATCGGTCTCGTAGCGCGACATGTGCACGCCGGCCTTGGGAATGATGTACCAGCCCGAGCGCACGACGGGAAAGGAAATGGTCGGATAGGCGGTATAGCGCTCGCCGTCCGGCCCGAAGCGCCGGTCGTTCCAGGAGCCGCTGACCAGCTGTTCGCCCAGCGGCTTGCGAAACCGCGTGGCGGCCGAATCCAGCTCCAGGTCGAAGCCGTTCCAGTTGTAGCGGCTGGCCTTCACCACCAGCTCCGGCTCCTTGTCGTACTGGGGATTGCGGCTGGCGGCGTTCTCGTCGTAGAGCGTCTGGTACTTGTAGACCTGGACGTAGGACTTGACGTACTTGCTGTTCCAGCCCACCCGGCCGCGCTGGCGCAGGTGGCTGGTGGTGGATTCGTTCAGGCCCAGCGAGGAAAAATCGCGGAAGTAGTCGATGTCCGATACCCGCGACACGTCCCAGTCCAGGAAGAAGCCGTCGCCCAGCAGCTGCCGGTGCTTGGTCGAATACATCCAGCGGTCGGTGCCGGTTTCCTGGTCGTCGGGCAGATAGGTGCCGGTCATGCGCCCGGCGTAGCCGCGGCCCAGGTAGCGGAACTCCGCCCCGGCCTGCAGGCCGCGCTTGGACATGTAGCGCGGGATCAGCGTCATGTCGTAGTTGGGCGCCAGGTTCAGGTAATAGGGCAGCGAGATGTCGATGCCACCGTTGGTGCTGGTGCCGTAGGTCGGGATCAGGAAGCCCGACTTGCGCTCCTGCTTGACCGGGAAGGTCAGGTAGGGCGAGGCCAGGATGGGCACGTCCTTGAAGTACAGCACGCCGTTGCGCGCCACGCCCTCGTTGCGGTCGAAGTCCAGGTCGACCTGCCTGGAGCGGATTTCCCACGAAGGATTGGGGCAGGGGCAGCCGCGGTAGGTCGCGTCCATCAGGCGCATGCGCGAGCGGCTCAGCAGCGTGGCGTGCGAGGCCGTGCCCGAGGCGCCGTTGGCGCCCAGCCGGAAGACCGGCTCGTCGATCTCGCCGGTGTCGGCGTCGATGTTGTACTTCAGGCCCGGGCCGGTGACCAGGGTGGCGTCGCGCATCAGCCGCACGCTGCCCTGGGCGTCGAGCTCGCCGGTCTCGCTGCGGTAGGAGATCACGTCGCCCTTGAGCACGGCGTCGGCGCGCCGCACCTGCGCATTGCCGGTCAGCGTGACCACGCCCTGCGGGTCGCCGTCGACCTTGTCTGCCTCCAGGAAGACCGGCCGCGCCTCGCTGTCGCCGGTGGGCAGGCGCAGGCCCGGCGACACGCGCAGGCCGCCCGGCGAGGCCGCGCCCACCGGCGCGCCGGACGAGGTCACGACCGTGGCGGGCGCATCGGCGGAAGGCTGCGGCGACGGGGCGGCGTCCTGGGCGTGCGCGACCGGCAGGCCGCAAACGGCAGAGAGGATCAACCAGCGAACCTTGCGCACGAGTCTGGACTAGCCTTTAGTAGTGGGCCGGAAGGCAATGCTGCCCGGGGAAACGAAGGGCGCCCGCGACGGCATCCGTTTCCGCCGGGAGCGAGCGACCCGGTATTATAGAGAAGCCCATTCCGACCCTGATCCGCATCCGCCTTGGACACCGCATCCGACCCGCGCCGCGAGCAATTGCTCGCCTGGCTACGCACCCTGCCCGCCGAACTCGGCCTGCTTCCCGACACCCTGCGACCGGCTTCCAGCGACGCCAGCTTCCGGCGCTACTTCCGCCTGGACGGCGCCGGCCGCACGCTGGTCGTCATGGACGCCCCGCCCGCGCAGGAGGACTGCCGCCCCTTCGTGCACGTCGCCCGGCTGCTGCAGGCCGCCGGCCTGAACGTGCCGCGCGTGCTGGCCGGCGACGTGGAGCGCGGCATGCTGCTGCTCACTGACCTGGGGCCCGACACCTATTACCAGCGCATCGCCGCCGGCCTGGACGACGCCGAGCTGCAGCGGCTGTACCGCGACGCGCTGGCCGCGCTGGTGCGCATGCAGGGGGCCTCGGTGGCCGGCCTGCCGGCCTACGACGCCGACCGCCTGGCCGACGAGCTGAGGCTCTTCCCCGAATGGTACGCGACGCGCCACTGCGGCATGCCGCCGTCCGAGGCCGACGCCGCGGTGCTGGAACAGGCCTTCGCCCTGCTGGTCGCGCACAACGCCGCCCAGCCTTCGGTACTGGTGCACCGCGACTTCCATTCCCCCAACCTGATCGCCAGCGACGACCCCGGCCGCTTCGGCCCCAACCCGGGCGTGCTGGACTTCCAGGACGCGCTGGCCGGGCCGATCGGCTACGACATCGCCTCGCTGGTCATGGACGCGCGCACCACCTGGGAAGAGGCCCAGCAGCTGGACTGGGCCATACGCTACTGGGACATGGCGCGCCAGGCGGGCCTGCCGGTGCCGGCCGACTTCGCCGACTTCCACCGCGACTACGAGTGGATCGGGCTGCAGCGCAACCTGCGCATCCTGGGCGTGTTCGCCCGCCTGCACCACCGCGACGGCAAGCCCGGCTACCTGGCCCACATCCCGCGCGTCGGCGCCTACGTGCGCCAGGTGGCGCAGCGCTACGGCGTGTTCGCGCCGCTCGCCCGCCTGCTGGACAAGCTGGAGAACCGCCAGGCCACGGTGGGGTACACCTTTTGACGGCAGGCCCCGCCATGCGCGCGATGATTCTCGCCGCCGGCCGCGGCGAGCGCATGCGGCCGCTGACCGACCGCACCCCCAAGCCGCTGCTGCCGGCCGGCGGCAAGCCGCTGGCGGCCTGGCACATCGAGCGCCTGGCCGCCGCGGGCGTGCGCGACCTGGTCGTCAACCACGCCTGGCTGGGCGCGCAGATCGAGGCGGCGCTGGGCAACGGCTCGCGCTGGGGCGTGCGCATCCGCTATTCGCCCGAAGCCGTGGCGCTGGAGACCGCCGGCGGCATCGCCCGTGCGCTGCCGCTGCTGGGCGACGCGCCCTTCCTGGTGGTCAACGGCGACGTCTGGTGCGACTGGGACCCGGCCGGCGCGCAGGCCGCGGCCGCCCGGCTCGACGGCCGCGCGGCCTCGGCCTGGCTGCTGCTGGTGGACAACCCGGCGCACCATCCCGGCGGCGACTTCGTGCTGCGCGGCGGGAAGGTGTTCGACGGCGGCGGGGACAGGCTCACCTTCTCCGGCATCGGCGTCTACCACCCGGCGCTCTTCGCCGGCACCGCGCCCGACCGCCCCGCCCCGCTCGCCCCGCTGCTGCGCGCGGCCATGGCGCGCGGGGCCGTGCTGGGCGAGCGGCACGCGGGCGCCTGGACCGACGTGGGCACGCCGCAGCGCCTGGCCGAGCTGGACGCGCGCCTGTCGGCGTCGTCCTGACGGGGCTGCGGGTCCCCTGCCCGCGCAACGCCGTTTGGCGCAGAATCGCTGCGCACGGCCCTCGAACACCGGGCCGGCAGGTATTTCACAACATCAACGAGAGCAACCAAGCTTGTCGATTTCGCCGGCATGCGCGGGCGACACGGTATCCTTCAGGGTTTGCCGGCACCAGGCCGGCGCTGCAATCACGCAGCAATCATCCGGAAGCAACGCTAGATGGGGATGTTCGGGAACAACAAGCGCGCGGTGTTCAAGCCGTCCGTCTATGAAACCAGCCGGCGCCGGCGGGGCCTGCCCCGCTGGCTGATCCTGCTGCTGTTCGGCATCGTGCTGGGCGCGGGCGGCCTGCTCTTCCTGCAGACCAGCTACGGCCCGCAGCGCCTGACGGTGCTCGAATCCCAGGAACTGACCAACGAGCTGAACAGCGTCTCGCTGGAGCGCCAGCGCCTGCAGACCGAGCTGGAGCGCACCCAGCGCGACCTGTCCGAAACGCGCGAGGCGCGCGCGGCCCTGGCCGAGGAGCTCAAGCAGGCGCAGGCCGCCGTCGCCCCGCTGCAGGCGGAGCTGGACCTGTTCGCCGACGCCATGCCGCCCGACCCGCGCGGCGGCGCCATCGGCGTGAGCGCGGCCAGCTTCGCCCAGCAGGGCAGCCAGCTGGCCTACCACGTGCTGCTGCTGCAGGACGAGAACGACGCCAACGCGGCGCAGCCCTTCCAGGGCCGCCTGGAGATGTCGGTCGAAGGCCGCCACGCCAACGGCCGATACGAAACCCTGGAACTGCCGCCGGTGCCGGTGTCGCTGGGCCGCTACCAGCACCTGAAGGGCGCCGCCGCCCTGCCCGAGGGCTACGGCGCGCGCCGCGTCACGGTGCGCGTGATGGAAGGCGAGCAAGGCGGCCGGCAGCGCGCCATGCGTATCCTGATCGTGCGCTACTAGGCCTGCCGTCGTCGCGCGGCCGGGCCTGGCGGGCCGCCGCAGCGACGAAGCGCCACGCCGGCGGCAACGCGCCGGCGGAACGGGGCATCAGCCGATCCGCTTCAGGTACGGCAAATCGTCCGGATCGAACTGGCCGGCGAAGGCCTCGATACGCAGGGCGGCCCGGTCGCTCGACCCTTTCAGATGCTCCTGCAGCAGCCTGGCCGCCGCCTTGGGGCGCCGGGCGGCCAGGCATTGCACGATCTCCAGGTGCTCGGCCAGGAAGGGCTCGACCGGGAACAGCCGCGGCATCCAGTTGTACAGGAACTGGTGCGCGATCAGCAGCGCGTGGGGCAGCGCCAGCGCCTGCATCATGGTCTGCCTGCCGCAATGGGACAGCAGGGTGACGTGCAGTTCCTTCTCCAGCTGGTTGAGCATGGCGCCGTCTATGGTGTCGGGCCGCTCGATGGCGGCGCGCAGCCGCTGCTCCATGCCCGCGACCAGCCCGGGCGGCAGGCGCTCGTAGGCCTTGAGCATCACGGCCGGCTCGATCAGGCAGCGCAGCTCGTACAGCTGGCTGACGTGGTCGGGCGTGAGCGCGGGCGCATGCCAGCGCGAGCTGTCGTCCTTGTGCAGGATGCCGCGCTGCTGCAGGCGGCCGATCACGTCGCGCGCGACGGTGCGGCTGACCTGGTAGTGGCGCGCCAGCATCGCCTCGTTGACCTGCCAGCTGGCGAACGAGGTCCGGGCCGCGATCTGGGCCTCGACCTCCGCGTATATCCGCTCCCAGCTGGGCTGGGCGTGCAGCCGCAGCTCCCCGGCCGGGCCGGCCGGCCCGGCCACGCGCCCGCGGGCGTGCCGGCCGTGGCGCGCCCCGGCCGGCGCCACGGCATAGCCGCGCCCCGGCAGCTTTTCCAGCCATCCCTCGTGCGCCAGGGCCTCCAGCGCCTGGCGCGCCGGCGCGCGGCTGATGCCGAAGCGGGCGGCCACCGCCGATTCCAGCAGCCTGGCGCCCGCGGCCAGCCCGCCCGCGCCGATCTCGCCGGCCAGGATGTCGAAGGCCCGCTGGTATAACCGCGCCGCGGCGCCCCGGGTCGCGCCCGCCTCCTGCCGGGAAGCGGCCGGAACGCCGCGCTGGGCCGCCATCTATATCCCCGAGCTGAGGTAGCCGCCATCGACCCGCACGGTGGCGCCGTTGACGAAGGCGGCCGCCGGCGACGCCAGGTAGACCGCCGCGCCGACCAGCTCGCGCGGCTCCCCCATGCGTCCCATGGCGCTGCGCCGCACGGCCTCTTCCTTGCGGGCCTGCGGCATGCGCTCGCGGTTGAGGTCGGTGGGGAAGAAGCCGGGCGCGATGGCGTTGACGCGCACGCCCTGCCCGCCCCATTCGGCGGCGAAGGTCTGCGTCAGGCCGGCCACACCCCATTTGCTGGCGCAGTAGGCCGCGCCCTGCGCCCAGCCGGTGTGCGCCGACAGCGACGTGATATTGACGATCGCCCCCTGGCCGCGCCCGGCCATGCGCCGGCCGAAGGCCACGCAGGCGAAGAACACGCTCTTGAGGTTGGTGTCGAGGATGTCGTCGTACTCGGCCTCGGTGGTCTGCACGGCAGGCTGGATGGCGATCGTGCCCTGGCAATTGACCAGGATGTCCACCTGCCCGTGGTCCTGCTCGGCCCGCTCGGCCAGGCGCTCCAGTTCCGCGGGCCGGCGCGCGTCCACCGTATAGACGATGCCCGGCGGCGCCTGCATGGCGCCGGCGGCCTTCAGCAGCTTGGGCTCGCTGCGCCCGGCCACCAGCACGCGGGCGCCCGCCCGGTGCAGGCCCTGCGCCAGCTCGCCGCCGATGCCGCCCCCGGCGCCGATGACCATGGCGGTGCGCCCGGCCAGGGAAAAGCTTTGCAT
>Ga0164243_10006708_pt1 | contig 17373 bp, 11 predicted proteins | sample OricompcompostOP_FD_108781 | JGI IMG/M metagenome (GOLD analysis project Ga0164243, IMG submission 108781) | Organic Plus compost microbial communities from Emeryville, California, USA - Original compost - Organic plus compost (OP) | ecosystem: Engineered > Solid waste > Mixed feedstock >... | reverse complement strand
GTGCTCGAGATCGGCGACGTCTTCGTGGTCAACAAGGCCGACCACGACGCCACCCAGTCGCTGATCCGCGAACTGCGCACAATGATCGCAATGGCCGACCGCGGGCCGACGGCGTGGAAACCGCCGATCGTGCGCACCGTCGCCAGTAGGGACGAGGGCATCGACGACCTGGCGGCGACCCTGGACAAGCACCGCGCCCATGCCGAGGCCGACGGCAGCTGGCAGCGGCGGAGGCTGGAAAGGGCCCGGGCCGAGGTCGAGTCGCTCACGCTGGGGATGCTGCGGCGCCGGATGCGGGACGATCACCGCGCCGTCCTGGATGACCTCGCCGAAGCCGTCCGTGACGGCCGGGTCGACGCGTACACGGCGGCCGACCGGGTGCTCGGCGATGTCACCGATCAGGACGCCTAACTCGACCTCAGTTTTGCTGAAAGAAGCGCAGTTCCGGGCCGGTTCCGGCGCGCCCCGCACCTTGTCGGGGTTGATGCGCGGTAGAACAGGCTGGGAGTCTGCTGTGGGAACGATCGGCCGGGAACGCGTTGTGCGGTCGGCGGGGACCGATCCGCCGGGACTCCCGCCGGACTGACGGACCAGGAGGAGTTTGCGATGAGATGGATCAAGCGCATCGTCGTGGTGCTTGTCGTGGTCTTCGCGCTCTTCTACCTCTTCACCCGGCCCGCGGACGCGGCCGATGCCGTGAAGAGCGCGTTCGGGGCGGTCGGCAACGGCCTGGACGCCGTGGTCACCTTCTTCACGTCGTTGACGTCCTGACCCGACCCGATGGCCGGCCTCTGGCGTACGGCGTTCGACCCCAGGGTCAGCGACCATCTGATCTCCGACGAGGGCGAGATCGTCGTCGACGAGGTCCGTCGGCACCCGATGGCCTTCCTCGGCCCCGGCCTGCTCAGCTTCCTCGGCATCCTGATCATGATCACGACGATCTGGGTGCCGATCGATCTTGCCTGGCTGCCGTTGATCATCGGGCTGGTGCTGGTGGTCGTCGGCGGCTTCAAGATGCTGGCCGCACACATGGACCGCTTCGTGATCACCAACATGCGGGTCTTCCGGGTGCACGGGATCTTCTCCCAGCACACCGCGACCATGCCGATGTCGCGGATCCTGGACATCTCGGTACACAAGCCGTTCCTCGGGCGGATCCTCAACTACGGCCATTTCGTGTTCGAGTCGGCGGCCGAGAACCAGGGCCTGCGCGACATCCGCTTCGTCGCGCGGCCGGACCAGCGCGACCTGACCATCCAACGCGTGATCCAACGGTCCGGTCTGCGGACGAGTATGCGACCGCTGGGCGCGTACGGGCCGGCTCAGGCCAGTCCGTCGACCCCCGCCGATGCGGCCCGGGGCGACGGGATCGGCGATGATGGCCGGAACAACCAGCCGGGAGATCCGATCACCGGAGAGCAGGCGGCCGAGCGGTCACTCACCGACGAGGAGTGGCTGGCCGGCGGATGGTCGGACCGCGACGCGGCCGACTACCGCTCCTCGGCGCCGCAGGACGACGACCGAAAGTGACAGGAGCTGATCATCGACACCGACCAGCGGACCCACCAGCACGGCGGGCACGAACGGCACCGGCTGCCGTTCGACCCCGTCGCGGCTGCGGCGAACAGCTGGGAGCAGCGCTGGCCGGAGCGGGCGCGGATGGAAGCGGTCACCTCACTGATGCGGGTGCACCAGCTGGTGCTCACCGAACTCGACGAACTGCTGCGGCCGCTCGACCTGACCTTCGCCCGTTTCGAGGTGCTGGTGCTGTTGTCCTTCTCCCGGCGCGGTGCACTGCCGTTGGGCAAGATCGGCGAACGGCTCCAGGTCCACGCCACCTCGGTGACCCCACTGGTCAAGCGGTTGGAGGCCAGCGGGTACCTCACCCGTAACCGGCATCCCGAAGACGGCCGGGCCGTGCTGGCGGAGATCACGACCTCCGGTCGGGCCGTGACCGCGCAGGCCAGCAGGGTGATCACCAGCGCTCGGTTCGGTCTCGGATCGCTGGACGAGGACCAGTGTCGATCATTGACCGCGATCCTGGCGGCCCCGCGCGCCGCAGCTGGCGACTTCTAGGCCGCGACACCAGATAGTAGGCAGGCCTAGTATCTGGTGTGGAGGTGCAGTGATGACGAACCAGGCAGACAGCACAGACGGACGTCGACGCTGGCAGCAGGCCTACGACCGCGCAGTCGCCCAGGGCCGGGTGCGGGACGCCGATTTCACCACGCTGTCCGGCCTCGAGGTCGATCCGGTCTACGGCCCGCCGGAAGGGTCGGCGGATCCGCGGCTGGAGCGGATCGGCTGGCCGGGGGAGTACCCCTACACCCGCGGCCTGTATCCGACCGGATACCGCGGCCGGACCTGGACCATCCGGCAGTTCGCCGGCTTCGGCAACGCCCGGCAGACCAACGAGCGCTACAAGATGATCTTGGGGGCCGGCGGCGGCGGGCTCAGCGTCGCGTTCGACATGCCAACACTGATGGGCCGCGACTCCGACGATCCCCGCAGCCTCGGTGAAGTCGGCCACTGCGGCGTCGCCGTCGATTCGGCCGCCGACATGGATGTGCTCTTCGACGGCATCGATCTCGGCCGGGTCACCACGTCGATGACGATCTCCGGCCCCGCAGTGCCGATCTTCTGCATGTACGTCGTCGCCGCCGAGCGTCAGGGCGTTGACATCACCACCCTGAACGGAACGTTGCAGACCGATATCTACAAGGAATACATCGCCCAGAAGGAGTGGCTGTTCGCTCCGGAACCCCATCTGCGGTTGATCGGCGACCTGATGGAGTACACCAGCGCCACCATGCCGGCCTACAAACCGTTGAGCGTCTCGGGCTATCACATCCGGGAGGCCGGCTCGACCGCAGCGCAGGAACTTGCCTTCACCCTCGCCGACGGCTTCGGCTACGTCGAACTCGGACTCTCCCGCGGACTCGATATCGATCAGTTCGCCCCCGGGCTGAGTTTCTTCTTCGACGCGCACATCGACTTCTTCGAGGAGATCGCCAAGTTCCGGGCGGCCCGGCGGATCTGGGCGCGCTGGATGCGTGACCGCTTCGGCGCAGGGACCGCACGGGCGCAGTGGCTGCGGTTCCACACCCAGACCGCAGGCGTCTCGCTGACCGCACAGCAGCCGTACAACAACGTGGTCCGGACGGCTGTCGAGGCGATGGCCGCCGTGCTCGGCGGCACCAACTCGCTGCACACCAACGCGCTGGACGAGACGCTGGCGCTGCCCACCGAGAGGGCCGCAGAGATCGCGCTGCGCACCCAGCAGGTGATCGGCGAGGAGACCGGGGTGGTCAACGTCGCCGATCCGCTCGGTGGTTCCTGGTACGTGGAGGAGCTCACCGATCGGTTGGAGGCCGAGGCGGAGCGGATCTTCGCGGTCATCGAGGAGATGGGGCAGAAGGGGCGGACAACGCCGCATCCGATCGGACCGATCACCGCCGGCCTGCTGCGTGGAATCGAGGACGGGTGGTTCACCGGGGAGATCGCCGACGCCGCATTCGCCTACCAGACGAAGCTGGAGAAGGGCGAGAAGGTGATCGTCGGGGTGAACAGCCACACCGAGAGCGTGACCGGGGATCTGGAGATCCTGCGGGTCAGTCACGACGTCGAGGTGGACCAGCGGCGCGAGCTGGCGGCCCGCCGTGCGGCTCGTGAGCAACGGGCCGTCGACGACGCGCTGGCCGAGCTGGTCCGGGTGGCACGCGGCGTCGGCAACCTGATCGAGCCGATGCTGGCCGCCGCCCGCGCCGAGGCGACGTTGGGGGAGATCTGCGGCGCGCTGCGCGACGAGTGGGGCGACTATCAGGAGCCTGCCCGGTTCTGAGCCGTAGCCGGGTCCGGGACCAGCCTGCCGACCTACAGAACGGCGTTGACCACCTCGCGTGCGGCGTCCTGTACCAGGGCCAGATGATCAGCGCCCTTGAACGATTCGGCGTAGATCTTGTAGACGTCCTCGGTGCCCGACGGTCGGGCGGCGAACCAGGCGTGATCGGTGGTCACCTTGAGCCCCCCGATCGGCGCACCGTTGCCGGGAGCGGCGGTGAGCACGCCGGTGATCTTGTCGCCGGCCAGTTCGGTGGCGGTGATCGCATCGGCGTACAGCGCACCGAGCTTGGCCTTCTGCTCCCGGTTCGCCGGGGCGTCGACCCGGGCGTAGGCGGGGTCGCCGTGCCGGGCGATCAGGTCGCCGTAGTGCTGGCTCGGGGTCTTGCCGGTGGTGGCCAGGATCTCGCTGGCCAGCAGGGCCAGCAGGATGCCGTCCTTGTCGGTGGTCCAGGTGCTGCCGTCCTTGGCCAGGAACGACGCGCCGGCCGATTCCTCGCCGCCGAAGCCGATCGCACCGGTCTGCAGCCCTTCGACGAACCACTTGAAGCCGACCGGCACCTCGATCAGCCGGCGGCCGAGATCGGTGGCGACCTTGTCGATCATCGACGAGCTGACCAACGTCTTGCCGACTCCGGCATCCGGACGCCAGCCGTTGCGATGGGCGTACAGGTATCCGATCGCCACGGCGAGATAGTGGTTGGGATTCATCAGGCCGGCATCCGGCGTGACGATCCCGTGCCGGTCGGCGTCGGCGTCGTTGCCGGTGGCGATGTCGTAGGCGTCCTTGTTCTTGATCAACGACGCCATCGCATTGGGCGAGGAGCAGTCCATCCTGATCTTGCCGTCGGTGTCCAGGGTCATGAAGGCCCACCGCGGGTCGACCGTGGGATTGACGACGCTGAGATCAAGACCGTACGTCTCGCCGATCCGTCCCCAGTATTCGACGCTGGCCCCGCCCAGCGGGTCGGCGCCGATCCGCACGCCGGCGCGTTTGATCGCGTCCAGATCCAGGGCGAGGGCGAGATCGCCGACGTAGTTGCCAAGATAGTCGTAGCGGGTGACCCGGCCGATCGCTGTCTCGATCGGGGTGCGGCTGATGCGGTCGAGATCGCCGAGCAGTTCGTTGGCGCGCGCGGCGATCGCCTTGGTGGCATCGGTGTCGGCGGGTCCGCCGTGCGGCGGGTTGTACTTGAACCCGCCGTCCCGCGGCGGGTTGTGCGACGGTGTGACGACGATGCCGTCGCAGACGTCCGCCGGGCCGGCATCGCGGTTGTGGTTGATGATCGCCCGGGACACCGCCGGCGTGGGGGTGTACTGGTCGTCGCGGTCACACAGCACGGTGACGTCGTTGGCGACGAGCACCTCGATGGCCGTCTTCCAGGCCGGCAGCGACAGCGCATGGGTGTCCTTGCCGATGAACAGCGGACCGGTGATGCCCTGGGTGGCCCGGTATTCCACGATCGCCTGGGTGGTCGCGGCGATGTGCGCCTCGTTGAACGCCGTGTCCAGGCTCGCGCCGCGGTGACCGGACGTGCCGAAGACCACCTGTTGCTCGGGGTTCGCGGAATCCGGTCGCAGGTCGTAGTAGGCACCGATCACGGCGTCGACGTCGATCAGGTCTTCGGGCTGGGCGGGAGTTCCTGCACGAGGATGGGCCATGGGCTCATTCTGCACGCTTCCCGGCTTTGGCAGGATGGACCCCATGAGCTCAACACCGACCAATCCTCGTGGTGCTGTCGACCTGTCCGCCATTGCCGAGCAGGCCAAGAAGGCGCAGGGCTCGCCGGGCAGCGTGACCGGCGGGGCGTCCTATGTCGTCGAGGTCACCGAACAGACATTCGACAACGAGGTGCTGCGCAAGTCGCTGAACCACCCGGTCATCGTCGAGTTCTACTCGCCGCGGGTCCAGGGCGGCGATCAGCTCTCCCAGGCGTTGGCGGAACTGGCGACCGAGGCGGCAGGCAAGTTCCTGGTCGCCCGGATGAACGTCGACACCGCCCAACAGTTCGCGCAGTCGATCGGGCTGCAGGCGGTGCCGACCGTCGTCGGCGCGCTGCAGGGGCAGCTGATCCCACTCTTCCAGGGTGTGGTCGACAAGGAGCAGATCCGTCCGGCCCTGGACCAGGTGGTCAAGGCGGCTGTCTCCAACGGCATCGTCGGCCGTGCAGAGCCCACCGGGCAGGCGGCCGGCGGGGAGGAGGACGGCGAACCGGATCCGCGCTTCACCGCCGCCTACGAGGCGATGGAGAGTGGCGACTTCCGCAGGGCAGTCGAGGAGTTCGACAAGCTGCTGCAGGCCAATCCGAAGGACAGCGAGGCCGAGGCGGGCAAGGCGCAGGCATCCCTGCTGTTACGCACCGCCGAGCTCGACCCGGATACTGTGATCGCGGCGGCAGCCGCCCCGGATGCCGGCATCGACGCGCAGCTGGCGGCAGCGGACGCCGAGGTCGCCACCGGACATGCCGAGGACGCGTTCGCCCGGCTGGTGGGGGTGATCCGCAGGACCTCCGGTGAGGAACGCGACACCGTACGCGTCCGGCTGCTGGAGCTGTTCGAGACGCTGGGCAACTCCGATCCGCGGGTGCAGAAGGCGCGCCGGGACCTGATGACCGCGCTGTTCTGACCCGCTGGCCCGGCCACCGCGCTGCGGGGCCCGGTCAGATCGGCCCGATCAGATCGGCCCGGTCAGATCGGGCGGCCGTCCTCCATCGTCAGTGTCCGGGTCAGTTCGCCGCCGGCGTCGAGGGTGGTGATGGCGGAGAGCCTGCGGTAGGACAGCGACGTCAGATGCGGCTCGGCCTCGGCGATGTCGATCAACCGGACAGCCCTGATCTCGGTCGGCTGCAGGACGAAGCCGGCGATGTCCTCCTCGGTGACGGTTCCGCCGTCGAAGATCAGCTCGCAGGCGTCGTCCCAGCCGAGGTAGTGCGGCATCCAGTCGACGGCGAGCAGCCGACCGACCTCGAGGTCGATGCCGAGTTCCTCCTTCACTTCGCGGATCGCGCCCTGCCGGGGCGACTCGTCCGGTTCGACGATGCCGCCGGGCAGTTCGAAATCGGACTTGAAGACCGTGTCGCACAACAACACCCGGCCGTCGGGGGCACGCATCAGGACATGGGCGATCAGCCGCTTGCGGGGGAGTGCTGAGTTCATCACCCCGGAGAATCCGTCGGGACCGTCGACCTGGTCGACGTCGAGCCGGGCGAAGATCAGCTCGTCGGCGAACCGGCCGTCGCCGTCGATGATCACCTGACGTCGGCGACCCTCGAGGCGGAAGCCGGCGCGCAGCAGGGCGCGTCGGGCGTCAAGATCATCGGCGCGGACGTCGGCCTCGATCCTGTGCAACCGGCGGCGTTCGAACCCGTCCTCGGCCGCGGCCATGATCGCCCGGGTCAGCGAATCCGGGTCGCCTCGCAGACCCGCCGGAACTGCCGGATCGAGCCGCGTCCAGCGCAGCGATCCCGTCCGCTGCCCGTCCGACTCGATCGTCACCTCGAAATCTGTCACCGACTACTCCGGCTCGGCCTGTCCAGCGGTGTCGGCAGCCTCGGGTGCCGCATGCCGGGCCATCGAACCCGCGATCTCGGTCAGCACGTCGTCGGGATTCTCCACCGGATGCTCCGGGTCGAAGCGCAGCCAGACGGCTCCCAGCGGCGGTACCACCACGGTCGCGCTGTAGTCGAAGCCGTGGCTGGGCACCTCGGTGGCGATCACCTGTCCGAGATTCCCGAACTGCCCGGTCCCGTCGTAGATCTCGGAGTCGGTGTTCAGGATCTCGGTCCAGCGGCCCTGGGCCGGCAGCCCGATGCGCAGGTCGTACCGGGGTGCCGCACTGAAGTTGACCAGTGCGGCGATCAGCTGCTCCGGTCGCGGATCCCCATGATCGTCCGAGGCCGGGTCGTCCGAGGCCGGCTCGTCCGAGGCGGGATCGATCCGCAGGAAGGAGAAGGTGTTGCCGCCGCGATCGTCGGCATCGATCCAGCGGAAGCCGGACGGATCGTGATCATGCCGCCACAGCGCCGGGTTCGCCCGGTAGACCCGGTTCAGGTCCTTGATCAACAACTGCACGCCGCGATGCCCCCATTGTTCGGTCTCCTGCCAATCCAGGCTTCGGGTCTCACTGAACTCCCGCTGCTGACCGAACTCGGTGCCCATGAAAAGCAACTTCTTACCTGGATGGGCCCACATGAACGCGTAGAAAGCCCGCATGGTTGCGAACTTGCGCCATTCGTCCTCCGGCGCCCGCTCGTACATCGAGCCCTTGCCGTGCACGACCTCGTCGTGGCTGATCGGCAGCACGAAGTTCTCCGAGTAGGCGTAGGAGGATGCGAAGGTCATCTCGTTGTGGTGGTACTGCCGGTGGATCGGCTGTCGTCCGTAGTAGCGCAGCGAATCGTTCATCCAGCCCATGTTCCACTTGAACCCGAAGCCGAGCCCGCCGTTCTCCACGCTCCGCGTCACACCGGGCCAGGAGGTCGATTCCTCGGCGACGGTGACGATGCCGGGTTTGCGCCGGTAGAGATCGGAATTGACCGCCTGCAACAGGGCCACCGATTCGAGATTCTCGTTGCCGCCGTACCTGTTGGGGATCCATTCACCGGGTTGCCGGGAATAGTCCAGGTACAACATCGATGCGACGCCGTCGACGCGCAGCCCGTCGATGTGGAACTCCTCCAGCCAGTAGTAGGCGTTGGACATCAGGAAGCTGCGGACCTCGTTGCGCCCCAGGTTGAAGATGTAGGAGCCCCAGTCCGGGTGCCAGCCGAGCCGCGGATCCTCGTGCTCGTAGAGGGCGGTGCCGTCGAACCGCTGCAGTGCCCAGGGGTCGGTGGCGAAATGACCGGGCACCCAGTCCATGATCACGCCGATCCCGGCGGAGTGCAGCTGATCGACGAGGTAGCGGAACTCGTCGGGGGAACCGAAGCGCGACACCGGTGCGAAGTAGCCGGTGACGTGATAGCCCCAGGAGCCTTCGTACGGATGTTCGGCCAACGGCAGGAACTCCACATGGGTGAAGCCCTGCCAACTGACGTAGTCGACCAATTCGCGGGCCAGCTGTTGGTAGGTCAGGCCCCGACGCCAGGAGCCGAGATGGACCTCGTAGATGGTCATCGGTCGTTCCCAGGCGTGTTGCTCACCGCGGAACCACAGCCACTGGTCGTCGTGCCATTCGTACTGGCTGTTGTAGACGATGGCCGCGTTGTGCGGTGGCGCCTCGAAGAACCGGCCCATCGGATCGGTCTTCAGCCGCCAGACGTCGTCGGCGCCGAGCACCTCGAACTTGTACAGGGCCCCGGTGGTGACGCCTTCGACGAATCGTGCCCAGACCCCGGCGCCGGGGACCAGTTCCATGGGGTGCTGTTGTCCGTCCCAGTGGTTGAAGTCGCCGACCACGCGGACCGCCTTGGCATTGGGCGCCCAGACCGAGAACCGGGTGCCCCCGGTCACCTCCACGGCGCCCAGGCGTCGCCAGCATTCGGTGTCATGACCCTCGTGGAATCCGGACAGATCCCACCCGGTCAGGCCTCCGGTCGGATCAATCGACATGCTGGCTCCTCCTGGCTATCGACGCGACGGCAGTCAACGGGATGTGTACCCAGTCCGGCCGGTTCCTGGCCTCGTAGACCACCTCGTAGATCGCCTTGTCGGCAACGTAGGCACTCAGGACGTCAAGATCATCAGCAGGATCGGCGTCAGCACGCACGCCGTAGCCTGCGAGGAACGCGTCCTGGCAGGAACGCGCCCAGTCGGCTGCCGAGCGGTCACCGGCGGCGTCGGGATGGTGGGCGGCGGCGTAGTCGAAGGAGCGCAGTGCCCCGGCGATGTCCCGCCAGACGCTGTCCGGTCGGCTGCGCTCGGCCAGTGTCTTGGCCGGTTCGCCCTCGAAGTCGATGATCTTCCAGCCGTCCGGCGTGTGCAGCGTCTGGCCCAGATGGAAGTCACCGTGCACGCGCTGGGTGTCCAGCTGCCTCCCGGCCAGCTTCGCGAAGACCGCCCACACGCCGTCGGCGTACGGTGCCAGCTGCGGCGCCGCCGCGACCGCATCGTCGAGCCGGTGGTTCATGATCGCCGCCACCTGATCACCGTCGGCGGTCGCCGTCGGGAAGTTGGCCCGCAGAGCGGTGTGCACGTGGGCCAGGGCCCGGCCGAGCCGATCTGCCTCGGCACTGAATCCGCGGCCGGCCCGCAGTTCCGCCAGGGCGTACTCCCAGCCGTCCCGGGCGTCGGGCAGCAGTTCGGTGATCATCGCCAGATCCGCGCCGTAGCTGATGCCGTCGTCGGGTGCCGACCAGTTCCCCTCGATCCATCCGTAGAGCCGGGCGACGTCGCCGGTGCCGCTGCGGGTCAGCACATCGTGGGTCTCGATGTCGAGATTGCGACCGATCTCGATCCGACGGAACAGCTTCATGATCGCCAGGTGGGCGAACAGCACCGAAGTGTTTGACTGTTCGCCGCCGAACACCCGGCTCGGCAGTCCCGGCGTCAGCGGGTCGCTGCCCAGCCGGTGCGCCACCAGGGAGTCGCGGTTGCCGTCGGGTCCATCGGCGGCCGACAGCAGCAGATCGAGCAGGGCGGCGTGCGCCGCCGGGTCGTCGGTGCCGTCGATGCCGGACAACTCGCCGTGCTCCGGGTCGGTTGTCGTGCTGATCACCGATCCGGCCACCTCGCCTGCCGGGCGGTAGCTGATCACCAGCTGGTAGAAGTCATGATCATCACTGCCCGGATAGCCGATCTCGGCGATCTCCTGGCGGATTGCCGGCCACTCACCGGGCGGGCGCAGCCAGGGGAGCGGGGTCACGCCGATCAACCGCGGGTCGCGGCCCTTGCCGCCGAACCAGCGCGCCGCGGTGATGTAGCCCAGCAGCGGCTCGTCAGTCACGGTGTGACACCGGAGAGCAGGTTCGGTTCGTCGCCCGGCAGGGTGAGCACGTGCGCCGGATCGGCGAGAGTGAGGCGGACGAAATTGCGCTGTCCCCAGCGCCAGCGGCGGCCGGTGAGCTCGTCGTGCACCCAGAACACGTCATGATCATCCAGACCGAGGGCCGCCATGTCGAGGTAGACCTCGGTCTCGGTCGTCTGGTGCGGGTCGAGGCTGCACACGACGATGACCACGTCGTCGCCGACCTTCTTGGAGTAGGCGATGACCTGATCATGGTGCGTGGTGTGGAAGTGCAGGTTCCGCAGCTGCTGCAGCGCCGGGTGCTCGCGCCGGATCGCGTTCAGCCGGCCGAGCAGGAGCGACAGCGAGGACCCGGATGCGTCCGCAGCGGCGAAGTTCCGCGGACGGTACTGGTACTTCTCCGAATCCAGATACTCCTCCGACCCGGGCCGGAGCGGCTGGTGCTCGAAGAGTTCGAACCCGGAATACACGCCCCAGCTCGGCGACAAGGTCGCGCCCAGCACGGCACGGATGGTGAACGCCGCCGGGGTGCCGGTCTGCAGGAACGCCGACAGGATGTCGGGGGTGTTGACGAAGAAGTTCGGCCGCAGGAAGGCATCGGTCTGGGCCGTCAGCTCGGTCAGATACTCGACGATCTCCCACTTCTCGTTGCGCCAGGTGAAGTAGGTGTACGACTGGTGGTAGCCGATCTTGCCCAGGGTGTGCATCATCTCCGGACGGGTGAACGCCTCGGCGAGGAAGATCACCTCCGGATTGGTCCTGCGCACCTCGGCCAACAGCCAGGCCCAGAAGTTGACCGGCTTGGTGTGCGGATTGTCGACGCGGAACACCGTGACACCGTGCCCGATCCAGAAGTTGATCAAGCGCAGGCATTCGGCGTAGATGCCGTCCGGGTCGTTGTCGAAGTTGATCGGATATATGTCCTGGTACTTCTTGGGTGGATTCTCCGCGTAGGCGATCGTGCCGTCCGCCCGCCTGGTGAACCACTCCGGATGATCACGCACCTAGGGATGGTCCGGCGAGGCCTGGAGCGCGAAGTCCATGGCGACCTCGAGGCCGAGCGATTTGGCCTTTGCGACGAACGCATCGAAGTCCTCGAAGGTGCCAAGGTCTGGGTGGATCGCGTCGTGACCGCCCTCCGGTCCGCCGATCGCCCACGGCGAGCCGGGATCGTCCGGGCCGGCGTCGAGGGTGTTGTTCGGTCCCTTCCGGTAGGAGCGCCCGATGGGGTGGATGGGCGGGATGTAGACGATGTCGAAACCCATCTGCGCGGCCGCCTCCAGTCGCTCGTGGGAGCTCTCGAAGGTGCCCGACACCCACTTTCCGGTCCGCTCGTCCCGGTGGGCGCCCTGGGAGCGCGGGAAGAACTCGTACCAGGAGGAGAACAGGGCACGCCGCCGGTCGCAGAAGATCGGGTATTCCCGGGAGGGGGAGAGCAGACGGCGCGGCTTGTAGCGGTCCATGGCGGCCACGACCTCGTCGGCCAGCGCAAGCCGCAACCGGTCCTCGACCTGCAACACCGAATTCTGCGTCTCGGCGGCCGCAGACAGTACCGCCGCAGCCGCCTGATCACCGGCTTCCGCGGCGGCCAGGGCCGCTTCCTCGAACAACAGATGACCCTCGGTACAGGTCAGTTGGACGTCGATGCCGGCCGGAATCTTGATCTTGGCATTGTGCAGCCAGGTCTCCCAGGGGTCGTCGTACCCCTCGACACGGAACGTCCACAGGCCGATCCGGTCGAGTTCCACGTCCGCGCCCCAGCGGTCGAATCCCGCCGGTGGGATGCGGTGCATTGGGACCGCCCGGCTCCGGCCGTCCGGGTCGGTCAACACCGCCTGCGCCCCGACCGCGTCGTGCCCCTCACGGAACACGGTCGCGGCAACGGTGAACACTTCGCCGATGGCCGCCTTGGCAGGCAACGTCCCATCACCGATCACCGGCGACAGTTTCAGCACCGGGATCCTTGTGATCGGCGCGACAGCGGCTGAGCCCTTCGTCTGCGAGGTCACACAGTTACATTAGCCGGGCAGCGACGGCGGAAACGCTCCGACCGCGACGCATTTCGGGATCGACAGCGCGCCCGTCGGGTACCGAATTCGGGTGGCGGCCGAAAGTCGAGGCGCATTCCCATAGTGTTTGCCCGTGCGCGCAATTCGTCGTTTCACCGTTCGTCCGGTACTTCCCGAGCCGCTGGCCGGGCTGTCCGAGCTGGTCCTCAACCTGCGCTGGTGCTGGCATGCCGACACCCGCGAGCTCTTCAACAGCGTTGACCCGGAATTGTGGGAGCAGACCCGGCACGACCCCGTCCGCCTGCTGGCCGAGGTCTCGCCCCAGCGGCTCTCGGAGCTGGCGGCGGACAAGAAGTTCACCCGGCACGTCGAGTTGGCTCAGGCCGACCTCTCCGACTACCTGACCGAGGACCGCTGGTACCAGGAGTACGCCGCGTCGAATCCGGATGCGCCGAAGGCAATCGGCTACTTCTCACCCGAGTTCGGCGTCACCGAGGTCCTGCCGCAGTACTCCGGCGGTCTGGGGATCCTGGCCGGCGATCATCTGAAGGCGGCGAGCGACCTGGGCGTGCCGATCATCGGTGTCGGCCTGCTGTACCGGCACGGCTACTTCCAGCAGTCGCTGAACAATTCGGGTTGGCAGCAGGAGCGGTACCCGCTGCTGGATCCGAACAGCCTCCCGCTGACCCTGCTTCATGATCACGGTACGCATGATGCGCCGGACAAGCCTGTGGTGATCGAGGTGCCGCTGGACGGCCGCACGCTCTACGCCCAGGTCTGGGTGGCCAGGGTCGGCCGCGTGCCGTTGCTGCTGCTGGATTCCGACATCGAGTTCAACTCCGGCGCGGATCGGGACGTCACCGACCGGCTCTACGGCGGTGGATCCGATCACCGGCTGGCCCAGGAGATCCTGCTCGGCGTCGGCGGCGTGCGAGCAATCAGGGAGTACTGCCGGATCACCGGCACCGTGCTGCCCGAGGTGTTCCACACCAACGAGGGACACGCCGGATTCCTCGGCCTGGAACGGATCCGGGAGTACATGACCGGTGTCGACGGGAGGCCGGCGATGAATTTCGATGCGGCCCTGGAGGAGACCCGGGCCGGTACGGTGTTCACCACGCACACTCCGGTCCCGGCGGGGATCGACCGTTTCGACCGTGAGTTGATCAGTCGCTACTTCTCCCGCTTCGACCCGTTGGACATCGACCGGATCCTTGCTCTCGGATCCGAGGACTACGAGGGCGGCGACCCCGGCAAGTTCAACATGGCGGTGATGGGGTTCCGGCTGGCGCAGCGGGCCAACGGCGTGTCCCGACTGCACGGGCAGGTTTCCCGCGAGATGTTCCACGGGCTGTGGAGCCTGTTCGACACGGCGGAGGTGCCGATCACCTCGATCACCAACGGCGTACATCACGAAACCTGGGTGCATCCGTCTCTGCTCGAGCTTCTCGAATCGGCCCGCGGCAACACCGACACCGTGCTCGACGGCTACGACTGGTCGGCGCTGGACCGGGTGGACCGCTCGACGATCTGGTCGCTGAAGCGCCAGATGCGGATCGACCTGATCGAGGTGGCACGGCAGCGGTTGGCGGCCAGTTGTGCCGCACGCGGTCTGCCGAGCGACTGGACCGCTGACGTGCTCGACCCGGACATCGTCACCTTCGGCTTCGCCCGTCGGGTGCCGTCGTACAAGCGGCTGACGCTGATGTTGCGGGATCCGGAGCGGTTGAAGCGGTTGCTGACCGACCCGGAGCGACCGATCCAGATCGTCATCGCCGGGAAATCGCACCCCGACGACGAGGGTGGCAAGCGGTTGATCCAGCAGATGGTGCAGTTCGCTGATCAAGAGGACGTACGCCACCGGATCGTGTTCCTGCCCGACTACGACATCTCGCTGGCGCGGCCGTTGTATCCCGGCTGCGACGTCTGGATGAACAACCCGTTGCGGCCGTACGAGGCCTGTGGAACGTCCGGTATGAAGGCAGCGCTGAACGGCGCGGCGAATCTGTCGATCCGCGACGGTTGGTGGGACGAATGGTACGACCCGGCCTTCGGCTGGGCGATCCCGTCGGCCGAGGGTATCGACGATCCGAACCACCGTGATGATCTTGAGGCGCGAGCGCTCTACGACATCATCGAGAACGAGATCATCGAGCGGTTCTACGACACCGACAGCCGCGGGCTGCCGCACCGATGGATCCAGACCATGATCGACACGGTTGCCGGGCTGGGGCCGAAGGTGCTTGCCTCGCGAATGGTTCGCGATTATGTCGAAAAGCTGTACAGTCCGGCGTCAGCCTCCTCGCGAGCGGTGTCCAAGACGCCGACCTCTGCGGAGGAGTTGGCCGCCTGGAAGCGGCGGGTACGCGAGCTGTGGCCGCAGGTCAGTGTTGATCATGTGGAGAGCCTGGGCGGCGAGACCGTTGAGGTCGGTACCAGCATCGAGGTCAGCGCGCTGGTCAGGCTGGGGGAGTTGAAGCCGGAGGAGATCGAGGTCCAGCTGGTCACCGGACGGGTCGGGCCGGATGACGAGTTGATCGACATCCGCGCCCATCCGTTCCCGGCCGGTATTGATCAACCCGACGGGCTGCGCCGGTATCAGGGGAAGGTCACCACCGAACGGGCCGGCTCGATCGGCTACACCGTCCGAGTGGTGCCATGCCATCCGGAGTTGGCCAACGATGCCGAGATGGGGCTGGCCGCCCTGCCCAAGATCACGGAGCCGTAGCCCGACACCCGCTCGAAGCCAGCACACACCTCACGGTCGAACCGAAGGTGCGCTACGTGGGCACGCCGATCGCACTGGTCACCACGCTGAGTCCGGACGGAACAGTGAACATCGGGCCGATGTCGTCGGCCTGGGTTCTCGGTCGCACGATGGGTGCTCGGCTGGTCCGCTGCGTCGCAGACCTTGGCGAACCTCGCACGAGAGGGTCAGTGCGTTCCACGGTTCCGCCGGTCCCAATGTGCCGGCTGTCGAGCCGTCTGACGCCGGGACACCAACACTCGCCCGATGCCGCGGGTCGGGGACTGTCCGGCGAACGGACCCATCCACGCTTCAGGCGGCCTGGACCGCCGTGGTGGCTGCCCAGATGGTTTGGGCGTAGGGGCCCGTGCCGAGGTCGAGGGTGCCCGTGGGGTTGACGATGAGGATGCGGCCGTGGCGGGTTTTCCAGACGTGGGTGTCCGGGTCTGGTTGGCGCACGGTGATGGGTCCGAAGGTTTTGTAGCGGTGTTCGCGACGGGTGAGGGGTCCGGCGTTGTGGAGCCCGGTTTGGCCGGGTGATCCGCCCCGGTCGGGTGGCCGGTAGGGGGTGGTGTGGTCTACGTCGTTGCCGCGGTTGAGGCTGTTGGACCAGGGGAAGACGCTGGCCGGGGATCGGGCCAGGATGGTTTCGCGCATGGCCGGTGTGTATTCGTAGCGGTCGATGGCGGGCTGGTTGCCGGTGTCGATAACGGGTTGCAGCTTGACGGTGCAGCCGGTGCCGAGCCAGGCGCGGACGGTGTCGAGGTAACGGGGTCCGATGCCCTCGACCCGGGCGACGCGGGCTTGCGGGTCGGCGGGTCTGCCGGGGCGGTCGAGGGCCCGGTCGGTGATGTGGATGTGGAGGATGGCGGCGGGTTGCAGCCGGGTCAGATCGATCCTGCCGACGACACCGTCGATCACGGTGGCGATGGCGGCTTGCCGCTGATCGGGATCCGACCCTCCGACAAGGGTGGTGTGGTCGTCGGTGAGTTGTTGGGCGGCGTGGTCCAGGAGGTCGGGTTGGCTGGCTTGGAGTTGGATCTGCCAGGCCAGGGCGGGGTTGGTTTGCAGCAATTGGGCGGCGACCGCCCGCCATTCATCCAGGCACTGGCTCCCGTCGCGGCCTGATGGTCCGCCGTCACGGGTGTGGGCGTCGCGGACGGGGACGGCGGCGGGCAGGGTGCCGGCCAGGTGGCGGGATTTGAGTTGGAGGGCCAGCCGGGTGATGGCGGTCATTGCGGCTTCGGCGTCGGCGGTGGTGGTGCGGATGAACAGGTCGGTCATCCCTTCCGGGTCGGGGCGGCCCTGCCGGACGTAGCGGTCGTGGACCGCTGCGGCGGCGAGCTGTTCCAGCCGGTCCCGGTCGACGCGCATGATCTGGGCATCCAGTAGGTTGTCCAGCCGCTGCCCGGGTCCGAGCCGGGTCACCGAAGCGGCGATCTGAGCGTCGATATCGGTCACCTGATCCCGGCTGAGGTGGCGGGTCTTGACCGCGACCCGGTGGACGGTGTCGCGGCGGACCCGGCCGGCCTGGACCTGCTGCCACAGCTGCGGCATCCGGTCCCGGGCATCCAACGCGTCGGCGATCAACCCGCGGGCCTGGTCGGGATTCAGGCCGATCTCCACCCCGAGCGTGCCGGCCGCGGTTTCGGCGACGTCCGGTGTCCCCGGGCCGCCGAACAGGACCGCCTTCTCCCCGTACTCGGCCAGCCGCTGGTCCGGGCTGAGCAGGCTGTCGGAGGGGTGCAGATTGTCGTTTGCCAGCGTGAAGGGACCACTTTGGGGCTGGTTTTGCCATGAGGATGGGACCACTGGTTTGCCATTGATGGGACCAGCTGGCTGATGAGTTTGCCAGTCATGGGACCACCTCGGCG
>Ga0164243_10006707_pt1 | contig 17373 bp, 17 predicted proteins | sample OricompcompostOP_FD_108781 | JGI IMG/M metagenome (GOLD analysis project Ga0164243, IMG submission 108781) | Organic Plus compost microbial communities from Emeryville, California, USA - Original compost - Organic plus compost (OP) | ecosystem: Engineered > Solid waste > Mixed feedstock >... | reverse complement strand
TCCGGCGACAAGGAGACCCTCGAGCTGTGGCAGCAGTTCGTGGACGAGTCGAAGGTCTACTTCAACTCGGTCTTCGACAAGCTCGACATGGAGATCCGCGACGACGAGATCGTCGGCGAGTCCGCGTACAACGAGGGCATGCCCGAGACGGCGCGGCTGCTGGAGGAGATGGGCGTCGCCGAGCGCTCCGAGGGCGCGCTGGTGGTGTTCTTCGACAACATCCGCGGCAAGGACGACAAGCCGGTCCCGCTGATCGTGCAGAAGGCCGACGGCGGCTTCGGCTACGCGGCCTCCGACCTCACCGCGATCCGCAACCGGGTCTTCGACCTGCACGCCGACACCCTGCTGTACGTGGTGGACGTGCGGCAGTCGCTGCACTTCAAGATGGTCTTCGAGACCGCCCGCCGGGCCGGCTGGCTGAACGACGACGTCACCGCGCACCACATCGGCTTCGGCACGGTGCTGGGCGCGGACGGCAAGCCGTTCAAGACCCGTGAGGGCGAGACCGTCCGGCTGAAGGACCTGCTGGACGAGGCCGTGCAGCGGGCCGCCGAGGTCGTCCGGGAGAAGGCGAAGGACCTCACCGAGGAGGAGATCCAGGAGCGGGCCGCGCAGGTCGGCATCGGCGCCGTGAAGTACGCGGACCTGTCGACGTCGCCGACCCGCGACTACAAGTTCGACCTGGACCAGATGGTCTCGCTGAACGGCGACACCTCGGTGTACCTGCAGTACGCGTACGCCCGTATCCGGTCGATCCTGCGGAAGGCCGGGGACGTACGCCCTGCCGCGCACCCGGAGCTGGAGCTGCACGAGGCCGAGCGGGCGCTGGGCCTGCACCTGGACGCGTTCGGGGACACGGTGTTCGAGGCGGCGGCCGAGTACGCGCCGCACAAGCTGACGGCGTACCTGTACCAGCTGGCGTCGCTGTACACGACGTTCTACGACAAGTGCCCGGTGCTGAAGGCGGAGTCGCCCGAGCAGGTGGAGAACCGGCTGTTCCTGTGCGACCTCACGGCCCGCACGCTGAACAAGGGCATGTCCCTGCTGGGCATCAGGACGCCCGAGCGCCTCTGACGCCCTCCGGCCCTACGGCACACGGCCCGTCCGCTCCCTCGAGGGGAGAGGACGGGCCGCGGTCGTGTCAGGGACCCCCGTGGGCGCCGTCGGTCAGCGGCAGTTCACCCAGGTGTTGGACTTGATGTAGTGGGAGGCGCTGTCGGTCGTCTTGTAGCCGCGCGGGACGACACCGCTGGAACCGCCGTGGTTCTTCGCCGAGTACCACTTGAAGTCGCAGGACTTGCCGTGGTTGTACCAGGACTTGAAGTTCTGGAAGACCGCGAACTGGGTCAGGTCCTTGTTCGTGCCGGCGACCTTCTGCATGCGGCCGGTGTAGTTCTGACCGGACCAGACGCAGAACCAGCCCGACGGACAGTCGCTCGCCGCCGACGGCGCGGCCGGGGCGGCGCCGGCGCTCCCGGCGGTGCCGGCCAGCAGGCCCCCGGTCATCGCGACCCCCGTGGCCAGGACGGCGAGCTTGCGGGTGATGGTCATGTCGTTCCCCCTTCGAAACGCGGGTGGCGCCGACCCGGTGGGCCGGCTCGTCACCGAGACTGGCGTACGCCCGCCGACGGCCGCCACGGTTGCCGGTGAAGTGACGTCACCGCGGGACGTCCCAGCCTGTGACCTGCGGTTTCCCACGCCCGTGGGACGGTCCGGCGGGACAGCGGGACGCCATGGCCGGATCGGTGCGGGGCCGCACCCGAAGTCCCCTGCGCGCGGCCGCCGTTGTTGCAGAATGCGAACGGGGAGAACCCGCACACGCGATCGGGGGAAGAGATGTCGCGTTGGAAAGCACTGCCCGCGGAGCTCGATCCGAGGGCACGGCATCTGGTGGTGAGCCTGCGCCGCCTGAAGGACCACAGCGGGCTGAGCATGCGGCAGCTGGCGGCGAAGACGGGGTACAGCACGTCGTCCTGGGAGCGGTATCTGGGCGGCAGGTCGCTGCCGCCGAAGGAGGCCGTCGAGGCGGTCGCGGCGGTCGCCGGGGAGGACCCGACGCGTCTGCTGGCCCTGTGGGAGGTCGCGTCGGCGGCCTGCGCGGGGCAGCCCGCGGACACGGCCGCCGCCGACGGCACCCCGCCCGAGGTGCCCCCGGAAGCGCCCGCCCGCCACAGGCCCGCACGGGCCCTGATCGTCACCGGCGTCGTCGCGTTCGTCCTGGTGGTCACGTCGGCCGCGGTGCTCGTGGCGCGGTTCGCCGGGGACGACGAGGGCCGGGCGCGGCCCCCGGCGGTGTCGTCGGCCGCACCGGCCGGCGCCGCGGCGTCGCCCACGGTCATGTCGTACACCTGCCGGGTCGAGCGGGTCGGCGGGCAGTGGTTCGCGGGGCTGAGCCGGACGCAGGACGCGATCCTGGCGACCGGGCAGGCGGGGGCGCAGGTGGCGGAGGCGCAGTGCCTGCTGCGGCGGGCCGGGTTCCCTCCGGGGGACATCGACGGCATCTACGGCCCGAGGACCGAGCGGGCCGTCCAGCGGCTCCAGCGGAAGGCCGGTCTGGTGGTGGACGGCATCGTCGGCCCGCACACCTGGGGAGCCCTGCGCGGATGACGCCCCCACCGGAACGAGCCGAACTGGCCGCCGCCCTGCGGGAGATGCGGCAGCGCACGGGGCTGAGCCTGACAGGTCTGGAGGAGCGCACCCCGTACAGCAAGTCCTCCTGGGGCCGCTATCTGAAGGGCGACACCCTGCCGCCCCGGGACGCGGTGCGGGCGCTGTGCCGGCTGGCGGGCGAACCGGACGGGCGCTGTCTCGCCCTGTGGGAGATCGCGGAGGCGGCGGGCAGCGGGCGCGCCGCCCACGCCCCGGCGGACGCGCCGTCCCGTGCGGAACCCGAGCGGGAGGCGTCCGCTCCGCCGCCACCCGAAGGGACGAACCGGAATCGGACGTTGCGCGTCGCGGTGGCGGTCGCGGCCGTGCTGGCGGTGCTGGCGTCGGCCGTCACCGCGAGCGTGCTGCTGACGGACGACGGGACGCGGGAGGAGCCGGTCCGGGCGACCGCCTCCCCGGGGACGACCGTCGTCCCGCCGCCCCGCTGCCGGGGCGCGTCCTGCGCGGGCAAAGACCCCTTCAACATGCTGTGCGGGGCCCACCCGGACACCCTCACCACCTACCGCACCGCGGCCGGCGCCCGCCTGGAGCTGCGGCACAGCTCCAGGTGCGGGACGAGCTGGGCGCGGATGTGGGGCACGGACATCGGCGACCGCATCGAGCTGGTCGCCCCCGGCCCGCCCCGGTCCGCCGAGGTGACGGACGCCCTGGACGCGCGGGCGTACGTCTACACGCCCATGGCGGAGACGGCCCCCGGCACGGTCGTCCGGGCCTGCTTCCACCCGGCGCATGGCGAGAGGAAGCGGGAGTGCTTCGAGGCCACGGTGCGCTGACGGCTCACCGGGCTCGAGAAGTCAGTCCCGCAGCGCCGCCCCCAGCCTCCGCAGCCCCTCCGCGATCTCCTCCGGCGTCTGCGTGACGAAGCACAGGCGGAGCGTGGAGCGGTCGGGTTCGCCCGCGTGGAAGGGGGCGCCGGGGACGTACGCCACGTCGTGCCGGACCACCTCGGGCAGCAGGGCGGTCGTGTCGTACGAGGACGGCAGGCGGACCCAGAGGAACATGCCGCCCTCGGGACGCGTCCAGACCGAGCCGGCGGGGAGCGCGTCGGGGAGGCCGGCCAACATGGCGTTCCGGCGCTCCCCGTAGACGCCGGCCACGCGGTGGACATGGGCGTCCAGGTCGCGGTCGGCGAGATAGCGGGCGGCGGCGAGCTGGTTGACGGTCGGGGTGTGCAGGTCGGCGGCCTGCTTGGCGACGGCACAGGCACGGCGGATCCCCTCCGGCGCACGCAGCCAGCCCAGCCGCAGCCCGGGCGCCATGATCTTGGAGAGGCTGCCCAGCAGCACCGTCCGGTCCTCCGCGCCCGGGTGGGCGGCGATCCACGGCACCCGCTCGCCCTCGTACCGCAGTTCGCCGTACGGGTCGTCCTCGACGATCCACAGTCCGCGCCGCGCGGCGACCTCGGCGACGGCGGCCCGGCGGGCGGCGGGGAGGGTGCGGCCGGTGGGGTTCTGGAACGTCGGCACGGTGTAGAGCAGCTTGGGCCGCTCGCGGACCACCAGTTCCTCCAACGCCGCCGGGTCCAGGCCGTGTTCGTCGCCGGGCACCGCGACGACCCGCGCCCCGGCCAGCCCGAAGGACTGAAGCGCCGCCAGATAGCAGGGGTCTTCGACCAGCACCGTGTCGCCCGGTTCGAGCAGCGCCGTGGCGAGGAGGGACAGCGCCTGCTGGGAGCCGGTGGTGACGAGCAGGTCGTCGGGCGAGGTCACCAGCCCGCGCGCGCCGGTGCGTTCGGCGAGTACGGCCCGCAGCGCGGGTTCGCCCTCGGTCGTGGAGTACTGCAGCGCCCGCGCGGGCGTCTCGGCGAACACGGCGCGGTACGCCTCAGCGATCCCGTCCGCGTCGAACAGCTCCGGCGCAGGGAGACCGCCCGCGAAGTTGATCACCTCGGGGCGGGCGGTGACGGCCAGGATGTCCCGCACGGGCGAGCCGCCGACCGCCGAGGCCCGCGCGGCGAGCCGGGGGGTGGGAGCGAGGGCGTCGGGTGCGGCGGGCGGCTCGGTGACGGTCATGCACGGCTCCTGGGGCTGGCTGGGTGGCGGGGCGTGCCCGCAGCCTAGAAAAACGCGTGCGGTCTACACACGCCTTTCCGCGATCCGGACGCCTGCCCCTGAAGTGCCCTACTCCAGCTTGGTCGTCCCCTCCGGCACCCAGCCGTCGCCGCCGATCGGGAACTCGTACGCCGGTCGCCCCTTGTTGCCGCTGGTGCGGAAGGGCCGGCCCTGGTCGTCGACGGTGAGCGTGCCGCTGCGGTCGCCGCTGGACCACTTCAGCTCCAGGTACCAGTCGACGTCGTACGAACTGACGGAGGCCGTGATGTAGTACACCTCCGGGTCGGACTCGCTGACCTTGAACGGGAAGTCGTCGTTGCCCGGTTCGGGGGCCAGGGACGGCCGCGCCGAGTCCAGGTCGACGGCGAACGCCCGCGTCTCGACGCCGCCTCCGCAGCCCACGCCGGGGTAGGCCATGGCGTAGTCGTTCCAGGCGAGCGGCGCCCGCTTGCCCGCGACCCGCACGGTGAGGCCGTCGATCACGACCGTCTCGGGGCCGGCGCCCTGCACGGTGACCCGCAGGTACTGCTGCCCCGAGGACACCGCGCCGTGCGCCGCCACCCAGGCCGCGGCGCCCTCCTCGACCGGCGGAGGCTTCATCTCGCTCGCCGGCTGGTCGGCGAGGTACCGCTGCGAGCAGGGGCTCTCCCACGCGTACGGGTCCGCCTGCACCGTGACCGGCACCCCGCCCTTCTGCTTCTCGCCGTCCGGGGCGCCGGCGGGCGCGGAGCCGGCGGGCGTCCTGGTCGGGCTCTTCTCCTTGGCGGAGGTGGACGGGGAGGCGCTCGAGGAGGACGTCGGCGAGGCCGAGGCGGTGGTGCTCTCCTCGGCGGTCACCCCGGCCGCGCCGACCGGACGCTGCCGTCCCGCACCGGCGTCACCGTCCGAGCCGCCTCCGCCCGGCAGCCCGAGGGCGAAGGTGACCCCGGCGGCGACGGCGGCGACCGCGATGCCCGCGAGGACGGCGGTACGGGTACGGCGGCGGGAGGGGGCGGGGTCCGTGGTCCCGGCCTCGGGGGCCTCCTGCACAGGGCTGGTAATCGTTGGGCCAACCGGGGCTGCGGAGGGCTCCTCCACCGGGGGCGCGTCAGCGGCGGCCGCCCCGGGCCCGGTATCCGCACCCTCTTCCACCGAAGGCGTCCCGGCGACAGCCGCCGGCTTCCGCCCCCGCACCGCGTCCGCCAGCACCCACCGCCGGTGCAGCTCGACGAGTTCCTCGGAGCGCGCCTTGCACAGCCGGGCCAGCCGCTCCACCGGGGCGTAGTCGGCCGGCACCGCGTCCCCGTTGCAGTACCGGTGCAGGGTCGACGTACTCATGTGCAGCCGCTTGGCGAGCACCCCGTAACTGAGCCCCGACCGGTCCTTCAACTCGCGCAGCAGCGCGGCGAAATCCGCCGCCGCCGTCTGTTCCGACACCGTTCCTCCACTCCCCCGTGTCCCGTTCCACCGTTCCAGGGGACGGCCGTTCCCCCAGGTCAGCGCGGTGTGAGCGTTCCAGCGTCCCGGAAGGGCCGTGGACTGTGGCGGCCGGGACGGATCGCACCGCACGCTCTGGTCATCCAAGCACGCCGCTCCCGCCGACCGGACGAGCGGCTGCGTCAAGTCCCATCCGATGACAAGGAATTCGCCATGCTCACCTCTCGCCTCCAGCTCCTCGCCGCCGCCGGTGTCGCCGTCGCCTCCCTCGCGCTGACCGCCTGCAAGGACGGCACCGGCACCCGCGACGAGGGTGCGTCCGCCTCGAAGCCGGTCGCGTCGGCGTCCTCCGACAGCTCCTCGCAGGCGCCCAAGGAGGGGGCCGCCTCGGGCGACAAGGGGAACGGCTCCACCGCGAACGGGTCCGGCGGGGACGCGGCCGGCTCCGGCGACAGCGGCAAGGGCTCCTCGTCCGGACAGGGCTCGTCGGCCGGCCAGGGCTCGTCGGCCGGGAAGGGCTCGTCGGCCGGGAAGGGCTCCGGTTCGGGCGGGTCCGACGACGGCCCGGCGGCGTTCAACCCCTGCAACGGCTCCAACACCTCCGTCAGCGCCGCGCCGGTCTCCCGCCCGGTGAACCACATGCTGATCACGGTGAAGAACACCGGTTCGAAGAACTGCGACCTGACCTACTACCCGGTGCTGCGGTTCGACGAGATGCAGTGGGTGCCGCAGCCGGTGGAGGACTCCAAGCCGCAGGCCGTCGTCACCCTGGCCCCGGGCGAGTCGGGGTACGCCGGGGTCATGCTGTCGGCGGCCGACGGCAGCGGCGCGGGCGGCACCACCGGCAAGAAGCTCGCCGTCGGTTTCCAGGGCCGCACCCCGAACAGCGACGGCGGCCCCGCCGCGATCCCGTCCCTGCCGGCCGCGGGCGTGTACTACGACAGCAGCCTGACGGTGACGTACTGGCAGTACTCGAAGGACGACGCGCTCACGTACTGAGCCGCGGGCACGTCCACGACGGGCGGGTTCACCTGCGACAGCGGGTGCACCCGCCCGCGGGCGTGCGAGGCGGCTCCGGGCCCGGAGGAAGCGCGGGTCAGCGCAGGGTCTGGGCGACCTCGGTGGCCCAGTAGGTGAGGATGCTGCGCGCGCCGGCGCGGCGAATGCCCGTGAGGGACTCGAGGATCGCCTTGTCGCGGTCGATCCAGCCCCTCTCCGCGGCGGCCTCGATCATCGCGTACTCGCCGGAGATCTGGTACGCCACGACCGGCACGTCCACCGCGTCCGCGACCTTGGCGAGGACGTCGAGGTAGGGGCCGGCCGGCTTGACCATGACCATGTCGGCGCCCTCCTCCAGGTCGAGCTCCAGCTCGCGCATCGACTCGCGGAGGTTGGCCGGGTCCTGCTGGTAGGTGCGGCGGTCGCCCTGGAGCGACGAGCCGACGGCCTCCCGGAAGGGACCGTAGAAGGCGGAGGCGTACTTCGCGGTGTACGCGAGGATCGCGACGTCGTCCCGGCCGATCTGGTCGAGGGCGTCGCGGATGACGCCGATCTGCCCGTCCATCATCCCGCTCGGGCCGACCACATGGGCGCCCGCGTCGGCCTGGACCTGCGCCATCTCGGCGTACCGCTCGAGGGTGGCGTCGTTGTCGACGCGGCCCTGGTCGTCGAGGACGCCGCAGTGGCCGTGGTCGGTGAACTCGTCGAGGCACAGGTCGGACATGACGAGCAGGTCGTCGCCGACCTCCGCGCGGACGTCCCGCAGGGCGACCTGGAGAATGCCGTCCGGATCGGTGCCGGCCGTGCCCACGCCGTCCTTCTTGGACTCCTCCGGCACGCCGAACAGCATGATCCCGGAGATGCCGGCGGCGACGGCCTCGGCGGCGGCCTTCTTCAGGCTGTCGCGGGTGTGCTGCACGACACCCGGCATCGACGAGATCGGCACCGGCTCGGAGACGCCCTCGCGCACGAAGGCCGGGAGGATGAAGTCGGCGGGGTGCAGGCGGGTCTCGGCGACCATGCGCCGCATCACCGGGGAGGTGCGCAGACGCCGCGGGCGCGTGCCGGGGAAGGATCCGTACGTCGTCATACCACCTACGCTACGCCCGCCCCGGCCGTGCCTTTGCCGACGGAGAGTCGGCGCACAGCGGGCGCGCGACCGGCGCGCGAGCTGTACGGCACGGGCTCCCGGAAGGCTTACGGGCGGCGCGACACCGGCCCCCGACCACCCCGCCGTGCGGCTCCCCCGCGACGGGACCATCGTGGAGGAAGGGCCCGGACGGCAGGCGCCGGGGCCGCCCCCGGACCCGGCCCGCCGCCGTCCGATCCGTACCCCCTCCGTACCGGCCCCCGCGGAGTTCCCCATGGCCCCCCTGCACCGGACCCCCGACTTGTTCGTCCCCGCTGCCGCTGGTGGAGATCCGGCACATGGGCGGCGCCCTGTCCCGTCCCGCGCCTGGACCCCGGACGTCCACGCCGGCCTGCTGCGCCTCAAACAGACCTACGACCCCGCGGACCTGCTCCGCTTCGGCCACACCCCCTGAGCCGGCCACAACTCCGCCGGATACGGTGCTCGTCTTCCGTGACTGCGCGACAGAGGGGCAACAACCGTGCACAGCGCCACCGTGACGACCGAGGGCGACCAGATCCGCTGGGCCGAACTGCCGGGCAAGGACCCGGTCCGCGTCTACGTCCACGGGCTCGGCGCCACCTCACCGCTGTACTTCGCGCAGAGCGCCGTCCACCCGCTGCTGGCCGGGCACCGCTCCCTGCTGATCGACCTGCTCGGCCACGGCCACAGCGACCGTCCCACCTCGTTCTCCTACACGCTGGAGGACCACGCGGACACGCTCGCCGCCGCACTGCGCGCCGCGGGGGTCACCGCCGCCGACGTGGTCGCGCACAGCATGGGCGGGGCCGTCGCCGTCGTCCTGGCCGCCCGCCACCCGGAGCTGGTGGCGCGGCTGGTCCTCGTCGACGCCAACCTGGACCCGCTGACGCCGGAGCGGGGCGCCTACGGCAGCCGGGACATCGCGTCGTACAGCGAGGAGGAGTTTCTCGCGGGCGGCTGGCAGGAGGTGCGCGACCGGGCGGGCGACGCGTGGTGGGCGACGATGCGACTGACGGGCCGGGAGGCCCTGTACCGCAGCGCCGTGCACCTGGTCCGCGCCACGACCCCCACCATGCGGGAGCTGCTGCTGGACCTGCCGATGCCGCGCGCCTTCCTCCACCCCGAGCCGGACGGTCCCTTCCCGGGCGCGGACGAACTGGAGGCGGCGGGCGTCCGCGTGGTCGCGGTCCCGGACTGCGGGCACTGCATCATGCTGGACAACCCGGAGGGCTTCGCCCGCGCGACGGCCGAGGCGCTGGCCTGACCTCCCCCTTTCTTCCCGACCCGCCGGAGGGACCGACATGCGACTGCGCTGTGCCGTGCTGGACGACTTCCAGGGTGTCGCCACCACGCTGGCCGACTGGGGTCCCGTACGGGACCGGGTGGACGTGACCGCGTTCCGCGAGCACATCGCGGACGAGGACGAACTGGCCGCCGCGCTGGCCGACTTCGACTTGGTGGTGACCCTGCGCGAACGGGTCCCGTTCCCGGCCTCGCTGCTGGACCGGCTCCCCCGGCTGAAGCTGATCGTCGCCTCCGGCATGCGCAACTCGGTCATCGATTACGCGGCCGCCGAACGCAACGGCGTCACCGTCTGCGGCACCCGCAGCTTCCCCACCCCGCCGGTGGAGCTGACCTGGGCGCTGCTGCTCGGGCTCGCCCGGGGCTTGGTCACCGAGAACAACGCCCTGCGCACGAACGGCCCTTGGCAGTCGACGGTCGGCGCCGACCTGCACGGCCACCGCCTCGGCCTGATCGGCCTCGGCAAGATCGGCAGCCGGGTGGCACGGGTGGGCCTCGCCTTCGGCATGGAGGTCACGGCGTGGAGCCCGCACCTCACCAAGGAGCGCACGGACGAGGTGGGCGTCGAACTGGCCCCTTCCAAGGAGGAGTTGCTGCGCACCAGCGACTTCGTCTCCCTGCACCTCGTCCTCGGCGACACCACCCGGGGCCTGCTCGGGGCGCCCGAACTGGCCCTGATCAAGCCCACCGCCTACCTGGTCAACACCTCCCGCGCCGGCCTCGTCGACCAGGACGCCCTGCTCACCGCGCTGCACGAGGGCACGATCGCGGGCGCGGCGGTGGACGTCTTCGACACCGAGCCGCTCCCCGCCGACCACCCCCTGCGCACGGCCCCGCGCCTGCTGGCGACCCCGCACCTCGGCTACGTCTCCGAGCTCAACTACCGCACGTACTACACGGAGGCGGTCGAGGACATCGAGGCGTACCTGTCGGGCACGCCGGTCCGCACACTCCGCTGAACGCCCGTTGTGGACCGGTCGGACGGCCGCACTTTGGCCCTGTCCACCGGTCCATGACGCCACCAGGCTGGGAGAACCCGACGATCCCCGGAGGTTCTCTTGAGTCTCGCGTTCCTGCTGGCCGCCCTGGCCGTGGTGGTCACCCCCGGCACCGGCGTGGTGTACACGCTCGCCGCCGGTCTCTCCCACGGCCGGCGCGCGGGCCTGGTGGCCGCGTTCGGCTGCACGGTCGCCGTCGTGCCCCACCTGCTGGCGTCCGTCACGGGCCTCGCCGCCCTGCTCGCCTCCAGCCCGCTCGCCTACGCGGTCGTGAAGTACGCGGGCGCCGCCTACCTGCTGTACATGGCGTGGGCGATGCTGCGCGACAAGGAGGCGTTCACCGTCCGCCCGGAGCCGGAGCCGGAGCCGCGCCCCGCGCTCCGCGTGATCACGACCGCGGTGCTGATCAACGTCCTGAACCCGAAGCCGATGCTGTTCTTCGTCGCCTTCCTCCCGCAGTTCGTCCCGGCCGGCTCCTCCGGCTCCCTCGGCCTGATGCTCCAGCTCGGCGGGGTCTTCATGGCCCTGACGTTCGTGGTCTTCACCGCGTACGGGGTGTGCGCGGCGGCCGTACGGGACCGGCTGCTGGCGCACCCCCGGGTCACCACGGCCCTGCGTGCCGTCTTCACGGCGAGCTTCGTCGGGCTGAGCGCCCGGATGGCGGTGGCGTGATGATCTTCCGACACACCGAGGCGGTCCGGTCGGCCCACCCGGGCCTGGCGGCGGGGGCGCTGCACGCCACGGGCGTCGACGGCACGGCGGACGTGGAGGCGCGGGTGAGTGAGTACACCGCCCGCGCCCAGGCCCGGCTGGCCGACGGCCCCGAGAGCCGGTTCCCCGAAGTGCTGGCGTGGCGAAGCACGTTCGCCCGCATGGGGCTGCGTCCGACGCAGTACCGCTGCGCCTCCGAGTCCCTGCTGCGCCGCCTGCGCAAGGAGGGCGCCCTGCCCCGCATCCATCCGGTCGTCGACCTGTGCAACGCGGTCTCGGTCGCGTACGCCGTGCCGGTCGCGGTGCTCGACACGGTCCGGATCACGGGCCCGCTGCTGGAGGTGCGGCCCGCGCGCGGGGACGAGGAGTACACGACGTTCGACGGCCGCACCGAGCACCCGGCCCCCGGCGAGGTGACGTACGCCGACTCGGCCGGGCGCGCGCACGCCCGCCGCTGGACGAACCGGCAGAGCGGTCACTCGGCGGTGCGGGAGGGCACGCGGCGGATCCTCGTGGTGGCGGAGGCGATGCACGAGGGCGGGGCGGACACGGTCGCGCGCCTGCTGGAGGCCTTGGGGAAGGAGCTGACCGCGCTCTGGCCCGTCACGCCGGTCACCGCCCTACTCACCGCTGCTGAACCGGAGTTCGGGCTCCACGACGACGGACGCGTGCGGTAGCCGTGCATGGCACCATGAATCCGGTGACCGACAGGGACGGCGCGACCGCGCACGGCTCGGACTTCCTGCAACTACGCGCTGACGACGTACCCGCGGACGGCAAGGCCGACTGGCTCGCACGGCAGTTGCGGCAGGCGATCACCGACCGCCGCCTGACCGTGGGCAGCAGACTCCCGGCCACCCGTCTGCTCGCCGCCGAACTGCGTGTCTCGCGTGGTGTGGTGACCGAGGCGTACCGCAGGCTCGCGGAGGACGGTCATGTCGAGGGACGCCGGCGCGGAGGCACAGTCGTGGTCGCGGCACCACCGCCGCCCCTGCCGCCCAGCGCCCGACAGCCGTCGTCCGCGAGCCCGTTCTCCGGCACGCCCGACTCCCGCGTCTTCGACGCGCTGCGCGCCGTCGACGCCCGGATCGACCTCACCCCGGGCCGCCCGGACCTGTCCGCCTTCCCCCGCACCGCCTGGCTGCGCGCCGAACGGGCCGTACTCGCCGAACTGTCCAGCGCGGATCTGGGATACGGCGACCCGCGGGGCGCGCCCCGGCTGCGCCGCGCGGTCGCCGACTGGCTGGCGCGCAGCCGGGGCATCGCTGTCGCCCCGGACGGCGTCCTGATCGTCGCGGGCATCGCCCAGGCGCTCACCCTGCTGCACCCGGTGCTGCGCGCGGACGGGATCACGGCGGTCGCGGTGGAGGAGCCGGGCTCGCTCGGCACCCGCCAGCACCTGGCGCACGGCGGTCTGTCCACCCCGCCCGTCCCGGTGGACGCGCACGGCCCGGACGTCACCGCGCTGCGCGCCACGGGCGCCCCCGCCGTCCTCCTCACACCGGCCCACCAGTTCCCGACCGGCGTGGTGACCAGCGGGGAGCGCCGCCGCGAGCTGCTGCGGTGGGCGGCGGACGGCGGGCTGATCCTGGAGGACGACTACGACGCCGAGCACCGCTACGACCGCCCGCCGGTCCCCGCGCTGCGGTCCCAGCTCACCGACCGCCTCTGCTACATGGGCAGCGTCTCCAAACTGCTGGCCCCCGCCCTGCGCATCGGCTGGCTGCTCCCGCCCCGGCGGCACCTGGAGGCGCTGACCGACGCGAAACGCTTCACCGACCTCGGCAGCGCGGTGCTGCCGCAGCTCGTCCTGGCCCGGCTGATGGAGACGGGCCGCCTGGAGCGGCATCTGCGGCTGCTGCGCCCCCGGCACGTCCGCCGGCGGGACGCGGTGATCGCCGCCGTCCGCGCCCACCTTCCGGGCGCGGTCGTGCACGGCGCGGCGGCGGGACTGCATCTGACGGTCACGTACGCGCCGGACGTCCCCGACACCGAACTGGCGGCTGCCGCGCTGGCCTTGGGCGTCAAGTGCCACCCGCTCTCCTGGCACCGGCAGCTCCCCGGCCGCCCCGGCCTGGTCATCGGGTACGCGGCCGACCCGCCCGGCACACTGACCGAGGGCGTGGCCCTGCTGGGCAACGCGCTGCGCGCCCTGGCCTGACCCCCCGGAGCCCCGACGAAAAGCCTCTGAAATGGCTCAAGTTGCTGCACCGGCCGCCGACGGGTACGTACGGTCGACAGTACGAACGGAAACGTGTGGACGCAGGAGCAACGGCAGGCAGGGGAACGCTGTGTCGATCGAGCACATCGCCGTGATCGTCCTGGCGGTCGAGGTCGTCGTCATGGTGTCGGCGCGGACCGGCATCGAGCGACGCCACTGGGCGCACGCCAAGGGCCGCGGTCCCGCCCCGCACCCGCGGGAGGACCTCACCTTCGTACCGGCGGCGCTGTACGGGATCGCCGCGGCGGCGATGGCGGTCGGCGCCCTGACGACGTCCGTCGAGCCGACCCTCGCCGCGCTCGCGACGGCCGCGATGTTCGGCGTGCTGCTCCCCGCGTTCACCGCGAACGCCGTGCTGAGGCTGTCCACACGGGGCGGCCGCAGGGCCGTCACCCCACGTCTGCGCGGCCTCGCCGCCACGGTCGCCGCGACGGGCGGCCTGGTGTCGGTCGGCCTGATCTGAGAACCGGGTCCGGGAGCCGGCCCGGACCCGCTATGATCCGTCGGTCAGCCTTTGGCGCGCCCCGGCAGGGCAGCCCAAAGGCTTTTTTTCATGCCTACCGACACCCCTACGCCGCAACCCGGTTACCGATCTCTGCTCCGCAACCGCGAGTTCGCCGGCCTGTACACCGGTTTCACGCTCACCGTCGGCGCGAGCACCCTCTCCGGCTTCGCGCTCGGCACGCTCGTCGACCGGTCGACCGGCTCCCCGTTCCTCACCGCCGTGAGCATGTACGGCGCGACCTTCGCGACCGTGCTCGGCGCGACCACACTGATGTCGGTCGCGGACGGCAGCCGCCCGCGCCGCACCCTGGTCGCGCTCCAGTGCGTCGCCCTGGCGGGCGCCGCCGCGCAGGCGGTCCCCGGCATCCCACTGGCCGCCCGCTTCGCCCTGCTCCTGATCCTCGGCTTCTTCCAGTCGCTGAACACGGGGACGCGTATGGGCCTGCTCGCCGAGGTGGTGCCCGCCTCCGCGTACGTCCCCGCCCGCTCGCTGATGAACATCACCGCGGGCTGCACCTCCGTCCTCGGGTTCGCGCTCGGCGCGGTGCTGCTGCGCCACCTCACCCCGCAGGGCCTGTTCCTCGCGGCGGCGGCACTGACGGCGGCGGCTCTCGCCGTGACGGCGGCGACCGTACGGGAACGCTCCATCCGCCCGCCCCGCCGCCCCGGCCTGCGCGAGACCTGGACGGCCAACGCGGCGCTCCTCTCCCGCACCGGCCCGCGCGCCCTGCTCCTCAACCTGTGGGTGCCCAACGGCCTGATCGTCGGCTGCGAGGCCCTGTTCATTCCGTACGCCCAGGAGGACGCGGGCATCCTGCTGGCCGCCGCGTCCGGGGGCATGCTGCTCGGCGACCTGACCGTGGGCCGCCTGCTGTCCGCCGAGTGGCGCCGCCGCTGCGCGTACCCGCTCCGGCTGCTGCTCGCGGCGCCGTACCTGCTGTTCGCCTTGCACCCGCCGACGGCGGTGGCGGCGGTCGCGGTCTTCGTCGCGAGCGCGGGCTTCGCGGCCACGCTGCCCCTCCAGGAACGGCTCCTGGCCCTCACGCCCGAGCAGGTGCGCGGCCAGGTTCAGGGCGTGGAGTCGGCGGGCCGGATGACCTGGCAGGGCATCGGGGCGGCGGTCGCGGGCGGGACGGCGCAGGTGTTCTCACCGACGGTGACGATCACGGCGCTGGCGGCGGTGTCGGTGTGCGTGACGGTGGTCTCGCGGCCGTACGTGAACCGCACCGGGCGCCTGACGGTCGCGCCCGGGTCACGGCGCCGGTGAGTCGGCGGCGGATATGTGCGTGATCGGTAACAACACGCCCTGAAAGGGACTGCAGGGCAACCGCGGGCCGCGGAATCCCGTGCTTGTACGCACCAGACGTACTGGTCCGACCACGGGGAGACACCGATGCAGGCCACGACCCGCAGAACCCGCCGTCCCTGGACGTCGTACGCCGTCGGCGCGGCGGTCGCCGCCGCGCTGCTGGCGACGACGGCGTGCGAGGAGGACAACGCGAACGGGCCGGAAGAGACCGCGCCCCCGACCCCCTCGGTGAGCCGGCCGTCGTCCCCGGCGCCGGACGACGCGACCGACGGGGACGACGCGGCGGGCACGGACCTCTGCACGATGGAGGACCTCACCTTCGCCGCGTCGAACTACGGGGAGCGAGGTAAGCCGGTCCGGCACGTCATGGTGGTAGCGACCAACAGCAGCGACAAGGAGTGCGAGGTCCGGAACGCGCCGGAGATCATGCTGGGCGACGCGCAGGGCCCGGCTCCGGTGATGGAAGGCACGGAGGCCGACGAGCCGTTCACCCTCGCGCCCGGTGAGAAGGCGTACGCGGGCGTCCTCGCGACGGGCGGGAACCGGGACACCTACGAGGTGACCTTCATGACGCCCACCCTCGGCAGCCCGGGCGGCGAGGCGGAGGCGGAGGAGCCGGTCGAGCTGGAGATGCCCACGGAGGGGTCGTTCCAGGCGGACGACGGCCAGCGCGTCACCGGCTGGCAGCCCACGGAGGGCCTCGCGATGCGCCCGGTCACGCAGTCCTGACCTCCGGTTGTCGGTGCGCGGGACTACGGTTCCGCGCACGACGGACACCACCGCCTGCCACCCCCGTCCTTCATCGGCGCCCCCGCCTCTGACCTGGGGCGCGTCACCACCGGGTCACGTGCGTAACGGACACGTACGAGAGCGCAGCCGGACGAAACGGCGGGGCGGGCGGAGCTGTCTTGGTGAGCGGGACGGACGCACTGACGGACCGTCACCTAGAGCACCGCCGCCACCGCTTCCGGAGGAAACCACCATGCGCGCCACCAAGCTCACCGTCGCCGCCCTCGCCGTCGTCGCGGGCCTCTCGCTCACCGCCTGCCAGAACGACGACATCGCCGCGGACCCCCAGCCGGCCGCCTCGTCCCCCGCCGGTTCCTCCACAGGAGGCAGCGACACGGACAAGGGCCAGGAGGAGGGCACGGTCGCCGGGACCGGCAGCAACGAGGACGGCAAGGCGGACGACTGCCGCACCGACGAACTGGAGGTCACCGCCGAGAACGTCACCATCGACGGCGACACCGTGGGCACCGTCGCGGTGACCTTCGTCAACGGCGGAGGCCGCGACTGCGCGCTGACCGGTTACGCGGGCGTCGACCTGAAGACGGACGCGGGCTCGCTCTCCGCGGAGCGCACCGGCGAAGAGGCCCCCTCGGTCGTCCTCAAGGACGGCAAGTCGGTGTCGTTCGCGGTCACCTACCCGGTCAACGACTCCGGCGGCTCCGGCGTCGACGTCTCGGGCCTCGTCGTCACCCCGCCGAACGAGACGAAGTCCGTCACTCTCGACTGGCCGGGCACGTCCCTCCCCGTCACGGACGGCTCGGGCACCCCGGTGAAGGTCGGCCCGATCGGCAGCGCGGGCCAGGGCGGCTGAACGGGCCGGCTTCAGGCCGCTCTGACGGTTCTGGTCCCCTCCGCTGTCGCCTGCCCGTACCGGCAGTCGCGGCAGCGGCCCGGCTCCGGCGCCCGGAAGACCCGCTCGCAGCCGTCACACTCCTGGAAGGGATGCGGACGGTGGACAGCAGCCGTGACCGGTGGAGGTTCCGGGGCGGCGGGAAGAAGCGGCGGCAGGAGCTCCCGCAGGCGGTAGGCGAGCACGCCCGCAGGGTGCTTCATGGTGACGGGCAGGTCGGCGGTCAAGGTGCGGAGCACGGCCGCCGGGGCGGCACCCCGTTCGAGCCAGTCGACGACGGCGGGCGCCAGCCGGTGCACGTCCCGCAGCGACAGGGTGAGCCGCTCATCGGCACGCCGCAGACCGGCAAGCAGCGTCACCGCCTTCTCATGAAGGGGCCCACGAGGCGCGGGTGCCGGCGGTTCCACAGAAGGCGCGACCACGTCCGGCTCCACAGCGGCAGCCG
>Ga0164243_10006705_pt1 | contig 17375 bp, 12 predicted proteins | sample OricompcompostOP_FD_108781 | JGI IMG/M metagenome (GOLD analysis project Ga0164243, IMG submission 108781) | Organic Plus compost microbial communities from Emeryville, California, USA - Original compost - Organic plus compost (OP) | ecosystem: Engineered > Solid waste > Mixed feedstock >... | reverse complement strand
CCTGTTGGCGGAGGAGGTGGCGGCGGCCCTCGGCAAACCGCTGCTGACCTGGCATATCAAATCCACCACCAAGGCGCAGCAGGGCCTGTACGAATACGATGCGGTGTCGCGGCTGCGCGATTCGCAGCTCGGCAACGAAAAAGTGCTGGATATCCGCAACTACATCAAGCGCGGCAAATTGTGGGAGGCCTTCGACAACGATGAGCAGTGCGTGCTGCTGATCGACGAGATCGACAAGGCCGACATCGAGTTTCCCAACGACCTGCTGCTCGAACTCGACCGCATGGAATTCTTCGTCTACGAAACCGGCGAAACCGTGCGCGCGCGCCAGCGGCCGATCATCATCATCACCAGCAACAACGAAAAGGAGCTGCCGGATGCGTTCCTGCGCCGCTGCTTCTTCCATTTCATCAGTTTCCCGGATCGCGACACCATGCGCAGCATCGTGGAAGTGCATTATCCGGACATCAAACAGGAACTGGTGCAGCAGGCGCTGGAAGTGTTCTTCGAGGTGCGCGAAATTCCCGGCCTGAAGAAAAAGCCCTCCACCTCGGAGCTGATCGACTGGTTGAAACTGCTGCTGGCCGACGACATTCCCGAGGAAGTGCTGAAGAACCGCGACAACAGCAAGGCGATTCCGCCGCTGTACGGCGCGCTGCTGAAGAATGAACAGGATGTGCATCTGCTGGAGCGGCTGGCGTTCATGCACCGCCGGGAAACCCGCCGCTGAGCGGACGCGTGCGATGCTGATCAATTTTTTCTACGGCCTGCGCGAAGCGGGCATTCCGGTCTCCATCAAGGAATTGCTGGTGTTGCTGGAGGGCCTGTCGCGCGATCTGGCCTTCGCCGATATCGACCAGTTCTATTACCTGAGCCGCACCTGTCTGGTGAAGGACGAAAAATATTTCGATCGTTTCGATCGCGCCTTCGGCCTGTACTTCAAGGATTTGCAAAACGTCGACGACGTGATCCAGGCGCTGATTCCCGACGACTGGCTGCGCAGCGAATTCATCAAGCAGCTGAGCGATGAGGACAAGGCGAAAATCCAGGATCTGGGCGGGCTGGAAAAACTGATCGAGGAATTCAAAAAGCGCCTGGAGGAACAGAAGGGGCGCCATTCCGGCGGCAACAAATGGATCGGCACCGGCGGCACCTCGCCCTTCGGCAACAGCGGCTACCATCCGAACGGCATGCGCATCGGCGGCGAGTCGCGCAATAAAAGCGCGGCCAAGGTCTGGGACCGACGCGATTTCAAGAACCTCGACGACAATATCGAGCTGGGCACCCGCAACATCAAAATCGCGCTGCGCCGCCTGCGCAAGTTCGCCCGCACCGGCGCCGCCGATCAGCTCGACCTGGACGACACCATCCGCTCCACCGCGCGCAATGCCGGCCTGCTCGACCTGAAGCTGGTGCCCGAGCGCCACAATGCGGTGAAGGTGCTGCTGTTCTTCGATGTGGGCGGTTCGATGGACCCTTACATCCGCGTCTGCGAGGAGCTGTTTTCGGCGGCGCGCAGCGAGTTCAAGCACATGGAGTATTTTTACTTCCACAACTTCATCTATGAATCGGTGTGGAAAAACAATGTTCGCCGGCATCAGGAGCGCATGCCGCTGTTCGACATTCTGCATAAATACAGCAGCGACTATCGGGTGGTGTTCGTCGGCGATGCCTCGATGTCGCCCTATGAAATCGCGCACCCGGGCGGCAGCGTCGAGCATTGGAACGAGGAAGCCGGTGAAGTCTGGATGCGCCGCGTGCGCGAAACCTACGACAAGGTGGTGTGGCTGAACCCGACGCCGCAGGCCGACTGGCACTGGACCTCCAGCATCGAATACACGCGGCAATTGATGGAAGATCACATGTATCCGCTGACCCTCAAGGGATTGGAAGAGGCGATGGGCTATCTCTCCAAATAACACCGCACGGCGGGTGATGGCGCGCAAAACGCGGCGCTGGCAGAATGCGGCGCGCGCCTTCCCGCGACAACCCACAATCATTCTTCGGCAAAGGATGCTCCATGGCCTGGACCACTCCCGATCTCTGCGATGCCTATCCTGAGCACGTGCGGCCGCTGCCGCCGATGCTGCGCAATTTCGGCGGCAAGACCGCGTTCTGTGGCGAAATCGTCACGGTCAAATGCTCGGACGACAATTCCCGGGTCAAGGAACAGGCGGCCCTGCCCGGCGCAGGCAAGGTGCTGGTGGTGGACGGCGGCGGTTCCATGCGGCGGGCTTTGCTCGGCGATCAGATCGCCGCCAACGCGGCGCGCAACGGCTGGGAAGGTTTCATCATCAACGGCTGCGTGCGCGATGTGGACGCGCTGTCGCTGCTGGCGCTGGGTGTGCAGGCGCTGGCGGCGATGCCGGTGAGAACGGAAAAACGCGGCCTCGGCGATGTCGATGTGGCGGTGAGCTTCGGCGGTATCACATTTGTGCCCGGTGAATTCGTCTATGCGGACAACAACGGCGTCATCGTCAGCGCGCAGCCGTTGTTTTTGCCGGAGTGAATCGCTTCGAGCGAATCGCGTGCGGCGCATTCAAGGCGCCGCCTGTTCACTGCCACGGTTCGATGCGCGGTGCATGCAAGCCTGGGTAAACTTCGCGGGCGCCATTACTCGGGATGTGCTGCGTTGGTGGCGGGTATAGTGCGTATCCCGCATTCAGCGTTGGGAGACATCATGACTGATCGAACGCAGGCGCCGGACAGCACCGCGGTGCGGGTTGCGTTGTGGCGGGCGATACACGTTCAGGTCGATGCGCCGCCGCATGTGCTGGAGGATGAAATCGGCCTGCAACTGGCGGCGCCGGCTGCCGGCTGGCGCGACCGTCCGGATATGCATCCGCAGGGCACCAGCGGTTATCGCGCCAGCATCGTCGGCCGTGCGCGTTTCATCGAGGACTTGATCGACCAACAGCCGGCGATCGCCCAATACGTCATTCTCGGCGCGGGGCTCGATACCTTTGTCCAGCGCCGGCCCGATGTCGCTTCGCGGCTGCGGGTATTCGAGGTGGATCAACCCGGCGCCTCGGCCTGGAAACGGCGGCGCCTGCTCGAACTCGGCTTCGGCATTGCCGATGGCCTGCAACTGGTGCCGGTCGATTTCGAGGCGGGCGATTCCTGGTGGCAGCGGCTGGCGGAGGCGGGTTTCGATACGGCGCGGCCGGCGCTGGTGGCCTCCACCGGCGTTTCCATGTATCTCAGCCGCGACGCGATCGAGGCCACTCTGCGCCAGATCGCCAAACTCGCTCCCGGCTCGACCCTGGCGATGACATTTCTGCTGCCGCTGGAGTTGATCGAAAACCTGGAGGAACGGGCTCAGCATCAGATGGTGTATGAGCGGGCGCGGGCGGCGGGAACGCCGTTCCTGAGTTTTTTCAGCCCCGACGAGATGCTGGCGCTGGCCCGCGACGCCGGTTTCCGCGAAGCGCGCACGGTGTCCACCGAGGAGCTCACCCGGCGTTATTTCAGCGGCCGCGGCGATGGCCTGCGCCCGGCCAGCGGCGAGCTGTTCCTGGTGGCGAACACCTGAATCGCGGCGGCGCTGGCAATGAAAAAGGCTGCTCGCGCAGCCTTTTTCATTCCGGGCGGTCCGCTCAGTGGAACTGTTCCTCCTCGGTGGAGCCGGTCAGCGCGGTGACCGACGACTGGCCGCCCTGGATGACGGTGGTGACATCGTCGAAATAGCCCGTGCCCACTTCCTGCTGGTGCGCGACGAAGGTGTAGCCGCGTTCGGCGGCCGCGAACTCCTCCTCCTGCAAACGCACGTAGGCGCTCATGTCGTTGCGCGCATAGTCGTAGGCGAGATTGAACATGTGGTACCACATGTTGTGGATGCCGGCCAGGGTGATGAACTGGAACTTGTAACCCATCGCCGACAGTTCGCGCTGGAATTTGGCGATGGTGGCATCGTCCAGGTTTTTCTTCCAGTTGAACGAGGGCGAGCAGTTGTACGCCAGCAGCTGGTCGGGGTAGCGCTCGCGGATCGCCTCGGCGAATTGCTTCGCCTCGCGCAGATCCGGCTTGGCGGTTTCGCACCACAGCAGGTCGGCGTAGGGCGCATAGGCCAGGCCGCGGCTGATCGCCTGTTCGATGCCGGCGCGGGTGCGGTAGAAACCCTCGGCGGTGCGCTTGCCGACCACGAAGGGTTTGTCGTTGTCGTCGAAATCCGAGGTCAGCAGATCGGCGGCGTTGGCGTCAGTGCGCGCCAGCACGATGGTCGGCACATCGGCGACATCCGCCGCCAGCCGCGCCGCCACCAGTTTCTGCACCGCTTCCTGGGTCGGCACCAGCACCTTGCCGCCCATGTGGCCGCATTTCTTCACCGCCGCCAGCTGGTCTTCGAAGTGCACGCCGGCGGCGCCGGCTTCGATCATGCCCTTCATCAACTCATAGGCGTTGAGCACGCCGCCGAAACCGGCCTCGGCATCGGCCACGATCGGCAGGAAATAATCGGTGTAGCCCTTGTCGCCGGGGTTGATGCCCTTGGACCACTGGATCTGGTCCGCGCGCTTGAACGAGTTGTTGATGCGCTGCACCACCGCCGGCACCGAGTTGGCCGGATACAGCGACTGGTCCGGGTACATGCTCATGCCGGTATTGTTGTCGGCCGCCACCTGCCAGCCGGACAGGTAGATGGCCTGCACGCCGGCCTTGGCCTGCTGCACGGCCTGGCCGCCGGTGAGGGCGCCCATGGCGTTGACGAAATCCTTGTCCGGGCGGAACGCCGGGCGCGCGCCGTTGCTGACCAGGTCCCAGAGTTTTTCCGCGCCGCGCCGGGCGATGGTGTTTTCGCAGTTGACCGAACCGCGCAGACGCACCACATCCGCGGCGCTGTAGGTGCGCTTGATGCCCCGCCAGCGGGGGTTTTCCGCCCAGTCCTGTTCGATGCGGGCGATTTCGCGTTGCCGGTCGTAGCTGCCAATGGCCATAACACACTCCTCGATGCTTGGTGAGCCGGATGCTTGGATAAGCTGTTGGTGAGCATCCTAGGAATGGCCTTCTGATTTTTCGAATTTATAGTTTTTATTTTTGATATTTTTTAAATGAATTTTGGCGGGCGGCGGGACATTGGCGCTCGACCCGGCCGCTGCCACAGTCGGGCGCGGCGGCGCCACGACCCCGGCGCAAAAGCGAAAAAAAACGCATCGCCCGCGGCCGGGCGATGCGTTCTGTAGGGACGCGTTGTGCTCAGTATTCGTAAGAGAGATCGACGCCGTAGGCCGCGGGTTCGTTCCAGGCGATCGCCGCCGAGGTGAAGCCGGCCGGCACCACGCTGTTGTCCTGCTGGCTGATGGTGGCGATGTTGGAACCGATGCCGGTGGCGTGCTGTTGATAACGCTTGTGGGCGATGTTCCTGCCCCACAGGCTGATCCGGGCGCGGTCGCCGCGCGGCAGATCGAGCGCCAGCGTCAGCCGTCCGTTCAGCACGCCGTAGCCGGGAATGGAGAAATAATCCCGGCCGGGCACATCCACGCCGGTGGAGGCGGTGGTGAAAATCTTCGATTGGTAGCGATAGTCGAGGTGGGCCGAGAGATTGCCCTTGTCGAAGGTGAAGAATTTGTAGTCGGCGCCGAGGTTGACGGTGTGTTTCGGCGCGTACGGCATGGCGAACAGGTTCTTGATGTCCGCGCCCGCCTGGTAGGGCGAGGCCGGGTTGAACGCGTTGTCGTAGATCGTGCCCGCCACCGCCGTCACCTTGTCGAAGTCCGCGTCCAGCCAGGCGTAGTTCAGGCTCAGGTTGAGGTCTTCGATCGGCGCGATCATCAGTTCCAGCTCGGCGCCCTTGACCGTGGCCTTGCCGGCGTTGAAGGCGCTGATCACGGACGGGTCGTTCGGGTTGACGGTAATGTTGAGCTGCATGTCGTCGAATTTGCTTTCGAACACGGCGACATTGGCGCGCACCTTGTGGTCCAGCCAGTAGGACTTCAGGCCGGCTTCGTAGGTGACCACCTTCTCCGGTTTCACGGTCTGCTTGAAGTTGCCGTAGGGCGGTACGCCCGCTTCGCTGGAGCCGCCTGCCTTGTAACCCGTCGACCATTTCAGGTAGGTGCTGAGATCGTTGTTCCAGGCGTAATTCGCGGTGAACGAGGGGTTGAAGCGTTTGTAGCTGAGATTGTTGCGGGCGTCGATTTCCACCTCGGGAGAGAACGAGTTGCCGTTGTCGAAATCCCGGCTCGCCTTGCGATCGTCCTTGGTGTAGCGCCCGCCGAGGGTGAATTCGAGCGCATCGTCGAGGATCGGCGGCGCCCAGGTCAGCTGGCCGTAGATGGCCTGGGATTTGGCGTCGGTGGTGACGTAGCGCGAGGACTGGAAGCGGAACGCTTCATAGACATCGAACGGCGACGGCGCGCCGGTGGGAATGCCGGCGCTGTTGTCGCCGTTCTGCAAGTGGGAGGCGCCTTCGCGGAAATAGTACAGACCCGCGACGTAGTTGATGCGGCTGTCGAGCGCGCTGCCGATGAGCTGGAATTCCTCGGAGAACTGGTGGCTGTGCACTTCATCGTAAGCGCGCGCGACGATGGGCAGGGTGCCGACGCCGGGAATGGCGGCGCTGAACACATTGCCGTAATCGGCGTAGGTGTTCCAGTTGAGTTTGCGGTAGCCGGTCAGTGATTTCAGCGTGACGTTGTCGTTCAGGTCCCAGGCCAGGGTGAGGCCGTGGCCCTCGAAATCCGATTTGCTGAGGTCGAGGTCGATCGGCCGGTAGGTCTTGCTGTGGGGCGTGCCGCCGTCGCCGTAATAGGGCCAGACGCCGCCATAGTTGTAGTCGTGGGGAATGCCGATGACACCACCGCTCCAGGCCGCGTTCTGGTACCAGATCGGCGTCGAATCCATGTTGCCCTTTTCCATGAAGTAATCGACGCTGAACACATCGCTGCCGCTCCAGTGCAGCGCAAAACGCCCGGCCTGCTGTTTTTCCTCGCCGTAGTCGTGGCCGCTGCCGAGGTTTCTCACGTAGCCGTCCTTCGAGGTTTTCAGCAGGGTGAATTTGGTGGCGATATCGTGGAACTTGGGCAGATTGACCGTGGTGAGGCTGCGAAACTGGTCGCGGGTGCCGAAGGTCAGGTCCTGCTTGAAGCCGAATTCGCCGGTGGGCTGCTTGCTGATGATGTTGACCGCGCCGCCGGTGGTGTTGCGCCCGTACAGGGTGCCTTGCGGCCCGCGCAGCACCTCGACGCGCTCCACGTCGGCCAGGTCGAAGGTCGACGCCTGCGGCCGCGAAATGTAGAAACCATCCTCGTACAGGCCGACCGAGCCGTCGGCGGTGATCTGGTTGGCGTCCGCCACGCCCTGGCCGCGCATGTAGAGAATCAGCAGGTTGCTCGAGCTGGGATAGGGAGTGAAGGAGATGCTGGGCGACGCCTTGGCCACGCCCTCGTAGCTGGTGATGCCGCGGTCCTGAAGGTTTTCCGCGGTCAGCGCGGAGATCGCCAGGGGGACGGTCTGGATGTTTTCCTCGTGCTTCTGCGCGGTGACGATGACTTCCTCAACCCTTGCGGTGGCGGCCTGCGCGGTGTTGATCGCTCCGGACAATCCACTGGCCACAGCCAGAACGAGGGTCTTTTTTATGAAATTATTATGCATGACTTCCTCCGGTTTTTATGAACGACAACAAGTGTGGTGACGCTGAAAAAACCATCGGCACGCCAGCGCGGCGAGGCGGTCGCCCGCGGCTGGGACATGTGCCGGAAATCCGTCGGATCAGCGCGCCTCACCCCTGGCGGGGGAGCGGCTGGACCGGTGTTGCGGTGGAGCGGGAGCCCGAGAATTAATCAATTATTAAAATAAATTTAGAATTGAAAGCCACTATAGCAGCCGCTCTTGTGGTCCACAAACGGGCAGTTTGGAATCGGCGCCAAATTGACAGGTTTTATTTTTATTGGTGATGCCGGGTATAAATTCTATAAATTTGAGAAATTTTAGAGCGGGCTTTTAAAATCGGGACCATTTTCATCGACGAGGTTTTTCCATGACAGGCACAGCACAGCGGGTTCGCCACGGCGGTTTGCAGGTCGCTCCCGAATTGCACGCGCTGATCGAGCGCGCGGCCGCCGGCACCGGCGTCGCGCCCGAGACCTTCTGGAGCGGGTTCGAGGCGATCATCGACGACCTGGCGCCGAAGAACCGCGCACTGCTGGCGCGGCGCGACGAGTTGCAGGCCCGCATCGACGACTGGCACCGCCAGCGGGCCGGCCGACCGCTGGACGCGGCGGCGTATCGCCGGTTTTTGCAGGACATCGGTTACCTGTTGCCGGAGGGGCCGGATTTCCAGATCGCCACCGCCAACGTCGATCCGGAAATCGCGCAGCTGGCCGGGCCGCAGCTGGTGGTGCCGGTGATGAACGCGCGTTACGCGCTCAACGCGGCCAATGCGCGCTGGGGCAGTCTGTACGACGCGTTGTACGGCACGGATGTGATCCCCCCGGAACCGGGCGTGGAAAAAGGACGCGGCTACAACCCGGCGCGGGGCGCGAAGGTCATCGCCCGGGCCCGCGCGTTTCTGGACAGCGCGGCCCCGCTCGGCCACGGCAGCCATCGCGACGCCGCGCGTTACGCCGTCGAGAACGCGCAGCTGCGGGTGCAATTGGCGGACGGTACGCACACGGCGCTGGCGCAGCCGGCGCAGTTCGTCGGTTATGTCGGCGACGAAAGCGCGCCGCGGGCGCTGCTGCTCGAACATCACGGCCTGCACATCGAAATCCAGATCGATCCCGAACACCCGATCGGCCGCACCGACGCCGCCGGCGTCAAGGATGTGGTGCTGGAGTCGGCGCTGACCACCATCCAGGACTGCGAGGATTCCGTGGCGGCGGTGGATGCGGCCGACAAGGCGCTGGTCTACGGCAACTGGCTGGGCCTGATGAAAGGCGATCTGGCGGATGTGTTTGACAAGGACGGAAAAACCGTCACCCGCACCCTCAACGCCGATCGCCGCTACCGCACGCCGCAGGGCGGCACGCTGGTGCTGCCGGGGCGCAGCCTGCTGTTCGTGCGCAATGTCGGCCACCTGATGACCACCGACGCGGTGCTCGACAAGAACGGCGCCGAAATCCCCGAAGGCATGCTCGACGGCATGGTGACCAGCCTGTGCGCCATGCACGATCTGAAAGGCGGCGGCGAATTTCGCAATTCGCGCACCGGCAGCGTGTATATCGTGAAACCGAAAATGCACGGGCCGGAGGAGGTCGCCTTCAGCAACGAGCTGTTCGACCGCATCGAGGACGCGCTGGGCCTGGCGCGATTCACCCTGAAGATCGGCATCATGGACGAGGAGCGCCGCACCACGGTGAACCTCAAGGAGTGCATTCGCGCGGCCAGGGAGCGGGTGGTGTTCATCAATACGGGCTTCCTGGATCGCACCGGCGATGAAATCCACACCAGCATGGAAGCCGGCGCGATGGTGCGCAAGAACGCGATGAAGCAGCAGCCCTGGATCAACGCCTACGAGGATTGGAACGTGGATGTCGGTCTGGCGGCGGGCTTCGAAGGCCGCGCCCAGATCGGCAAGGGCATGTGGGCGATGCCCGATCGCATGGCGCAGATGATGGAGGCCAAGATCGCCCATCCCCAGGCCGGCGCCAACACCGCGTGGGTGCCGTCGCCCACCGCGGCGACGCTGCACGCGATGCATTATCACGCCGTCGATGTGGCGCAGCGCCAGCGCGAACTGGCATCGCGCCCGCGCGCCGGCCTCGACGCGATTCTCACCCTGCCTCTGCTCGGCGAAACGGCGTTGAGCGCGGCGGATATCCAGCAGGAACTGGACAACAACGCCCAGGGCATCCTCGGTTACGTGGTGCGCTGGATCGACCAGGGCGTGGGTTGTTCGAAGGTGCCCGACATCAATGATGTCGGGTTGATGGAGGATCGCGCCACGCTGCGCATTTCCAGCCAGCATATCGCCAACTGGCTGCGCCACGGCATCTGCTCGGAGCAGCAGGTGCGGGAAACCCTGCAACGCATGGCGGCGGTGGTGGACCGGCAGAACGCGGACGATCCGCACTACCGGCCGATGGCGCCGGACTTCGACCGCAGCATCGCGTTCCAGGCCGCCTGCGATCTGGTGTTCGAGGGCCGCGGGCAGCCCAACGGTTATACCGAGCCGATCCTGCACCGGCGCCGGCGCGAGGCCAAGGCGCGGCGCTGAATGCCGCGCCCGCGCCGATCACAATTTCCAGTTGAGCTGCACCGCCAGCGCCTGCGCCGTGTTCTGGTACTGGGCGCTGTAATAGATGCTGTTGCCCGGGGCGATTTCGGTGGTCTGGTCGACGTTGTTCCTGGGCTCGTGCAGATAGGCGTAGGCGAGGTCGACGCTGAGCGACGGTGTCGGCGACCAGGTGGCGCCGAAGGCGTAGATGGTGCGATCGTCGCTGGGAATGCGTACCGTGCGCCGGCTGTTGGGAATCGGCGACTGGTCCCGCGCGACGCCGGCGCGCAGCAGCCATTGCGGGTTCAACTGATAGGAAACGCCGAGCGCGTAGGACCAGGTATCGTCCCATTTCTCCTCTTCCACGGTCTGCGCGAGGGCGGCCGGCGCGCCCTTGTTGACCACTTTCAGTCGGCTGAAGCTGCTCCAGCCGGTGCGGGTGACGCCGGCGTGCAGCAGCCAGTGCTCGGCCAGCGGATGGGTCACGGAAAAATCGATCAGGTCGGGTACCGTCAGGTCCAGCGATGCCCGGTATACCGGATTGCCGAGCAGCGGGTGATCGCTGATGTAGGTGCGTCCCTCCAGCGTGTAGTCGACCTTGGAGTGATAGGTGAGGCCGGCGCGCGTGTTTTCGTCGAACTCGAATAACACACCGATGTTGTAACCCCAGGCGCTGTCGCTGCCCCTGACCTTCGAACCGATCGGGCTCGCCAGATTGACGGGGTTGGGATTGTCCCGGGTCAGCTCGCCCTCGATGTGGTTGTAGGTGATGCCGCCGCCCAGCGACCAGTGTTTGTCGAAGTGGTAACTGACGGTCGGTTGCGCGGTGATGGTTTTCACCGCGCTCTTGACGCCGAAATAACGGCCCTGGAAGCCGCGTTCGTAATCGGTGATCAAACCGAACGGCGAGTAAACGCCGAAACCCGCGTGCCAGTGCGAGTCGATGCGTTGCGCGTAATAGAGAAACGGCACGGTGACGGTGGGCACCATGTCGCCGCGATTGCTGCCGGGAAAGGTGCCGCTGGCGTGGCGGATATCGCTGGACGCCTTGATCACGCTGAGGCCGCCGGAGATTTCCGTGGCATCGAGACGCGACATGCCGGCGGGGTTGCCGTAGATCGTGGTCGCGTCGATGGCGTCGGAGGCGCGGCCGGCGAAGGCCTGGCCGAGGCCGCTGACGCTTTGTTCGTTGAGGGAAAAACCGGCGCCAAGCGCGATGCCGGAGAGCGAGCTGCCAAGCAGAAGCAGGGTTGCCTGTTTGCCGGAACGATTCATCATGAAGCATCTCCTGAGAACAGTTATTTTCAGTGAGACGGGCAGGCGGGGTACGGCGGCGGCGCTTGATCGCGCTCTTCGTGCGCGGCGGCTGTTGCGAACCGCTGCTTTTCGAGGTAACTGCCAAGTAGTGTAGCAGCCGGGTTGTGCCGGCCTTTGACCGTATCGACAGTTCGGCGAAAACGCCGGATCACACCTCGGTGTGTTGCGCAGTCGGAAAAGTCGTGTCGGGTTGGGGCGCGCCGGGCTGTCGCGACAGCCCGGCAGGGAGGTTATTTCGTCGGTTGCCCGGGGGCTTTCAGGGTGCCTTCGAGGAATCTGGCGAGGTCGGCCAGACGCTCGGTCACCGGGTAGTTTTCATCGTAGACCCAGTTGACGGTGATGCTGTTGAGCGAGCCGCCGGTGATTTCGCCGAGGAACTGCGCGGAGAAGGCGGTGGTGATCTCGCCGCGCTCCTGGCCTTCGGCGATCAGGCCGATGATCAGGTTGTCCAGGTGGTGCCAGCGCTCGGCGGCGCGTTCGTCGTCGCGGGCGGCATCCTTCATCGTGTGGCGCATCAGGGTGCGTTCCAGCGCGGCGAAGTTGCGCAGGATGCTGGCCATGGCGTCGAGCAGGAATTTCAGGCGCTCGATCGCGTTGTCGCTGTGGGCGCGGGCCGCCTCGGCGATGCGCGCGGCCTCGTCGTAGACGATCGACTCGGTCAACGCATAGATGAGGTATTGCTTGGACAGGTAATAGTTGTAGAACGTCTTGCGCGAAACATCGGCGCGCTCGCAGATCTGTTCGACGGTGACCGCTTCGCAGTCCTGTTCGGTAAACAGCTCGATGCTGGCTTCGATGATGCGATCCTGCACCTCGCGCTTGCGCCGTTCGCGGCGGCTGATCGGTGCGGTGAGAAGGCTTTGAGTCATGGGAGTCTTGCCTTTAAACCAGTTTGGCACGCATGGTAACCAATTTGGCCGCCGCGGCCAAATTTTTGGCGCGGCGGCATGGGGTTAGCCCATCAAAGTACGTCGCGGTGCACCGGATTGCGGCGCGCCAGCAGGTCTTCGGTACGGGCGCGCACCGCGTCGACCAGCCGGTCCGTCATCGGCAGAATCCAGTACTCGTCCTTCAACAGGCTCTGATAGACCTCTTCCGCGACCTCGTCGGGCGTGGTGGTCTGCAATTGAATGCCGAAGCCGGCCATCTGCTCCTTCATTTCATCCAGCGAATGCACGCTTTTGGCCGGCAGGTTGCTGTCTTCCAGCTCCTTCGGGCGATTGCGCTCGGAGTTGTAGATGCCGGTGTCCACCACATGCGGGCCGGGGAACAGCGCGGCCACCTTGATCGGCGACTGCTGGGCCACCAGCTGGAAGTGCAGCACCTCGGTGATGGCCGACACGGCGGCCTTGGTGGCGGCATAGATCGGGGTGTAGGGCTGCATGATCAGGCCGCCGTTGCCCGAGGTGGTATTGACGACATGGGCTTCCTGGTTCTGCGCGACCAGGCGCGGCATGAATGCCTTGAGGCCGTTCACCACGCCCCAGACATTGACGTTGAAACCCCAGGTCCACTCCTTGAGCGGCGCGTCCCACAGCGTCGCCGCCTCGGCGGGGCCGACGCCGGCGTTGTTGAACAGCAGATGCACCGCGCCGAAGTGCCCGAAGCTCTGCTCGGCCAGCGCCTCCACGGATTCGATCTTGGTGACGTCGGCGATGATGCCGATGGCATCGATGCCCTGAGCGCGAAAGTCCGCCACGGTTTTATCCAGCGCCGAGCGCTCGATGTCGGCCAGGACGATTTTCGCGCCCTCGCGCCCGAGGCGCGCGCCGATCGAGCGGCCGACACCGCTGGCGCCGCCGGTGATGACCGCCACTTTATCTTTAAAATTCTGCATGCGTTTTCCTCAAGTTAGCGACTGCTCGCCGCACCCGGATGGTCGCGCTCGGACCGGACGGGAGGCGGGAGTCGATGAGTATACATGCGTATATCCAGCGGGGCTAACCTTTTTCCGGCTGGGAAATAAGCGGGCGGAGCGCAATTCCGCCATGAAAATGCGATTTGCGACGATGCGGCCGGCGCGCGGGGAAAATCATCCGGGCGGTTTATTCCTCGAGATAGGAGTAGCCGGACAGGCCCAGCGTCAGCTCCTCCAGGTATTGGCGCTGCGTGTCCCGGCCGAGTCCGCTGGCGGCGAGTTTGTTGCGGTAGGCGGTGAGGATGTCCTTGGGGTCGAAATCCACATAGCGCAGCATGTCCGACACGGTGTCGCCGTCGAGCGGATTGACGAAGGCGTAGCTGCCGTCCGGGTTCAGTTCGACGTGTACGGAATGGGTGTCGCCGAACAGGTTGTGCATGTCGCCCAGGATTTCCTGATAGGCGCCGACCATGAACATGCCGATCAGGTGCGGGCCGCCGTTGTCATAGCGCGGCAGCGGCAGCGTCGGTTCGATGCCCTCGCCATCCACGTACTGGTCGATCTTGCCGTCGGAATCGCAGGTGATGTCCTGCAGGATCGCGCGCCGCTCGGGGCGTTTGTCCAGCTGGCTGAGCGGCAGCACCGGAAAGATCTGGTCGATGGCCCAGGCGTCGGGCAGCGACTGGAACAGCGAAAAATTGCAGAACAGCTTGTCGGCGAGTTTCTCGTTGAGTTCATCGAGCACCTCGTTGTGCACGCCGGGATTGTTGCGCAGGATTTCGCGCACCCGAAAGCAGGAGGCGAAATAGATTTCCTCGATGCGCGCCCACTGTTCCAGCGAAATCTGGCCGAGCACATACATGCTTTTGGCTTCGCTGATGTAATAGATGGCGTCGTGATAGGCCTCCAGCGCGCTGCGCTTGGAGATGCCGGAATAACCGCGCCACAGGTCGTGCAGGATGGAGGGATCGTCCGGGCTCGGCGGGCTGGGCTCGGACGCGCCGGGCGCCTCTTCGATGTCGATGACATTGGTGATCAGCACCGCGTGGTGCGCCACCAGCGCGCGGCCGGATTCGGAAATGATGTTGGGGTGCGGCAGGCCGTGTTCGTTGCAGATGTCGGCCAGCGCGTTCAGCACCTTGTTGGCATATTCCTGCATCGAGTAATTGGTGGAGCAGTGCGAGCGCGAATTGGTGCCCTCGTAATCGACGCCGAGGCCGCCGCCGACATCGACCCAGGAGATCGGCACGCCGAGCGCGCACAGTTCGGCGAAGTAGCGCGCGCACTCGCGCAGCGCGCGCTGGATATCGCGGATATTGGCCAGCTGCGAACCCAGGTGGTAATGCACCAGTTGCAGGGCGTCGAGCTGGCCGGCCGCGCGCAGCCGGTCGACGGTGTTGAGGATCTGGCTGGCGGAAAGCCCGAACTTGGATTTTTCGCCGCCGGAATTCTGCCACTTGCCCTTGCCGACGGAGGCCAGCCGCACGCGCACGCCCATGCGCGGTTTCACGCCCATGCGCGCCGCCTCGGCCAGCACCAGACTCACCTCGGACGGATTTTCGATCACGATGAACACCCGGTGGCCGACCTGTTCGCCGATCAGCGCCAGGCGGATGTACTCGCGATCCTTGTAGCCGTTGCAGACGATCACCGAACCCGGCCGCGCCATCGCCAGCACCGCCATCAATTCCGGTTTGGAGCCGGCCTCCAGGCCGAAGCGCTCCTCGCCGCCGTGCTTCAACAATTGCTCGACCACGTCGTGCTGCTGATTGACCTTGATCGGATAAACCGCGCGGTACTGGCCCTGGTAATCGAAACGCGCGCGCGCCTTGGCGAAGGCGTCGCAGAGCCGGTCGATGCGGTCGTGCAGGATGTCGTTGAAACGCACCAGCAGCGGCACCGGCATGCCGCGATCTTCCATTTCGGCGACCAGCCGGCCCAGGTTGATGGTGAACTGCGGCCGGTCCGGGTCCGGTCGCGCGATGAGTTCGCCGGCATCGTTGATGTCGAAGTAGCCGTCGCTCCAGTGGGCGATGTTGTAGAGTTCGCGCGTGTCTTCGATCGACCAGGTCATTGCGTACCTCGACAGGAGTTGGGGGAGAGCGGCGACATGCTTTGGCAGCGCGATGCGCAACAAAGCGCGGTGGTGTTCAGCTGACGTTCACGTTCCGACTGCATCATTGTAGGAGCATCGCCGACGGCGGACAAACACCGCCGGCGGCGTTGTGCTGAAAACGGTTGCGCGCCCGGCCCTGCCAGACAGCGACAAGAAAAAAGGGCGCGTCCGTTGCCTCGGTCGAATGACGTGGCATCCAGTCGGCCAAGGGTGTTTAATGTGGGTTAGCTATTTTTCGTCTGAGGGATTTCACATGTTCAAACAAGTGACGTTGGCCGTTTTGATCGCAAGTACGACTCTGACGCTCGGCGGTTGCGCCTCCAATCTGCAGGGCGATACCTATTCACGCGAGGACGCGCGCACGCCGCAGGTGGTGCGCATGGGCACCATCGAGTCGCTGCGCCCGGTCAAGATCGAAGGCACCAAAACGCCGATCGGCGCCGGCGCGGGTGCCGCGGTGGGCGGCATCGCCGGCAGCGGCATCGGCGGCGGCAAGGGCAGTTATGTGGCGGCGGTGATCGGCGCGGTCGCCGGCGGCCTGCTCGGCGCGGCCACCGAGGAAGGACTGACCCGGACCCAGGGCGTTGAAATCACGGTCAAGGAAGACAGCGGCACCACCCGCTCCTACGTGCAGGCGGTGAGCGAGGGCGAGGTGTTCAAGGTCGGCGATCGCGTGCGCATCACCTCGGTCAACGGCACCACCCGGGTGGCTCACTGAGCCATCGCGGCGCAGCGCAAAAGCCGGCCCTGGCGCCGGCTTTTTTGTGCCCGCCTGTTTTGCGGAAAACCCGCGAAAAACGCGCCTCAGTAGAGCAGGTAGCGCGCGCGTCTGGTTTCAAAATCGCGCAGCGCATCCTGCCACAGCGCGGCGATGTCGCGCGGGTCGCGATCCTGTTCGATGGCCTGCAGCACCCGGCGCGAGCCGATCATGCCTAGCGTGCCGGCCAGTTTGAAATCGCGCGGGTACAGGCGGTGCAGGGCCGCCGCCAGTTCGATGCCGAGCGCGGGCGAATCGAGCGTATCGCGATCCTCCAGCGCAATGCGCACGCCGTGGCACAACTTGCCGACGTAGCGGTTTTCATCGGGGGTGAAGGAGGCGGGTGAAAAACGCACGCCGGCGATCTGGCGAGCGTTCAGATAGTCGGCCAGCTGCGCGGCATCGATCCAGGGCGCGCCCATCAGCTCGAACGGCGTCGCCGTGCCGCGGCCGACGCTGACATTGGCGCCTTCGACCATGGCCACGCCGGGGTAGAGAATGGTTTCGGTCAACGACCGCAGATTCGGCGACGGATTGATCCAGCGCAGGCCGGTCTGATCGTACCAGTCGCCGCGCCGGTAACCCTGCATGGCGATGACGTGCAGTTTCGCGCCGATGTGGTTCTCGCGGTTGAACAGTTGCGCCAGCTCGCCCGCCGTCATGCCGTAGCGCACCGGCAGCGGAAAATAACCGGTGAAGGAGCGCAGATCATTGTCGAGCAGCGGTCCCTGCACGCGTTCGGCGCCGATCGGATTGGGGCGGTCCAGCACATAGAAATCGAGCCCCGCCGCCGCGGCCGCCTCCATCGCGTAGGCCATCGTGCTGATGTACGTGTAAAAGCGCACGCCCGCGTCCTGCACGTCGAACACCAGCGCGTCGAGGCCGCGCAGCATGGCCGGCGTCGGCCGCATCACCTCGCCGTACAGGCTGTAGACCGGCAGCGCGGTGCGCGCATCGACGCCGGAGGCGACCTTGCGATCGAGCACGCCGTCCAGGCCGTGTTCGGGACTGAACACGGCCGCCAGCGTCACGCCCACGCCTGCCGGAACAGGTCGATGGCGTGGCGGCCCTGGGCGTCGCGCCCGGAATGGTTGGTGATCAGGCCGACGCGTTTTCCGGCCAGCGCGGCAAACCGCGTCGCCGCCAGCACATCGAGCCCGCTGGCGAGCGGGGCGGG
>Ga0164243_10006703_pt1 | contig 17378 bp, 7 predicted proteins | sample OricompcompostOP_FD_108781 | JGI IMG/M metagenome (GOLD analysis project Ga0164243, IMG submission 108781) | Organic Plus compost microbial communities from Emeryville, California, USA - Original compost - Organic plus compost (OP) | ecosystem: Engineered > Solid waste > Mixed feedstock >... | reverse complement strand
GCGCCGGTGCAAAGTGCCGCCAGCATCGCGATCCCGACAGGCCAGCCGTGATTGACCCAGAGCACGCCGACAATCGCGGACGCCAGACCGCTGACCGAGCCGACCGAAAGGTCGATTTCGCCAAGCATCAGTATGCAGACGATACCGAGCGAAATCACGCCGATGGTCGAGCAGTCGAACAGCAGGTTGACGAGGTTATTGCTCGACAGGAAAACGGGGTTCAACGTCTGGAAGACGGTCCAGATGATGACGAGGCCGACGATAACCGGCAGCGATCCGAGATCGCCGGAGCGAACACGGTCGAAGAAATTGCGCAGCGCGCCTGAAACGCCTTCGTCATGGCGCACGCGTGAATCCTGCCGGTCGAGCGGGGTATTTCCGGTTGCCTGGTTCATTATGCTTCTCCCCGATCATGGGCCTGACCGGCTTCATGCTGCGCCTGCCGCCGCTCGGCGCGGCGGGAAACGGAATTGCTGCTCGCGCCGGTTATGGCGGCGACCAGTTCCTCGTTTGAGGAATCCGGATAGAAAACACCGTTGTTTCGGCCAAGCCGCAGCACGACGATGCGGTCCGCAACCGCGCGCACATCTTCCATATTATGGCTGATCATCAGGACGCCGAGCCCGCGGTCACGGACGCGTTCGATCAGATCAAGCACCTCAGCCGTCTGTGCGACGCCCAGAGCCGCCGTCGGTTCATCTAGCATGATGAGCTTCGGATCGAGCAGCAGCGAACGCGAGATCGCAACTGTCTGGCGCTGGCCACCGGACAGCGAAGCCACCGGCTCGCGCACGCTTGGAATACGCGCCGACAATTCGTTCAGAAGCTTCCACGCCTTGATTTCCATCGACACCTCATCGAGGCGATAAGGGCTCATTTCGCGGCCAAGGAAAATATTGGCGACCACATCGAGGTTCTCGCAGAGCGCCAGATCCTGAAAGACCGTCGCAATGCCGAGATCAAGCGCAACGCCGGGCGATGAAAGCACAACCTTCTCGCCATTGAATTCAATCGTGCCGGATGTCGGCTGGTGCACGCCTGCCAGCGTCTTGATGAGGGTGGACTTTCCCGCGCCATTATCGCCGACAAGCGCGACAACCTCGCCCGGAAAGACTTCCAGATCGATATCGGCCAGCGCTGAAACGGCGCCGAAATTCTTGGATATGCCGCTGAGACGCAGCACTGGCTGCCGCGACGGCGCAGTTGGTTTGTTTTCCTGGGACATGGTTCGCTTTCCCGGCATATAGCGCGATATGCCATTATCGCATGAACTCGCCCGACCGGGATACCGGCCGGGCGTATCGTTGCTTACTTGGTGATGCCGAGCGTCTTGCAGCCTTCGGCATAGCGGTCGACGCACAGCGTATCAGCGGAAACGATGTTCTTGTCGATGATCTCGGCCTTGAGATTGTCAGCCGTCACGACCACCGGAACGAAGAGCTTCGAGGGCGTGTTGTAGAGCGTGGCTTCGGCCTTCGGGGTTTCGCCGTTCAAGAGCTGACCCGCAACGCGCGCGGCTTCCGCAGCGACAATTTCAGACGGCTTGTTGATCGTATTGTACTGATCGCCCGAAATGATGAGCTGAAGCGCTGCAATCGTTGCATCATTGCCGGTGACCGGCGGAAGCGGGTCGATACCGGCGGCCTTCATCGCCGCAATCGCGCCGCCTGCGGTGCCGTCATTGGCAGCCACCACCCCGACGATCTGATCGTTGAAGCGGGTGATCTGGCCGCTGGCCCACTGCTGCGCCTTGCTCGGCGCCCATTCCGGCGTGTCATATTCGGCAAGCGTCTTGTAGCCGCTATCCTTAAGTCCGGCATGAATGCCGTTCTTGATGAGGCCGGCTGCGGCGTCGGTCGGCGAACCGTTGATCTGGAGAACGCCACCCTTGTCGCCCGGCACGCCCTTGTCCTTCAGGTGCTTGACCAGCGATTCCGCAATCGACTTGCCAATGGCTTCGTTGTCGAACGACACGTAAAAATCGGAGGCCGCATCCGGGATCGGACGGTCATAGGCGATGACCTTGATACCTTGCGACTGGGCGAGCTTGACCAGCGAGGCCGCCGCCGCCGTGTCAACGGCATCGAGCACGATCACCTTTGCGCCCTGCGAAATGACCGAGTTGAACTGCTGCTGCTGCTTGCTCGCATCGCCATCGGCATTGAGATAAAGCACCTTGCAGCTTTCGCAGATTTTCTTCATCTCTGCGGCGAATCCCGGATAATCACGCTCCTCGTAGCGGGTCGATGCTTGATCCGGCATCAGGAAGCCGACCACTGCATCCTTCACTTCCGCCTGAGCATTGCCCGCGAAAGACGATAGCACCACCGCAGCAAAGGCGGCCTTAACAAACAGATTCTTCATGTCTCACTCCCGTTGGGTTTAATTTCGTTGTTTTTGCAACCTTGCAGACGAACTTCGCTTCGCTATTCCGCCCTGAATGTGCTCCAGATAGCGATATCCAACTCCATGAAATTCCAATCATTCTGACGGCACATTGCGTTGCGGCACGCCAATCAACTCAAGCGATGCCTGACGAGGCTTTTTATGGATGAATGGAAGACTCCTCCTCCCCGGCCTCGGCATGGGTTCACCGCTCCTCTCGGTGTATTATCACGCTGCACCATCGATAGTGCAGCATTACCATTGCGCGACAGGACGCATCCGGTCAAGAGGAAAATGACAGAGAAACCACCTCGCGCCACTTGCAGCGGATGGCGACGGGCCGCTAAGATCAAGCTGTGAATGCAGATGAAAAGCAGATTTGATGAACACTCCCCGGAAAGTAACCATATACGACATATCGGAACGAGCCGGAGTATCCGCCTCTACTGTTGCTTCCGTTATGAATGGTTCCTGGGAAAACAGGAGAATTACCAAAGCAACAGCCGATAGGGTCAGAGTAATAGCCGTTGAGCTCGGCTATACGACCAACCTTCAAGCGCGCGGATTACGCATATCCAATTCCGGGTTGATCGGCATGATCTTGCCGATGCTGGATAATCGATACTTCAGCTCGATGGCGGCGTCCTTTGAAACCGTGGCCCGATCCCGGAATCTTGTTCCGGTCGTTGCCAGCACGTTGCGCGACCCGCAGCAGGAACGCAGCACCGTGGAAACATTGATTGCCCATAATATCGATGCCCTGCTGATCGCAGGCGCGACCGATCCGGACAGCGTCGCGGAACTGTGCGAAAAGGCCCACCTGAAGCACGTCAATGTCGATCTCCCGGGGAAACACGGCGCGTCCGTGATCAGCGACAATTATGACGGCGCCCGACAGCTGACCCGCCAGATTGCCGAACGCAGGCCACGCCGAGAGGAAAACAGTTTTTATTTTATCGGCGGCGTCGACAGTGACCACAACACGCGCGCACGTGTTCAGGGCTATCAGGATGAACTGGCCGCGCAGAACCTCCCGGTTCACGCTGGCACCATTTTTACGGAGGGCTATGATCCCGATATCGCCGCAAGGGCGATCCGCGCAATCTATCGAGAATTGAACGGACTGCCGGAGGCCCTTTTCGTGAACTCGACGAGCCCCTTCGAAGGCATTGTGAGCTTTCTAAAAACCCTTCCCGTTGACGAGGTTCGAGAGTGCTCCATCGGATGCTTCGATTGGGACCCTTTCATCGAGGTTCTCCACTTTCCGGTTGTGATGGCCCGGCAGAATGTTCAGGCAATGATCGAGCGAGCCTTTGAATTTCTGGACGAGCCTGCGCACATGACCGATCAGCCGGAAATGATACCGACGGAATTGATCATTCCCCGAGGCGTCTGAGCTCCAGGCGAAAACGAGGCAAACACGTTTTCGCCAATGCAGGCGGGATTCTTTGAACATTCCGGGCAAATTCGCCCGGAAATACGGACCGGACCCGCTCTAGAATTTCCCGATAACATTCAGGAACACGCCACGATCATTGAGGGTCAAATCCCGCAGATCGTCGGAGAAAGCTCCAAAATTGTAGCCTGCGCCAACCTTGAAGTTCTCGCCGACATGACGGTAGACGGCCAGCAGAGCACCGTAATCGGTGGTCTTCGCTTCCGGCATGTGCAGGACCCTGCCTTCGACCAGCGCATCCCAGTTCTTCACGACATGAAGATCGGCTCGCACGATGCCGAGATGGGCTGACGACGTATACCAGTCGGAAAATTCCTTGCGATCATCCTCCATCTGGCGTTCCCTCACCTGACCGTAGCGCATGCCGTATTTGCCGCCGACAGACAGCCACGGCATCAGGTCATAGGTGAAGTCTGCCGAGACAATATGACTGCGCTGGGCCGGACCATATTCATCGCCGGTTATGGCGCTGACCTGATTTTCGCCGGGCAGATCGTAGACCCACGCATATTTGAACAGCGCGTTCAGCCGATCGTTGTCCACGGGCCGGTAGGCATAGCCGATAGAGGCATCGACGTAATTGCCGTCGCGGAAGGAACTGTCTTCGGAAGAATCCGACAGCACGGCGTCCACATTGACCAGCAGGCGCCAGTCCTCGCTTGTCTTCCACGAGAGACCCGTTGCGAACAGATAGGTGTTGCGGTCACGGCTTCCGTCGTCAGAGTCCTCGAAGCGGGCCTCGCCGCGGATGCGAGCATTGATGCCTTGCTCCTCATCCTTGTAACCGACCGAAAGCGAGACAGCCTTACGGTCGAAATTGGACCGTTCCGCTCCGGTGTCGGGATCAACCGTATCGTCTTCCACCGAACCTGCCTCGAAACCGCCGTCCACGGTCCAGACCTTATCCGGCGTATAGATCACGCCATAGGTCTTGGTGAGCGACATGCGGCGACCGAATAGGTCGTAGTTGTTTTCCGCATAGGTCGACAGCGTGTCATCGAGCTTGCGGCGCATGCCGAGCACAAAAGTTCCCTTGTCCACACCATCAAGATCATAGCTACGGTCGAGATCGAAGGCGCGGTCCGGATCGAGACGGTAGCCGAAATAATAGTTGTCGGAGGCCGTCGGCGAATAGGTGATTGCCGCCAGTCCGCCCAAACCGCTGTTGCCGTAGGATATCTCTCCTTCCAGGCCGACCTTTTCAGTCAGTTGATATTTCGTTCCGACACCCAGCCGGTCGTTGCGGCGGACATCACCATCCCGCGAGAGGGTTCCCTGCCCGAAAACATAGTATTTATGGTCGGCATCGGGCGCATAATCGAGCCGGACGCCGGCATCGAGCCTTTCACCGTCATAGCCGCGCTTGCCGGAATAGACTGCGATGGGCGAGCGCAATTCCGTATAGGAAACGCCGAAGGACGCTTTCCAGTAATCATCAAACTGGTGGCTGACCGTCGCCTCGCCCTTGCGCTTGGTGCGGCCACCAGTTTCACGCTGGTAAAACTCGTCGTAATCCCGTCCTTCCACGTAATCATCGTAGGTCAGCTTGAGACTGGTGTCCTTTGTCAGATCGAGGTTCGCGTTGACGCCCCATATGCGTTCATCCACGGTCACCTGTTCGGCAAGGGTTGAAAAGCCAGCCTGTTTCTCACCGTAATATCCGCCGACAGTGCCTTTGACGCCGCCTTGGACAATGTCTTCCAGATCGACCTGGCCCCTTGTTCGCCAAGCCATCGCCGCGCGGTCGCGCGTGCCGGTGGTCGCGACGTCGCTCAAGGTGAGCCCGCCGTCAGTCGACCTTGACAGACCAAAACCCGGCCCCTTCGAGTGGGAAACCTCGGCTTCAAGGAATGTTTTTTCGGAGTGACGGATAACGACATCGGCGCCGACCGCCTGCTGGTTGGCCTCCCCGGTCGTTTCATTCATGCCGGTGACGCCGACACGCACCTTTTCGTCGAACCAGTGCTGCGCCCGGCCGCCATAGACATAACCATCCACTTCGCCGATAGCCGGCGTAAATTCGTACTGCGCGATCAGATAAATCCTGTTGCCGCCCAGTGCGCCCTCGCGGATAGCGCCGCCCGTTCCTGTCGAAGAGGACAACGGACGCTTGAGAATGACGACGCCCTGCAGGTAGTCGAGGGTGTAATCCTCTCCATAGATGAGGGTCCTGCGTTCCTTGACCTCACCTGTTACCTGATCGCGCACCTCCACGGTCAGCGTTTCGGACCCGGTGGTGATATCCTGACGCTTCAGGAAATAGGCAGAACCGCCGGTACCCAGAAACTCATCGCGTTGCGGCAGCGTGTCCGGCTGGGCCGCATAGACATTCACTTCCGTCTTGCGCTCGCCGAAAGACGTCACTTCTTCGGAATTATAAACAGCGTTCGCACCGTAAAGTCCCCGCTCCGAACGCATGAACTCGGTGCCCTTGATGGAGGCTTTGTAATTGCCCCACATCACATGGCTTGGCCCGCGATCCAGCCGCACATAGAACTTCCCGTTCGTGGGCGCATCTTCCAGAACGGTCGAGTCGTCGCCATAGACAGGATAGTAGGCGTCCGGATCGATACGCCGCAACAGGCTGCGCGGATCGCGATCATCGAGTCCACGGAACATGTCCTTGATCTCGCCTTCGCGACTGTCCGCTGCCGCGGTGAGGAGATATTTCCCCTTGATCTTGCCCTTCACATAAAAGGCAAGCCGCCCTTTGGTATAAACTTCGTCATATTCACCGGGACTCACATCCTCGATCCCGTTATCGCCCATGCGCTTGCCGACGGTGAGATCGGCAAGGCCGACATAAAACCAGTCATTGTCCGGAATATTGATCTGACGGCTGAAGTCGAGGGCGCTGCCTTTTTCCTGACCGAGCACAGCCACATCCACGTCCTGTTCGCCGGGCGGCAGGATGCGCTGCACGACAAAGGACTGGTTCTTATCCAGCGGAACGATGCCATCCAGCGCTTTCACCTGATAGCCTTCCGGCACGTTGCGACCATAAACTGTCACCGCGCCGCCGACTACATTGATGTTGCGTGTGCCGGTATTGTCCTCGCCCATGCCCGGTGCGGGCGCTTCCGTAAGCTTGATGCTTTCCTTCGGCAATTCCTTGTCTGTACGCGCAATGGAGCGCGGCAGGGTTTCGTCGAAGCGACCGTCCTTGTCATAGACGCGCAGAATATATTTGAATCGCGTCTTTTCGTTTTCGGTCTCCGGCATCACCCATTCCGCCTCGCCGTTGATGGCGACCGGAATGACCGCTGCCGGTTCTTCCCTCAGGGTCTTGTCCGCTTCGAAGACGCGGATTTCCGAGCGGGAAATGAAAGCCGGATAATTCGCCGTGGCGAGAAAGCGCACGGCTTCGCCAGCCTTGTAGGCCCGGCGAACCGGATTTGTCGAAACGTTGAGGATCGGGCGCGCATCAAGCCCGTCAAACTTGACCTGAATATCGACTGCGGCAAGCCCGACATCGGCCCTGCGCTGCCGGTCGGATTTGCCACTGGCAGGCTTCGGCTTGCCGGATTCTGCCAGAGTTTCACCGTCAACACTGATGGAAAACGGAAGATCCCCTGCCTCGTCGAGGCTTTCGGCTTCCGTGTTCGGCGCAATCCGCGTTTTGGCAACCGCACTGTTGTCCAGAACCTTTCCGCGCAAGCGGTCTTCCGCAAACGCATCGGGCATGGCTGCATTCGTTACGGCGAGCACGCAGCCCGCAAGAAGCAGGCTGCGCTTGCGGCGAATGACGTGCGAGAGGTTGTATGAAGCCAGGAAAATCGTTTTCATTGACCTGCCTCCACACGGGTCTCAATCGTCAATTCGTATCTGCCCCTGACCGATTTCCATCTCTCGGCAATATCCTTTTCGATAGCTTCGATCCGCTTGCGGGCAAGCTTGGCGTCCGACGCAGCGCCGTAGCCGATGCGTAGCGTTGAAGGTTCGCTCTCAAGCGCCTCGATCAGGCGGTCGATGCCCTTCTGCCACTTCGGTTTCAGGGTTGCGGTAGCTGGCTCGAATGCGGCATCCGTCAGGTCGAGACGGACCACGCGGCCAATCGAAGCACCGAAATTGAGCTTCGACATCTTGCCGGCGGTGAGCCTGATGACGCGCGGGTTCTCCGTCGTCAGCCGGTAACCGGCGGGCAGCGTGCGGGTATCGAGCTTCATGATGAAGTTGGAGCCGATCCGGTTATCCGGAAGGTCCGCACAGGCAACATGGAAGCGCCCGTGCTTGTCTGTCGTCACCAGCGAACCGCGCACCGTTGCGATACGCACGCCCGGCAGGCCCGGCTCACCATCATCCTGATAGCCGTTGCGGTTGAGGTCATCGAACACCTTGCCGACGATGTCACCGCAATCGAACACCGGCTCGATGGCGATCTCGATATCGGCGCGCGCTTCGGGGGCCAGACGATTGCCGTCGAGCCCGGTTACGGTCGCCTTGTTGGTGTGCTTCCCCGGCCCTGCCGAGCTGAGAGCCAGCATCTGCAACCTGATGACCACTTCGGTGTTAGGTCCCAGCACCACATTGTCGAAGCGCACCCGCTGGCCGTTTATGACTGGCGTCACAGCCACTCCATCCACGGTTGCTGAACCGTCGACATAGCGGAAACCGGATGGCATGAGGTCGGTGACACTTACCAAGCCGGCATTCCCGGTCGAGTGATTGGTCACCCGGATCGTGAACGGCGCCTTCTCGCCGCGCTTGATCTGTCGCAGACCGGCCTGCTTGATGATGGTTATATCGGCAGGCTTCGCTGGAGGAATGGTGATATTGGATGTGGATGTGGTCGACGGCACCGAGCCGCCGCCTTCCACCGTTCCCTGAACGGTGGCCGAATTCACCATGCCATCCGTTACACCGGCAGCGTTGTCGATATCCTCCTGTGTCAGCGCATAGGTTGCGGTGAAAACCTGTACGCCGTGGGGCTGCAGCGTCACGCTTGCAGGCGTGTAGGCTGACAGTTTCCCTGACGCTGTCTTGCCATTGAAGGTCGGGCCTTCATCCACCGGAGAAACGTTCTGGAGAACCTGACCGCCGGTATTGGTGATCTTGAAGCTGTAGGTGATCGTGTCACCCAGGCTTGCATAGCCATTATTGTCGTTATCGTTGAACTTGCCGGTTTTCTCGATCTCAAGTCGAGACAGCTCCACCGGCGGCACCACGACCTTGTCTGGCGGGCTGACGACCGGCACGCCCGTTGGCGGCGTACCGGTGCCGGTTGCCGTATTGATGACAGCACCGGCCTCGATATCGGCCTGCGTCGGCTGATACGTCGCCCTGAAGGTCGCCTCGGCACCGGGCGCAAGCGACGCAACGGACGCTGGCTCGATAGCAACGCCCGCATTGGCCAGCAGCGGATCGTCTACAGCGACATTCGACAAGGTTACGGCGCCTGTGTTCTTCACGACAAAGGTGTAGGCAATCGATTCACCTGGATCGATCAGGCCGTTCCCGTTGCGGTCATCCAGCTCCCCCTCCTTGTCGATGGTCATGCTCGCCGTTTCGTCCGGCGGCACCACGACCGTATCCGGCGGGCTGACGATGGGTACGCCAGTGGGAGGCGTCCCCGTGCCGGTCGCAGTATTCTCAACCTTGCCTGCATCGATTTCGGCCTGCGTCGGCTGGTAGGTCGCCGTGAATGTTACACTCGCACCGGGTGCAAGCGTCTGCGGTCCCGGCGACACTGCGATGCCTGCATTGGCCAAAAGCGGATCGTTCACCGTGACGTTGGTCAGTGTGACATTGCCGGTATTACGGACAAGGAACGAGTAGCTGATCGTTTCGCCCTGATCGAGAAGGCCGTCGCCGTCCTTGTCGTTGAGCGTACCGGTTTTCTCAATCGTTATGCCGCTCGTCTGGTCCGGCGGCACGAGAACCGTGTCCGGCGGGCTGACAATGGGTTCGCCCGTCGGCGGCGTGCCCGTGCCGGTCGCAGTATTCTCAACCTTGCCTGCATCGATATCAGCCTGCGTTGGCTGATAAGTTGCCGTGAAAGTTGCGGTCCCGCCGGGCGCAAGCGTCTGCGGTCCCGGCGATACCGCTATGCCGGCATTGGCCAGCAGCGGATCGTTCACCGTGACATTGGTCAGCGTGACATTGCCCGTATTGCGGACAAGGAACGAGTAGCTGATCGTTTCGCCCTGATCGAGAAGGCCATCGCCGTCCTTGTCGTTGAGCGTACCGGTTTTCTCAATCGTCATGCCGCTTGTCTGATCCGGCGGCACGATAACCGTGTCCGGCGGGCTGACAATGGGATCACCCGTGGGCGGCGTACCGGTGCCGGTAGCGGTATTTTCTACCTTGCCGCCATCGATATCTGCCTGAACGGCGGTGTAGGTGGCAGTGAAAGTCGCCTCCGCACCCGGAGCGAGAGTTGCAACCGATGCCGGGCTGATCGCCACACCGTATCTGGCGAGCATCGGGTCATCGACGCTGACGTCAGTCATCGTCACCTTGCCGGTGTTCTTGACCACGAAGGTATAGGTGATCGTTTCCCCTTCATCGACGAGGTTGTCTCCGTCCTGATCGTTGAGGAGACCGGTTTTGCGGATTTCAAGACCCGGAGCCCGATCCGGCGGCACGATAACCGTGTCCGGCGGGCTGGTTATGAGTTCGCCCGTTGGCGGCATGCCCTTGCCGGTTGCGCTGTTTTCGACCTTGCCGCCATCAACATCGGCCTGAACCACCGTATAGACAGCCGTGAAGGTGGCTTCCGCGCCCGGAGCGAGCACCTGGACCGAGGCGGGACTGATCCGCACGCCATTTCTCGCCAGCATCGGGTCGTCGACACCGACATTGGTCATTGTCACCTTGCCCGTGTTCTTCACGGTAAATGTGTAAGTGACCTGCTCACCTGCGTCGGCAACGTTGTTGCCGTTGAGGTCGTTGAGCTCGCCCTGCTTGTCGATCGTCAGTCCGGGGGCAATATCAGCCGTGATGATAACCGTGTCCGGAGCGCTCTCGATCGCACCGCCGGACGGCGTCACGCCGGTAGCGGTGGCGGTATTTTCAAGCTTGCCCGCATCGATGTCAGCCTGTGTCGGCGTATAGGAACCGTGGAACGTGAAGGTGCCGCGCGGTCCGAGCGTCTGCGGTTCTTCGGTAACCTGTACAAGCGGATCTTTGACCGTGACGTTCTTAAGCGTAACCGAGCCCGTATTGCGGACAAGGAAGCTGTAGCTGATCGTCTCGCCGAGATCGAGGAGACCGTTACCGTTGCTATCGTTGAGCGCGCCTTGCTTGTCGATTGTCAATCCCGGCACAAGGTCCGGCGGCACCAGTTCGGTGTCGGGTTCGCTCCTGACGATCGGGCCGGAGGGCGGCGTGCCGATAGCGGTCGCAGTATTGACCACCTGGCCAGCGTCGATTTCTTCCTGAACGGGCGTATAGTTGGCATGGAAGGTGAATGTGCCGCCGGGTGCCAGCGTCTGCGGTCCCTCAATGACCGTTACTTTCGCATCCTCGACCGTGACGTCCTTCAAGGTAACGTTGCCGGTATTCTTCACAAGGAAGGCGTAGGAAATCGTTTCACCCAAATCGACAAGCCCGTCACCATCCTGATCCTGAAGCGTACCGATCTTGTCGATGGTGAGCCCCGGCGTCCGGTCTGGCGGGACGACCGCCGTATCGGGCGCGCTCTCAACTGGATCGCCGTCTGGGTTATTACCCATGGCGGTCGCTGTGTTGCTCACCATGCCGGCATCAATATCGCTCTGCTGCGGCTGATAGGTCGCGGTGAAAGTCGCAGTTCCGCCTGGCGCCAGTGTCTGTGGTCCCGGCGACAGGGAAACGCCTACCCCCGCCAGCATCGCGTCATCCACCGTGACATTAGTCAGTGTTACGTTGCCGGTATTGCGCACAATGAAGGTGTAGGTGATCGATTCACCCAGATCGATGAGATTGTCTCCGTCGAGATCGTTGAGCGTGCCGGTCTTTTCGAGCGACAGTCCGGCCGCGCGATCCGGCGGCACGATAGCCGTATCGGGATCGCTCTCAACCGGATCTCCGGTCGGCGTTTCGCCGCTGGCGGTGGCGGTGTTTTCCACCCGTCCAGCATCTATTTCTTGCGTCGAAGACAAATAGGGAGCCGCCGTGAAAGTGAAGCTCTCACCCGGCGCGAGGGTCTGCGGGCCTTCAATCACCGTCACCTTTGAATCGTTGACGGTAACATTCGACAGCGTCACCGCCCCCGTATTGGTCACCAGGAGAATAACGGATCGTTTCATCAGGATCGATGAGGCCGTCGCCATCCTTATCGTCAAGCGTGCCGGTTTTCTTGATGGTGAGCCCCGCATTCCGCGCAGGCGGCACCAGTTCCGTGTCCGGCTCACTCTCAACTGTGGTACCGGTCGGCGTTTTGCCGGTGGCCGTGGCCGTATTCGTGACCTGCCCGGAATCGATTTCGTCCTGGCTCGGCGTGTAGGTGACCGAGAATGTTACCGAACCGTTTGGAGCAAGCGTCTGTGGGCCGGGGGTAACCGCCACACCGGCCTTCGCAAGCATCGGATCATTCACCGTCACATCCGTAAGGGTGACCGCGCCACTGTTGCGGACAAGAAAGGTGTATGTAATCGACTCGCCCGGATCGACGAGGTTATTGCCATTCGTATCGTTGAGCGTGCCTTTCTTGTCGATCGTCAGCCGCGGTGTCTGGTCCGGCGGGACGATTTCCGTATCGGGAGCGCTTTCGTGTGATGCACCGGAAGGCGTTGTGCCGGTCGCGGTTGCCGTGTTCGTGACCCTGCCCGCATCGATTTTATCCTGCGATGCAGTATAGGTTGCGGTGAAGATTGCTTCTTCGCCGGGAGCCAAGGTCTGCGGTCCGGGAGTTACAGAAATGCCTTCCGCGGAGAGCAGTGAATCCTTCACCGTCACATCGGTCAGCGTTACGTTGCCCGTGTTCCTGACGAGGAAGCTGTAGACGATCTGCTCGCCCGCATCGACGAGCCCGTCACCGTCCTGGTCCTGCAGCACGCCCGTCTTGTCGATGGTGAGGCGCGGCGTCTGGTCAGGCGGCACGGTGACCGTGTCGGGATCGCTTGTAAACGGTTCGCCCGATGGCGGCGTACCGGTGGCTGTGGCGGTATTAACCACATTGCCGCTGTTGATGTCCGTCTGGCTCGGTGTGTAGGTGCCGTGGAAGGTGAACTTGCCCCCCGGCGCGAGGGTCTGCGGCGCTTCATCAACGGCAACCAGCGGATCCTCCACCGTGACGCCGCTCAGCGTCACCGCGCCGGTATTGGTTACGACGAACGCGTAGGTGATCGTTTCGCCCGGATCGATCAGACCGTCGCCGTCCAGGTCGTTCAGCGTGCCAATCTTCTCAATGGTGAGGCCCGGAGTCCGGTCCGGAGGCACGTTCGCCGTGTCGGGATCGCTCTCGATTGGGTCGCCCGAGGGAGGAGTGCCGGTAGCAGTCGCCGTATTCGTCACGACCCCGGCATCGATCTCGGTCTGGTTCGGCGTGTAGGTAGCGGTGAAAACCACTGACCCGCCCGGCTGAACCGTCTGGGGCCCCGGCGCAACCGAAATGCCGGCAGCATCCAGCAGCGAGTCCTTTACCGTCACATTCGTCAGGGGAACGTCGCCGGTGTTTTCGACGCGGAAAGAATAGGTGATCGTTTCACCCGCATCGATCAGGCCATCGCCGTCAGTGTCATTCAGCGTGCCGGTTTTCTGGATCGTCAGTTTTGGATTCTGGTCGTCATTGACGATGGTGCAAATCGCATTCTGGCCGTTTGCCAGCGCAAGCTCACCGTTGGTCAAGGGCTGGGCAGCGCTGCCGTCAACCGAACAGCTGTAGGCGCTGGCGAGATAGCCGGGCTTGTTGTCCTCGGCCAATGCATAGGAACCAGCCGGAACCGATGCGTTGGTGATCGCCGCATCGCCCATGAAGCCTTGAATGGAGTTGGTGAGGGGGGCCTTGCCCGTTGCGCGCAGCGTGAATTCAGTCGGTACCGCTGTACCCTTCTGATCGTTGATGACTTCCTTGCGCAGTGTGAGCTTCGGCTGGCAGATGGCTTCTGAATTGATTTGAGCCATGAAGCCGGTCGGTCCGGCCGATTTCACCTGCACCACAATCGTATTGAGGCCGGTCTTCCAGTTCTTGTCCAGCGTACCGCGAGCATCGCCACCCGCCCGGAACCCACCATAGAAATAAGGGTCGGCGGCTCCGAAGTTGGAACGAATATTCTGCGCAACACCGTTCACCCAGACCTGATAAACTGAATTATCCGCATAGTAGCTCATGGCCAGGCTGAGCGACTTCGGATCGATCGCCGGATCAAGGTTGAATTGATAACGGAAGAAATAGTCGTTCGAACTGCCTGATGGCGTTGCGGCGCCGGTGGAATTGTGAGCAATCCAGTTCGCATTGCCATATGGCGATGTGATCCAGGCTGCATTCGGATTGCTTACAATGGTTGCCGCACCATAGCTCAGGCTGGCGGGGGGAGCGCCGGTCACGGCGGTGGGTGTAACGGCCACCTGCCAGTAGTCATCGAAACCGCTCGGCTTTATGCCGCCACTGCCATTATAGGCCGTGTTGAAATAGGCCCCCCCTGTCGAACAGGAAACCGTGGGCGGGCTTACCGGTGTATAAGCCGGGGTCGGCGTGGACACCGAGCAGGTAGTGCAATTCGCTGGCACATCGCCGCCGCTGATGGAATTGCGGATCTGCGACACACCGAGCGGGATGGGAGCCGCGACCGTCAGATCGATCTCTACTTCCGCTGTACCGCCCACCGGCACTTCCGGAATGGTCAACTGCACGGTGGAGGCCCCGGACACGGGGCTAGTAAATCCGTTGGCACCGGAGACGCGCGTCATCGTGGCGCCGTTCGGAATATTTTCGATGAAATCGAAGTCTCTATAGGCTCCGCCACCGGTATGGGTGACGGTCACCCTATAGGTAAGAACCTCCCCCGGCTCTGCGAGATTGTTGGCAGTGAGGCTCTCGCGGATCAGTTCCTTTTTTACAGTCGCAGTGGACGGTGTGAAGGTATTGATATCGGTAGCAGTGTTGTTGGCAGTGTTTGTATCCGGCGACCCAGTCGGCGCAGTTACGGTGGCCGTATTAACGAGATCACCGCTGAACCCGGCAGGCACGCTCATGGCAAGCGTGTAAGTAACCGATGCGCCGGCGGGCAGGTTTGCCGTAGTATTGATTGCACCCGTACCGCTCGCTGCACCGCAAATGGCCCCTCCGGTTGCTCCGCCGCACGTCCAACTTGCAGTGGTAATGCCGGAAGGAAGCGGATCGCTGATCCGCGCACCCATGGCACCGAAAGGACCGGCATTGGACAAAGTGATGGTGTAGTTGACTACCTGGCCTGCCGAATATGACGTCGCGCCATCATCCTTGGTAATCTTGAGATCAACGGGGAACTCAAGCGCAGTTGTGGGACATTTGGCGCCGTCATTGTATGACGACCCCTGCAGGCTCGATATGAGCGTTGCCTTGCCCGTCACGGGATCGAATTGATAGAAGCCACCGTTATTGTTGTTGCCGAAAATCCCGTTGGACGCGCCAAACATGCCGCCAAAGTTGCCAGCCACGCCTGTCGCACCATGTGCAATAACGGCGCCAGTGGTTGGGTTGATTTCGTACAGCGGACCATCGTCTGGAGCAGCTGCCCAGAGCCGATTATTATACCAGGCCAGATCGTTGATGTTGACGGACTGGGATAGCGCAACCCTTGTGGATGTCAGGGTCTTGACATTGATCCCATAAAGATCCGCGCCACTGGCAATCCAATACGTACCTCCGGGCCCGAATTCTCCGGTAACAACACCACTGGGAATGCCAGCGACACTGCCCAAATTGACCACGCCGCCCCCTGCACCAATACGAAGCAAGGAAGTGCCGCTCAACCCATAGATGAAACGATCAATCGGGTTGAGCGCAGCGGCGTTATAAGTGAGCGACGATGGTGATCCGATTGGGCTTACAACAAAAGGATTTTGTGTGGCGTCGAAACGATAGAGCGCTGTGGGGGAACCCTGCGCCAGATACATTTGGGAATCGCACACGAAGGGCGTCTGCGTCTGAGCACTCGCGCTGTTTGTGGGCAGAACCGCCGTTCCAACAAGCGCCAGCGAAACCAGTTTCGTGACATTACCTACTGCGGCGCGGAACGGACTCTCGGCCCAAAGTCGCGCGATGGAAGCGAAGCGGCTCGACGAACGACGAGCCGCACGACGCAGCAAGGCAATCTGAAACATGAATGGTCCCCTCAATGAACCATCCGAAGCCTTGCTTACTGCCCTCACAGAGACGGCAAGGCTCCGGATAATGGTCAATCAATGGAGACGCATGCGCGAGTTAGGGCCGTCCGTATTTCAAGATTCTACGGTTTTATGAAATACTCCCTATTTCGCACAGTGAATTGCATAAGCCCATACAATGCTTGAGGCGTTTTGAGCTTAATTCATGCCTGGATCAGCAACGCGAGCAGCCGTCATTTCCGGTTGCGGACGTGCGACGGCGTGACACCTTTCTGCTTTTTCATCGTCGCCGTCAGATGGCTCTGGCTGGAAAAACCGCTGACATATGCCACTTCTGCGATGGACATTTCGCTTTGGGCAAGGAGCCGCTCGGCATAAGCAAGCCTCAGACTCAAAAGATAACTATAAGGCGCTTGCCCGAACGTTTCCGTAAAGCCGCTAATGAAGTGGCTGGGTGAAAGATCACAAATTGCGGCCAGATCCGCCACGGCAAGCTTGCGCGAGACATTTTCGCGCATGAAGGTCTGAACTTTTCTCGCATTGTAAAGCGAAAGTCCGGTTCTCGGTTTCGCCCGGGCTTCACCATCGTCATCGCTTTGGAAAAGGTGGACGATCAGCCTCGTAACCAATGCGTCTATTCGTGAGGGCTCGACCGCTTCCGGCTCGGCCAGGATCGCTATTAGTTGTCTCGCCACGTCGAGAGCAACCGCATCAACAGCGGGCAGAGTCATGATCGTTTCAAGCCCTATCGCATCCTGCTTTCGCAAACGGTTCGGCTTGATTGCCAGTATTACGCTTTCTTTATCTGAAGCCCATTTCACAGATACCGGGCTATTGGCTGCGCTGGCCAAAACGGCGCCCGCCTGCACTTCGGCCAGTGACATCCGACGATCACCAGATGTGTATTCGAAGGCTTTTACGGGAGCGAGAAATATTTCGATCAGATGAGCTCTTGCCACAAACGCATGAGCCCCCGGACGGCAGACGCAGTGTGCGACTTCACCTCGGGCAGTAATATGCCCGGACCGCAAGCTGCCTGGGGGAAGATCGAAATAGAAGGTGCCCGCCTGTAGAATGTTCGAACAAGCCTGTGCCTGTTGCTCATCGGCAATCACCTCTTGCCGAGCTTGAACCGTCATTATATCTGTCAACCCCGCACACAAGACTCAAAACCTGAGTCTTGAAAATATTCATGATTCCCGCCCGAATCGACAATGTTCCAAAGTATTTCATATGTAAAGTTAGATATATACATTTTATAAATTTAGAGAAAACTAATATAAAGAAAGTTGCACTCCAGCAATACTCT